>Ga0209390_10005849_pt1 | contig 16991 bp, 16 predicted proteins | sample BON01_FD_187212 | JGI IMG/M metagenome (GOLD analysis project Ga0209390, IMG submission 187212) | Freshwater microbial communities from Lake Bonney liftoff mats and glacier meltwater in Antarctica - BON-01 (SPAdes) (version 2) | ecosystem: Environmental > Aquatic > Freshwater > Ice > Glacier...
CTGAATAACTGCTGTAGTTTCAGACTATTGGCCGGCGGAATCTGGCGGGATGGTAAATCGCTATCGAATTGCAGTCGTCCATTTTTCATCTCCACACTTGTCATTGTGCTTTGAGCGATTGTCGTGAGTTTCTCAGTAATTTTTTGACTGAGGACATGATGAAACAACACTCTCACACCTACAGCAAAAGTGACGAGAATACCTGCCAAAACCATCAGGTAAGCAGTAAGTAAGCGAAAGCGAATTTGTTTAAACACGAATGCTAGAGATCGATAGATTGGAATTAATCGATAGAGCGTAACCGATAACCCACCCCATATACTGTTTCAATCGGATCGACTGAACTACCAGCTTCTTTGAGTTTGCGGCGCAAGTTAGTAATATGGGTTTTGATCGTTTCTTCTCCTGAAGACTTATCGAATTCCCACAGCTTGTCAATCAAGGCTGACTTACTAACAACCTGTTGGGGATGGAGTAAGAAGTATTCTAAAATGGTATGTTCTTTCGGCGTAAGTGACAGCGGTTGACTGGCGTATGCCACTACACAACTAACTGGATTGAGTTGAATCTCGCCATAGGTGAGAACTAGTGGCTGGACTTCCACACTACGCCGAGATAGAGCGCGAATTCTCGCAGCTAATTCGTCTAACTCGAAAGGTTTCACCAAATAATCATCCGCACCAGCATCTAAACCCACGATCTTATCGCTAGTGGTGTCTCTTGCGGTTAGCATCAGAATTAACGCCTGGGAACCAGTATTCCGCAACCTTTTGCATAGCTCGATCCCATTTAATTTCGGTAACATCAGATCGAGCAAAATCAGATCGTAAACCTGAGACTGGGCATATTCCCACCCCTGTATCCCATCGACGGCAATTTCCACGATGTGATGTTGATGGCGGAGATCTTCTGCTAGCGGTCGAGCAATCCGCTTGTCATCTTCAACGATTAAAATTCTCATCGCTATTCCCTACTAATCCTACCGGAGCATTTGAGTCAGTGAAGCTATAACTAATGCCGCACCCAACCCTAATCGATACCATATAAATACCCAACTACTATGGTCTTTAAGATAGCCGATCGGCAGTTTTAAAGCTACATCAGCAGAGACACTTCCAGACGTTAAACCCAGTAGTAATAACGACCATCCTTCACCACTCAATCCGGCTTACAAGAGACCTGAAGCATATGAAGAGCAAAAGGAGTATGATTCAGGCAAGAAGAAACAATATACATTCAACAGTCAAGTTATCACATTGCCATTAGGAAAAGATTTAGTAGATGTGGAGGTAGGAAGAAAAGGAAAAACTAGTGATATTGGAATGTTTAGAGAGCAGCAACAGAAATTTAAAAGTAACCAAAGATTCACAGGAGACAAAGGATATCAAGGAGGTACAAATATCAAAACTCCTCACAAGAAGCCAAGGAATGGAGAATTAACTGAGCCTCAGAAGGAAGCGAATCAAGTTATTTCTAGTGAAAGGATCTACGTCGAACATATAATTCGTCTGCTCAAGATATTCAAAGTTGCTAGAGAGAGATTCAGGATGAATAATAGTAAGTATCACCAAATAATCTTGACAGTTTGCGGATTGGTTAGACTAAGGATAGGAGCATTAATTTTACCAGATTCTTCTCGATAATAATGACAAAAATTTCAAATAGATCCTGATAGTTATTAATTCTCTAGTTTCTGATAGCAACTACCTTAAATGCCGATCCTGTCATTGAAACTTTTGAAACATGCGATCGACAGACATTGGGTCAAACCTTTGCCTGGAACTCGATCTAAATTTTCGGATCGGTCTAATAGGTAGCTTGAGAATTTCGACTTGTCCTTGCTCAAAATTCATCATCGACTCGATTTGCGGATATTCAGTAGCATTTACCATCGTTGTGACTGCCAAATCCACCGTACTAATGATATGACTGGCTCCAGCTAGGCGATAGGCTTCTAAAAATTCGCGATCGCTCATCCGCACTACAATATGGGAAATGCCATAACTTCTGGACAAGACGATCGGTGCCAAATTCAAGGCATCATCTCGGAGCGCGGCAACGACGGCATTGGCTTGTTTGATTCCCGCTTCGAGCAAAACTGTTGTGCTAACTGCACTGCCGTCAAAGGTAATTACCCCAATTTTTGCGCGAGCAAAGCGGCAGGCTAGGGGATCGGTATCAATGATTGCAACTGTATGACCAAGTTTTAATAACTGTTGGGCTAAATCCAACCCCATCATTCCGGCTCCACCAGCGATCGATCGTCCTGGCAATGACGGCAAATAAAGTATTGGAAATCACCGAAACTAACAGCAAAGATCCATCACTAGCTTGCCACTCAACTAGCGTTGCTGGTACTAATCGCCGAACTTTTCTGATGCCAACCATCATGCGCGATCGAATGATAGTTGACCCTGTTTAAATTTAAGCTGGTGATGGTCGATCGCCAGATGCTAGCCCATCATGTTGGTTAGCTGCCTTGGGTTAGATTTTGCGAGCGAGTTTCTCTGAGAGCAAATTAGTGGGGGGATTTTCAGGCACAACCCAGTAGAAGACGTTTTGGCCATTGACTTGTACCACCCGGTCGGGTTTCCAGTCGCCCATATCGAAGGCGTGGGAAACAATCCGCGTCCCTGGTCTTAATTCGCGGAGCAACTTAGGGCGTAACTTGACGTTGAGTTCTGGTAGCAAATACAGCATCACCACCGTTGCCTTGCTAAAATCTGCTTGGAACAAATCCTGCTGCCGAAACTGCACCCGATCGCTCACACCAGCCGTTTGGGCGTTCTGATTGGCTTCGCGAATGAGGTCTGGATTAATCTCAATGCCAACACCGCTCGCGCCGCGATCTCGAGCTGCGGCAATCACGATCCGCCCATCGCCGCTACCCAGGTCGTAAACGATATCGTTCGATTTCACGTTTGCCAACCGCAACATTTCATTGACCACAGGTACGGGCGTTGGCACATAAACGACATCGGGCGCGCGGGTGGGAGCTGCTGAAGCCCGATCGCCAGTAGCATCGGTTGGGGAATTAGCTGTCGGGTTTTGAGTTTCCGCTTCAAAGTTACGGGTTTGGGAGCAGCCAACTACGGTTAGACTTAGTACGCCGATCCCGATCAGTAGCGACCGGACGGTGGATTTGAGTTGCATGATTTCGATCTCCTTTAAATAATAATCAGTTGAGTTAGGTTGAGTTATGCAGTGCGTCGAATCAAGGGAAGTCCTAATAGCATGACGACTACGCCTAAAATCGCGCCGATACCCGTATAAACCAGACTGGAGTAGAGCAAATATCCACAAATAGCGGAGAATAGGACGGGTACGAGTGGGTAAAACGGGACGCGAAATGGGCGGGGGCGTAAGGGTTCCCGAATGCGTAGGACAATTAAGGACAGAGTGCTCAGCAAAAAGAATAACCAAAAGATCGGCGCAGTATAGTCCACCATTGTTTTAAACCCCATCCGGGTGAAAGTTCCCACCCCGACCAGGAGCAGCGCGATCGCGCCTTGCAGCAAATAAGCCATCATCGGCGAACTGGTCTGCGAGTGCCAGTGTCCCAGCCACTGAAATGCCGGTACATCCTGCCCCATGGCAAAGCTGCTGCGTGCGCCCGTAAGGATGGTGGCGTTAATCGACCCTAGCGTGGCAATTACCACCAACAGACTTACGAATGTGGCTCCTGGCTCGCCAGCTACTCGCCGCAATAGATCTGCCGCAACGGCTGGAGATGCAGCCATGCCCGCGATCCCCAATCCCCGTAAATATGCTAGGTTAATCAGCAGGTAAATTCCGGTAATGATGCCGATGCTCCAGATCAGCGAACGCACGATATTCCGTTGCGGATTTTGGATTTCGGCAGAAATGTAAGCGGCTTCATTCCACCCGCCATAGGACAGCAACACCAGCACCAGTGCTAAGCCCCAAGAGGATGCCGCCGCAGGTGGGACGGATGGAGCTATGGGTGCAACCACAGCAATCGGCGCAGTAGCAAAGACCAATCCGATCGTCACGACTAGTATTAAGCCGCAGATCAGCGTGACGGAGAGCCAGTTTTGGAGTCGGTTACTTTGGCGCAGTCCGATGATGTTGAGCGCGGTCAGTAGGACGATCGCGATCGCGGCATACAGCGATGTCGAGTAGCTACCTACCGGAAATACCTGGGAGGCATAATCGCCAAACACGAATGCCAGTAACGCGATCGAGCCAGTCTGAATCACTGTCATTCGTGCCCAGGCAAATAACACGGCGATCGGCTGCCCAAATGCCCGTTTCAAATAGTAATAGTTGCCACCCACATGCGGATAGGTAGTGGCCAGCTCGGCATAGCACAACGCACCCAGTAATGACACAACGCCGCCAATCAACCAAACTTGAATAACGCCGCCCACCGTTCCGGTATTCGCAGCTACCAGCGCAGGCGTTTCAAAAATCCCTGCTCCAATGACTAGCCCCACGATGAGAGCAACTGCATCAGTCAGAGTCAACGTAGGTTGTAAAGACGCATTCATGGGTCGGTCGCACTCTAGTAAAACGGAGTTTTCCAGTCTATCCATAATTTTGAAGAGTCATTGCTAACACCTGTTCGTGACCATTAAAAATTCAAGTTACACCTCTATCCTCGATAGTAAATGTGACCCAAAGATGACAGGATTTAGAACAGAAGTAAAATTTTAGTGGTTCAATTTAAACTAGTGGAAATTCAATTTGAAATAGGGAACCCCGCCCGATCTGGCTGCTGACCGTTACCTGGCCGCCGTGAGCTGTAATAATTTGGTGGACGATCGCCAACCCTAAGCCAGTGCCACCTTTGTCGCGCGTTCGCTCCGCATCGACTCGGTAAAATCGTTCAAAAATACGTGGGAGGTCTGTCGCAGAAATACCGATGCCAGTATCTTCTACCTGAATTAAAATGCGATGATATTGACTTACTAATCGTAAATATACCTTACCTCCAGGCAAGGTATATTTGCAGGCATTGGTGAGGAGATTGGCGATCGCTTGTGTTAATAAGTCAGGATTGCCATTAATGAAAATATTCTCTTCTGGCAGTTCCAAATCGAGCGTTAAATGCTGGGTAACACTCTGTACTGATGGAGTAGCGATCGTCTCTTTGAGTAGGTGATTGAGGTGAATCGATCGGATCGAGTCAGAGTCTAATCGTCCGATCTGACGTGCTAAGAACAACAGATCCGTCACCAACCGATTCATCGACTTAGCCGTGTGCGCGATTTTTTCTAGGCGAATGTGCTTGGGCTGACCTGCCTCAATTGGACTCATCAGACCAACCTGGGCATTGCTGAGGATCGCGGCTAGCGGTGCCCTTAATTCGTGGGAGGCATCAGACGTAAATCTTTGCAGGTGATCGTAGGTGTGTCGAATGGGTTGCATTGCCAGACCACCCAGCAGCCAACCCACTAAACTAACTGCGCCCAGCGTCAAGGGGACGACGATCGCCAGAACCATCAGAAATTCTCTCAGTGCGTCTCGATCTTCCGTCAACGGAATGGCAATCTGGAGATAGCCGATCGTGCGACTATTGTATTCAACTGGTAGCGTTAATTGCCGCAGCCATTGGGCGCGATCGTCGATGGTTTCAAAAGCTGCGGTCGATCGAATTCGATCTAAGGGTTGCGTTCCATAAAACTGTTGGAGCTTGCCAGTAGCTGAATACCATCGAGCATAAACCAACTTGCTATCGACGGGCGGCGCGTAGCTCCCCAGCACTGGTATATTGCTCGGATCGTCGAGGTATTCCTTATCATCGTGCCGCACATAATCAATATTTGCTACCATCAGACTAGCTTTCCAGTAGAGCTGCCGATCGCTTTGTTGGAGCCGCTCGACTGCTTGCTGGTAATAAATCACGCTGGCAAAAACGAGCACAATGCTCCCCATCGACAGCGTAAACCAGTAGGCAAGATTGCGGCGGCTACGATCGAACATCTGGATTCAAGCTATATCCCATGCCATAGACAGTTTCTAGCCAATCGACAGCTCCGATCGTCTCCAATCGTTGCCGTAGCCGACGGACTAAAGTAGTAATCGCATTACTCTCTGGTTCGCTGCCCCACGCCCACAAGGCTTGCTCGATTTGATTGCGCGAGAGCACCTGGCGCGGATGGCGCATCAAATACTCGAGAAATTGAAATTCGCGGGTCGATAATTGTAGGCGGCGATCGCCTTTTTCTACTGTCAGCATCGATAGATGCAACGTGAGATCTTTAACATGCAGCGTATCCCCTTGCCAGAGTGGCGATCTCCGTCCTAGTGCCCGCACCCGTGCCAGCAATTCAAATAGATCGGTCGGTTTGACGAGGTAGTCATCGGCTCCAGCATCTAAACCACTAATCTTGTCGCAAGTTGCGTCTTTTGCCGTCAACATCAATACCGGAGCTGTTCTTCCTAGCCGACGATACTGTTGGCACAAGCTCAATCCGCTGACATTGGGTAACAACCAATCCAGGATCAATAAGTCATAATCTCGCTGCGATACAATCCACTGGGCAGTCTCGCCATCTTCGATCCCATCGACAATATGCCCTGCATCGCAGAGTGCAGTTTGCAATGGTTCTAGTTGATTTGCATCATCTTCGACCAACAGTATTCGCATTAGCCAACTCCCTAGACATAAATGTATGGTAGAAACTTAATTCAAACAATGCCTCTGTCAGAAGTTAGATTTAACGCCATTCATGCTTGGGCTACGATCCTACTATCGACTCTGGATCGACTGTTCCCATTTCAAAGTTACTATGGATACCCCTCGCTTGCTCCCACTGCTCCGTCGCGTTGGTGCAGAGTTTTGGCTGCCCTTGCCTTTAATTGCTGGATTGATTTGGTTTACAGGTAACTGGATCGCACTACAAGTTCTCAGTCGTCCTTATGATTCTGTCAACAAGCTTCAGGAAGGTACCCAGTTAAAAACTAAACTATCAGTGACCATCCTGACCATGAATGCCGAAATCGATCGCCGTCGCGGCGTGACTACTCTAGTCGTCAAAACTACCAAGCCAACTTTAGAAAGGCTCGAATATGAGTTTCCCTTCACCCAAGCGAGTCGGATTGAAGCAGCAATCGCTCAGGAATTAGCAATGCCGATCGAACATGTCCGCAAATCGATCGGCTACCGAATTAAGGATTGAGCGGTTGAAACGGCTCGACAGCTCACTAATTCACGATCTACCTTCAGTATTCGCGGTAAAAGTGACACTTACAATTCCGGTTGCCGATCGAGAATCGACCACAAACTGTCCAAATCTCATCTCGATCGAGCGCATTCTGGTGATACTTGTCATGTTGGTGTCACATTTAACCCTGAAGGTGAGAAATGAAACCTATACCAAGCAAACTGCGATGAATTTACAGACAACTGCATATTGGTTGTACGTAGCGGGAATGACGATCGGGGCGTTACATTTTTGGTCTCTGAGCCGTAACCCAAAAGGTGTTCCTCAGTATGAATATTTAGTGTCAATTTTTATTCCGATTTGGTCGGGATTGGCGTATATGTCAATGGCATTAGGTCAAGGCAAACTCGAAGTTGCCGGACGCATCGTTCACTATGCCCGCTATATTGATTGGATGGTAACTACGCCACTTTTATTGCTGACACTTTCTTGGACGGCAATGCAGTATATCAAGAAAGACTGGACTCTAATTGGCTTCTTGATAAGTACACAAATAGTCGTTATTGTTACTGGGTTAGTTGCCGATCTTTCAGCCCAAACTTGGATGAGATATCTCTGGTATATTTGTGGCACGGTAGCCTTTCTGGTAGTGCTGTGGGGGATTTGGGTACCGTTACGGGCCAAGGCGAGGGGTCAAGGGAGCGAATTAGCGACATTTTATCAGAAGTTAACGATTTATTTCACCGTACTATGGATTGGCTACCCAGTTTTCTGGATTATTGGCCCCTCTGGTTTTGGGTTGGTGGACCAAGATATCGACACTCTGTTGTTTTGTATCTTGCCTTTTTTCTCCAAAGTGGGGTTCAGCTTTCTCGACTTACATGGTTTGAGAGGTTTGCAAAATCGTCAGTCAGAAACGGGTTTCGATCGCGCAGCCGATCGGGTTTTACAATTCTTGGGAGTCGTTAATGCCAGATGGATACCATCATCTAGAGCCAGTCGTGGTAAAACTCGTCACCGATCGGGAGCAGGGCTGATTCATCCCCTCAAACAGGCTGAATAGCCAGAGTTAGGAGGCTAAAAATCCACTTATCATCAGGATAATTCGATGAGATGATGACGACTCAAAGCTTGCGCGTCGTCTAGCGACGATCGCAACCCAGCACAGATTCTTAGCTGAAAGGTATTGACCAAATCCTCTCTTTGGGGGATGAATCAGCCCGGCGATCGGGAGAGGGTCAAAGACGATGATGATAGACCTCCTAGAAAAATCCATCCTCTACGATCGCGGTAAACCGATTGGGACGATCGCCGCGCAAGATCCAACGGTAGCATCGCTCAACCACGACCAGTGTTTCATTCGCGATTTTGGATCCGCTGCCTGGGGATTTCTGATCCAGGGGCAGACAGAGATCGTGCGGAGCTTTCTAGTCGAGACCCTAAACTTACAAAGCCACGCCAAATCACTGGATTGCTTTGAAGCCGAAGCCGGATTGATGCCTGCGAGGTTTAAGGTCGTTCGTGACGCTGGAGAAGAGCGATTGGAAGTGATTTTGGCGCAGTGGCGATCGCTAGAGTCGCTCCAGTCGATTCTTGTCTGTGGTGGCTGATTTTACTCTGAGCTTACACCCGCGCGACCGGAGATCTAACATTCGCGCATCAGCCCGAATTTCAGGCAGGAATCAAGTTGATGCTCGATGTCTGTCTGGCTATCGGTTTTCACTGGATCCCACCCTGCTAGTGCCTGATGGCGCATTTACAATCGATCGACGGATGGGTATGTATGGACATCCACTTGAAGTTCAAGTACTATTTTATGCACGGCTGCGATCGGCTGATGAGCGATTACTGCCAGCAGGTGATGGCGATCGTTACCTCAGATGGCAGTATTACTGGTTGGATCTCGAACGTCTCAATCGCATCGATTGATTTGAGGTCGATCGATGCGATTTAGTTTTTAAAGATCGGCAAAGACTAAAAAACTGTCATGTTCATCAGATAAGATTTTCGATCTTGCAAATGTCGCAAGTATAATTTCCAGTTAATTTTGGCTAGGGATTTCTTTTCAAAAAACCTGAAGTGCGGAATGTGGGTTTGATAATTAGCTGCCAAAATGGAACGATACCGCTAAACCTCAGATCGCCTAATTCTGCGTCTGATTTAATCCACGATCCTGAGTTTAATTTTTCTGCGTTTCCCCTACTAAGATCGCTAAGACTGGATGATGGTCTACTTGAGGAAACGATCGGGTGTCACAATTACGACATCACGTTGCTTTAACTTCAATTACACCGCGAAACATTCTCATTCCACAAGTAAAAGTATATTCACCCACTTGATTTGGCGTAAATTCAACAGTGGTTGTTTGCCCAATCGGTAAACGGCTGCTAATCCCAAAATCGGGGATTAATACTTCATCGAGACAAGCATTGCGATCTAATCGACGAAATGCCAACCGCACAGGTTCATCCACAACAACGACAATCCGATCTGGACGATAGCCACCATCAACAGTTATTAGTACCTCTTGTACCCCATTAGTTTGGGTAGCTTGCTGTTTCTGTTGTTTGCGTCCCAGAAACCACCAGAGTTCGGCACCAACCAACGTCAGTCCACCAAGTACCACTCCAACTTTCACAGGTAAAGGCTGCTCGATGGGTTGAAACGAGCGATTTGGGTTAGATGGCGACATTTTCATGGGATCTCCGCCCATTTGAGCGATTGAGATCATTGTCCCGACCAAAACTGCGGCAACTTTCATATTTTTACCCCTTTTAATCTCAAAGCATTGAGGACAACTGAAATTGAGCTGAACGCCATTGCCGCCCCAGCGATCGCCGGATTGAGCAACCAGCCTGTAATTGGGAATAGGACTCCCGCTGCGATCGGGATGCCCAATACGTTATAGGCAAATGCCCAAAACAAGTTCTGTTGAATATTTTGCATCGTCGCGCGACTGAGCCGAATGGCGGTCACAACGCCCTGTAAGTCCCCTGAAATCAGCGTAATGTCAGACGCGGCGATCGCTACATCCGTCCCCGTACCGATCGCCATCCCAACATCAGCCTGAGCAAGTGCAGGAGCATCATTAATGCCATCTCCCACCATTGCCACAACTTTTTTCTCATCGATCTGCAATGTCTGAATCATCTGGACTTTTTGGTCGGGACGGACTTCAGCTAACACGCGCTTAATCCCCACTCGCTCGGCGATCGCTTTGGCGGTACGTTGATTATCGCCAGTGAGCATTACTACTTCTAACCCCATTTTCTGTAAGGTGCGAATCGCTCTAGCAGAGGTAGATTTAACAGTATCAGCCACGGCGATCGCTGCTTGTAAATGACCCTCTACAGCCACAAAAACCACAGTTTTTCCGGCATCTTCCAATTCAGATTTTTGGGCAAGGAATACGGATGAATTGATGTTCATTTCATCAAACCAGCGTTGGGTTCCAATCCAAACCTGTCGCCCCTCCACTATCCCCTTCACACCGCTCCCAGCGATTGCTTCAAATTGTTCCACAGTCGGTAATTGGGCATCTTTAGTGCGATCGCGAGCGTATTGCAGTAAGGCTTCGGCGAGCGGATGTTCGGAATTACTTTCTAAAGCACCGATAGATCGCCATAAAGTCAGTGGATCTAGCACGCCAGGGCTACTCGGAATCAGATCTAGCACTGAGGATGTATCTGTCACCACAGGCTTACCCTGAGTAATTGTCCCCGTTTTATCTAGCACGATCGTCTGGATTTTTCGGGCGAGTTCTAGACTTTCTGCCGCTTTAATCAGAATGCCTTGTTCTGCCCCTTTACCGATGCCGACAGTAACTGATGTCGGCGTGGCTAGACCCAAGGCGCAGGGACAAGCGATAATTAACACACCGACCGTTGTGACGATCGATAAAGTAAAATTGCCGATCGCTAGAAACCAGACGACAAAAGTGGTAATCGCGATCGCGATAATGACTGGAACGAACCAGCTCGTGATGTTATCTGCTAATCTTTGGATCGGAGCTTTAGAATTCTGTGCTTGTTGGACTAATTTGACGATCTGCGCCAGGGCGGTATCTTTACCGATTTTGGTCGCCCGAAACCGAAAGCTACCCGTCTTGTTGAGAGTTGCACCGACAACTTCATCGCCGATTTGTTTGGTAACGGGAAAACTTTCGCCTGTGAGCATCGATTCATCCACAGTTGAATATCCCGATACGACTTCACCGTCAACGGGGATTTTTTCACCAGGACGTACCATGACAATATCTGCCAGGGCGACTTCGGCGATCGGAATATCAATTTCGGCGTTGTCACGGATCACCCGCGCCGTTTTTGCCTGTAGTCCCATCAATGCTGTAATTGCCGTGGAAGTTGCTCCCTTAGCACGATTTTCTAACCACCGCCCCAATAGCGTCAAGGTGATAATCGTCGCCGTCGCTTCATAATAGACTTCTGCTAATAAGCCCTGTGTTGTAAAGTAACTAGGATCGATCGTCACCCAGAGTGAATAGAAAAAAGCGATACTCGTACCGAGCGCAATGAGGGTATTCATATCGGCGGTACGGTGACGAAATGCCTTCCACGCCGATTGTTGAAACTCTCTCCCTACCCAAAACTGGACGGGAGATGTTAAAGCTAATTGTACCCAGGGATTTTCTAGTCCAGCTAACGAGGACGGCAGTGTGAGACTGAAATGGCTGAGACTACCGATGACGAGCAGGCTACTGAGAACTGCACCGACTAGAACTCTGCGCTGAAGATTTCGTTCTTCTAGTTGTTGTGCTCTATTTCCAGCGTCGTCTTCAATGCCGAGATCTGCTGGGATGACTTGCGCCTCATAGCCAATGTCAACAACAGCCTTAGTAATAATGTTGATATTAGTCTGCTTGGGATCGTAGCGCACAGTTGCTCGATCGCTACTAAAGTTGACGTTACCTTCCACTACCCCTGGCACATTCAGAAGTGCCCGCTCGATACTGTTGGCACAGGAGGCGCAACTCATCCCTTTGAGTTTTAGATTTAGATCTTCCATGATTCTATTATGTTTCAATTTTTACCGACTGCTGACTCCATCAGTTGTGCGTCCGCTCATCTCACCTGGTTCGCTCCGGTAGATAGAAATTACCCGTTACAGATTTTTGAGTTGATGCCGCAATAGGTCTATTGAATGTTTTCATAAATTATGGAAAGACGATTTTGGAGATCGGTGCATGTCCCAAAAAAAGGTAGGCAGCAGGTCTCAGCACACTTTCGGAATAGATAATCTTTTGGACGTTTAGACTAGGTGCGCGTTTTGTGGTGGCATTATAAGTTGCAATTTCCCCTTCCAGACTAAAATCGCTGTGAGTACGGTAGTGGTCATTATTATGTACTGCTTGAAGGATGAAGTTATAGATGGGATTGAGACTCAGAGTTGTATCATAATTTTCGGCAGATACCCACAGATGACTTTGCTCGATATCGGCAAACATTTCGGCAGCACTGCTGTAACGCTTGTACCATGAAAATTCTAGATTTAGTGGGGTACTCTGAAACTCGCTCCAGAGCCATTCACACAGTTCTAAGAGTGTTACATCTGGAATTTTAGCAGGTTCGCCTTCTAGGTAGAGTTTGGCGAGGGTTTCGACTTTGGATGTTATTGAGATCGAGCGATTATTGATGTTAGTATTCGGGCTTTCTACCGCTTCTGAATTTTTATTTAGTTGTTTTTGAAAACTATCGATCGTCGTAGTCATAATATTTTAAGATCTAAAATTTATTGTTTGTATTGCTAGATTAATAGACGCAAAAATTGTTTTATTAGTAAACTATTTTATATTTTACTAGTCAAAGTAGAATAAGTTTTCAACTATGTTACTTTACACAATTATCTCTATTAATATTATATTTAAAATGTGAGGATCTTGTGAGGTAGATATATTTCTAAAGCTCCCGTTTTCTCAACGGGAGTAGGCTTACCCCATGACTCGATAATTTCTGATCGTGCCAGCGTCTTCATATTCCAATGTGTGGCAATGGTAGACAAATAAACCGCTGTACTTCTCAAATTTCATCAATAGCTTGACTCGTTCACCTGGCATGACCATCACAGCATCCTTGAAGCCCTCATCGACATAGCCATCCTTTGAAGCTGCGACGGGTGAGGGGATGTTGGTGAGTGGCTTTAAGGGGCAGATCGTTCTTGTTCATGAAGGTATCCGTGAGAACATAACTTTCAGTGTGACAGCCTCAGATGAAATCTAGATGAACTTATCTAAAACTGTCAGACTATTTATCTAAAAAGAGCGTATTTCTGAGTGGCTCTAATAGGCAGATCGTTGGCGTAGTCTCTCCTCTGGAGAATCGCATTTATAAATGCGATTCGTGAGATTTTTCAATCTGTGAATTTTGAGGTATCCATCTTCATCACCGCTTTAGTAATAGTTTCGCCGCCGGCACCACAAGCCATGTTAGGAATTTGTAGTTCGATCGTCATTTATCGTTAGCAAAGCCTCTCCCGTGGAAAATTGCAGTTCGATGACTGTGTTTTAGATGTACTTACTTTTATGCTCAACTCTCTAGCTAACTAGATAGTCAAGAGGGTGAATAAACTTTAATTTGGAAATGTTAGTTATAGAGTAGCTTTATACCAAGTTTGATACCATTTCCGCATCTGTCCGATCTCAGCGGTTTGAGCTTTGATAATCGACTCAGCTAATGTCCGAATTTCTGGTGATTTAGTCGTCCGCAACACCATCTGACTCATCTGGCTGGCTGACTGGTGATGGGCAATCATTTGACGCAGAAATTCCCGATCGAAATCGGCAGCATTTCTGAGAGTATTCATATCCATTTTCATGCCATTCATGCCATTCATGGGCATCTGCATCATCCCTTGATTTCCATCTCGATCCATCATGCCACCACCCATTCCCATCGCGGGAATTTCGGTGCCATACGCTGCTTTATACAAAGTTGCCATTGTTTGAATCTCGCTCTTTTGGTCTGTTATGATCGATTGAGCGAGCTGTTTGATTTCAGGACGCTTCGCACGGGTTAGGGCTAAATTCGACATCTCAAGTGCTTGCTGGTGATGGACAGTCATCATCGTCAGAAAATTTCGACCGGAGATAGTTTGACTAGATGAGTTTGGATCTGAACTTACGGCTGGATTAGTCGTAGGTGTAGCCTCTGTTGTTGATGGCGATTGAGCTGTGCGATCGGAACACGATGCCAATCCGCCGCTCAAAAAGAGGGCTGCGATCGCGAATCCGCCCCATATTTTCGGTGGAAATATTGCTGGATTTACCATTGGTCTGCGATTCTCTACGGGAGAGGCGTTGCCAACGACGATGGATTTAGCTGGGTTGTGATACTCGGTCATAATTTTTAGATATTTTGTTGATGCTCAACTCTCTAGTTAAATAAAGAGTTGAACGGGATGAATAAACTTTACATAAGCAAGTCTTGACTAAGCCATTGCCATCGACATTTGACGGCAAGACTCGGCACAGCGACGACAAGACTCGGCACAGCGACGACAATGCTCGTGGTGGTCGTGCTTGCTACATTCGGTAGCACAGCGACCGCAAGCATCCGCACAAATACCACATAGTTGAGCTTGGAAATCGGAATTACGACTCATAAAACGGGCACAAAGAGTACACAGATCGGCGCAATCGATACAGGTTTTGATGCAAGTCGCCATTATCTGCACCAGATCGCTGTTGAGACAGGTAGTAGTGCAATTTTCGCAGTCACGTAGACATTGAAGGCAAGCTTCGATACAGGCTTCAAGCTGAGAATTACGAGATTGAGTAATAGCCATCAGATTATTCCTGAAAAATGTATGCAAACATTAAAATGTTTACTATCTTAATATTCGCTAATAGTCCGTTGCGAATAAATCAGCCGATGGGAATAGATTCTAAAGTTTACTTACTATTTACAAGATATTCAAGGCTTTATCTTTACCATAATATGCTGAGATAAAATTAATATGAAATCAGAAAATTGACGATAATTATGATTGCGATCGTCAGGTATAGCCATATTTCTCGATCGACCAGATTTTGACAAATTGAGTCAAGATACAATAGCAAGTCAGGATGAAAAATAACTAGAGAAAATAAACTGCTGGTAAGGGTATGAAGCCTAAACTAGACCTGTTGCGAAATAGCGATCGAGTTCCAGCCAGCAATGAATTCCCCGATCTTTGAATTATCTTAGGCAGCCTTCAAGTAGAAGTCCCAAAGTCCATAGGCAGTTAACATCAGACGATCGTCGAAATCAGTCACACGATGCCTGTAAATAGCTGCCGCGTCATTGTAGCGTTTGACACCAGCAAAGGTATGCTCACAAATAACTCTCCGGCGACCTCATCTAATCCTTAAATCGAATAGTACGTAAAGACATGGCATTAAATGAAACAATAACTGTTGAAACAGCCATTAATATTGCGGCTATTGCTGGTGTTAATAGCACGCCGAAGCTCACACCAACTCCTGCTGCTAAGGGAATAGCAACGACGTTGTATCCGGCTGCCCACACCATGTTCTGAAGCATTTTGTTGTAAGTAGCTTTTGATAGTTTGAGCGCGTAGGTGGCATCGAGCGGATCGCTTTTAACCAAGATTAAATCGGCAGATTCGATCGCGACATTGGTACCAGCTCCGATCGCCAGTCCTAAATCTGACTCGGCTAAAGCAGGTGCATCATTGATCCCATCGCCCACAAAAGCTGTCGGCTTTTCAGCTTTGAGGCGGTGAATTAATGCCGCTTTATCTTGCGGTAAAACACGAGCATAATAGCGATCGATCTGCAAATCCCCCGCAACAGACTTGGCAACCGCTTCGGCATCGCCCGTAATCATCACCACCTGCACGTCCATTTTCTGTAATTTGCCAACTGCCTCCCGTGCCGATGGTCGCACTTGGTCGGCTAATCCGAATAGGGCGAGAACTTGCTTGTCGTTCATCAAGACGATCGCACTTTCACCCCGAGCTTCGCGTTCTTGTAGTCCCTGTTGCAATGCAGACGGAAACTGCACTTTCAACTCCTGAACCCATTCTGGTCTGCCAACCCGATAGCGTTGACCATCTACCATCCCTTCAACGCCCTGACCGGGAACGGCTTGGAAGTCACTAGCTTTAGACAGCTCGATTTGGCGATGGCTGGCTTCTTCGACGATCGATTGTCCGAGCGGGTGTTCTGATAAGGATTCTAGGGAGGCAGAAATACCCAAAGCTTTTGACTCATCGATACTATCTGTATAAATTCGTTGCACGCCAAAATGTCCGGTCGTCAATGTCCCCGTCTTATCAAATGCAATTATTTTGATACTTTTTGCTCGTTCAAATGCTGCTCGATTTCGCACCAGAATACCGTTTTTAGCAGACATGGCAGTGGCGTTGACTAGCACTAAGGGAACTGCTAGCCCTAACGCATGAGGACAAGCAATCACCAATACCGTCACCGCCCGACTAACTGCAAATGATAGATCGTCTGGTCTAATCGATAGCCAAATGACGAAGGCTAGCGTAGCAACCCCGATCGCGATTAAAGTTAACCAATAAGCGAGTCGATCGGCTAGTGATTGAAATTTACTTTTAGATGTCTGCGCGTCCTCCACCATCCGCGTAATCTGACTCAAGGTGGTGTTGTCTCCGGTACGAGTCACCTCGATTGTCAAAGCACCCTCACCATTGACTGCTCCAGCGATCGCTTCGTCCTTAGCTTTTTTGACCACTGGGCGCGACTCCCCAGTTAGAAAAGATTCATAGTCGCGTAAACTAAAGCTATCATCCGAATATGAAATTCAGATGAATTTTTAATTTAAACTTAGACCTAGATTGAATCCAGATGAAATGAGTATAAAAGTTTGAATTTCATCT
>Ga0209390_10005850_pt1 | contig 16989 bp, 9 predicted proteins | sample BON01_FD_187212 | JGI IMG/M metagenome (GOLD analysis project Ga0209390, IMG submission 187212) | Freshwater microbial communities from Lake Bonney liftoff mats and glacier meltwater in Antarctica - BON-01 (SPAdes) (version 2) | ecosystem: Environmental > Aquatic > Freshwater > Ice > Glacier...
ATACATATATATATATATATATATATATATGTGTATATATATGTATATATATGTATATATGTATATATGTTTGTGTTTGTATGTGTATGTGTATGTGTAGTATATATACATGTCTTTATTTATATTGATACATATATTTACATACATATATTTTTTTTTTTCCTTTATGCATTCATTCATGTATTTTTATGTATATATATGTATACATATATGTGTCTGTGTGTGTGTATGTATGCACATGTGTGTACGTGTGTGTGGGGGCGTAACCCTAATCCCCTCCCGTATCGCCCACTGCCCTTCCCCCCTGCATCATGTATCACTCACCTTTATCAGATTTACTCATAGTTTCCGCCCCCCTCCCCTCCTTTATCAGGCTCGCGCCCCCTGCCCAACTGGCCCACACACAAATGGCGCGGTGAGCGAACTGCTCACGCCGAGGCGACCGGCGGTCATAGTACCGGTGGGGGTGTCTGTTGCGCGTGCCTCCTGGCTGCGGAGCGATGGTGACAGGCGGGCTGTGCATGCGGCGGTGGGAATCGAGGCGCTGGCTGGCTTAGCCTTAGCGCTCTGATGTTGCGCAGCGGGTCGTTGTGTAAGACGGGTTCACCCGCCTAGACGCCCAGCGGCTCCCAAAGCTACCTGAAGCCTCTCTAGGATCAGGTCCCGCCGCGTGTGCGCTCGTGTGCGTGTGTTGTGTGAACCGTTCCTGTGATGGTGATGCCATTGCGCATGGGAGCGCACCGCAGTTATGGTGTATTTGTTTGCATGGTTTGTGTCGTGCTTCTTGCTCCGTCGTCTATAACTATATAAGAATATAAGTAATTTTTTTGCATCCTGTGCTGCGCCGCTGGCGCTGGGCGCTGTGCCGAGTCCCGACCCAATCTCCCGCAAGTATGGATACTCACTGCAGATAACAAACATATATATAACCAATATTTAGTGGCGCCGAAGGCGCAACAAATGTACTGATATACTGATACCGATACTGATATATCGACGATATTCAGTGGTGTGACGATCAACATCAAGCAACATTTAGTAGCGCCGTAGGCGTCGTTATCTGTCGTCGATATTTAGTGTACACATAGAGGGGGTTAACCCAAGAGGAATCCAGAATCCATGGACACTGGATACACACATGGATTTCTTCTGGATTGCTGGATTACTTTTACTTTCTGCGTACGCATACACTACAGCCTGTGTGACCTGTGAACGGGAGATGTGAATGTGAATAGAAATATCGATCTATCGATGTTCCTCGATAATATTTAATGCGCTGCTAGCAGAGTTGGAACTTACAGCCCCCCTCAAGCCTGTGTCGCTCTTCGCGACGCAGGGTTTGCTACCCCTGAGGTGGCGCTGGGATGTGGTTTCTCCTCGGCCCGTTTGTGGCTTTGTGAGGATCTTTGATTGATTGGTGATGGTGACGGTGAGTTGGAGTTGGTTGATCTATATGGCGTCGATATTTAGTGGATGTTTTTTAGGATTGATGCATCGAGTCAACAATGTCTGTGTGTGTCCTGTGTGGGTCCCCTGTGTGGCCCTCCCCTCCGGTGGTGGGTCCTCTGTGGGGCCCTTTCCTCTGTGTGGGTCCCCTCTGTGTGGGTCCCCTGTGTGGAACCCCTGTGTGGGTCCCCTCTGTGTGGGTCCCACGGCCCGTCGCGTTGCGTCATGTGGCATCTATGTGGAGCTACGACCTGTCGTGCTGGATGGGTTGTAGGAGAAGGTACTCTGGCATCGCGCGCGTCGCACACGCTCGCGCCATCACACTTGCCGTGTGCGCTGACACACGCCGCGGCATCATGGCCAGCCGTCCCGCCCGCGTCAGCTGACGCGAGCGGGTTGATCTGCGACTGGATGTTCATGTCTCCTGGTAGGTTGCTGTCTGGGCCCAAGCCCGCTGGGGTACATGGTGGGGGCGCCTCCGGCATGGTGGCCGGGGCACGCGTCTGATTGGTTCTGGTTTCTGGTTGATGGTCCGTCGGTTCTGGGTCTATTAGTCGGCACGCTGCGGCCATCGCTAGCCTGAATTATCCGGCCCGCGGTGGTTATTCATGAGAAGCTGGGTGTTAATCTATCGTTAAGGGTTCGTTATCTTTATAAAGAATAAGGACTAAGGTTTTACCCTTAGTCGCTATTCTGGAAGATCGACGATAAGTCTGGGGAGTATGGGTGTCTGTAAATCGGGGCTGATTCCTGTGCTGATGATGACTGAGGCCGGTGCGTACTGGCCTCGTCGTCGAGTTTGAGTTTGACTATGTCTCATCATCGGGTTTGGGTTTGACTGCCCAGGTTACATCTCAGCAGTGCACATAAGCTGAGTGGCCGCGGTCAGTGTTCGGAAGAACACCAGCTCACGCGGTCATCAACCGCTATATAAGGGGGATATCATGGTGGCACCCTGCTTCAAAAAATCTTTTAAGATTAGAAGCTGGGTACCCAGCCCTCAGATGCCATAATTTGTTGGAAGCACCCTCACCCCAGCGACTTGAAAAAATACCGCCGGGGTTTGGCGGAATTATTATCCGAGACCGAAATAATTTTTCTGCTCGAGACAAAAGGCCAGCAACCAGCAAGCAGCTTCAGAGCGGCGTGCGGTCAAGGAGGACGAGCTGCCCGCGGAGCTCGAGCAGCAGGGTCGAAGGGACGAGGCGCGGCGCCGGCTCAGCCACCTGCAGCAGGTGGCGGACCAGCGGCGCGCGGAGCTCCAGCAGCAGTTCGCTGACCGGGCGGTGCACCTGGCACAGCGCCAGCTCAAGAACTTGCGCTAAGATCCGCCAGCGCCGCTAACACCAAGGCCACAGGCGCATGAAGCTCCAGGACAACGTGCGCGCGGTCGTCGTCAAGGAGGTCCAGCTGCGCGACCCGGTCACCCGGTCCTTACGGGTGTGTTGCACTGCTGCTCCCGCACCAGCCCCAGCACCAGTAGCCCTACCTTCAACTGCCCACTGCCCCGCCTCAAGAGACCACCCGCCGACCTCAACGCGGCCACCACCGACAAGGACTGCGACCCGAGCGGCAGCCGCTCGTCGGCCAACGGACTATGGGGCCAGGGCCCGCCGACCTCAACGTGGCCAGGACCAACAAGGACTGCGATCCGAGCGGCGCGCCGCTCGTCGGCCACAGACTATGGGGCCAGGGCCAGGGCTGGTGGCACATGTCTTGTGGCGGTATTGCATGCGGCTAGCGTTCGGACGGCACCCGATGCCCGATGCACCCCCCCCACACACCTGATGATGCTAGCCGCATCCAGAACATCATCCACAAGACACCGACACAGCTACCAACATACAATAACGCTAGCCACACCCGCCGCACGCCGCCAACACCCAATGACGCTAGCCTCATGCAATACCGCCACAAGACATGTGCCACCAGCCCTGGCCCTGGCCCCATAGTATATATGTACATATATATATATATACATATTATCTCATATACTATTAGTAATACTATAACTATATACCTATAACACATATACTGTAACAACGTACATGTATATGTGCATATGTCATATGTATGTGATATATACTATATATATATATATATAACTATATGGAAGCGCATGCCTTATGATTGATCGACGAGGAGAGGAGCTTTGCGCTTTACTCCGACGAAGAAGAGGTACGTGGCCCGGCAGACGGCAGACGGAGAGCGAGCGGCCATGGCTGATGAACCCATGAACATGAACATGAACCCCGCCCGCCCGTGTGGGAACCAATAACCATTGTCCTCTTCCGCAGAAGACCTGAGCTCGAGCTCCAGCACCAGCACCAATATATAGCCAATAGGCATATATAGATATAGGTTGTTTGTGGTGGTGGTGGCAGTGGCAGATTATAAGATTATAGCTTCAGTTTCCACCTACCCCTACACCTACAGTAGGGCTGGCTGGCTGGCTACGTCGTGCCCCCCCCCCCCCCCCCCCCCCCCCCCCCCCCCTCCCCAGGCCCTCCACCGCGCGGCGCGCGCTTGTAGTGCTGCCTAGCTAGCGCAGGAGCAGGTCGGTGTTAATAGTGTGCTTTTTTATGAACACCAGTTTACAGTTTTATATATTTATATATATATATTATAACCAGGTCGTCCCGTGTGCACAGACACACCTACAGAGGTCAAAGAGACGATCAGACACAGAGAGAGATGATGGTGATGACCACAAGCAATGCAAGCAAGCCAGCAAGCCACAAGCCACAAGCCACAAGCACAAGCAAGTGGGTCTAGAGAGAGTCTTCTAAGTAAGTGATAAGCAGTGAGTGAAAGTGAATGATTCTGAATGTGCATATAAAGCACCACCAACTACAGCGCCTACAACCTACAGCGTACTCGTCTCACCGCTACATCGCCCCCCCCGCCATCCATACCCATACCCACACTAATACTACATACGATAATAATACGTAATAGTAATACGAATACGAAACACTATAACTATAATAAATAAATAAAAATAAAGAACGTACGACGATATATAAATGTACGAGTTACGAGCGTACGATATAACCTTTTAGGAATGCAAGAGAAACCATTCATAAGTTCCATTCATACGATCGTACGATATGGCTCTATGTTCATGTTCAAATGGTTCAAATATTCAAATGGTTCATCCACCGCGCGGCGCGCTTTGCGTGTTGCCTAAGTCGGTGTCGCTTCTTCTATTAACCATTTAAAAAATATAAATATAATATAGATTAATAAGAAGAAAAACGGGAAACGGGTCACACAAAATGCATTCATGTGAACAATCAGCGCGCCGCCCAAACCACACTTTCGCTGCTCCCGCTCGCTGAGCTAGTGCCGAGGCGGCACTGTTGCAGTGCAGTCAAGCTGCACGGGCACTTTTGCACGATTCATGACCTGCCCCGGCGGCTGCGGTGTGGCAGGCGTGTGCAACCTATGGGTTGGCGTGTGCGAATGCCCTATGGGCTGGGAAGGCGCGCGTTGCCAGCGCAACTTGCTGCCCTCGTGCGTGCTGCCTAGCCAGGACAACATCCCCATCCGCTCGTGGGCGCTTCACGCGTTTCATAACGAAGCGGCCCGCGGTCGATGGGCGGAGCCGTCGGGCTTCAGGCACGGACACATCGGGCCTGTGCCGTGCGAATGTCTTCAGGAGTGGGTGGCCGCGCCTTGGCTGCTGGAGCGCTCGCGGCTTCAGAGCATGCGGCAGTGGTCGGTGCACTGCATCTCGCTCGCCGACATGGTGCGGCCACACGGATCGGCCTCTCCGAACGCGTCCGCCTCCGCCAGCACCGCCTTTGCGCACGCGCTCGCGGCGCCCGAGAGCATCGTCTGGCGCTCCTTCTCATTTGCCGCCGTCCACGACTCGCTCAAAGCCGTCCAGTCGCCACACCTCTTGGTCAGGCCAATGGACGCCGACCACCCACGCGTCGCCTCGGCGCTCGCGCCCCTGCGCTCTCACGCCGAGCGCATCGTGGCTTTGCTGGCCAACCCAAAGCTGCTGAGCACCGCCGTGCTGACCAGAGACGCCCCAGCGCTGCTGGGGCCTCTCTCTCTCTCCGCCGCAACGACGACGCCGCCCCCCTTGCCGCTGCTGCCGCTCTCGCGCTGCCCCTGCGCCTGTGGCGGGCGCGGCTGGTGCGAGGAGTCGGGCCGGGGCGCGCGCTGTGGCTGCTTCGTCCCGGGCGGCCTGCTGCCGGCGGAGCAGGGCAAGCTGCACGGAGGCCCGGCGTGCGAGTCTGAGATGCCGCGGCTGGCGAGCAGCGGCGCCACTCGCCTTGGCGCCATCGGGCCGCGGCCACACTGGGGCCCGGGCTGTCCTACGGGCTGTGAGCTCCACGGCGCGTGCGACTGGCAGGGCTTCTGCAAGTGCGATTTGGGCTTCTGGGGACTCGACTGCGCCCTGCGGCTCGACAGGGACCGGCGGCCTGAGGTTTCGCGCCAGGTGGGGGGTGAGCGGTGGCAGGCGCGCCGCGGAACCGCTGCTGGCCGCCCGCGCGTCTACGTGTGGGACTTGCCGCCGCAGTTTCGCTTCGGCGTCGACTTCGCGAGCGCATTCGAGTCCAAGCTTCTGGACAGGTTCCGCGCCTCGGCGCACCGCACGGCCGACGCGAGCAGCGCCGACGTAATCGTGGTCCCCGGACCGCCCCTCGTCGTCGACGGCCACCGGCTCCTCGCCCGCCTCTGGAACGTGCGCTCGCGCTCGCCGCTCTGGGATGCCGGAGGATCGGCCAACCGCACCATTTTGGTGGCTCGGCACGCCCTCTGCCTGCTGACGGAACGCGCCGCGATGGACTCGTTCCAGCTCTCCTACTCGGATGCCGACCGCGAAGAGTGGCCGGCGCTCGCCACGGCGCCTCACGTCGTCGGAGTCTCCGCCGAGTGGCAGCAGCGTAGGCGCGGCGGCGGCGGGACGACGGCCGGCATCGGTGGTGCCGCCCCCGTGCGGCGCGGCGGCGAAAAGATTCTCTGCGGACTGGCTGACCCGCCGCCGCCCGGCCCGCTGGGGACGGCAGCGGCGACGGCCGACGTCGGGCGCATGGTGACGCTAGCCAAGGGTGGCGACGCCGGGGCGCGCCGCGCGCTGCGGCGCCTGGTCGGGGAGGCGACGGTGTGGCGGCGGAACTCGCTCGGCGCACCGCTGCTGGGCGGCTTGTTCCATGGCGGCTACCAGGAGGCGAGCGACCTCGAGGCGCGCGGCTGCGCCCTGCCCGCTGACCTGCGTCCCGACTCGGCCAGCCGGCGCTGGCTCGGCCTCCAGTTCAACGGCAACACACAGCTCCCCGTCTCCTTCCAGCGTGGCGTCGACATTGTGCTCCCGCAGCTGCTGCTCGTACGAACGGGCGGCTCGCACGCCGACCAGCCCTCGTGCGACACCATGCGCGCCACTTCGCCCCACTCGCCCGCCTTCGAGCGCGTCGCCCTGCACCGCCACCGCACGACGCTGCTCTGGTTCGGCGGCCACCACGGCCACGGCGGCGCGCGCAAGGAGCTGTTCAAGCGCTTTGGCGGCGACGGCAGGGGCGGCGGCTCCCCTCCCGGATTCGCGCTGGTCGACTCTCTCGCGGGCGGGCCAAGGCGCGACGCGACCAACATGAGCCTCAGCTCCGTCTTTTGCTGGGTCCCGCGCGGCCAGGGCCAGGGCGACCCGACGAGGCACATGGTCTCCATCTTCCACGGCTGCGTGCCCGTCTTCACGCTGGGCAAGAGCGGCGCGGACGACGCGCTGCCCTTCGAGGAGATGATACCGTGGGGGGACCTCTCGCTCCGCGTCCCCGTCGACCGGCTGGAGAGTCTGCCGTCCGTCCTGTGGTCGGCGGCCTCGGACGCGGCGCGGCTGGGCGCCATGCAGCGGCGGATCGGCTGCGCGTGGCGCCGCCTCTTCTGGTCGTCGCTCGAGGGCTCCTGCTTCGGCGAGGCGGCCCACGACGGCAGGGACGCCTTCGGCACCCTGATGGCAATCCTGCGCCAGCGGCTCCGGGTGGCGCGCAGGATTAGCGCACCGGTGCTCCTTGGCGGCGCGGACGGGTGCAGCGGCGTGCCAAAGGCGGTGAGCAGCAGCGAGCCGCCACCCGGCGCCGACCCGGACCTCCTCCGGCTCCGGCCGGCGGCGGCTTAAGTGTAGTTTAGCTACGAATAGCTAGATGGTCAGTGGTAGGTAAACGCGTTTACAGTTAGGCGAAGCGCGAAGCGCGAAGCGAGCGTGCATTATAGTTTAGATCTAGATAGGCGTTGATACGTACGTGTAGGTAGAGGCTCTGTCGCACACGGGCCAGTGAAATGGCAATTGGTGCCGTTATTGTGTTCGTGTTGGTGTTGGATGTTGGTGATATAAATGCTTATACTATTATACTGTTATACTGATACTGCTGCTTATATATATAATGAAATGCTCTGCGTTCTCTGCTTATCTGCTTCTGCTTCACTTCGGACTTCTGACTTCTGTGTGTTTATATTCCGCATTGCGCATTGCATTCCGTGTGTATGTGGCGCGCGCGCGCGGGGCAGGGCGCGGCGTGGCGGCGGCGGCGGCGGCGGCAGGGGAGGGGGGAGGGGGGTGGTCGTGTGTGTGTACGTGAGTGTGAGTGTGGAGGTGGGCGAGGGGAGGCCCGCGGGAGCAAGTTGAGCAAGACCGGCGAGAGGGTGGATGGGCGTGGGCACAACCACAACACGACACACATCACACACACACGACACACGGCCATTATTTGTGCCACTTGCGCACGCAGCCTGCTTTTTTTTCTTATGTTTACTATTACTATATGTATGTACATATATATATATATTGCTTCTTGCAATCACAGTGATTCGCTGTTGTTGTTGTGACGCGTGGCCATCAGGATCAGGATCAGGTAAGCCCCCCCCCCATGCCCCATCGTACATGTATTATGTGTATTATATCACATATGCCGCCGTCCGCCGGACCATGTGCGCGTGAGGCGTGGAATAGGAGGGTGTGAGCTGATGATTAATAATAATCAAGGGTGAGGGTGAGAAGTGCGGATGAGCAGCCCCCCCCCTCCCGTCCCGCCCCCGCCCCGAGTTCACCCGGCCGTTAAGGCCAAGACCAAGAGGCGTGCGCACACACACATACCACACACTCATTTCTCTCGTCTCAGAGCCCTAGGCGCTGATCGAGTTGGGTGAGCGCCCTGTGTAACCTCTCGAAGCCGTCGTCGAGCTCCACCTCGCTGATGACGAGCGGCGGCGCGCAGTGCAGGTGCGGGGGGCGGAAGAGCCCGATCAGGCCCTCGCGCAGCATCGCGGCCTTGAGCTCGGCCGCCTCGGGCGCGGGCGGTCCTTCGAGCCGCTGCAGCAGCTGGCCGTCCCTGCCGACGAGGTCGAGGCAGCCGAAGAGCCCGACCGCGCGCGCCTGGCGCACGCACGGGTGCGCAACGAGCAGCCGCTGCATCCCCGCCACCATCTGCGGCTCGAACGCCTTGGCCCGCTCGACCAGCCCCGCGCGCAGCGTGTGCTTGACTACCTCGTAGCCGCATGCGAGCGCCACCGGGTGCGCGTGGTAGGTGGCGCCCCAGCCGAGCGGGTGGCTGTCGAAGTGGCGCTGGATGGGCTCGCTCACCGCAACGCAGGCCAGTGGCAAGAAGGCGCCAGAGAGCCCCTTGGCACTCGTCACGATGTCGGGCACCACTCCCGCATACTGCTGGAAGCCCCAGAGCGTGCCCGTCCGGCCGAAGCCCACCATCACCTCGTCAGCGATGTAGAGGATGTTGTACTTCTCGCAGAGCGCCTTGGCGCCTTGCACGTAGCCGCGCGGGTGCACCAGCACGCCGCCCGAGCCGACCACCGACTCGAACATCAGCGCCGCGATGGTCTGCGGCCCCTCGGCGAGGATCTGCTCCTCCAGCGCCGCCAGCGCCACGCGCGATGCGCTCTCCTCGTCCGCGCCCCACTCGAAGAGGTAGGGAAGTGGGCTGTGCGTATGGACGAACCCAGTCGCGCCGGCAGGCTCGTCGAAGCAGCGCCGGAAGTCGCCCGTCGCCGCCAGCGTGGCGGAGGTGCCGCCATGGTAGGACCGGTAGTGGGTCAGCACCTTGTGCTTGCCCGTGTACCGCCGGGCAAGCCGCACCGCCGCCTCGTTGGCCTCCGCGCCGCCGCACGGGAAGAGGAGGCCCGTGAGGCCGCTCGGCAGGATTTCGGACATGAGTTGCGCCAGGCGGCAGCGCACCTCCGTCATCCCCAGGCCAGAGTAGACGTAGGGCAGCGTCGCGAGCTGCGTGGCGACGGCGCGCTGCACGGCCTCCGGAACGGTGTGTCCGAGATTGGAGCAGACCGCCTGCGACGTCCAGTCGAGGTACTGCTTGCCGTCCGCGTCGTACAGGTATACGCCCTCGCTTTTCACGATCAGCGGCAGGGCTGACGCGCTTGATCCCGAGCCCCAGGTCGCCATCACGTGGTTCGACTGCGCAGCGCGTACAGCGCTCGGCGCCCACGGCTCCTCGCTCCAGTGCTCGGCCGACACTCTTGAAGGGTTGAACTGGTTGTCGCGGGACGCCAGCGGCGCGGCGTGGCGCGAGTCTGGCACGTGGTGCGCGTTGACGCGTCGCTTCGATGGTGTGGTGGAGAGTGCTCGACGTGTGGCGGCAAGGCTGCGTCGCATGTCGCCGTGGACTGATGCAACAGGTGTGTGGTGCCCGACGTTTCGGCCAGCCCGACCGACGCCTGGTGTGGGCTGTGTTTGACCCACGGTATCCCGTTTGCCGCTCTCTGTGCTCTGTGTGGGTTGGCCCGTTCCATCCTCCCCGGCCCGGCCCCCGGCCCTCGAGACTGTACTTATAGAGGATCTATAGGGGCATGATGTCCTTTGTCTGGGCTGATCCCTTCCAACCGCTTTCAGAAAGGGCCACCTTTGATCGCATCGCCCGGCCCCAAGACCGTCTTGTCTTCAAGACCAAGAGAAAGACCAAGACCAATAAGAGACAAGACACAGAGACCCAAGACGAGCCCCCCACCCCCACACCCAACACCCCCACCCCACATCCACATGGACATGGTCACATGGTTTGTGTCCTCCCTGTTCCCTGTTGCGGTTCTTGTGAGAAAATCGGCGGCAGTGTTGTTGTTGTGTGTGTGCTGCTCTCTGGGTGAGCAGTGAGGGGGCGAGATTCACTGTTCACTGCGACTGGCGACTGGACTCCCCCGCCCGCCCCCGCCGCGGCCGCGGCCACAAGAATCTTACAAGAAAGCTAGGAAACCCTCGGGTTAACGGTAACGGTTAAATCGCACTTTTTTATATTCTAAGTCTCCTAATCGCACTTTTTTTCTAACCCCGTTTAACCCAGCCAAGGTCGCGGCCGCCACAGCGCCTACGACTGAAGAGAGCGGCCAAACGAACGGTTTCTAGGGTTCCCGACGCCCCACGACCAGTGGCCCACGAGGTTGCCGAGTGGCCCAGAGTGACGGCCTCGTCCGCCTGACCATTTTGTCTGCGTCTGCTCACGCGGGCACCCAAAAGGAGCACGTGGTCACGCGCCAGCGCTTCCCAACAGCTCCCAACGCCGTCTCCCCCAAAAAATGATTCGGCCTCTTTTGCGCCTTTTTTCACAGGGACCCCAACCCTACAGCTTAGACAGCTCCAGCCTACAGCTACAGGGAATCTAGTCGAAAAAAAAATAAACCCCCTATTTAATACCTTATTTCTTATTCTTATATTTCTTTAAAACACAAAAACTCACCGGTTTTAGTAGTAGTAGAGAGTTTTATTTTTTATTTTTTTGTCTCTCCCCGTAAGACAAATAGATAAAGCTATGGCCACATGGCCACTCGGTTTGGTATTTATATTTAGCCTAGTTCCTACTATTTCTAGTCGTAGTCGTTTCCGAAAAAAGGGCGATGTAACATGTAACGGTAACGGTCTCCTGATAATCTGATACTGCCACTGCTGCACAATCAAAAACACAAATTCCACACGTAGACTACCGTAGAACGAAGCACACATACACATACACACGCACACCAAGAACAACGCACAACACACACCACACCCCGCGCCGTCACTTCGAATCATAGCTCAACAGCCACACAAGCAGCTCGCGCGCTGGATTGCCAGCGGCAAGCGCCACACTACCACGCTTTGAGAGTGCGCCCACCATGGCCACGAGTGACCGGCGATCGGCCCCGCGGTCGAGGGCGCGGTCGAGAGAACGGGCGGCACCGATAAGTTCATCCCACGAAGGGGAGGAAGACGCAGCCGAAAGCGGGGCCTTCCTCCCGCTCCTTGCAAGAGAGAAGAACCGGTCCTACTCTCGCCTCGAGCCTGCCGGACACCCACACACTGACACCCGAAAACGGTGGCAGCCTCACCCCGCGCCGTTGAAAGACCAGTTCAAAGACGACCAGGCCAAGCCCCCGCCTAGAGCGTGGCCGTTGGGTCGCCCTCCCTCCAGCCGGGCCCAAACACAAAGGCGTAGGTCGCGTCCGCCTCGCGCACCTCTTCAAACGCGAGGACCTCCTCGAGCAGCCGCTGCAGGAGCACGACGCGCCCCTGCACCACCGCGGGCTCGCGCGAACGGTCGCCCGCCGCAGCGACGCGCTCGACGAGCAGCCGCCGCCGCCAGCCGTCGATGCAGCCGCGCGCCGCCGTCGAGAGGCGGGGGGCCGACGCGCCCGCCTGCAGCGTCTCGTGCTTAGTGAGGTCATCGAGCCAGAAGCCGAACGAGGAGAAGCGCTGTGCGCAGTGGTGCGTGCGGCGGGCGCCGGGCGCGCGCGACTCGATCTTGTAGCTCATGTAGACCGCGCCGCTGCCGCCCGTCGCCGGGAAGCCCGGCGAGGCGAAGAAGGCCGGCGACGAGGCGCCGAGGATCCCGCCGGCGGCCACCTCGTCGGCGCCGGTGACGCGCACGGAGAGTGGCGTCGGCTCGGGCAGGGCCCACGGCTCCTCGGGTAGCGGGAAGTGATCCGAGTCGAGCGACGACTTGAAGGACGGCGAGGTGAAGGGCGCGAACTTTCCGACGGCCGAGCTGAGCCCCGAGCCGATCGAGCTGAAGGAGAAGGAGCGGATCGATGCCTCGGCCGACGCGCGCGCCGACGAGGTTGCGGCGACAAGGCTAGAGATCGCGCGCGGCGTCTGCGGCGGCGGCTCGTCGGGCGCGAACTGCGTCTCATACGTGTCCTCCTCGTCCTCGGCAAGAGGCTCGTCGCTCCGTCCCCCGCCTTCCAGGTCGAGGCCGCCGCGCGCTTTGGGAAGCCCGCCCGCGCCGCGCCAGGTGCCGCTCAGGTCGAAGGCGCCGAGGCTGGTGCGCGTCTCAACGAGCGCAAACGAGACGAAGAGCACGCAGGCGAGCGAGGCGATGGCGAACACGAGCACCACGAGGGCGGGCGCGGCGGGCGAGGCGCCCCACGCGTCGACAAACGTGAACATAAGCAGCAGCTCGAGCGCGTAGCGGAACGAGTTGCCGAGCGAGACGGCGAGCGGTCGCAGCTCGGGCGAGGTCACCTCGGTGATCACCACGAAATAAGAGCAGCCGGGACCCAACTGGAAGAAAAAGGCCCATGCAGCCATGCAGAAGAGCGAGGCGAGCAGGAAGAAGGAGTCGCCACCGTCCGCGCCGCCGCTCATCATCTCGCTCAGCGCCTCCACCTCCAGCGCGCGGCCGGAGAATCCCTGCTGCCCCGGCGGCGGCGGCGCGGCACGTGGAACAAACGGGAGGAGGAACAGCGGCAGCAGCATCGACGCAGCCATGCCGTAGAGCCCTGTGGCCAGGGACTTGCGCCGGCCGAGGACGTCGATGAGCGCAGCGCCGGCGATGGCGCCGCCCAGGTTGGCCGCGGGCACGACGAGCGCCATCCACGGCTCCAGCGCGGCGCCGCAGTAGTCGCTGGCGGTCGTGAGTAACGTGGAGCCGAAGTAGACGACCGCGACTGCGCCGGTGGCCTGCTGCGCAGCGGCGAGCACGAGCGCCCAGACGCCGGCGTCGGCGGCGCCCGCAGAGAAGAGCAGGGCGAGCGTGCCCGTAGGCTTCGGAGGGAGCAACGACGTGCCGTCCGAAGCGAAGGTGGCGCGGAGGAACGTTGACGCGGCTACGGCGGCCGCGGCGCCGCGGCTCTTGAGCCAGACGGGCGACTCGGGCATGGCGAGCAGCGCGACGGCGAGGAGAAGGGCGGGGGGGAGCGCGCCCACGCCGAGCTCGAGGCGCCAGAACCAGCTGGGGACGCCGCCGCCCGCGGGAGCAAGGTGTCCCTCAGGGTCGTAGGCATACGACGGGACGATCTCGCCATCGTGCGGCGGCCCCGGCCCAAACGCCGACTTTACGATCACGTGCCACGACTGGGCGAGGAGGATGCCCACCGCAAGGGCGGGGGCGAAGAGGGCGAGGATCTGGCCGCGCCGCTCGCCCGCCGTCTCACTAATGTAAAGCGGCTTGCACATGGTGCAGAAGCCAACGCCAATGCCGACAACGAAGCGCGACAGCATGAAGACGGAGGGCGAGGTTGAGAGCGCGCCAGCGAGTATACCCCCGAAAGCGAGCGACTCGCCGGCCACGGTGGCCGCGACGCGGCCCGACAACTCTGCCACCACGCCCGACAAGGGGGAACCAATAATGGCGCCCAGCATTGTGATGCCCATCAGCTCCTACAGAGTACCAGCCACAGGGGAAGTGTCAGCGGAGCGAGCCGTTGGCTCGCGCGACCGCCGGCCAGAAAGGGACTAACCCGAGCATGGGCAGCTCTGGAGCAAACTTGCGAGAGGAGACACTCGGCAGGGGTGCGCGGCGGCGATTCCAGCGGCAAAGGCGGCGGCAAAGGCAAGGGCAAGGGACACGGCGGCCGAGGACACGGCGGGCGTGGTCAGTCGGGGAACTAGAGGCCTCGCGCACAACCTGCACGTCGCCGTGCGCGTCCGTGGCGACCACGCTGATCACGGCCAGCGTGTAGCCATAGTGGATCCCGCCCATGACCGAAAGCGCGACGCCGAGCAGCTCCTCGCGGGTGAGCCGCATGTCTCTCGTTGCAGTCGGCGGCGGCGCCTGCCGGCTCAGGCAGGCGGGGACTCTAGATTCGTTTTTCGGGTTGATCACGCGGCGGGAAATCAGTTCTCAAACGGTATTAGGGATCAAGGGGGGCCCAAACCGTTGGGATTCACGTGAAGTCGATCTTTTTTCGCGCGTCGACGGGAGCGTCAAAGCCTGAGCCATCTCCATCCCGGCAACTCTAGCGAAATAACATCACCATGGCCATGCCAACGAACTGCATCGTGCTTCCGGACGACGCGACGCGATGGGACCTGGAACACTTTGTCGTGCCGGCGCACTACAAGCCGCACGTCGGCCACATCCTGCTGCCACAGGGGCTGATCGCGTCGCGGGTCGACAAGCTGGCGGCTGACATATTTGAGGCATACGACTTCGCGTCCGAGGACGCCGCGCCGCTGCACATGCTGGTTGTTCTCAAGGGCGCGCACGAGGTGGAACCCGCCAGACCCAACCTCGCACTGGAAGTACGGCGTGGGTGAGCGCACTCACACCACCCCTCCCTTCCTTGGCGCAGTTCTTCAGCAACCTCCACGACTCGCTTCGCCGGCTGCTTGCGGCGCAGCGCACTCGGATGGCGCCCATTGGCTTCGACTTCATCCGGGTCAGCTCCTACCAGGGCACCGAGTCCAACGGCAATGCGACGGTGCAGGCGGTGGGCGCAAATATGAGCGTGCTCAAGGGGAAGAACGTGCTCATCATCGAGGACATCATCGACACCGGCCACTCGATGGCCAAGCTGATCCCCGTGCTGCAGGCGGAGGGGCCGCTCTCGGTCAAGACGTGCACGCTGCTGCAGAAGCGGACGCCCAAGTCCAATGGGCTGATGGGCGACTTTGTTGGCTTCTCCATCCCGGACGACTTCGTGGTGGGCTACGGCCTCGACTACAACGAGGCCTTCCGGGAGCTCGTCCACATCTGCGTGATGAACGAGGAGGGAATCAAGTACTATGCGCACTGATGCATGTATCTATATATAAATATATATCAGACTCTTTATTTACACTCTACAGCATCAGCCACGCGGTCTCGTCGTAGTGGGTTAACCCGGTTCATGAACCACATCTCACATCTCATTCCATGAGACTCGAACATGGTCTCACAAAAATTCGCGGGGTCAGGGCGACGCACACCTGCGTGCACCCTCGGCCCTTAGCAGCCACTGCGGTCAAGGTCAGCGGCACTGTAGGCGAAGCCTCTAGGCTCTAGGTCATCAGTCAGCGACGGCGTTCGTTTTTGGCCGTGTTTTATTCGCGTCATGGTGTGGGTTTGTTGTTTGGCTGCGTCTGCGGAGAGGCCCCTGTCGAATCGGGATCTCGTCGCGCGGGGGGCCGCGTCCGTCCCGCTGCGTGGTGCGTGCGTGCGTGGTGGTGGCTCGTGGTCGTCACATGGGTTGTGTGGACACGTGTGGCGGGTTGTGTGGTTGTGTGGCTCACCCCCAGCCCACACAGTGGCAGCAGTGGTAGTGGTACGTAGTGAGTGTGGGTCGTGGAGGGTCCCGCGTCGCGGTGTCTCTGTGGGCTGTGGCTCTCGGTGAATCACATTGATACTGTCGTTAATATACATATATATCTATGTATATATACTCATGATGTGCCCGAAGAGCTGATGCCGAGATGCCGTATGCCGTGTCCGGGGGTCGTCGCCCCAAAGATAAAGATATCAAAGATTCTACAAAGATCGTCGTTGTCGCTGTCCGCTTCGCCGAGCGTCAACCCAGAGGAGCTGGCCACCTCCCCGAAAGGACGACTCGTATAATTGAAATTGATGTATACACAATAAAGCCAGTATCAGTATCCCCCTATCTATCTATCCCTATCCCTAGCGCAAAACTTGTACCCAGTACGTTATACAGCTACTACGGTACAGTCAGACAGTCATTGTCGGACATTAAGAAATGTATCCCCAGAGCCCAACGCGCCATTTCTTAGCGTTTCGTAGCCGCTCCGCGGCGGCGAAGCACCATTTCCGTTTCAATTTCTTTTTTTTTCTTCGCGCGTATATAATGTTGTATGTTGTTCATTTCTATAGATAGTTCTATAGCATACTGCATACTATATAGCTTATTTTTATATGCTATGATATATAAATATAATATATAGAGCTCTATGTATATGTATATGTATATATATATATATATATATTATATATATATATTATATATACACATTGGGCTTTTTCGCCAAATCTGGGCATAAGTGAACGTTATGAGCGATGTAGCACTCCTCAGAGGCTCCCAAGCGGCTCATACGCAACCCATGTGCCATGTCCACGCACAGGGGTCGAAACACCCAGCCAAAAATATGCTGGGGTCTGGTCACGTGACCCCAACGAAAAAAAATACCGGGGGGGGCCGACCCCCAAAAAGGCTCTTTCTCGGCCTTGGGAGCCGCCTGGCGACCTCCCTCCGCAGCCCCGATGCGCTCACACACGCCCCAACCACCCCCTGTACCCCTTCCAGTCGAGACATCGTCAAAGGCCGCGATTCCGCCGTCGTAATGGAGCCAGACGGTCCCCAAATCGACGCTTCGTCTGCGGCCCTGCGGCT
>Ga0209390_10005853_pt1 | contig 16985 bp, 15 predicted proteins | sample BON01_FD_187212 | JGI IMG/M metagenome (GOLD analysis project Ga0209390, IMG submission 187212) | Freshwater microbial communities from Lake Bonney liftoff mats and glacier meltwater in Antarctica - BON-01 (SPAdes) (version 2) | ecosystem: Environmental > Aquatic > Freshwater > Ice > Glacier...
TTCTGCTTTGCTGTCGCTGACGCTGCTGTCGTAGCCCTTGTCGCCTACGTTGCCATTGCCATATTCAAACTCGCCTGCGTAGCGGGAAATGATGTCCACCAGACCATAGATGTTCTCTACGATGAGGAGGAATTCGCCGCGCTCTGCGTTGTAAAAAAGATTAATTTTGAAAAATGTGCCGCGGATGGCTGCGGTTCCCAGTGGGGTTTCCACCATGAAGTTTGAGCCGGAGCTCAGCTTTTTAACATGTCCACTCAGCTTGCCGTAGTTGAGCTCAAGTAGCGTCTGCGATTTGCTGGGGTCGGCTTGCAGTTGCTCGTAAGTTTGGCTACCGCTGAAGGAATCTTGCTCCAGTTGGGCGATGTTAATGCTGGTGTTTTCTTCGACGGTCAATTCAGAGCCGTTGGAGAATACAAGCTGAGCTGAACTGAGGGCAGTCGCGCTAATGGCGTCACCCTGAGAGAGGATATCTCCAGCTTTCAGCGGGCTTTGGTCGCCGCTGGCCGCGTATTTCGTAACGGTGCCTTTGACGTTGAGTACCTTAGCTGTTGCCAGCTGGGCAGCGTGAGCAGAGAGCGCACTGATGACTAGCACGCAGAGTATTGTAAATGGAATTCGCAGAGTCTTCATAGCAGAGTGACGTGGTTGAGATAGATAATTGAAATGTTCACATTATTTCATTTCTTCCCACTTTCAAGCTTTTTCATGAATGAGCTTGGAATATAATACATTTTACGGGACGCTAACGATTTTTTTGTCTTTTCAGGGTAAAGGCATTTCGTTTGTCTGGCTCCTATGACGAAATTTCGCCCTTGTATCGACTTACATAATGGCAGTGTAAAACAAATCGTAGGCAGTAGCTTAAGCGAGGATGGGAGTGGCTTGCAGACCAATTTCGAGAGCCATCACCCGGCGGCTTACTATGCCAATATTTACAAAAAGGACGATCTGCGAGGCGGTCACGTGATCAAGCTCGGAGCGGGCAACGACGTAGCGGCGCGCGAGGCTTTGGCTGCTTATCCAGGCGGTTTGCAGCTCGGAGGGGGCATTTGTCGGGAAAATGCCGCCGACTGGCTGCGGGCGGGTGCGAGCCATATTATAGTGACTTCGTGGTTATTCGACTCTGAGGGGCATTTTCTGCCCGGGCGGCTGGATCAGCTGGTGGCCGAAGTCGGCAAGGAGCGTCTCGTTCTCGATCTGAGCTGTCGTGGGCGGGGCGATGGCTGGGGGGTGGCGATGAATCGCTGGCAAACGCCGACCGATCTTAATGTGGACGCTGGGACGATCACCCAGCTGGCGGCGAGTTGCGACGAGTTTCTCGTACATGCCGCCGACGTGGAGGGCAAGTGCGAGGGGATTGATCAGCGGCTCGTCGAGTTTCTTGGGCAACATTGTCCGATCCCCGTGACCTACGCCGGAGGTGCCTACGCTTTTGAAGACCTCGCTACGGTCGATCGTCTGAGTGGGGGCAAGGTGGACCTCACGATCGGCAGTGCGCTCGATCTTTTCGGTGGTTCGCAGATTCGCTATGCTGACTGCGTGGCGTGGAACCAGCGGGCCATCGCTCTCTAACAAACACATTCGACAAAGCATTCGCGATCTCCACAATACGCAGCTTATGAAAATTCAGCGTGTCGCGATGGCGATGATCATCGTCTTTTTGACCTTTTACCTGCTCTATCTTGGGCAAGCTTTACTGTTGCCACTCGTCATTGCCGGGGCGGTGGCCTATTTGATCAGCATTCTCGCACACGCCATCACTACGCCCCGCCTCAAAGGGTTCTCTGTGCCAAAGCCCATCGCGATGTTCATTGCCATCGCGATCATCCTACTGTCTCTCTCATACCTCGTGCAGTTGATTACGGTCAATATCAAGAGCGTGATTGAAGTCGCTCCCGTGTATCAGAAGAATCTCGAAGCACTCATCTATAAGGGCTACAGCCTTTTCGGAGCCGAGGAGGTGCCCAATATTCGCGAGTTCCTGAACCAGCTCGATTTTCGTGCCTACTTGCAGAGCTTCGGGGCGACGGTGCGCTCGCTCGTCAGTAGTATGGGGATCATCACGGTTTACCTTATCTTCCTACTCTTGGAACAACGCACTTTCGGTGATAAGATCAAGGCGATCATCCGCGACCCAAAGCGTCAGGAGGATGCCTTCGAGTTGATCGATAAAATGCGTTCCGATATCCGCTCCTATGTTGGCATCAAAGTGCTCACCAGCGCGTCGACTGGATTGATCAGTTATTTGGTGCTCAAGGTCGTCGGCGTTGATTTTGCCAGCTTCTGGGCAGTGCTGATCTTCTTACTCAATTTTATTCCCACCATCGGATCGATCATCGCCACATTATTCCCATCATTGCTCACGCTCGTCCAGTTTCCCACGCTTGCCCCCTTCATCGTTACGATCTCTGTTTTAACTGCTGTGCAGTTCTGTATCGGCAGCTTGATTGAACCGAAGCTTATGGGTAATCGCCTCAACCTCAGCCCGATTGTCATCCTTCTCTCACTCGGACTTTGGGGTTCTATCTGGGGTATTCCGGGCATGTTCCTTTGTGTGCCGATCACCGTGATCATTATGATTGTTTGCTCTTACTTCCCCGCGACTCGACCTGTGGCCATTTTGCTTTCGGGGAATGGAGAAGTGGTTAGCGGCTTGAAAAAAGAAGCGATTGAGTCATAGAAGTTCCGACTCCAGTTGACAGGGGCGGACACCTTAATTTTTCTACTCTAAGTATCCCGACTACCATTCATACTACCAAATGAAGAAACTACTAGCCGCCAACCGCAGCGAGATCGCTGTCCGAATCTTTCGCAGCGCCACCGAACTGGGCTACCGCACTGTCGCTATCTATGCCAATGAAGACCGCTTCGGCGTGCACCGCTTCAAGGCTGATGAGGCCTACCTCGTCGGTAAAGGGCAAGGCCCTGTCGCCGCCTACCTCGACATCGCCAGTATCATCGATTTGGCCAAGAAGAAGGGCGTTGAACTAATCCACCCTGGCTATGGTTTCCTTTCTGAAAATGCCGACTTCGCACGCGCTTGCGAGGAAAACGGCCTTACTTTTGTCGGCCCTAGTTCTGATCTCCTAGGTCGTATGGGCGATAAGATTGAAGCCCGCAAAATCGCCGAAAAGGCCAAAGTGCCCACACTCCCCGGCACGCAAGATCCGATCAGCGACCGTAAAGAAGCGGTCAAAATCGCCAAGAAGATTGGCTTCCCGCTCATTATTAAGGCAGCCTTCGGTGGCGGTGGTCGCGGCATGCGCGTGGTTAAAGATCCCAAAGATCTCATCCCGCTCCTCGACGAAGCACAAGGTGAGGCTGGCCGCGCCTTTGGTAACGACGCCGTCTTCCTCGAGCGCTACATCGGTCGCGCCAAGCATATCGAAGTGCAGATTATCGGCGATCAACAGGGCAACGTCGTCCACCTACACGAGCGTGATTGCTCCGTGCAACGTCGCCACCAGAAGGTCATTGAAATCGCGCCCTCGGTCGGCCTGCCCGACAAAGTGCGCCACGACCTCTGCGAGGCTGCCGTCAAGATCGCCAAGTCCATCGGCTACTACAATGCCGGCACGGTCGAGTTCCTACTCGATCTCGATACCCACGAGTGGTTCTTCATTGAGATGAACCCTCGTATCCAGGTTGAGCACACCGTGACTGAGGTCATCACTGGCATCGATATCGTGCGCACCCAGTGCCTCATCGCCCAAGGCTATAGCCTATTCAGCGACGAGATCGGCATCCCCCCGCAGGATGAAATCCCGCGCAATGGCTACGCCATCCAAGCTCGCATTACAACCGAAGACCCAGAGAAGAATTTCGCCCCCGATTACGGTAAAATCGTCAGCTACCGCAGCGCCGCCGGTCTCGGTATCCGCCTCGACGGCGCGATGGGCGACACCGGCGCGGTTATCACACCGTTTTACGATTCGCTCTTGGTCAAGCTGACCGCCTCCGCCCGCACTTTTGAGCTGGCCATCCAGCGGATGGATCGCGCCCTGCGCGAGTTCCGCATCCGCGGCGTGAAGACCAATATCCCCTTTATCGAAAATGTCATCCATCACGACGCCTTTTCGTCCGGTCAGGCGATCACCACCTTGATCGATACCACGCCCGCGCTCTTCAATTTTAGCCGCCGCCGCGACCGCGCGACTAAGTTGCTCAAGCTGCTCGGTGAGACCATCGTCAACGGCAACGACCAGGTCAAAGGCCGCCCCGTCCCTCTGATGGACTTGCCCGTGATCCTGCCGGAATATGATCCCAAGCAGCCAAAGCCCGCCGGCACCAAGGATTATTTAACCAAGCACGGGCCCGAAAAATTCGCCGAGTGGACGCGTCAGCAAAAGCGCCTTCTCATCACCGACACCACCATGCGCGATGCGCACCAGTCGCTGCTCGCCGCCCGCATGCGAAGCTTCGACCAGCTCGAAGTAGCCGACGCCATCGCGCAGCACGGTGATAAACTTTACAGTCTCGAATGCTGGGGAGGTGCCACCTTCGACACCTCTATGCGGTTCCTGCATGAGAACCCGTTTAAGCGCCTGCGCCGCCTGCGCGAGCGCATCCCCAATATCTGTTTTCAAATGCTCCTGCGTGGAGCCAATGGGGTGGGTTATTCCAATTATCCGGACAATGTCATTCGCGGCTTTATCAAGCACTCCGCCGAGTGCGGCATGGATATCTTTCGCGTCTTCGATTCGCTCAATTATTTGCCGAATCTCAAGGTCGCCATGGACTCTATTCGCAAGGATACCAAATCCGTCTGCGAAGCCACCATCTGCTACACCGGCGACATCCTCGATCCGAATCGCGATAAATATACGCTGCAATACTACGTCGATATGGCGAAGGAGCTGGAGAAAATGGGCGCACACATCCTGGCACTCAAGGATATGTCGGGCCTTTGCTATCCCAATGCCGCGTATAAGCTGATCAAAGCTCTACGTGCCGAGATTGGCATCCCCGTGCATTTCCACACGCACGATTCTAGCGGCATCGCCGGTGCCTCGATCATCAAAGCCGCCGAGGCAGGCGTCGACGCCGTCGATCTTTCCATCGCGTCACTCTCTGGCCTCACGGCACAGCCTAACTTAAATTCGATTATTCATGCTATGCGTGGGGATAAGCGCGATACCGGGCTTGATCAAAAGTTTTTCGACGATCTTTCCATCTATTGGGAGGCCATTCGCCAATACTACGAGCCGTTCGACACCAGCCCCAAGTTTGGCAGTGCCGAAGTCTATCGCCACGAAATGCCCGGTGGCCAATATACCAACCTGCGCGAGCAAGCACGCGCCCTCGGACTCGGTGCCCGCTGGCCGGAAGTCGTTCGCTACTACCACGAGGTCAACGAAGTGCTCGGCGATATCGTCAAAGTTACCCCGTCCTCCAAAGTGGTCGGCGACCTCTCAATGTTCCTGCTCTCTAAGGGCGTCGAGCCCAAGGATATGGTCAACCTCGAGCCAGGCACTGCCTTCCCTGAGTCCGTCGTCGACATGCTCTCCGGCGGCCTCGGTCAACCCAAAGGCGGCTGGCCCAAGGACGTGCAACGCGTCGTCCTCGGTGACCGCAAGCCCTTCAAAGGACGCCCTGGCACGCGTGCGGCAAAGGTTGATCTCGATGCTTCCCGCGAAGAAATCAAAGCCATCACCAAGCGCCCCGAATGCACCGACGACGATCTCTACGCCTACCTCATGTATCCGCAGGTGTTCAAAGACCTCGTCAAATACCTCGACGAGTATGGCCACGCCCGCGTGCTGCCGACGCCTGCTTTCTTCTACGGCCTAAAGCCTGGCGAAGAAATTTCCGTTGAGATTGAAGAGGGCAAGATTCTTATTGTTAAACTCATCTACGTCAGTGAACCGGACAAAGAAGGTTTGCGAACGCTCACTTTCGAACTCAACGGGCGCGCCCGCGAGTGTGTCATCAAGGATCACTCGATCAAGTCCGAGACCAAGCGTCGCGTCAAAGCCGACTCCGCCGACAAGATGCAAGTCGGTGCCCCCATCCCCGCGATGGTCAGCGCGGTCACCGCAACTGTCGGGCACAAGGTGAAGAAGGGCGACAAGCTAGTCATTCTCGAAGCCATGAAGATGCAGACCACCGTTTACGCCCTCGCCGACGGCATCATCGACCAAGTCGAAGTACACGTCGGCGACCAAGTCGAAAGCAAGGATCTGCTAGTTAAGCTGCGGTAGCTGGGGTCGCCATCACCCGCTTCAATTTCTACGAAATTCTTAAGATAACAGAGAAAAATCACTGATTCAACGAGCTCAAAGTTACCTTGGAGTTTTGCCCTATAAATACCAAAGAAGTAAAGCGTATGAAGTATCTATTCGTCCTCCATGTTGGGCAAAAGAATACTTGAAAAAATAATATTTAGTACTTAATTTAGACCTATTATGAATTCTATATTAAGTCCATATTCAGCCAGCATTTCTGAACTTAAGAAAAATCCGAGTCAGTTAATCGAACGGGCGGGAGGGGAAACCGTGGCCATTTTAAACCACAACAAGCCAACCGCCTACCTAATTCCGGCGGAAACTTATGAATGGATTAGCAACTTGATTGAGGATCAAGACCTGAGGGCGATCATCGAGGAAAGAGAAGCAGAAAGGCCATCTGCCAAAGAAGTCAGTCTCGATGAGCTATAAGCTAAAGTTTCTCCCAAGTGCTCTGAAAGAGTGGAACCAGATCGGATCGACGATTCGCGAGCAACTGAAGAAGAAATTAAAAGAACGGGTGGATGAGCCTATCGTGCCAGCAGATCGGCTGCATGGATTCAAAAACCACTATAAAATCAAGTTACGCTCAGCCGGCTACAGACTGGTTTACGAGGTGGATCAAGGGGAGATCTCAGTCATTGTGATCACTGTTGGAAAACGGGAGCGTTCAGGCGTATACATCAAAGCTAAAAAACGAAGCCAATAACCCTCACTAATTCTAAACCCTCAAACCTGTTTTTCGTAGTCTTTGAGCAGCTTCGCATCCGCCACCAAGGGACCCGCGGGTACGATACTGGCTACGATCAGCCAGCCGGTTAATTTCCACGACCACTTGTAGTCCAACTGCCCAAGCAGTGCGAAGCCGACGTAGGCCATCCAAAGAATGCCGTGTGCCATGCCGATGGGGCGGATGAGGACGTCGTTGCCCCAGATGTATTTTAGCGGCATCGCCAGCCCGAAAAGCAGGATAGAGGAAATAGCCTCCCAAGTTCCAATAGAGCGGAGGCGGTGGAGTGTGCTGTCGAATCGAAACATAGTTTTGGCAATAAGTGTCTTATTTTGGCGGCCTCGCAAGCTCATCTGCGATTTTGGCTTACGGGTGGATTTTTTTAGGAAATAAATAAGGTTTATGAGGCTCCGACGTTTGATTAATTAAGGTAACCGAAATAAATTTTGAGCATTTTAAATTCTACATCCCAAACCGGCAAAACATTACGTCTCGTTTTACGCATCCTAGCATTGACCATTATCCTCAGTGCGGCGGGCTTCTGGCTGAAGACGGGCGCGCATACTGGCTTCTCCAAGAATCGCGTCGAAATGGAGAAGGTTGATCCAATCACACAAATCGAGTATGTCGATTACGAGGAGCGCTTCATTATGGGCGTTGAATACCTTGCGGTCGGGTGCGTGGCGGGTGTCGGCCTCTTCGGCCTGAGCTTTTTCTTTGGCCGCACGCGCAGTTAACTTTTCCACACCATAATCATCCTAAAATACTACACATATATGAAAAAAATCACCTCCTACTACCTTACCTTTTCGGCTCTTTTTGTTGGCGCAGCTACGCTCAACGCCGCCGCTCAAGATTTTGATTTTAAAGACCCTAAAGGCGTCAACAACGTCTCCTTTCAGCTCGATGCGCCACTCGAATCCATCAGTGGCAACGCTAAGGGCGTGAGTGGGATCGTCCGCTTTGATCCGGGAAATCCAGCAGCTATCTCAGGCACGATCATCGTCGAGACGGGCTCACTCACGGCGACCAACGACAAAATGCAAGAGCATATGCTGGGAGACGGCTGGCTCGACGCCGCCAATTATCCGCAGATCACTTTTGCGACAAAATCCATTTCCAAGGTCGAGCCGGGGGATGATGGCTTCAAAGCACACCTGACCGGTGACTTTACTCTGAAGGGGGTCACCAAGGAAATCACGGTTCCTGCCACATTTACCTATTTGCCGGATATGCTCAGTGCCCGCACCAACGGGGCAGCTGAGGGCGACTTACTCGTCATACGCTCGACTTTCACCATCAATCGTAGCGAATATGGCATCAAGCCGGGGCAAAATACAAATAAAGTCGCGGAAGAGGTTGAGCTTCGCCTCGCCATCGCTGGTGCGGCGCCCGACGCGTAGCTTTCCGAATGCTCAGGGTCTTCTTTACGTATCGAACCATGCCCGAACTGCCCGAAGTTAAAACGATTCAAGACCAGCTAAATGCCATCATGCCGTTTGAGATTAAACGCTGCGCGCTGAGTCAGGTGGCGGGCTCCATTGTGCATACCAAGATGGATCGCTTGCGGGGGCGTACATTTATCGAAGTGCGGCGCAAAGGGAAGTTGCTGGACTTTATTTTGGACGACGGCCGTCACCTGTTGAGCCATCTTGGCATGTCGGGTGCTTGGTTGATCGCACCGCGTAAAATTACCGAGAAGCACACGCATGTGCAGTTTGCGGGGGCGTCCGGCTTTCTTGGCTATGTGGATGCGCGCCGTTTCGGGCACATGTATTTGTATGATGCCGAGCAGGCGGCGAAGAAGCTGGCTGAGCTGGGGCACGATTTGCTGTCGCCGGCATTTACCGCGCGCTATTTTAAGGCGGCTTTGTTGCGGTACCCCGAGCGTGCGGTGAAGGTCTCGCTGCTGGATCAGTCGCTCTTTGCGGGCACGGGCAATTATATCGCCAACGAAGTCTGTGCACACGCGCGCGTCTTGCCGAATCGTCAAGTTAAGAGCCTTTCAGGCGCGGAATTAGGCAAACTCTATCGTACTGTCTCGACGGTGATCGACGGCACCATCACCCGCGGCGGCGTCGCCTTCGGCGGTGGCTATCGCGATACTAAGGGCGACAAAGGCACGGGTGTGCAAAATTTGGTGGTGTTTTACCAGCAGCAGTGCCAGCTCTGCAAAAAAACGCCGGTGGTGAAAACCATTCTCGGCCAGCGCGGCACTTATCACTGCCCGCGTTGCCAGAAATGAGATTTCTAACTTCCCGGTTTGATGGCTTCGCTGTCTTGCAGTTCGGGCGGAAGTTTGTCGGCTTCGTAGGTGGGGAAGCTGAGCTCGGCTAGGCTGTGGTGCGGCACGTCGAAGCGGGTCTTGCCTTGGCTACGATCCACGATCACGCCGACGGCTGCTGGCTCGGCTCCATGGGCGCGGCATTGCTCCAGCGCTTCGAGCACACGACCGCCACGGGTGATCACGTCTTCGATGATGAGCACCTTCTCGCCCGGCGCGAATTTGAAATTGCGGCGCAGTGCCAGCTTGTCGTCTACTTTTTCTAGGAAGACGAAGCGCAGCCCCAGTTGGCGCGCGACTTCTTGCCCCATCACGAGTCCGCCCATTGCGGGGCCGACGACCGTGGTGGCGCCGTAATCTTTGAGCATCGGCACCATAATCTCGGCCAGACGAGTCACCTTATCCATGTATTGGCAGACTTGGGCACATTGAAAAAAGTGCGCACTGTGCAGCCCGGAGCGGAGTAGAAAGTGACCTTCGAGTAGCGCCCCGCTGTCTTTGAATATTTGGATGACTTCGTCGTTTTGATTGCTCATGCAGCGAAGTGTGGGAGGAAATGATGTCGTGTCCAGCTTCTACAATGGTTCTAGGGAGGTCTTCCTCGCTCGTGTCGATGTAGACGCTATTGGCATAGCGTCGCTAGTGTGATCATGACTATATACAATCCAATCAGTGTAAATCTGAAGGCCACTAAACCAGACAATGGTGGTGAAGCCAAAGGAAACTGCGTCGCCGTGAGGCGGGGTGGAGAACAACCTAAGGCGAAGAAGCAGTCCCAAATACAAGTAAACTCGATACGGTTTATGTCATCGGCGAGCCTGCTAGCGATTGGCGAAGCCTGCGTAAAACGCGACCTATGTCTGTTACATCATCTGGTAACGACGGAACATAGGGGTGGCATGTATGGTTGGAGTGAGAAGATGCTAAGGACCCTCGTGAGAGGGGTTAAAGGCGGCAAGTGGTTCAGTTTGATAGACAAAGTCTACGCAGACCGAACCTTGTCGGTGGCTTGGGAAAAGGTGCAGTCCAACGCAGGAGCCTGTGGCGTAGACGGCATCACGGTAAACCGCTTCGACAAAGACAGCGAAGAACGGTTGCTCATCGTGAAAGAGCACTTGAAAGGTGGCACTTACCAACCCAAGTCAGTGAAACGGGTGCGAATCCCCAAAGCAGGAAGCAAAGAAACGCGCCCCTTGGGCATCCCAACGGTCACTGACCGTGTGGTGCAACAGGCGGTGCGGATGGTGCTCGAACCAATTTACGAGCATCGCTTTGCTGACCATAGCTACGGATTGACTCAGTCGCAGGCTCCTTCGGGCTTCGCCCAACACTTCGTGTTGCCCATCTCCGCTTCGCTCCGTCCGCCCTGGACGCAGTTGCCATGACGCGCTTCGGCGCGTGAGTGGACAACTTGCCGAGGGTTACACCCATGTGGTGGACATCGATATCCAAGGTTACTTCGATACGATCGACCAAGAGCGGCTCATGAGCTTGCTCAAAGAAGATGTGTCTGATGGAGCCTTGTTAACAGTGATTGAACGCTTCCTGAATGCAGGTGTGTTGGAGGATGGAGTGTGGGAGATGAGCGAGGCAGGCGTCCCGCAAGGCGGGGTGATCTCACCTTTATTATCGAACCTATATCTCAATGAACTCGACCATCTGATGGAAGCTGAGGGCTATGCGATGACTCGCTACGCCGACGATATGGTGATCCTGTGCAGAAGTGCCGAAGAAGCGTCACAAGCGTTGGAAAGGGTGAAGGCGTGGATGGAACAAGCCCGCCTGAAGCTGCATCCAGAGAAAACGCACACCGTTGATATGCGTGAGGTCGGAGTTAGCTTCGACTTTCTTGGGTATCGCTTCTATCGAAGCAAACGACGGATCGTGCCACTGGTGCGGCCAAAGAGCTTACAAAAGCTCCGTGAAAGTATCCGTCAGAAGACGCGTCGCTGCAACGCTCACAGTATGCAAACGATCATCGAAAGGATCAATCCCAGCCTTCGTGGTTGGTCTGGTTACTTTAAGCAAGCCTATCGAGGTGAGCACCAGAAACTGGATAGTTGGATACGAATGCGCCTGCGTTCTATCTACCGTAAACGACATCGAAAACGCGGACGTGGTCGCGGAAGTGATCATCAACGCTGGCCCAATCGGCACTTTGCCGAGCTTGGACTGTTTAGCCTAGTAACAGCTCAACGCGAAGCCATTAGCCTCCATAAAGGAGTAAAGATAATGCACTGACCGGAGAGTCCCGACTTGTCGGGAGAGATCCGCAAGTCCGGTTCGGAGGGAGGGGTGGGGTTTAATCCCCCATTCCTACCCCTATCTTTTTCCTCCATTCGCCCTTACACGCCCGGAGATTCGCTTTTTTCGTCGTATGCAAGTGCGTTTCGAGGTTTACGACTGAGAAATATCGTTTAGTTATGATCACATCGCCTATGAATACACAATCCATCATCGAACGTATCCACTCCGTCATCGGAGTCCGTGAGTCCTTTACCCCGTTACACATTCCGATCTTCGACGAGCGGGAAGTGGACTTGCTGCGCGAGTGTGTGGAGTCGAACATGGTTTCTTCGGTCGGGGCGTTCTGCGATCGATTTGAAGCTTCTCTGGTTGAGTTTACGGGAGCGAAACGGGCGGTGCTTTGCATGAACGGGACGTCAGCCTTGCACCTGGCCTTGCGCGTTTGCGGGGTCGAGCCGGGGGATGAAGTGATGATCCCGTCGCTCTCTTTTGTGGCGACGGCCAACGCGGTGCGTTACGCGGGGGCGATTCCGCATTTCATTGATGCGGAAGCGGTGCGCTTTGGGATGGATCCTCTTGCTTTGGAAAAGCGATTGGATGCGGTGGGCGAGCTGCGAGATGGGGCTCTATACAATCGTGAAACCGGTCGGCGTATTGCCTGTGTGGTGCCGATGCATGCCTTCGGGCATCCCGTTTTGATCAGCGAGCTGCTGGCGGTGACGAATCGTTTTGGTCTTCAGCTAGTCGAAGATGCCGCTGAGTCCCTTGGCTCCTTCTATGAAGGGCAGCACACAGGCAATTTCGGAGTCTGCGGTATTTTGAGCTTCAACGGCAACAAGGTCATTACGACTGGGGGTGGGGGCGCACTGCTCTTTAACGACGATGCGCTAGCGGATCGCGCGAAATACCTCTCGACCACTGCAAAACGTCCGCACAAGTGGGAGTTTTTCCACGACGAGCTGGGCTACAACTACCGCATGCCGGCGCTCAACGCCGCGATGGGCTGCGCGCAAATGGAGAAATTGCCAAAAATGCTGGCGCAGAAGCGGGCACTGGCCGAACGGTATCGCCAGGCCTTTGCGGGGCTGGAGGGGCTGCGCTTTGTCACCGAGCCCGAAGGCTGCCAGAGCAATTACTGGTTGAACGCGCTGCTGTTGGATGAGGACTCGGTCGATCAACGCAATGCGATCTTGGAAGCGACCAATGCGGCCAACATCATGACGCGTCCGGTCTGGGCGCCCTTGGATGAGCTGCCGATGTATGCCGATTGTCCCAAGGGCTCGCTGGATGTGACGAAGTCGCTCGCCCAGCGATTGATCAACATCCCCAGCACAGCGGGGCTGTAGCGACAAGCTTCGGGTGTAGTGGGAGCTTCCAGCTCGCGAGTATGCGCTCCGCGAAAAGGGGAGTGATATTTTAAACACTCAGAAAAAGAGTAGCGCGGCAAAGCATCGGGGTGCGGATTGAGGCCAATCAGCGCTACCAATTTTGGTAGCCTCGAAACTCCGTTTCGGGGTCGGGAGGGCGGATGTCCCCATCCGCTATTGGCTACCAATTTTGGTAGCCTCGAAACTCCGTTTCGGGGTCGGGAGGGCGGATGTCCCCATCCGCTATTGGCCTGTAGCTGTAGCGATGTGACGCCAGTCACGTCGACCGATCATCTCGCATTCGAGCTATCAACTTCGACCTTGCTAGCACAAGTCCCCTGTCCCCTGTCCCTTGCCCCCCGTCCCTTGTCCCCTGACACACTGCCTACCGCCTCCTTGTCAGAATCTTGTTAAAATTCAATTTAGCATTGCGGGCGACAGTAATATTCTGACACAATCATCTGTGTCTGAGCGCCATCGTTACCCTGTAAACAAACCTCAAAGCCTATGAAAACTCAAATTACTGTCTTTCTCTTGATCACCTTTTTTGTGGTGCCGGCGCAGGCGCTCTTGAATATTGGCTTGAACAACTTAGCTAACACCTCGGCGCCGGTTGGTGTGGATGTGGCTTGGGATGCAACGGCGCGAATGGCGAATTACGATGGGAGCGCGGCGTCGTCACCCGCGGGGACTGCTGTCCATTTGGGGAATGGTTACATGCTCACGGCAATGCATGTGATCGTGAGCTCGCATGTTAGTTTTAACGGGACTGACTGGTTGGCAGTGGATGCGACCTACACGCCAGTCCAGGTCGCGGCTGATGTCGATTTACAGATTTTTAAGCTGGCGGTGGTGCCGACGACGTCCGAGGTGACGTTGCACACTGGCGGCGGCGAATCGGGAACGCTTGGTTACAGTGTTGGCTGGGGGCGCGGGCGCGAGTTCGATACGCAAATCGGGGACGCTATTCAAGATTTTGGCAAGGATCCTACCATCGACAAACGCTGGGGCACAAACGTGGTGCGCGCGGTCGAGCAGCTTTCTTGGGAGGGGGTGAGCGCTACCGGCACCACCTATACACAGCAGGCGCTGGTCAATGTATTGGGGGATAGCGCAGGCGTCAACGAAGCCGCACTGGCCTTATGGGATTCGGGTAGCCCTTTTTTCCAGGAAATCAATGGGACGATGGTGCTGACAGGAATCGCCGGGACCCGAAGTATGCAGAACGGGCTGAGCGGTGATTTCAAGGCGACTTTCGGCGATGACCGGCTGAGCGGTAACCCCAACGGGCGGGGGGACGCAAATATGTTTGTGCAGATCGGCGCGTATGCGGACGAGATCCTGGCCATTGTCCCGGAGCCTGCATCATCGGGCTGGTGGCTCGGCTTGTTCGGCCTCTTGCTGGTAGTAAGACGACGGTAGATCTAGGATTTCGGGGACTTCAGCTGTAGCGATGCGGCGCTAGTAGGCTGTAATAAACTAATTTTCGTAGCGGACTCGCGAAGCGATTTCGAGTTGTGGTGTCTAATTTTCGTAGCTGACTCGCGAAGCGATTTCGAGTTGTGGTGTCGCCATGTCCGACGGTCGAAACGAGTTACTCGTTCCGCTACACCATGAGATGACCTCCTATTCTATCCGAACTTTTAAATGTTATAGCCTGCTAGTCATGTCGACCGATCCTATCCGTCTAGTTCAATCGGCCTGAGTCTATACTAGATAAGCTACCTTTAATCATAATTACATGAAATCACGTTACACACGATTTGTTGTGCTGCTGCTACTCTACGCGGGCGCGGCCACGCTCACCTACTGGTTGGCTTGGCGGCTACGTTTTGGATTTTATCCGGGTTTGGACGGGATTCCTGATCAGTTTGCCGACAAGGTGGTCTGGCAGGGGGTAGCCGTCGTTTCGTTTAAGATGTTATGTCTCTATGCGCTGGGGCAATTCACCGGGCTGGTTCGCTTCTTCCGTTTGCCGGATGCGATTCGCTTGTTTATTGGTTCAAGTTTGGCCACCTTTGTCTTTCTCGTCATCTGGGTGTTTAGTTCATTTGCGATCGTGCCGCCTGGCTCGATCATTGTGGTGGACTTCATCCTTTTCACTTTTGCGGTGATGGGGGCGAGGGTCGGCCTGCGTATCTTAGACGAGCGGCGTAAGGGCTTCTTCCGTGGGGGGCGTAAACCGGATCGGATCGCGATCGTCGGTGCGGGACAGGCGGGTTCGGCCTTGTTGACCGAGCTGAACTCACGGCCTGAGCTAAATATGCGAGCCATCGTCTTTTTCGACGATGCAAAGGCGAAACACGGGCGCCAATTGCACGGAATCCCTATCGCGGGGATGCCCGAAGAAATTCCCTCTTACCATGCGACCCATGACCTCGATAAGGTGATTCTCGCTATGCCGGGAGCCGACACTGCGCGGATCCGAGAGATCGTCTCTCTACTAAAAAGGAAAGGTATCCCTGTCGAGACGGTGCCTTCGGTCGAAGAGTTGATGAACGGTACGTTTCGGGCGTCCTTGACCCGCGCGGTGAATATTGAGGATTTGCTCTACCGGGAATCCGTCAAAATTAACTCGGAAGATTTGAGGCAGTTCGTCCATGGTCGCACGGTTGTAGTGACGGGGGCGGGCGGGAGCATCGGACGGGAATTGGCTTATCAACTGTCTAGCCTGAGCCCTAAGCGCCTGGTATTACTGGATCGCTGTGAGAGCGTGCTATTTGTGACCGAGAAACGCATTCGTGATGCCGGCATCGAGATCGACTTGGACATTCAGGTGGTCGATGTGTCCGACGGCTCCGAAATGGGACGGTTGTTATCCCGACTCAACCCGGACATACTTTACCATGCGGCCGCGCATAAACACGTGGGCATGATGGAGCGCCAGCCGGCGGAAGCTTTTCGCAACAATGTGTTGGCCACTCTGAAACTGGCTCAATTAGCAGTCGAGCATCAGATTGCGCACTTTTGCCTAATATCCACCGATAAGGCGGTTTACCCGAGTAGTGTAATGGGCGCGAGCAAGCGTCTGGCCGAGCTGGCCCTGCAAGCGCTCATCCGCTCGCAGGCGACGGGTAACACAAATTTTTCAATGGTCCGCTTCGGCAATGTAATTGGTTCGTCGGGGAGCGTGATTCCTATTTTTGAGGAGCAAATTGATCGGGGTGGCCCCGTGACGGTGACGCATCCGGAGATGACCCGCTACTTCATGACAATTCCCGAGGCGGTCGGTCTGGTCTTGCAGGTCACTGCATTACCCGAGGTGAATGCACTTTACATGCTGGATATGGGTACGCCTGTGAAAATCGATTCGGTGGCGCGCGATTTGATTCGATTGAAAGGCTTGGAGCCGGATATCGATATCGAGATTGTTTATACGGGGATCGGTGCTGGTGAGAAGATGCACGAAAGGCTCCATCGGGAAGAGGAACGAGTGGATGCCACCGTGCATCCCAAAGTGCATCGGCTCTCCAATCAGCCGCTTTCGGAGCCGCAAGCGAAGGTCTATTTGAAGAACCTCGAAGCGATGGCTCACCCCATCAAGCACCTGAGCGCCAAAGAGGCTAGGACGCGCCTATTCGAGTTTCTAGAGAGTAGCGAGAATCACAAAGTCTAGCGAAGTCAAAAGCACCAGTCCAATTTTCCTTGTTTTTTAAGCAAGCACCCGTGTTCCGGTCGGGAGGGAGTCCAAATGGTAGCAAATGAGGTCCAAGAAATCATAATTTTAAGCAGAAACTAAAGTGGCATCTTATTTTATAAGAAGGCTATAGGATTTTTCAGGTCCACCCAAGACCCGGCTAAAAGCTGCGTGGGGGGAGCCTCTCCTTAACTTAGCGCTCTTCCGAGTGGATGCGGGGTTGCAGGTACACGCAAGGGCAACGAAACCTAGAATCAGCAGGTTTGTAAAGTAGTGGGAGCTTCCAGCTCGCTGAGCGTATGCTGCGGGGACGCGACTAGCGTCGCATCGCTAGACAGAAATACGGGGACGCGACTGGCGTCACATCGCTTCGCTACACAGAGAGAAGCCCGAATTTGGGGACAGGCACCATTACGAAGAAAAACGATCCGCGCGTTCTGCCGATGGGTGGCTTTCTGCGGAAGACAAAGCTTAATGAAATACCGAAGCACCCTAT
>Ga0209390_10005860_pt1 | contig 16958 bp, 16 predicted proteins | sample BON01_FD_187212 | JGI IMG/M metagenome (GOLD analysis project Ga0209390, IMG submission 187212) | Freshwater microbial communities from Lake Bonney liftoff mats and glacier meltwater in Antarctica - BON-01 (SPAdes) (version 2) | ecosystem: Environmental > Aquatic > Freshwater > Ice > Glacier...
CCGGGGCTTCCATTGAGTTGCTTGGGAGCAAATCCGATCGCCTGACAAGCTTCGGCCACCAATTTACCGGTCTTCGCCTGAAGGCGCTCCTGCCTTCCGCGAATGATGCCTTCCGTCAATTTCAACAGATCGCCTTTTCCGCTGGTGGAAGAAAGCGCCGCCAGCGTCTGTTTCCAGCGTTGGGACTCGGCTACCGGAATCTCCAATCCAGGCTGGGCCGCCAGACTTGTCAAAGCGGCGGCCGCATCCGGTGCGCCTTGGATGATCAGTTTGGCTCTCGACAGAGTCAGCGGGGATTCATAGCGCTCATTCGCAGCATGCATCGCATGTGCTGCTAGTTTCATGCCTGCAATCGTTCCTTTGGCCGCGAGTTTCGTGCCTTCATAGGCCAGCCAACCGGCACCAGCCAGCAGGTCGGCAAGGCTCAATCCTCGCTCATTGCTAGGTGGTTCCTCAATTTCGATACTCGTGGTTCTACGGATTTCGCTCATGGTCGTGAATGGATGGATGTTGTTTGCGGTGTGTTAGGCGGGATGCCCAAAGATAGAGGCATAGGGATCTTCATCATCTCTCCGATAAGAGGGAGTGATGTCGGGGGAGGTGCCGAAAATGTCATCCGAGTCTTGGGCCGCAGTTGCTCCACTGCTATCGAATGCGGTAGCAGCGTTGGCTGGATCACGGGAAACTGACGGTTCAGTCGCTCTTGGGCTTTCCGGCACTTCCATGGCTGTGCGTCGAGCTGCCTCATTCGCTCTGGCTGCCACTGGTTGGGCCTCGCGGATCAATACATCCCTGAGATCGCCTTCACTCTCATTGATGCGGAGCAGGATACCGCGCAGAACTTGTCCTTCACGCTCACGCAGACCATCTGCCTTTTTCTCCGAAGGAATGCGTTGGAAATTGGCAAGTGCGGGTTCAGCATCACGGGTTGGATTTGGCAAAAGAACCAGGATCCCGTGAAGTATCCACAGCAGGCCGTAGATCACGAGGGCTGGTTTCGCCAGGGCGGCTACGGATGACGTATCTCCATCGTCGGACGGGATCTCTCCGGTTTGGGGCGATGCTTCATCGGTTGAAAGTTCTCCTCCGGACAGGGAGACTCCCAATTCGTCCCATTGGAATTCGTCCTGCTGCATCGCACGCACCTCTTCCATCATTCGGGCGCGCTCCAGGTCGTAGCTGTAGAGGTGCGAAAAGAGACCCACGAGGATACACATGTAGGCAACTTTCAATCCGCGCTTTGCCCAGATCATTCGTTGCTGCGTACTGAATCCGAGGTCATCCCCAGGCTGCAAGGCGGTGATGGCTTCTTGCTGGTCGCTCGTATCACTCAGTTTTTTGAGTCCGTAGGTGGCAGCGAGGAATCCGAGCGTCAAGGTGATGCCCACGCAGACACGCAACCAAGCCGGGGTGACCGAGATAGCTGTACCTTCCGCGGCATCCTGTGGCAACATGGCCATTGCCTTGTTGGCAAGCAATTCAGCCACGTCTGGGGTCGCCAGCCAGAAATCCACGATGGCGATAAAAATGTAAGCGATGATCAGGGTGCGGAACGAATTGCGCGCCCGCTTGGCACGCCCAATCTGGTCACTGAAACCGGCAGATGGATCATCATACATGCCCATCTGTTTTTCCAACCGGCTCGCCTGGAGATCGAGCGAGATTGCCGACTCAACGTCGTTCCGCTGTTCCTCAAGGGCACGGCGGCGCATGCGGCGCGTCTCACCGACACTGCGACGATTGAGCAGATCGGCTTCGTAATTACTTGCGGTGAATTGGGCGTTGGTTGGCATGGCTTTTGGTGGTTGGTGGGTTCGAATGTATCGGAGAGCTTGTTCGGGTCTGATTCGCTGTCTTAGGGTTTGTGAACCTTGGCCTCAGCCGTTGGCTTGGAGGGATCAACCATGCTGACCATCATCTGCATGGCTTCCATCACACTGTTTGCGTGACTTACTTCGTTACGCAGGCCACGGAACAGAACTCCCTGCTCGGGAAGGCGTGAAGTGTTGACGAAGATCAGCACCACTCGTGGGTCAAGTTGTTCAGGCGTAAGTGGGTTGCGCTGCGGATCACGATTCTCTGGAAGGTCGTTGCCGTCAGTATTCAGGACGATCACAGGACGCTCTGCACCTTTAAGAAGTTTGTTGGCCATTTCGATGCTGCCTACGATGTCGCTGCGGTTGAAATCACGCCCGTTACGTGCCGCCAGTTTCTGGTCGAACCGTTCGGAAACAGCCAACTGGGTCGCCGTGATTTGGCGAATGAAACCCTCAACCCCACCTTGCACCTGGGTGCGATAGCCAATCAGTCCCCGCTGCCATTCTGTCCTGCGCAACCTATAGCGCTTCATTTCCTCACTGAGCTGGCGGAGCGGAAGATTTGCTGACGGTGCCTGCGGAGGGGTGCCGTCGGCATACGGCTGGAAAAGCATTCTCGAGAGAGGGTTGTCCGTAGAGTCCTCATCCACCGCGATGTGCATCAAGCTTACTGGTTTCTGGCCTTGGATGACGGCATTGAGCAACCCGTCGAGATCGGCCACCTCTAGCGGCTGGATGCCATGATCACGGGCAAGCTCTTCGCCGGTCTGGTCGTCGATAATCACAGATACAAGACCTTCAGCAATGGGCTGTTTTGGGATCTCTTCAGCCCGCACATCCATCGCGGCGAAGGAAAGCAAGCAAGACAAGGCTATCGCGGCGCATTTCATGGCAGTGGTCATCTGATGGATAGGCGTGATGCCGGTCGTCTCCTTCGTTAGAGCTCCAGTCATGCCGGAAGACACGGAAGACTTGGGCTTCACGGCGCGTCCATCCGCGCCAATGCGCTCGACGCTTCCATCATGATGATGGATCTCCGCCGAGCCATCAGGCTTGGTGACGCAGAGCTTGACGCTCTTCCAGTAGGCGGTGACGGCTGGTTTGGTGTAGGTCATAGCGGTGGTGTTCATGGCGATAGTTGGGTTGGTAGTCATGGTTGAGGTGATAGGCATGTTCATTCGGTTGGCTTGGCTGGTTTTTTAGCTCTCTTGTTCAACAACTCTTGCGTGACGTTCTCGATCTCCTCCGTGACGCTCATTGTCCTTCGACTTATGCCTCATCAATTTTGGGGTTTCGGGATTCTGTTGCCGGGCTCCCGTCTGCCCCGAGTCTCACTCAGTCTGATTCCATTTTAGTTTCCGAAGTCGCCCATAGTGGTTCACCTCCTTTCACTGATCACTGCGTGACGAAGGCATGGTTGACCGTGACGTTTATTGTCCAAAACAGAGTAAGCGTCCTAAATCCGTCCCCCCGGTGTTGCTCCGCTGGGGTGGTGGGCGGTGCGGTCAGGCGACTCGTTCGGCATCGGCTACTACCTTGGCTTTGCGCTCGGCGGCGATGCGGGCGGGAGTCAGCGCGGCGGCTTGATCCGAGGTCGCGTTATGCGAAAGACGCTTGAGGACTTCGATGAGGTAGTCCTCGGGATCGATGCCCTGAGCGCGGCAGTTGGCCAGAAGGGTGTAGATGAGCGCGTTGTTTGTCCCAGCCTCTAGGCTGCCGAAAAACATCCAGTTCTTCATGCCAAGCTTGGTGGGACGGATCATATTTTCGACGAGGTTGGTGTCGAGTTCGAGTGATCCATCCTCGAAGCATACGAGGATTTTTTGCCACTGGTTGAGGGTGTAGTTGATGGCTTTGGCAACATCGCTGCCGGGGAGGTGCCGCTGGCGTTCCTCGAGAACGAAGCGGTGAAGCTCTTCTGCGATGGGCCGGCTGCGGGCGCGCCGGATGAGGCCGCGGCAGGCGGGCGGCGCGGCAGTCTGACGGGTCTGCTTTTCGATGTGATAAATGCGCTGGATATAGAGCAGGATGGGAACGGTGACTTCGGGTGACGCCTTTCGCAGATCGGTGAACTTGCGCCTAGTGTGTGAGAGGCAGCCGGCGTGGCGGAGGCCATGCTTGGCGGCGATGATGTCGTAAACGTTGTAGCCGTCGGTATGCATGGCTCCCTGATAAGCGATGGTGTTGGTTTCCTCGTCATAGCCGAGGAACTCTAAAAGGCATTTGGCTCCACGTCCGGGATGCCAGTCGAAGTAGCAGGTGCCGCTGGCAGTATCACGATAGGCCCAAAGACGGCCTTCGCGGGTGGAGCCGTGGCCGGGATCGAGATAATCGATGGGGGTTTCGTCGATCTGAAGTTCACTGGCCTGGAGGATTTCCTTCCGGATGGCTTGGTCGATGGGGGTGAGGTGCCTAGCGGTGGCGTGAGTCCAGGTGTTGAGGGTTTGCCGCCCGATGTCGATGTCGTGCCGCCGTCGGAAGCGCTGGGACTGCCGGTAGTGGGGAAGGTGATCCTCATACTTGTCGGTGATGATCTGGGCGGCGAGTGCCGGTGCCAGAAGGGTGCCGGGGATAGAGGAAAAAGGGGCGGGCGCGATGAGCGGCGGACGGGCTTTTTGAGTCTTGTTGACGAATTTTTTACGAACGGTGCGCCTCCAGAAGATTGAGGCCTTGGTGACGTCGAGTTCGTCGTGGTGTTCTTCGCCGATTTCGTTCCAGTCTTCGGGGTTGGCGAGGACTTCTTCGGGGATGATTTCCTTTTCAATGAGGATCATCAGGTTCTTCGGGAAGCGCTCGGCCTTGGTGCGGCGTTTTTTTTTGACGTTTGATTTTTCCTCCTCCGGTGCGGATGTTGCGCCGCTTGAATCCGGAAGAGGGGCTGGCTTTCCCAACACGATTTCATCGAAGAGTAGCTGGAGTTGGGCGGGATCGAGTTTCTCGCTGCTGGAGCCGAAGAGGCGCTGCTGGAGACCGGCGATGATCTTGTCCTTGCGCTCGAGTTCGGCTCTGAGGGACGCGATCTCCTTCTCCATTTCACCGAAGCGAAGGAGCAGGGTTGCGAGATCTGTTGGGGTGCCTTTATCCACTAGATACCTAGTAGCAATAAGTGTGCCTGAATCAGTCCGGCTGCGAAGTTTTCCAAAGATTATTCCGGTCGTTCATACCAAGGACGGAAAGCGGCTCCGCGCAGGTCCACGCCGTCGATAAGAAGCTGCAATGCCTCGGCGTGCAGCTTTATGCGGCGCTGACCCGGCTCGCTGGGAGCTGGCCAGCTGAACCTGCCTTTTTCCAACCGTTTGATGACTGATTCACACTGCGACATGAGGTGTTTTTGTTCATTTTCAAAGGTTCAGGGTTGGATGATCTTCGTTACACGGAGATGTTTTTTGGATTTTGCCGTGTTTTAGGTGGTTTCGGACGTGGTCGGTGAGGAGGTCTTCGGGATTGATCATTAGCGGTGCGCCTTTGAGGATCTGGCGGGCGGGAAGAACCCGGTTGCGGATCATGGTTCGCAGTGTCGTGGTGCTGACACCCAGTTTCGCAGCGGCCTCTTCAGTGGTGATCCATGCACGTTCGGAAGAGACGCTATACATCGCAATTTTGTGATGGAGACGAACACTTTTGACGCGGGCTTCGCTCCAGTTATAGCCTTTTCCGGTTTTCAGTCCCAGTCGATTCAGGAGGCTTGCGATGTATTTGTCTGTCCACGCTTTCGCCATTTCGCGGATAAGTTCGATAGTGGTTTCCTCGGTGGCGTTGCGGTTGATTCCGACTTTGTTTTTGTGTGCCCGCAGAGAGGTATGGACTCCGCCCTGCCAGTGGATTCGCATTTCGATGTGTCCACCCACGTGGTTAATATCGACGATGATTTCCTTGATGACGGTACGCAGGATTCTCTTTTTGAGATCGGCGGGGCTGGCGGGATGATCCCAGGCTTCCTGAAGGTTCCGGCCGAGACTGAGCAGCTGTTCTTTCTGGTCGGTGCTTGGTTCGGCGGCCGGTTCGGGCTCGGCTTCGAGGCGGGCTTCTGCTTCGGCAACTTTTGTGAGCGCCGCGTTCCACCGCTCCTCCAGTTCCGCAGCCACGAGTCTGTTGGTGGGATCGACCGCGTCGTATTGACGACGGGCGTGCCCGGATTCGTAGCGAACCCGGTCCAGGGCGAGTTCCAACGCACGGCGCTTCTGTTGGTGCTGCGCGTCGACGTTTTCAAAGGCGCTGAGAGAGGCTTTGACGCCGAGGGGTTGGCAGGTTTCGAGAACCAGGCTGGCGACGGCACGCTCGACTTTCACTCCTCCGAAGCTGAGGCAGGACGGGCGCCCTTGTTCTTTATTTCCGGTCTGGCAGTAGTATCTCGGAGCGCGACCGTCGCTACCACGGTAGCCCACATGGAGCTTGTGTCCGCATTGGGCACAGCGGAGTAATCCGGCCAAAAGTGCGGTACCGTTTTTAGGTGCTCCGCTTTCGGTCTGATGTGTTTTGGTTCTGTTGGATGCGAGGATGCGCTGGTTTTCCATATACCGCTCCCAAGTGATGTAGCAGGGATGCTGGTCTTTGAGCAAGACTTGCCATTGGTCCATCGGGAGTTTGTGCCCGCCGGTCTTGCGGGATCGGCCTGCCACCGCCTGGGTGCGTATGCCGGTACGGCCCCAGGCGAAGGCTCCCGCGTAGGTGGGATTTTTCACCGCACGCAGGAGGTGCTGGTAGTTGGGGAGCTGCCAGTCGAGATGGATTGTCCCATGGCGGTAGCGGGTGGCGGGAAACATGATGTTTTCCTCATGATGCCAGAGGAGGACTTTACGCAGGGTTCCGAGACGTTCGAATTGGGCGAAAAGAGCGTGGATGGCTTGCTGGATCTCACGGTCCGGAGTGATGGCAATGCCGGTTTTCCCATCGCGGACGTAGCCGACGGGCACACGGGTGAGGACTTCCCCACGCATGGCTTTCTGTCGATAGGCTTCCTGGGCGCGTTGGCGAAGGATGCCCAGTTCAAACTCACTCATCGTTCCTTTGAGACCCAGAAGAAGGCGGTCGTTAAGATGGCGGGGTTCGTAGATTCCTTCATCATCGATGACGATGGTTTCGGTCAGGACACAGAGGTCGATGAGATGGTGCCAGTCACGGTTGTTACGGGCGAGACGGGAGGCTTCGAGGGCGAAGATCGCGCCAGCTTCACCGTTGCAGACGGCATTGAGCAAGCGGGCAAAGCCGGGGCGTTCGGCGCTACCGCTACCGGAGATTCCAAGGTCATCGTCGATGATGATGATTTTTTGGAAGCCGAGTTGCTTGGCTCGGTCCTGGAGTTGATATTGGCGACGGCTGCTTTCGACGTTTTGCCTGACCTGCTGGAGGGTGGATTGGCGGATGTAAACGTAGGCAGCACGTTGCAGGTGTGCTTGGGATATTTTATCGTTCATGATTCGGTAGGCTGGGTTGAAATTTTTGATTCGAGGACGGCATGGCGAAGGAGTTCCTCAAGCAGGCTTTGGCAGGTGAGCCGTGCATCTTCCGGAAGACGGCTAACGAGTTCGGCTTTTTCCAAGGGAAGGAGTCCTTGCGCGGAGTCCGCGCCGAAGGGTTCAGTTGTCAGGATTCTGTGGGTTGGATTCATCGCCCTGATTACCGACTCCCAGCTGGCTTACTTCAAGCAGGCGCATCAGATCGATCAGGGCAGCGGGATCGACGAATGGGTCTTGCTCGATGCGAATCGCAGAGCACAAAACCTCGTCAAACATCCAGGCCGGGATGCCACGAGTTGTGTTGTTCGGAAGTCTTACATGAATCTCATCACGAAGGCCGCCCACCCCTCCGATGATTTCAAAATCGGCACCATGCAGCGGGTGGAATTGATACCGGAGTTTCGTATTAAGGCTAAAGTGAGCAGTGTGGGATGAGTCTCTTTGCTGCGACCCAAAGGCCGGTGCCATCGAAGTAGAGCAGCTTGAGGCGATTGCGGCGCTTGTTGGTGAAGACGAAAAGGGCGTCCCTGGCGGGGATTGCGCCAAGCTGGTCTTCAGCTAGCTGCTGGAGTCCGTTGAAGGACTTGCGCATGTCGCAGGGATCGAGTGCGAGGAAAACCTTCAGAGCGTTAGCGGTAAGGTTCAGCACAGGCTGCCTCCTTTCGCAGCGAGATGATTGCGGAACGCGGCGATGAAATCGGCGGCGAGCGGTACTGCATCGCGGTCTTCGAGCAGGAGCGAGAGTCCATCACTGAACTCGATGACGAGACGGGGGCGAAGCTGGCGCGGGAACTCGACTTCGACGAAGCGGGCGGCGGAACATTTCAAAGGCCGCGATGGGCCGGGGTCGGAACTGGACATGGCCTGCAATTTAACAGGCTGGAGGAATTACGATAGGGGGTGGATTTTAGGACGCTTACAAAACAGATGCATCACACGTGGCGAATGCGGCCGCCTGAACGTCACGCAGCTCCGCCCCAGCCTAAGCTGGAGTAAACGCGGCCCCGCCGTGCGCATCACGCAGCGTCTAATTTCCGGCGGCGTGCGGCGGCGATGTTCGCCGGGGTGTGAGGGTGGTGATCGTTTCCGCGTCGGTTGTTGCAGGCAGGATGCCCATCACTCATGTTCACTTCTATCGCTTCTTTTCCCGTAGCCTTCCGAGAATTTTCAGATTCTCTTTCTCATGCTCCGTAAAACCAAGCTCTATGCGTTCAAACGATCTAGTGATCATGGGGCTATACCAATCGTATCGCTCGAACATTGCCAGAACTTCACTATTACCAAAAAAGGCACCGTGACGCGCGAACATCTCGTTGATTGCATATCTCAGATCATCTTTCCCTAGGTGCACGAAATCGACTTCTTTTATTAATTCTGACCTTGTTTGTGGGTAGTGCTCTCCTGGAAAACGGGTCGAGAAATCAAATGACTTGTTGTCTTTGCAAGATTCTGGCACTTCACGGAATTTTTTCATCAATGCCACCAACTGGGTAGCCGACTTTCTATCAGCAGCCATGACAGTAATATTTTCACTCAACTTTTCCTCATTGACGGGCGAAACGCCTTCACTCCATGGAGGCGCTTCCGAAGAGTATCCAGGATTTGGGCTCCACCTCAGTGACGTATATTTGAGCCCACCTTTCATCGGAATGGAAATGGATGTTGCACCGGAAAAAGCGCCACGCTCAATGTCCTCGCCGACTTGTGCATTGCTCCAATCGACATCATTGACAAATGCTACTTGCTGTATCGCGCCAATACGATCCATCCAAAATACGCCAAACGAAATGTAGTTGTGGTCATAGTTTACAGAAAAGAGTTGGTTGTCATGTAAACGGAAGCTTTTGATTTTCGCCCAAGAAACAGATGTCGGACTTAGGTTGCTCTTGTTCAGCTTTTGACTGGCAGATTCAGTCATGGGCGCGGATTCAACTTCTGCCTCTGGCCAAGTAACGCGAAAAGCCTCCCCTTCCAGATGAAGCAGAGCCATTTGACTGAGTATTTCAAACCCCTTGAAATCGGGTGGCGGAAGGTAGAAATGGTTGAGCTTCACTTGCAGTGTAGATTTATCAGACCATCCGACCATGACGGCCTCGCCCCCCTCGGCGACAACTTGGTTGCCCCACTTGCCTACTGCTTTGCGTTGCATGATTGTATGGGATTCTTGCATCATGATTTTAGATCGCTCATCATATGGCAATTTTACGGACTTGCCTTCGGGCAGAGAAATGATTCTGATCATGTCACCTGGGCTTTCCTGCTCTTCCTCGATCGCAACATATCGGCTGCCCTCGCTCCACATGGCCTTTTTCACACTGCCTGTGAAGTGCTCGCTGTAAATTACATTCGTGCCGCGTTTGATTGTGAGGAATGAAAATCTCTGGCTGCGCCGGATCTTGTCTTCGATTTGAATATGATAGACGCCCTGCGGACAACTGAACTCGCCCGTATTTTTGGTAACTTGAGAAACCAAAGCAGGAGTTATATTTCGGGAAGCTGAACCTTTTTTGGTCATAACCGCAGCGCCCTCGGACTTCACTGCGAGTTCAATCTCTGTGTACAGCATCTCAGCCTCCTCAGAATTAGTCCCGCTGTTCAGAAATTGAATCGCAATATTTGCTATAAGCAGGTTTTCGTTCTCCCAACGCAGGCCAGTCCCCCAAATCCGTTCCCACGTCGATTCGTCATCCCATTTTGATTTGGCGAGATCTTCGAGAACCCGTGCTCCCTGCAGATGCATTTCTTTCCATATCGGGTCCCAAGGCCGCTTGAGAACCCTGCGCTTCTCCAAATCAAGAATCCAAAGATAGTCCCCTGAATTTCCCTCCCGCACATTAACCGCAGCAAACCGCCACTGCGGACTCCATTTAGTGTCTAGCAGATACCCATCAGCCCGTTCTGTGATCACCACCTCCCCGTCTTTCATCACCCGCAGCCAACGCACATCGTGTGCATCTTGATAAATCATGATACTGTAGGGGTTTTCTGAAGGTTCGGCAGTCAGGGCATCGCGATCCTTTGTATCAACGGGTGAACGAGTAGCTTCTGAAAGTGACTCCTTAGACGCTACATCGATAGACTCGGCTTTACTTGATGTAGATAAACCTTCAAATTTTATGTAATCTCTATTAAACCATAATATTGAAATAATTAAAACAGTCAAAATCCCGCAGTCATTAATTAAGGTATGAAAAATCGAACCGGAAGGAATAATTATATGATCCTTTTCCACGATAGGATTTTTGCTGAGCTCCCTAAATCGACTAGATAAATTTTCGATAGTTTCTACATTTTTGTTTATTCTTAAAGGCAACATAATCAAAAACCATAGAGCAAGAATTGCAAAAATTGGGAAAATAAGTAATGATACTAGTTTTAATATTAAGCACAAAAAACCAATTAATCCCAAAAGTGCTCCCATAAGAAAACCATCTTCTTTGGAGCCTAGTGAATGAATATAACCAGATAAGTCACTTAAACCCATTCCTAATGTAAGGACTAAAAATAATACCGACCAAAAAAATCGGTTCCAGTGTCTCTTCTTTTCTTTTAATTCGTGATTGATTGATACCGCCAACGATTGTGCTTCTCGCAATGGTGCAAGTCTCACTGCCTCGGCCTGTTCTCGTTTTTCTTGTTCTTCTCTTCGCCTAGCTGCCTCCTCTCTTCTCTTAGCCTCTTCTTGATGAGCCTTCCTGACCCTTTCCCAGTAACCCGCAGGGACATCGGCCCTACATGTTGGGCAGCGGCCTGCGTTGTATCGGAGGGTCTCGTAACGACAAGTAGGACATGTGTAATCTCCTGGATTATGTTGCTTGTAAGCCGCTTCAGCCCTTTCTTCAGCCCTCTCTTCTTCCAACTCCTCTTGGCGTTCTTCATAGGCCTTCCTCTCAGCACGCAATTCTTCCTGCCTCTCTTCCTCTGCTTCATTTCGGCGAGCAGTAGAATATTCCCTCTCGTGACGTTCATTTTCCAGCCGCTTTTCAGTGGTCCTTCGATTTGCGCATCCACTGCACAGGACTCCACCGAAGATGCTAGCTGATGTGGGAGAGTTTCCAAAAAATGAATCGTCATATAGAAAAGCATTTCCGCAGTCAGAGCATGTTGTTGTTTTCATGAGCTTCGATATTTTTTAGGTGGGTTATCTTTCTCTGCTAGACGGATCATTCGGCACAAAAGAACGCTCGGAAGCCGAACAGACTTGGTCGACGAGCGAACCTGATGATTTTTATCTCATTTAGACTAACGTTCTAGCCGGTCGGCTCGGTGCCGTCAAACGCTGTGTTCGCTGGTGGAGAATCGATTCCAACAACGAAATCCAACAATTGCGCCTGGTGATCAAGTCCCTCAACAAGGTCTTGAAGAATGTTCAGCTTCTCAGCCATCAGCTACCGGACGGACATCGGGGTCCACCTCAAATTAACCGGGTTGCAGACCATTGAAGAGTTGTTTTTTATTTTGCTAGAAGTCACTTTTCGGAGAGATTTCACCAACCAATGATTTCCTGATGAGTTCAAGAGCTTGATTATCGGTGCATCCTTCACGTTGGATTTTAGCAACTAGAGAGGCTACATCAACTCCATTGGACAGGGCATCTTGCAGCACTTCTAGTGCGAGTGACTCGCGAACCGTTCCGGACAGCAATTGGATTAACGAGATTTTCCCGTCCCGGTAATCGTCTCGAATTAATTGAATAATGCTGAGCCCCTGTGAGGTCTCAACCGCATCCACAAATGGATCAAAATTTCCGGATTCTTTCATTCGATTATGAGGTCATTCAACGACTCGCTAGTTCAAGAACTTTTCCTCCTGTAATGTCAGAATACCACCGGGTGGCGGCTTGTAGCGCATCATCTGAAGGCCGTTGGTTGGACTTAGCCATCATTTGGATCACCTTCATTTCAGAAGGACGAATTTCGATGGTGGTCACACGCAGGCCATTTCGTAGCAGCCTGAATATCGCGCTTCTTCCGCTGGCACAAAAGTTGGTGTATCCTCCGACACAATGCTGCATTCTCAATCCTTCCTCCCTCAGGGAAGCTGACGTTAAAAGCTGGGTGAATTTCCATGGGGTGCCATCCTCATCCACGAATTCACGATCAAATCCGAGTGAAGGCCATGGTTCTGGTATTTCCTTGCGCCTTTCAACTGCAGAGCGAGGATTTGGAAAATTCTGCGGCCTTCGAATCGCCTCCTGGTAGAGTCGAAGTTCCCTCCTCACATTTGCCAGAGAGAAGCGATTGCCATGCAAAACGAGGGTTCGGTTTTCCCTTTGTGCCTCAGAAAACAGATGGCGCATCCATCCTGCGATCGCCTTACCCTCACCCCTTTGTAGATTCCTCTCATTTCGAACGAACCAAAGCACGATGCTCTTAAACTGTTCTCGGATTGACGCATCCGTGGAAGCCGCAGTGCTGAAATCGGTATCCTTATCCTCTTGAAATAAATCCACATAAGAAGCTTGATTCTGCAAGCCGTATGAAAACGATTCGACAACATCCCTGAATTCGATTTCGATGAAGCGAATCGTTCTCTTGCTCGCGCCGAGTCGCGAGGCTTCCGCGCGGAGGCATGTGGAATCAAAGGGTGAACAATCCGAATCCGTTGCAAATAGAGCAGCAACAAAACCTTTGGGAACATGCCAACCGAATAATCTGGCAACACGATGCAGGCTAACGCCTCTGCCAATAAAAATGGCCCATAAAAACGTATGGATATTCACATTGGACCACTGGTCACCATTCAATTTTTTCAATAAACAGTCAGGGGCTGGATAAACCAGAAATAAATGGGTTAACAAAGATCTGAAATTTTGTGCAACATCAAGACAGGCCGGTTTCCACTCTTTCAGAGGACGAATCCAGTAATCCCGGGAAATCATGATCAAGGCAAGCAGTGCGCGCCCATGGTCATTCCATGAATCGAGGTCACGGTAATCCTCTCTCTGTTTGTTAGACCACTGAAAAACCGAAATAGCAGCCAGCACCTCAAGCGGGTCTATTCGCTCGAATTGATCTAAGATGCGCATTGGATTGCTGCGCCACAAATCCAAGGTTTGATGAACCGAATGCGCGAGTTTTTCTCCAAATAGCCCACTTTTGTCGAATTTCCCGCCGACTATTCCTTCGGACATGTGACTAGGAATTCTTTGCCGATCATAGTCCACATTCAACTGGGCACGCATGACAGCTTTGGTAGTCCCAAGGCTGGTTGCCACCATTGCTATCCCGCGTGCCATGGTGTCTCGATCCAGTAATCCAGAATTACTGGCTGGTTTTCCACGTTTGAAAAAATGAGATGGTTCCTTGGCAAAGTCCGAGTCGCTATTCAATAGATCCAAAACATACCTTGCCAGCCATTCCTTTGAAATCGCTTGTTCCTGCAGCCACGAACAATCACGGAGGCGATTTTTCACAACATGGAACGGATAAACTGCTTCTTCTTTGGAAAGAGCTGAATCTCGCTGTAAATCGTCGTGATCTTTAGTCTCAATGAAATCGGCTGCATCACCCGCCCCTAGATCCTCACGCTCCTTGCGGAACCGCCGCAGGCGCTCACCGCTACGATTTTTTGAATCTTTCCTCCCTGGTTTCATTAGCGTTGAGTATCTACACAGAATTTGCTCCCGGATGAATCATGTAGTCCATTCGATGTCGCCATTGTAGCTCCAATTTGCTCCAGTTGACATCAGGTAGTCTCTCAAGTGGTCGGCTAGGTCGCTGAATCCGTTCTCTGCGAGGCTGTCGCGCGTCCGTTCCATACGCTTGCGGAAAAGCTTGGCGTTTGGAGAGTCGAATCCCTTGCGCCCTGCTTCTTTTGTGAAATCACCACCCGCTTTGTGGAGGTCATTTTGCACAATTTCTCCAGCCGTAAACTCATGCGCTTCAGTAACACTGCTCTCCTTCATCCTTAGGTAGGCGGATTCGGCGGATTCGGCAAGAGGTCCGAGTTCATCGACAATGGATCGCAACTGATCTTCCTCCTCAGGACTGATGTCCTCGTCGTCCTGATAGCCGCGTAGTTCCACGTATTTTTTGAACCTGAGCGACAGAGCCGCCCTGATCAGATTATCTTGTTCCGTCTGATTTAGTTTGTGCCATTCCACCCCCTGTGAGTTGAAGTATTCAGCCACAGGGTCTCCACTGGTTGCCGCCAGTTCATCCACTTTAGCAGCTTTCGGCTCAATCATCGAAGCTTGGTCTGCCGGCAACGATTCGTTACGATCCATCGACAAAATATGGTGAAGTGTGAGGAATCCTGTCTTATCAGGCAGTGTGCGAATATCACCACAATTGAAGCGTATCTGCCAGTGAATGGATTCTGTTTTGATGAACTTCCGCTCGACTTTCTTTCCCTTGGGCGCTTTCACTCGCTCCAGACTTACGACCTTGATTGGTCTGAAAATGTAGCGCAATCTGTCGATTTCCCTGTAAATCAGAGCAATTTGTCCGATTCGATTTTCAAGCAAGGAGGAGGTCTCCTCAATTGGCAGGGAGGAATTGGGTTTTTCCACAACGACCAAGCGTTCTGCAGGGAATCGGGAATAGGCATCCCTCCGCAAACGTTTGCGAAGACTGTCTGCCTTTTGTTCACCCATGGTTTTAACCAAGGATTCGTCAGTTTCAACGCCGGTGAGTAAGGCTACCATCCATGCGGACTGGAATCTTCCGAGCGAGGAAAGCACATCCAAACCGGTGGCATGGGCATCTCCGAGATTTACGTCTAGGGACACGAGATCATAAGGGTTATTCATCGCCTGCCTCGCCAGGTTTCTGGCCTCTTCCGCTGTCTCCGCCTGCTCGATGGTTACCGAGTCGAATTCCAGCAGCTCAAAAGCGCTTCGGTAGGTTGCCTTCAGTTTGGAAAGCAGGTCTTTGTCGTCTTCAACGATCAGCATGCGTACGGATTTCATAGGATATTGAGTTCGGGTGATCAGATCAGGATGTCGGGCAACTCCAGCGACAAGGACTTCCGTAAATCTTGCGTGACCCCATCGGTCACGAATTGGTTTAGGAGAAACCGGAGGCGATGTCCATTCGGATGGGAAGGCTTGCGGCAGAATACATCGAGCAGATGCTCCTCCTTGAAAAAGGCTACGGCGACGGACTCTGCTGCCTCTTTGATCGCGGTTGCGCCACTTGTGGCTGCTGCGGCGCGAAATCGTTCCAACGCACTCCTTCTGATGTCGGTATTCCGTCTGTTGCGCAGCTCGACGAAATCCTTTGGGCGGATCCGATCAGCAACTGCGAGAATTCCGGCAAGACCATCCGACATGCAGGAAAATCCGAAGCCCGCGTCCTCGCTGTTTCGACCCGATAGCGCAAGACTAGCCACAAGAGCTCCGCGAAAGCCGTTTCCTACACATGGGGGAAGAATGAATTGCATTGCCAAAAGGTGCTCCTCTTTTGCCTCGGTAAATTGCACCACCCATTTCCAAATTGAGTCGTTTATGCAGGCCGTTTCAGCTGCCGAACAGTCAGCGCCTACGATCACGAACACCCTGCTTAGTTCGTTCAGGACTCGGGGTAGTTTTCCGTTTAAGCCGACTAGAAGATCCGAGTCGAAGATGCTCGGCATTACCAGTCGCGCTTCCATGACCTGCGAAAATGCTTTGGAAAATAAGCCATCGCCCACCACGAGAATGCGGGGTGGATCGTAAGCCCAATCGTCAGGAATCATGCAAGGAATCGTCATTCCGGATCGTCAGGTATTGGAACCACAGCTTCATTCCAGAAGCCAATCGTTCGTTGTGAAATTTCCTTTGGATGGACAGAGGCGGCATCCACCAGGGCATCCCTGAATGAGACCGCCAGCTTATGGCGGCCAAGCAGCGTCATGCACCGCAGCATGCGGGTGATCCGCATGTAGTTGTGGTTCCCGTCGCTTAGCCAGTTGTCGGCCTTGTTCCGCCATTCTCCGGTCGGCTCGACTTCGTCGGGACTGAGAGGCCCGTTGAAGTAGCCGTAAAAGACCAGCATGCGCTGGATCGCCCGGCCGAAATTCTTCCGAAGCTCCGCGTTGTTGGGATGCTCATCATCGGAGAACGCAGCCCTCACCTCATCCGTCAGCAGTGGCGCGTTCGGGTTGAACTTGCTCCCCACATAGAGAGGAAAAAGCCATTGGATGTAGTCATGCGTCTGCTCCAACCACCGATCATCCTTGCGCAGGATTTCCTCTAGACTACGATTCATGTGGTCGGTGCCGACGCCAAGATAAAAATCCAACAGCAATGAATCGTCCTGGTTCATTTGACCTCGCCCTCTCTAGCGAGAATCACTTTCTCCTGGGCATGAAGATCCGAAATTGAATCCATCCGATCCAAAAACATTATCCCATCCAAGTGGTCTAACTCGTGCAAGAAAACTCGGGCGGCGAGGTCGCACATTTCACATTCGATCACCTCACCGTGGCGATTCTGCCAACGAGCCAGGATTGTAGCAGGTCGGGTGATCAACGCCTTGTATCCGGGCATGCTGTAACAGGACTCCCATGCCCTGTCGCTCTCTTCGGACTCTGAGAGAATTTTGGGATTAATCACCTCCATGGGCTGAATATAAGGCCTCTTCCGCAGAATCTGTGGGTTGAAACCGGTGGCTGAGAGCCGCGAAGCGGCGGGAGCCTCTTGAAAGTTGTCCACAACAGGCCGATTCGAGAATGGGTCTGTAACTCGTCGGAGAAGCGGACT
>Ga0209390_10005863_pt1 | contig 16951 bp, 21 predicted proteins | sample BON01_FD_187212 | JGI IMG/M metagenome (GOLD analysis project Ga0209390, IMG submission 187212) | Freshwater microbial communities from Lake Bonney liftoff mats and glacier meltwater in Antarctica - BON-01 (SPAdes) (version 2) | ecosystem: Environmental > Aquatic > Freshwater > Ice > Glacier...
GGGGCCGAGGCAGTAATTGCTTTAGTAGAAACACGACGGGACACGTTTCAAACTGGCCATCCTCGTTCTCGCAGCAGCCAAGAGGACTTTCTCTATTCTTCCTTATCCCCGTCTTCTACTGCTGCGGGCACGAATGCAGACCAGCGCGCCGAGAGCGACTCTCACGACGGCGGAGAGGCTGGCTCTTTTGAAGGTTCTCACGATGCGCCTGTAGATAAGAAGAAGACCAAAACCATCTCCGGCTTCCACCTTTTCACCAAGCTGGCCTTTCCGCCCTCCCCGGAGCAAAAGGCGTCGCTCCTCTCCACCCTCCTCTTTAGCTGGATAGGCCCCGTCCTGGCCACAGGAAAGCGCAAGGTCCTGGCTCTGGAAGACCTGAACGAGCTTGAGCAAGAAGATCGCTCTGTCTACATTTGGCGTGCGTTCCGTTCTCATCTCCGGGCGGTGGAGACACGCCACCGACAGCAGCAGCAGCAGCAGCAGCAAGGCCACCAAAACATCACCACTTCCGCCTCGTCTTCGACAAGTGGCTGGCGCCTCCTTCAAGCCCTTGTGCGGACCTACCCGGGCACATTTATTGCCGTTTCCGTCTTCCAGCTTATCACCAGCCTGTGTGGCTTCGGCGTGCCCCTCTCCCTCAAGTTCCTCGTCGATTTTATTGGCAATTATAGTACCTCCACGACCATCCCTGCCACCGCCTACGTAGCTGCTGCCGTTCTCTTCCTCTGCCCAGCTCTCGCTGCCCTGGCCAACGTCCAACAGTATAAGTCTGCGCGTCGGCTCATCTTTCGGTGCCGCGCCGCTTTGGTTGGGCTGGTGTTTCGACAGACCCTCCGAGTGGACGGCGCTGTCTCTACCTACTCCTCGGGGCAAGTCATCAATCTCTGCACCGTCGATGCCGGGAATTGCGACGCCATTCGTTACCTTCCCTTCCTCTGGGCTGTTCCTTTGGAGGTCAGCATTTCGATTGCTTTAATTTTCTGGGTGCTGCGCTGCTGGATCTCCGGGTTGGTGGGCGTGGTCCTGGTAGTCTTGTCAGTCTTCTTGACCGTCAAGCTTTCTGAACGTTTGCGACAGGCGCAGCGGGCGCTGATGAAGCGGAAAGACGCTCGGTTGTCGTTGTTAGGAGAAGGGTTGCAGGGCATCCGGGTTCTGAAATTGCTCGCGTGGGAACGAGATTTTTTGGGCAAGTTGGAAGAAACCCGCGCAAGTGAGTTGGCTGCTTTGCGTACATTCATATTGACGCAGTGCCTGATTTCAATTCTGTGGACGTCTGCGCCCGTGCTTGTGAGCGCGTTGACCTTCTTGCTGCACACGTTGGTGTTGCAGCGGCCACTGTCGGCTTCGCAAGGGTACGCGACGCTGGCTTTGTTTGGGTTGCTTCGGGATCCCTTGTCTAGTCTCAATACCTACTTGAACAGTTATGTCAAGGGCCAGGTGTCTTTGGGTCGGTTGGAGAAATTTCTGCTGGAGGCGCCCTTGATGCAGAAGTATGAAGGGCGATTGCTCACTGATGATGATGACGAGGAGGAGGAGGACGCGGGGGAGGAGAAGGAAAGGAAGGAGGACGGAGAGAAGGGCTCACTCCATGTATCAAACTTGTCCAGTTTGCGGCCGGGAGAGGTTCTCTTGGGTGGAAATGTCGACGACGACGGCGCTTCTTTTGCCTGGGGCGACAGCGCGCAAGACGGTCGTGGAGGCCTGCTCTTGTCGGGTGTGCGCCTGCATGCTCAGAAAGGGCAGTTGGTATGCATTTACGGTCCGACAGGAAGTGGCAAGTCCTCCCTGCTCATGGCTTTGCTAGGCGAGATGCGCCATGTCTCTTCGTCCGCCTCTGAGAAGATTCTAGGGGCTTCGTCCTCGTCGTCTTTGGTGCGGTGTTGCGGAGGTCGGGTGTCGTACGCGGCTCAGCGACCCTGGCTCTTTAACGGGACTATCCGCGCCAACATTTTGTTTGGAGAGCCTTTGGATCAGGCGCGTTACGAAGCTGCACTGGAGGCGTGTGCCCTCCGTCCGGACCTAGAAGCGTTGGAAGGCGGGGACTTGACTGAGATTGGGGAGAAAGGTGTGACTTTGAGTGGGGGGCAGCAGCAGCGCTTGAGCTTGTGTCGCGCGATCTATCACCCTTCAGACATTGTCTTGCTTGACGACGTCCTTTCGGCGGTGGACGCCCACGTTGCCCAACATCTTGTGAGAGCGTGTTTGACAGGGCCTTTGCTGCAGGGCCGTACGCGCATTCTGGTCACGCATCAAGTCGCTCTGACGTTGCCGATCGCGGACCACGCGCTGATTCTGGGGTTGGATGGACGGATAGTGGCGCAAGGCAACCCGAAGGAAGACCCGAGCGTGATGAAGAAGTTGGGGCAGGTTGGGGTGGCCGTGGATGGACGAGCCGTCAACGCGGAGGGAGAGCAGAAGGATGAAGTCAAGAAGGAGTGCAAGAACGAGGAATCTGTTGCAGAGACCAAAAAGCCTACGTCCCTCGTTGGCTCTATTCCCAGCGCCACGCTGCTCACCGCCAAGGGGCACGGGACACAGCTCGTCAAAGCCGAGCAAAAGGCGGAGGGCCGTGTCAAATGGCGAGTGTACCTGGCTTACGTGCAGGCCGCGGGTGGCTTCGCGCTCGCAGTCCCTGCTCTGCTGACTTTTGCGGGGGTCCAAGCGCTCTACTACTTTCAAAACAAGGCCTTGGGCGATTGGGTGGTGCAGCTGGAGGAAGACGGACAAGCGCACCATAGCGCCGACGGTGTCTACCCCTATGTCTACTTCTCTGTTGCCAACATCGCCGTGGTCGTGCTGCAGGCCTTGCTGACCTCGGGCGGGTCGTTGCTCGCCTCCCGTCGGATCCATCAAGACATGGGGCGCCGTGTCCTCCGCGCGCCCATGGCCTGGTTCGAGCGCACGCCTTTGGGGCGGGTCCAAAACCGTTTCTCCTCCGACATGGACACTATTGACGTGGATGTCATGGATACCCTCACCAAATTCTTGAGTCGCCTGGCCGCCGTCTTGACGATCACCGCTGTTATTCTCCGGAACATGGCTCCGCTCGTCTTGGGCATGCTTCCTGTCTTCTTGCTCTCTTTCCACGTGGGCTACACCTACCAACGGAGTGCTCGCGAGCTCAAGCGTCTGGACTCTGTGACGCGGTCTCCTATCTACTCTCATTTTTCTGAGACAGTCTCCGGCGTGGCGACCTTGCGCGCGTATAGGGCTCAGCGCCGTTTTGTCGCGGAAAGCGACAAGCGGGTGGATGTGAACGATAAGGTGTATCATCATTTGTGGTCTTCCAATCGATGGCTGGCTGTGCGACTGCAGCTGCTGGGCGCTGCGGTAGTGGGGATGGTGGGATTGTATTTGTTGGTGACTCTGGGTAGCGTGGCGGGACAGACAGCGGGTTTGGTCTTGCTGTTCTCTAGCAATTTTAGTGAGAACATGAACACGCTCATAAGAATGCAAGCGACTCTAGAAATGGACGTCAACAGCATCGAGCGCAACGCCATTGAGTACACCCAGGACCTGGAGCAAGAGCAACCTGCCGTCATCTCTACCTGTCGCCCTCCCTCGACTGCCTGGCCCGCGCAGGGCGAATTAAAGGTGTCCCACCTTCGATTACGCTACCCCGGCACAGAGACCGACGTGCTGCAAGACGTCTCGTTTCACATCCCTCCCAAAACCAAGGTAGGCGTGGTCGGGCGCACTGGCGCCGGCAAAACCTCCCTCGTGGCCGCGCTTTTTCGCCTTGTCGAGCCTTCGCCCGGCAGTGCTGTGTCGATTGATGGGCAAGATATTCTCAAACTGGGCTTGGCGGACTTGCGAGGGCGCTTGGCCATCGTTCCTCAAGACAGCATTCTGTTCAGAGGCTCTGTGCGGAGCAACCTCGATCCGTTCCTCGAGTTTGATGACGAAGCGTTGTGGGCTGCGTTGGGCAAAGCACAACTGAAAGGGAGGGTGGTCCAGTCTTTGGACGATAACGTCACAGAAGGCGGAGGGAACTTTAGTGTGGGGGAGCGGGCTTTGCTTTGCATGAGTCGCGCACTCCTACGGAAACGCGGCGTTTTGGTGCTAGACGAAGCGACTGCCTCGGTCGACCCAGAAGCAGACGCCGCGATGCAAGAAATGATCCGGACCGAGTTGTCTGATTGCACAGTTCTGGCGGTGGCGCATCGTCTGCGAACTGTCGCGTATTACGATTTGGTCTTGGTGCTGCAGCAAGGAAAAGTGGTAGAGTTTGGGTCGCCCTTAAAATTGTTAGAAAGGACGGGGAGTGCGTTCCGCGCGCTGGCGGAGCAGACGGGGGAGTTTGAGTTGTTGCTGGGTATGGCGCGGGGAGAAGGAAATGGGGAGCAGGAAGGGAGAAAGAGGGGAGAGAGTGCAGGGGACATTACCGCAAATTAAGACGACGCTGCGCTTGACAGCAGCGCCGGTTCTTCAAGCTCAGGATATTTGAGGTCAGGACTATAATTTTGTAACTGGTATATTTAAAATTGCAACGCAAAGCACATTGTATGGGACTGAAGCACAAAGTTGGCGCGACGTCGGGTACTTTCTTTTGTTTGACGGGGAGTGCGTTCCGCGCGCTGGCGGAGCAGACGGGGGAGTTTGAGTTGTTGCTGGGTATGGCGCCGGCAGAAGGAAATGGGGAGCAGGAAGGGAGAAAGAGGGGGGAGAGTGTAGGGGACATCACCGCAAATTAAGACGACGCTGCGCTTGACAGCAGCGCCGGTTCTTCAAGCTCAGGATATTTGGGACAATAATTTTGTAACTGGTATATTTAAAATTGCAACGCAAAGCACATTGTATGGGACTGAAGCACAAAGTTGGCGCGACGTCGGGTACTTTCTTTTGTTTGCCCTCCGCTAGGGCGCTACTGCTACTACTTTACTCTCAGTTTTTAAATGGTAATTTTGTCAAATATCCCTTTCCCCCTCCGCTCCTCGGTGTCCTCGCCATCAAATCATATGCAGCCCTCCCTTGATCCCACTTCCTTGTCTCTTCTTTCTTCATTCTGTCTTCTCAAAATTCCTCCCTCCCTAAAAATGATGCTCGATCAAGCCCGTGAAACAATAAAACCCGCTCCAAACACTCGCAATCGTCAACAAGCCCACATCCACATTCGCCTGGCTCAGCAACAAGACCACCCCCCCCCAAATGCAAAGCACGCACCCGACATACTGCGGGTCGGGGACGACCGTAAAAGGGAAACCCTCGTACCACGCGATAGGCTTGCCAAGTCGGACTCCATAGTAGACACCTTCTTTCCCCAGGGCGATGTAAACTCCCATGTTCAAGGCTTGTCCCGCGCCAAACATGGCCAGGCCCACGACCGCTTGCAAGGGGTGGATGCTCTCGGGCTTGAAGGGTGGAAAATTCTGAGAGGAAGGCGGGGTGGGAGAGAGGGAATGAGCTAGCTGAATGTTTTATTTCCCTTTTGTCTTTTCGAAGGAGTAAGTCAGCAGGAGAGTTATATACAAGATTAATACCATTCTAGCCAGTTGCAAGCTCTTGCATCGAATTCTCACGCTCCAACCCTCTTCCTCCTTCTCCCTTTCACGCCCCTCCCCCCTGCATGCTCCTCGACTTACCTTCATGCCCCACATGACAAGGGCCCCCAACTGCACGAACTTGAGCAGCACCGAGAGCTGGGAGGAAAAATGAAGATAAGGAAAAATATGCCGCGTGAGAAAGAGTGTCTGTCGTCTTGTATGTAAGCTGAAGCATAGTCCTCCCTCCCTCCTTGCCTCCCTCCCCTCCTCCCTTCCCTCGCACCTTGTAGAAGAGCGTAAAAGCCTCAACGCCCACGGTCTTGGCGATGCGGGTAAAGGCGCCCGTGCACGTCCACGTGAAGAGGTAGAGCAGGTGGGGCGTGGACAAGGCCAGGAGGAGCAGACCCAGGTCGTCATTGAACGGAAAGGCGGGTACGATCGCCATTTGAGCTTGCCTGTCGTGTGCGGGTGATGATGATGGTGGTGTGAGGACGGAAGGACAAGACAAGCTGTAGCGGTGGGGGCTGCAGCTCCTGCTGCTGCTGCTCCGGCTGCTGCTCCTGCTACTGCTACTCCTAGTGCGTCCTGTGGGTTGTGGGTTGTGGGTGTGTGGTGTGGATTATTAGGTGCCGCATGACTTTCTTCGTTCGTTTTCGGCGAGGCGACATCCTCCCTCCAGGCCAGCCTCCACTCCAACCCAACACCACACGCCCTTACCCCACGCAAACACACACACATCACAGGCACGACGACAACGACGACGACGACAGGGAGAAGGGCATGCGGCGGAAGGCGTTGGCCTATCCGTGTGTGCAAGTCGAGGCGTTCAACGTCTGCTGATTCCGAGCGATGGTGGAGCTCGAGCAAGACCAGGAAAGCATCAGGGCCCGCCGCGACGAGGAAGTGGAGAGCCTGCAGCTTATCTACACCGAGGACTTGGTCAAGGTCACGCAGCAATCGGACGAATGCCTGGTGGAAATCAAGCTGGGCAAGGCCGAAGATGACGAGAATTCGAGGACGGTGGTCCTCAAGGTTTACTTGCCTCCTTCCTACCCTTCCCCTGGTGCGGAGATGCCTTGCTTTGAGTTGCGGGGCGTAAATTGGTCCAATCCCAAGCATGACCAGAAGCATATTTATGATGGGTTGCAAGATATTTTTCAAACCCAAGCGGGGGAGGTGGTCTTGTTCCCGTGGTGTGAATGGCTGAAGGAGGAGCTGCAGTTGCTGCCCATCACCCATAGCACCGCCGCCGAGGAGGAAGAGGAAGAGAAGGAGAACGAAGAGCACGACAGCCACGATGGCAACCACACGATGCCCAACAGCAACGCTCTCACTCCGCAGGCAGCAGCGCGGCAACACGGGCTAGAACTTATACATGGCGTCCCTATGACTGAACGAAAAAGCACATTCCAAGCCCACTTAGCACGAATCACCACCGAAAGCGACGCCCGCACCATTCTAGACTGCCTCTTGCTCGATCGTAAAATCCAACGGGCTACGCATAATATGTATGCATTCCGTGTATTTGATGTCAAGAAACAAGCGCAAGTGAATGACAATGACGACGATGGCGAGAATGCCGCAGGGGGAAAATTAGCGGAATTGCTTGCAGTAATGGGGGTGAATAACGTGGTGGTGGTGGTGAGTAGATGGTGGGGGGGGTTGTTGCTTGGCCCGTCCAGGTTCCGAGTGATCAATAATACGGCCAGGCAGTTGCTGGAGCAGTGTGGGGTGGATGGGAGGGGGGGGGGTGGAGGAGGGAAGTAAGGAGGAGCGATGAGGGAAGCGCTCCCTTTTAGTTTTAGTGTATAAAGAAGCACATTTGTAACAAAGAAAGAAGCATTTGACAAGCAAAAATCCAAGTTACACGTTCTCTGCTTTAAATCCTGTCCTACTTATTCTCAGTCTCTCCTCATCGTCTAATCATCATCATCACCACTCGTCCTCCTCCTAAACTTGGCCCCTCCTCCCCCCCCTCCTCCTCCCTCCTTCTTCTTCTTCTTGAATGCAACCGGTCCATCCCTATCCCCCCCCAGATCTACCTCCACTGCAGCTCCTCCCACCTCCCCAAGCAACACCCCTCCCTCCCCCCCCCTGGCCGCCGCATTCAAATCAATGCCCTTGTACATCCCTCGATTGTGGGGGTCATAGGAGGACAAGGCATCCTCGCCCTCCATCGCTTCCTCGATCATTTTCGAGCGTTTTTCCGCATCTTCCTTCTTCCTCTTTTTCGTTTCGGCCTTGATTGCTTTCAAGCTCGCCCTCCTTTCCGCCTCCTCATCAAAAGTACGCACAGAAACAGTTTGCCATCCACCTAGACCTGTATCAGTGTCCACAGGAGGAGGAGGGGGGGGAGGGAGGAAGGGAGGAGCGGCTCCGACGTTGCCAGGGAGGAGGGCTTCCACCATTCGGAGACGATCGGACTTGATGTCTTCTTCTATCTCTTCTTCCTCCTCCTCCTCCTCCTCCTCCTTCCCTTCCTCCTTTTTCACTCCCTCCCCCACCACCTCCTCTTCCTTCTTCACGCCCCCCACCACCCCCTCCTCTTTCTTAACCCCTCCCCCCTTCCCTCCCTCCTCCTCCTCCTCCTCCTCCTCCTCCTTCTTCTTCTTCACAAACGCCACCGCGAACTTCCTCAAGACCAAGGTCGTGTTCGGTACAGCCGTCACCTGCACCCTAACCACCCTCCCCTCCCTCCATTCATCCCTCCCCTCCACCCACACCTCACACCTCGTCCCCCTCACCATTTTTTCCGGAAAACGTTTTCCCTCCAAATAAGTCACCCCATCCACACTATACCTCCCTTCAGGCTCTCCTACCTCCTCTCCCTCCCTCCCTCCCTCCCTCCCTCCCTCCTCCTCGTCCTCATCCTTACGATACCCTCCCTCCCCTTCCCTTCGTGGAGGCGGCGGCGGTGGCGGACGTAAGATATTGCCACGTAGTGGGGGAGGAGGAGGAAGACGAGGAGGAGGAGGAGGAGGAGGAGGAGGAGGAGGTAAGCCAGTAACAGCAGCAGCAGCAGCAACAGTAGCAGTAGCACCACCAAAGATGGCTGCATCCTGATCAGCCTGCGCTTGGGCCGCCTTTTCGATGGCTCGTAGTTCCTTACTCACCTCCCCATCACCTATTGATCCCTGGCGTTTCGCGTCTCTTTTGGCCTTGAAGAAATCATCAAGAGCCTGCTTATGTCGAGCGCCACCGTCATGAAGACGACGAGAGGTCTTGTTGTCGTCCATCCAGACATTACAAATCTTGCAGCAGTACTTGGGCTGGGGGGGAGGAAGGGAGGGAGGGAGGGAGGGAGGTGTGAGTGCATGTGAAGCCGACGAGAGGTGTTGTCATCCATCCTCCAGACATTGCAGATCTTGCAGCAGTACTTGGGCCGAAAAGAAGGAGGGAGTGTGAGTGAAATTGTTGCTTGTGGCGGGCACCGCCGTCGTGGGAGGGAGGGAGGGAAGGCGGGCCTGCTTCACACGTACCGTTGATTTCCAATATTCGCTCATGGTGCCGAGAAAAGGTTGGGCCCACGCCTTCCTTCTGGTGTTGCGTGGCTCTGCTGTCAAGGCAGGTCGGCTTGTATATGCGCTAGGTCAGCAAGACACTTGCTGTGTGGCTTCGCTGTCTCGAGGGGGGGGTGGTCGGTCAATGGAGGCTCCCTGTGGAGGGTGGTTGGATAGGATGGAGAGAGAGCGGTGGGAGGGGTTGCTTCTTGATTTATCGCATTTTCGGTTCCTTGGTTCTTTTTCTGGTCTTAGTCGTCGCACGATGCGCATTATATCTCGTATAGCAGCTTTTCCTCGGCCATTCCTTCTCTATCTACTCTCTCTCTCCCTTCTTCTCAAAATCGTTTTCCTTTCTGTGTAAGTGGATAGATAAATACACAACAAATGCACTCTAATTTCTCGTCCTTTCGTCACTTGCCCCTTTGTATACTCTGAATAATTCTGATGATCCTCATGTTGCTACTACTACTACGTCTGCATCTGCTGCTGCTGCTGCTGCTGCTCCTGCTTCCGCTGCTGACACAAGGACAAAAAATACTGGTGCCACCACCGCTCGGGTGTGAGCTCCGGGTGAAACGCCGTCGCTAATAAATGTCCTTGTTGCACGGCTACCACCACCTCCATCTTCCCGTCTCCCTGTCTGGTCATCATCGTCGTTGACGTTTTCTTCTGCTTCTTCTGCTGCTGCTGCTGCTGCTGCTTTGGTGATAGGGAGAGTGAGGCTAGTGCTGCTGATGGTGGCGCTGGTGCTGCTGGTGGGTTGATTTCTTCCTGCTGCTGCTGCTGCTGCTGCTGCTGCTGCTGCTGCTGCTGCTGCTGCTGTTGGTACACCTCTTCGACGCAGGCACGGGCTTTAACACAGGGGGTGGCCTTGACCTTGGCGAGGATTCGGACGTCGGGGCCAGCCTGAGGGAGGGAGGGAGGGAGGGAGGGAGGGAGGGAGGGAAGGAGCTAGAAGATGAGCACCTTGAATAAATGTGTTTTTTTGTTCCCTTTTCCCCTGTTGTTGTTGTCGGACATAAGAAGCAGGAAAGAGTGATTTACCTCAAGGATGGCGGGCGCGCGAATAAAGACTGCTGACACGGGACCGGCTGCGCCCAGGCTGCCCTCGGCCGCCGCCCCTTCTAGCTGTAGCACCACTTCGAAGCTCGAGATCTCCACAAAATATGAATGAAAAAGAGAGGATAATAGAATATTGAGGATTCATTTCTCAGCACACATAAAAGGAGCGATAGCAATAGAAGATGGTCAAGTTTGTAAGCATATACACACACATGCACATATGCATACAACTAGCACCACCATCACTCTCCTCCTCTCTCTCTCGCGCTAATTACCTGGCTCCCAAAATAATTCCGGCACACCTCCACGTCCAGCCCACCAATCAACGGTTGTCCTCCCTCCTTCTGCATCACCGCCTTGTTCGACAATAAAATCATGCCCGCGCACGTCCCCCATACCGGCTTCCCCTCTTGCACGAACGCCTTGAGCTTGGGGAAAATGCCGTGACGCTCCCCCACAATGGCCATAGCGGTGCTTTCCCCGCCTGGATAAAGAGGAGATGAGAAGAAAGGAGTGAGCAGACATGCATTGAATGGTAACACTTATGCTGAAAACGCGATGGCTTCTACAGACAGACAGCTAAGTGAAGGACGCCCCCAACGCCCCCAACGCAGCCCACTCTAATCCTTCCTCCTCTCTCGCCCACTTCCATGACGTACCGGGGATGATGAGCCCGTCCAAGCCCTTCTCCAAGTCCTCGGGAAGCCGTACCTATTGCATAAACGCGAGTGAGTGAGTGGGGTGGGCGTGAGTGTGAGTAGGAGCTGAGATGACTTGTTCCATGCGGCCTTGCTTGCGCAAATACCGCCCGTCGTTCAAGCCTTCTATCCAGGCCTCCCTCTCCCCAGCACAACTGTGAAGCTCCCCGCCAGCCTTTCCTCGAGACGTCCAGCTAGGGCAATGCTGCCGCGCCCTGCCTGCCTCCCTTGCGTCATCACCATAAATCACTCACCTCGACGGTCCTCGCTCCCAGCTCCCGGATGATTTTCCCATGCTCTACAAACGCGCCTTGCAAGGCCAGGATGCCAATGCATGGTGCTCTTGCGCTTGGCGTCTCCATGGTCCTGTAGAGTATGTGTGTGGTGTGCGGTGGCTGCATTAGCTGGCTCAATCGAAATCACAGGAGTGGCGTCGCCACAAGCAACGCGTGCGCCATCATGCGTTCTTCTTGCAAGCAAGCCTCTGTACGTCTTTCATTCAACACACACCCCACACATCCGCACACACTACAGGGCAAAAAAGAGGACGTTGAGGTCTCAACGTAGGCAATCCAGGCGTTGGCGGGCCTTTGGGTCAAGGCGTTCGTTTGCTGGAGGGGAGCAAAGCAAGGCCTCCCCACAAGGAACACACGACAGATTCCAAGCACATTCATTCCCCCCCGTCCGCATTTATATACACAGGCCCTTGCTTCGGACCGTCACCACCGCCTTCAGGAGGAGCAGCAGGAGCAGGAGCAGCAGGAGCAGGAGCGGTAGCCTGTGTTCCCCTCGCGCTTATTTACAAGAGCTTGTCCGGACGATGTCTGCCTCCGCGGGGCCCCTGTGCCGCTCTCGCTCTGCCTCCCTGGGAGGAAGCCAGCGTGCATCCCATTTCCGCAAGCCCGCATGTGCACTGGTACGTTTTTTTTGCTTAATTTTATTCGTGTTGGGGTTCCGGGAAGAGATAGAAGCCTGGCTGTCATTTTGGGGAAAATTGGGTTTGCTTCGTTGCGCCGGGCTTTGGACAACTAAGTTCACTCTGTCTTACCACTTACCACCTTCCTCCTTCACACCCCACCCCACCACCCCATAAAAGGGTGTGCTCATGACGGGGTATGTGGTGAAGTTGGATCCGAATGCCTATATTCCTAAGAAAAGACATCGCTTCCTGGTCGCGACGCACCAAGGTCTTCATTGGTAGGTGGGAGGGAGGGAGGGAGGGGTGGACGGGTAGAAAGGAGGGTGGATTTGAAGAAGGGGAACGAAAAAGAAAGAGAGAGAGGACGATGGAGAAGATCACCCAAATGAGCGAAAAAGAGATTCAGCTCTGAATACGCAAGTCAACTATGCGAAATACTGACCGTCCTCCCTCCCTCCCTCCCTCCCTCCCCTCCCCCCCTCCCTCCCTCCTTCCTCCCCCACTACAGGTTCAAACGCGAAAAAGGCATCGATCTCTTCGGGGAAGAACGTGGCTCCACCACTCTCTCGGACATCAAGGAAGCTGGCCTCTATCCTGGAGACGAGACCGCGTTTTACGTCTTGTTAGAAGATGGGGGGAAACGCGTGTTTTTCGCCCCCACAAAAGAAGAGGCTGCCAAGTGGTTACACTGCATTCGCACGGCTATTCGTTCTCGGTACCTCTATAGACGGGAGACCCTCTCAGGGCTTTCCTTTATTCACGCCATGGAAGGCGGCGACGCTGATGTTGCTGTCCACCCTCGGTTGTTGCTCCTCACTCATATCCGGAGGGAGGAAGGGAAGGAGGGAGGGAGGGAGAAAGGGAAGGAGGTGGTGGTGACTCGCCATGTTGAGTATGAGAGAGGCTTGGCTCTGCCCCCTTTGAAGGGGGAGGATGAGGTGTGTCTGTTTTTGATGAATGGGGCGTCGGTTACGATGAAGGGGAAGGAGATCTTGGGTTCAGTTGGAAGTAGTGGCAGTGGCAGTGAGAACGAGGAGAAGAAGATGAAGTTGCCCTTGAGGGGAGGTAGCGGGGGAGGGATGGCTGGAGCAGTGCTCGTGGTGAGTGCTACTGCTGTTGTTGTCGCGCCCAAGGAGGAGGGAGGGAAAGAGAGAGAGGCCTCCTCCTCCTCCACCTTCTCCTCCTCCTCCTCCTCCTCGTTGCTACTGCAGCTGCTGCAGGTGGAAAATGCGATCCCGCTGCTGTGTGCGGTGTTCCTCCTCCTCGTGCTTACCACAGGGGATACCTGCCCTTCCTCTGCCTCTGAGCTACTGCGTGATCGAAAAGCAGGCGCCATGGTCTTTGTCGCTGGTGGCCTCCTCCTCCAAGTCCTCACCACTCTCTCCCGCGCCCGCCAAGAAGCAACAGCAGCAGCAGCAGCAACAGCGGCAGCAGCAGCGGCGAAAAAGAAGAAGGCGGCTGGAGAGACACCAGGGGTCTATTTGGAGGTAGAAGATTATACTCCGCCCAAGCCAGTGGTGGGGGAGGAAGGAGGGGGGGAGGGAGGAAGGGTCGCCTCGCCTGCTGCTGGCGCTGCTGCTGCTGCTGGAGGAGGAGGAAAAGGGGAGGGAGGGGGGGAGGGAGGGCTGCCGATTCCGCAGAGATTCATCGATGGGTGTTTGGGGGATATGACGGAGGCGAATCGGAGGTGGACTGTAACGTGTGATTGGCGGTAGGTTTGGGAGGGAGGGAAGGAGGGAGGGAGGGAGGGAGGGTGAGTTTTCAGCGGGGTTTTCGCTTAGGAGACGGCAGGACATACCTTTATTCATCTCCATCCTCACGCACTTATATGTCTCCTCCCCTCCCTCCCTCCCTCCCTCCCTCAGGCGTGAGTTCGGCACAGACGAGATTTTAGATGAGCCCCAACCGTTCTTTGACCTTATCAAGGAGTGCTACCCGTCGTGGTATTGTGGGCAAGGGAAGAACGGCGATCCTGTTTACTGGGAAAGGTAAGGGTGGGGAAGAGAACAAGAAGAGGAGGAAGAGGAAGAGATGGAGGAGGGAGGGTGATTCTTTGACCTGATTAAGGAGTGCTACCCGTCGTGGTACTGCGGGCAGGGGAAGAACGGCGATCCGGTGTGTTGGGAGAGGTGAGTGTGTGTGTGATTGAGGAGGGAAGGAGGGAGGAAGGGATGAAATTTTGGGATGAGACCTGATTAAGGAGTGCTACCCGTCGTGGTACTGCGGGCAGGGGAAGAACGGCGATCCGGTGTGTTGGGAGAGGTGAGGTTGTGTGTGATTGAGGAGGGAAGGAGGGAGGGAGGGATGAAATTTTGGGATGAGCCCCGGCCGTTCTTTGATTTGATCAAGGAGTGCTACTCGTCGTGGTACTGTGGGCAGGGGGGAAACGGCGATCCGGTGTGTTGGAAGAGGCGAGTGTGTGTGTGATTGAGGAGGGAAGGAGGGAGGGAGGAAGGGATAAGATTTTGGGATGAGCCCCGGCCGTTCTTTGATCTGATCAAGGAGTGCTAATCGTCGTGGTACTGTGGGCAGGGGGGAAACGGCGATCCGGTGTGTTGGAAGAGGTGAGTGTGTGTGTGATTGGGGAGGGAGGGAGGGAGGGAGGAAGGGATGAGATTTTGGGATGAGCCCTAGTCATTCTTTGATCTGATCAAGGAGTGCTACTCGTCGTGGTACTGTGGGCAGGGGAAGAACGGCGATCCTCTTTATTGGGAGATGTAAGTGTGTGTTGTGCGTGGTTGAGGAGGGAGGGAAGGAGGGAGGGAGGGTGGTGCTAGTGTGTGTGGATGTTGCTGTGGAGTGCTACCCGTCTTGGTACTGCGGGCAAGGGAAGAACGGCGATCCTGCTTATTGGGAGAGGTGAGTGCTGCTGCTGCTTCGAAAACTATGGTGGAGGTGGTGATCTTTCAAATGTCTCATTCGCGCTCGGAGGTGCACATGCTTTCCGTCCTCTTCTCATTTTCTCTAATTTGCACTCAACCTCTTCCTATCTCCCTCCCTCCCTCCCTACCTCAGGTCCGGGCAAGTGGACCAGCCCCGAATGAAGACCGCGGGGTGTGGGATCGACGAGCTTTTGCGGCACTACGTGATGGTCACGGAATTCTGCTGGGTCAAGCTCTATCCGGACGAGGTAGGGAGGGAGGGGGAGGAGGGAGGGCATGGAAAGTCCGTGGATGTGCTTGTACCAACTTTCCTTCCTTCCCCCCCTCCCTCCCTCCCTTTCCCCTTGAAACAGACCAAGAAGACCATCACCGTTTTTGATGTGGGAGGGGTTGGCATCGCGACTTGGCCGACGACGCCTTCAAATTCATTCTTACACATTCCATCCATTTATTCCCCCTTCCTCCCTCCCTCCCTCCCTCCCTCCCTCCCTCCCTCCCTCCCTCCCTCCTTTCCACACAGACGAAGAAGACCATCACCGTCTTTGATGTGGAAGGAATCGGCATCCGCGACTTAGCTGGGGATGCTTTTGACTTCTTGCGGCGTTCCATTCATCTAATCTCTGAGCATTATCCCGAGCGATCGGTGAGTGGAAAAAAGGAGGGAGGGAGGGAGGGAGGGAGGGAGGGGTAGACATTGATGCGTTTGCCTTCTTGCGGCATCTTATTTCGGAGCATTACCCTGAGCGATCGGTGAGTATTTAACAGTGGAATATTGTGAAGACTGCTGGGGGGAAAAGAGCTGATTAATCATCCCCATTTGCTTACTCACCGTCGCCCTCCCCTCCTCCCTTCCTCCCTCCCTCCCACCTACCCTCCCTCCTTCCCTCACCCTACAGCTGGTGATTATGATTACGAATGCCCCATCTTGGTTTGCTGTTCTTTGGAAGATGATCCGGCCCATGGTCAACGAACGCACGCAGAAGAAAGTCAAAATTGTTTGCAAGAAAGGTGTGTCGTAGGTAATAGAAGGAGTGAAAAATGTGTCGTTTTTGGGCCTTTTCTATTTTGTCGCCCAAAAGCAATGGCATTATCCTCCTTTCATTTACCCTCGTGCTTTCCTTTCACTCACCCCCCCCCTTCCTTCCCTTCCCACTTCTTCCCCATCAAATAGAAACCCTGGAGTGCCTCAAGGAATTTATCGACGAAGCCGACATCCCCGTCGAATACGGAGGCAAGCTCCGCTTCGGGGAAGGGATGGACACGGCCCGCTTCAAATCTCCGCAGGAGGTGGCGTTGCGAGAGCACGTGCTGGCGGTCAACAAGAAGCATGGGGTAGAGATGGTGGTGGACGCCAAGATGAAGGAGCGGGAGACGGCGATCTAAGCTTTTGCGGGAGCTGAGTGGTGGGAGGGAGGGGGCAGAGGGTACGTACATAGCAAATGTCATTGTCGGAAGGGATGGGAATGGAGAGGATGCATTTTTGTAGTGGGAGATTGGGAGGGTGTGTGTGGAAGGCGGGAGAGCCGCTGTATGTGTGTAGAAAAGGGGGAAAGAGGACATGGATAAAGTGGATAGGGGAAGGGAGGGCAAGAGACAAATATAGAAAAGAAATGGGATTTGATAAGTACTATGAGACGACTGGTTTAATCTTCCACCTTTTGCTTCGTTTGCTTTGCTTTTCTACACAGGAGTAAGGTGGGGAGGTAGTCTCCAGGGTAGGAATCAGTACTTCTCCACGGGTACCGGTCAGTATTCTGCCTCGGTGCCAAGTTACCGGTTAGTACAGTAGGTACGTACTGATGCTCTAGAGGGCAAGTACGGGGTGCGTCAGTACCGGTCAGTACGATAGGTAACACGTGGATCTAGAGTGCCCAAAGGGAGAAAAGTTCCGGGTATGTTCCGCTGAGTCTGACAATTTCTTGATAGTCGAGCTTAACAAAGTCCCGTCTTACAAAAGAAATCGATCTATGATGATAAGTATTGATAGTTGCAGGCCAAATATAGACTTTTTGACACTTAGAAGCCGGTGTAGTTGTGGAAAGGAAAAACATCTTGAAAAATGCTGTTTCTTGCTCATCTCGCCGTCTCGTTCGCTCGAGCTCGCCCGTCCGACTTGAGCGGTTGCGAGCAGTTTTCTTACCTCTGCTTGCCTCTTTCCGCATGTCACTCACCAACCCCCATAACCCTTACACACCCACACAAAACAGTCATGTCGAGAGCCACGCGTGGTGGGCCCGCCCGTAACTACGCCGCGATGGCTAATGGTGCGAGCGACTTCCAGTCTTACCACCAGGAGGTTGACCCTGCTCTCAGCGCGTCGTCGTCCGCCCCGGGCGCCCTTACCCCTCCTTCCTCGCCCCGCCTAGGCGGACCCCTTGCCCGCGCTGAAGCAGAGGCACAGGAA
>Ga0209390_10005866_pt1 | contig 16943 bp, 11 predicted proteins | sample BON01_FD_187212 | JGI IMG/M metagenome (GOLD analysis project Ga0209390, IMG submission 187212) | Freshwater microbial communities from Lake Bonney liftoff mats and glacier meltwater in Antarctica - BON-01 (SPAdes) (version 2) | ecosystem: Environmental > Aquatic > Freshwater > Ice > Glacier...
GGTGGATAACCGTGTTCGTCCAACAATAAAATCAGACCAACTTTCAGAGCAGATTTTATATCTTCTCGTTTACTCCAATCAGGAAACTTCGCTTGTCCATCAACTAAATCCTTAACCGCTTTTGCTAAATCAATGAGCTTGTCTTCAGGATATTTGAAATCATACTTGACACACAATTCTTTCAAAATATCATAGAAGGCTTTCTCCTCAAAGTCAATTCCTAATTCGTCTCCTGCGGTGAATTCTTTTTGAACTTCCCAAATTAAATTGGTTAAGTGTTCTGCCATTTCTTCGTAGACTTCACTGCGTAATACATCATCTTCCTTTCGTTCGTTGTATTGCTCGACCAAGGATTGCATCTTTTTTGAAAAATCAATTCCTTTCACTTTATTGACTTTCTTTATTTCTCCTATTGCTTTAGCTAATAATTGCTGAAGCAGCTTTATTTTGGTGTTAGGAAGTTTTATCTTATTGATTTTTGCCAAATAATCTTCATCAAAAAGATCTTGTTCGCTTTCGGTTTCATCTCCAAGTTTGAATATTTCTTGAACACCATCACTTTCCAATGCATCTTTTATCATTTCACGCACTCTGGCGTTCATTTGTGCGGTATCGGGAGCATTGCCTTTGGTGAGTTTAAAAACGATTGATCTAACCGCCAAATAGAAGTGTGTATAATCTCTTTCTGTTTGCGTGAGCTGTTCACTTCCTGCACAAATATCATAAGCTGCTTTTAAGCGTTTTACTAAGCCCATAAAACGAGTTTCAAGGTCTTTTGTCTGTTGTGCATATTCGGCAGCAATATTTAAAGCATTCAATTGCTCTAATGGTGTTCCGCCAAAGTATTTTGAACTATCGAATTTGTGAAACACTTTAGCTAAAAGATCTAAATGGTTTCTAACAATTATTAAAGACTCCTTTATGTCTTCAAAGTTTTCTCGTTCGCCTTTATTGTATTGAGCTAAAGCGAGATTCATTGCTTTTTTTATACCAATGTAATCGACAACTAATCCTTTGTTTTTACCTGCGAATTTTCGGTTTACTCGCGAAATGGTTTGGATTAAATTGTGCTGTCTAACTGGTTTATCAATGTAGATGGAATCTAAGAAAGGAACATCAAAACCTGTGAGCCACATATCAACCACAATGGCAATTTTAAAATTGGATTTCTCATTTTTAAACTGCCTGTCTAATTCTTTGCGGTATTCTTTTGTGCCGAGCAGGTCATACATTTTTTTTGGGTCATCTTTTCCTCTGGTCATTATCATTTTGATACGTTCCATTGGTTTGATTTCCCTTTTATCTTTGTCTGATAAAACTGCTCCTTCTTCTGCGATTTTTATTTTTGCCCATTCAGGTCTTAATGCAATAACGTTTTTGTAAAATTCGTAACCAATTGCACGGCTACTACAAACAAACATTGCTTTTCCTTTAACTGTTGCTCCCTCTGAAACTCTGTTGTCGTAATGTTTTACAAAATCTTCGGCCAATTTGAGTAATCTTTTTGGGTCTCCCAAAATAGAATTCATTGTGGCAGTTGCCTTTTTGCTTTCTTCTATTTGATATTCGTTAGCACCTTCTTCGGCAGCTTCTTCGTAATACTTTTCAATTTTTTCTAACTCGCCATTGTGTAACGCTACTTTAGCTGCTCGTCCTTCGTAAACAATTCTTACCGTAATTTCATCTCTAACGGATTCTGTCATTGTGTAAGCATCTACCACCTTTCCAAAAACATCTAAAGTTGCATCAATGGGTGTTCCTGTAAATCCTACAAATGTGGCATTAGGTAGGGAGTCGTGTAAGTATTTGGCAAAACCGAAGGTTTTCTTAACGCCTTCGGAAGTCACTTTTACTTTTTGGTCTAAATTGGTTTGGCTTCTATGTGCTTCATCTGAAATACATATCACATTGGTTCTTTCGGTCAATAATTCGGTATCTTCTGTAAACTTGTGAATGGTAGTTAAGAAAACGCCTCCACTTTGTCTGCCTTGTACTTTGCTTCTCAAATCGGCTCTGCTTTCAACACTTTCTACTGCGTTATCGCCTATAAATTGTTTAGCATTAGTGAATTGTCCTGCCAACTGGTCGTCTAAATCGGTTCTGTCTGTAATTAGAATTATAGTCGGACTTTCAAAATACTCGCTTTTCATCAATAGGCGAGTGAGGTAGAGCATTGTATAGCTCTTTCCGCTTCCTGTTGCTCCAAAGTAGGTTCCACCTTTTCCGTCTCCTTCAGGTTTTTCTGCTTTTTTAATACTCTCGTAAAGTGTGCGAGCCGCATAGTATTGTGGATATCGACACACTATTTTTTCATCCTTTTTTGACGAATCGGGAATGTAAATAAAGTTTTGAATAATGTCTCTCAGCGTTCGCTGATTAAACATTCCTTGAACCATCGAGAACATAGAATTAATCCCATCTTGGTCAAATATTCGCCTGTCCGGCTCGGACCGCCAAGCGTAATAAAACTCATAAGGTGCAAAAAACGAACCTGCTTTGTTGTTTACACCATCACTTATTACGCAAAATGCATTGTATTTAAAAAGTTCTGGTATGTCTCTTTTGTAACGAGTAGTTAATTGAACATAGGCATTATGAATGGTTGTATTTTCTTGAATGGCTGTTTTAAATTCAAAAACAACAACTGGGAAACCATTTATGTAGATTATCCCATCTGGAATACGTCTTTCGGTGCCAACAATTTCGAGCTGATTAACAAATTTGTAAATATTGGTGTCTGGTGGATATTGTGCTTCGGGTTCGGCAGCTATGGTGTCCAAATATGTACTTTTTCGTTGCTTGTCTAAACCTTTATAATCAATCAGTTCAATATGAATGTCTTTTTGTTTTCTATCCTCTCTTTTTAAAATGAAACCATCTGCCAACCAACGCATCATTTTTTTGTTGCTCTCATAAAGGTCTGCCGAAGAAAGCGTTTTGAGTTGCAGAATAATTGATTGAACTTCGATATTGGTTAGATTTTCCCTTTCATATCGATTAAGCAAATAGTTTGTTAAGTCTGCTTCAATCAATACTTCATCTTCGGCACGAGCAATGCTATTTCCCAAGAAATGCGGAAAATCTTCATTTCCTAAAAGCTCAATAAAAGCCTGCTCTAGTTTCGCCTCCGTAAACTTCATTTTTAATGGTTAATTATCAATTGTTAATTATTAATGTTGGCTTTCGTAGCCTTTATGATGCTTGTTATAAGTTTTATGATTTCCACGACATCATTGTTCAAGCTTTCAAATTCAGAACCAGTCAAATAATCGGTTTTTCTAAGTAGTTCAAGCCAATATATAGATTCGTTAATTTCTTTTTGGGCAACTCCCATTTTATGAATAAAATCTTTTTTTGTTTCTGCGTGTTCAGCTTCACGAACCATAGCACCTACGCTCGTACCACTTCTCAATAACTGCTTTGACTATACAAACTCTCTTTTCTCCTCACACAAAAACTGATAGAGTTTTACAATTCGAACAGCAAACGCAAAACTTTTATTTTTTACAATATTCTCTCTCATTCCATTTATCATTAACAATTAACCATTAGGTTTTAGTTTTCTCTCATTCCATTAACCATTAATCATTTACCCTTAACCATTTTTTTAATGTCTTCCTCTAATTCCTTTAGACTCGCTTCTTTTTCTAAGGCTTTTTGTTGTTGTCTAAACTTCGCATATTCTTTTCCTGATTTTTCCAAAGCTTTCTTATGTGATACTTTACCTGCGTGGGTTAGTAAATCCCTGCCATTTAATTGCAGAATGCTGTCAAGCCTTTCTATCCAATCTTTCATATACATTGGCGTTTGCTGTTGTGCCATTGTTTCTGCAAATGCCAAATATTGCTCCACCAACAAACCCAAGAGCTTCATTTCACCTTCTTCTAAGTAATTTTTGGCAATGCTCACTTCGGCTTTCTTTACCGAAACGGCTTGTTTCTTATCATAAGAAAGCATCCCCATTAAGGACAAACTGGCATCTACACGTCTGTACACCAATTCTGCTGCTGTTTGCTGACTGATTGCCCATAGCAGCTTGTTTTGTATGACTTTAAAAAATGAAATTGTCTTTTCATCCTTGGTGTCATAATCTATACTGGTTGCATAGATGTCTTTAATTTTTTGATAGAAAAATTTTTCCGATAGACGTATCACACGAATACGGTCTTGTAATTCGTTGAAATAGTTCATTGAGCTACCCGACTTAAAGCGATCATCATTAAGCGCAAATCCTTTGATAATGTATTCTTTTAAACGCTGTGTAGCCCAAATACGGAATTGTGTGCCTTGTACCGATTTTACCCGATAACCAACTGAGATGATAACATCAAGACTATAGCCATTTACTTCATGCTGTTGTGTTTTTCCCTCAATAGCACCGTGTTGAGTGGTTGACCGGAATTTCCGGACAACCACTGATTCGTCTAATTCGCCCTCTTTAAACACATTGCCAATATGCTCGCTAATGGTTCGCTTGTCTTTACCAAACAAAGTTGCCATTTGTGCCTGGGTCAACCAAACAGTTTCATTTTCTAAACGAACATCTATTTTGATGTTACCGTCTTGGTTTTGATATATCAGGATTTCGCTGTTCATAATGGATTGATTTTATTTAGTAATTTCTCTAAGAAAATCAATTAATTCTTCTTCAATAATTCCTTCAAACTCTTCCTCTGTAGTTTCATTAAATATCCGAAAGTTGTTCTTCTCTTTGATGTTTTTATTTCTAAGAGTCTTTTCCTCAATTACTTGTTTTATTGTACTTCTCACATTTTCATCTTCGCTGAAAAAATCAAATGTACTTTCTTCGAGTTCATAAACACGTTCAAAAGCTCTTGGGTGATAATAATTCTCAATGCAACTTTTGGAAATCACATAAGCATTTCCATTTGGTTTAGTTCTAAAGTTTTCTGCTCTTTGGTTTTGTTTGTCTTGTTTGTTTTCCTTTTTATCGCTGTCAATTATGAGGTATAAACCTCGATTAGAACTATCGAAATAATCAATGTTTAAAAAGCTTTCAATATCTTCTCCGCCACCAAAAGGAAGAACAAGTATCTTGTTGTTTTGAAGTAATTTACTTCCAATAAGCTTATCGCATAGCAGATGATAGAATTTAGCATCATTGGAACTTTCCACAAAGACAATCTTCTCGTGATGGTCTCTTAGGTTATAACTAGGTTTTATTCCTAATTCATCTACAATTCCCATTAGAAATTCAGTATCGTTCACTTTTGATGCATTTGAATAATTAGATTGAATATCCTTTTTACATAAAACCACACCATTTACACTTGTTGCTCCTGCGAAAACAGGCGAATGTGTAGTGATAATAATTTGATTCTCATTTGATAAATCTTTGAAAGCATTTAATAAATCAAGCTGAGCTGTAGGGTGTAGAAAGGTTTCAGGCTCTTCAATTAAGTAAATAATGTTATTGCCTTTACTCTTTTCAGCCAAATAACGAAATCGTGCAACCATAAATAACCTTCTATAACCCGTGCCTTTATGGCTCATTGGAATAAACTTTTCATCTCCATCAAATTGAAAACTTACATCTACTCCCTTGATAGCGTCTTTCCAATTTACAACAGGTATAATCTGAACAGCTCTTAATGCAGATGCGTAGTCTTGCATATAGGCTTTTACTGATTCTGCCTCCTTTTTCATTTCTTCAATGATTTCAGATTCTACTTTTTTTAGTTTGGTATTTTCTTCCCCTGCTTCTTTGTCGAAGTAGTCTTGAATTTCACTAACAGAATTAGTTTTAAATTTTGTATCAGCTTCTAAGCCATAATCTGCTTTGAACATTTCTACAGCAGGGAATAGACTGGATATTTTGGCATCATCCTCAATCCAAAAAGTAGTTCTTTCAGCTTCTGAAAATTCTTCTTTAATATATTTTATTTTTTCAATTTTAGAATTTCGACCTTTGCCTTGAACTGGAATTTTAATTTCATAAGTTTCTAGTAAAGCATTTAATTCTTCATCTGACATCAAATAAAGATTTCTTAAATCATCTTGTTGATAATCTTCTACCAATACAAGTCCTGCTGAAAATTTCTTATCCACTTTTGAAGCTTCTTTTTTGTATCTAATTGCTCCATCAAAAATAAAATCTTGTATATATTCATCTAATCCATCCGCTTTTTTAACTTTAGATTTAAGTTTTGACATTAGTAACTCAGCGATATTTTCATCATTGAAGTCAAACTCGAATGCAATAGATTGGTCAATATCATTAAAATCTGAAAAGGTAATTGGAAAGCTTTTAATATCAAGAAAAGTAGCAACGGCAAATAAGATGATTGTTTTCCCTGCATCATTCTTCCCAACAATTGAGGAAAGTTGTTCCAAATGGATAATACGTTGTTCTTTAATACCTCTGTAATTTGTAATTGCTATTTTCGATATATACATAATCCTAATTTTCTACTGTTAAAACTTCCATACTCTCTACAACCCCTTTCATTAGTACTGGGCAAAGTGGTTTTATACTTTCTTTTAATTGTTCATTGATACTTTTACGTGCTTCCAAAGTATGGTAAATTGTAACTATGGCTTCTTGTATTTTAATATCTGGAACAGGAATTTCTATATCACAAAAACGTTCCCACTCTAAACTTGCTCTTACACTACTATCGCTAATAAACCAACCATATCTATTAAATTCTGGTCGATAAAACCATAGCATAAGGAATTCAGGTAATATTCTTGCTTCTTTTTTTACTTGAAAAACACTATAAGCAGGCGATATAATAGCTGGTTCATTATTAGAATAAAGAACAACTCTTACTGTTTCATCACGTCCAACTTGCATTGCAGAATATGCAAATTGCCCTTTATTAATAATCTTATACTTAACTAAATTACTTTCGGTGGTTTTAGCTTTTGAAGGCATAAAAACTTTATTTATGTTTATTCCGAGAAGATTTGAGTTGGTTCCATCAGAATTACGGTTATCGACTAATTCAACTGAATTACCAATCGGTTCCAAATCCTTTTCTTTTAATGTATCCATATAGCTGTCACAAATCAATTGCAAATCTTCCAAGCTGTTTTCATACACTTTCTGGTTGGTAAGCAAACCTTTGTAGAGAGCAACGTATTTGCGTTGTTGGTTTATATCATCTGGAATTGGAATTTCAATTTCGCAAAAACGTTCCCATTCTAAACTTGCTCTTACGCTGCTATCACTAATAAACCAACCATATCTATCTGATTCTGGTCTTTGGAAACACATCATCATATATTCAGGAATCAGTTCATTTTCATCTTTACTTTCAATAACTAAGTATGCAGGCGAAATAATTGCTGGTTCATCTTCTTTATAGAGTGCAAGTCGTATTGTTTCATCTCTACCAACTTGCATTGCTGAATAAGCAAATTGCCCTTTTTGAATGATTTTATATTTGGATAAATCTGTACCTGAAACATTGGCAACAGAATTCATAAAATTTTTGGTAATGTTAATTCCCAAAAGATTTGTTACTTCCAAATCAGAATTTCGATTATCAACCAATTGTATATAATTGCCCAATCGTTTAAAGCTCATAACCCAAGGTTTTAAAAGCATTAATCAATTGGTTTTGAGAGTCTTTTTCTTCTTTTAATAGGGTTGTAAAATCTTTTTGAATCCGCTTCATTTCGGAATCAAAATCAATCCCGCTGTCTTTATCTACAAATTCTATGTATTTACTTGGTACTAATGAAAAGTCGTTGGCTACCATATCTTCAAAGCTTGCAGATTTGCAAAATTCGGGTACATTTTTGTAAGTTATATTATAATCGGTTTGTTGCCAATTGTGGTAATTATGAGCTACATCTTCAATATCTTTTTCAGTAAGCTCTACATACTTTTTTTCGTATTCACTTCCCCAACGCCTTAAATCCATAAATAGGATTTCTTCTTCTCGATTTCTGTAATGTCGGTTTTGGTCGTTTTTAGTAACTGTTCTTTCTTTTTTGTTTTTGTTGAGAATCCAAAGTGTCACACTAATATCTGTAGTGTAAAATGTATTTCTTGGAATAATAATGATGGCTTCTACCAAATTATTCTCAATCAGTTTTCTTCGGATTTTGTATTCTTCGCCACCGCCGGAAAGTGCTCCGTTGGCTAGGATAAAACCTGCAACTCCGTTTTCAGAAAGTTTAGAAACCATATTCAAAATCCAACCATAGTTGGCGTTACTTTTTGGTGGCACTTCATACCCCATCCAACGAGGGTCGTCCAACAACTCGTTTTCGCCTCTCCAATCTTTTAAATTAAAGGGCGGATTTGCCATTATAAAATCAGCTTTTAAATCCTTGTGTTGGTCGTTACCAAAAGTATCGGCGTGTTTATCTCCCAAGTTTGCTGAAATTCCTCTAATGGCAAGATTCATTTTAGCCAATTTATAAGTGGTTGGCGTGTTCTCTTGTCCGTAAATAGAAACTTCCTTTTTAGTTCCTTGATGGCTTTCAATAAATTTAACGGATTGCACAAACATTCCACCTGTTCCGCAGCAAGGATCATAAATAATTCCTTTGTAGGGTTCTATAAGTTCAGCAATGAGATTTACGATAGTTTTTGGTGTGTAAAATTCGCCTTTACCTTTTCCGCTACTTTCTTTTAGAGCAAACTTGCCTAAAAAGTATTCATACACTCGCCCAATGACATCTTGCCCATTGTCTTTGATTGTATCAATTTCATTTACTGTATCGAGTAGGGAAGCAAGCTTTGTTTTGTCTAAAGCTAAGCGAGAGAAATAATTGTCTGGTAATGCTCCTTTTAAGGAAGAGTTGTTTTTCTCAATCGTATTAAGAGCTGTGTCAATCTTTAATGAAATGTCGTTTTGCTTGGCATTTTTGATAATGTAGCTCCACCGAGAAATTTCTTCTAAGTAGAACACATTTTTCATAGCGTAGAAATCTTTCATTTCTACATATTTTTCTTTGCCTTCTGCTATGAGTTCTTTTTTGCGTTCTTCAAATTTGTCGCTGGCGAATTTCAGGAAGATAAGTCCAAGAACTACGTGTTTGTATTCTGCTGGTTCAACAGAACCTCTCAATTTGTCGCACGATTGCCAAAGTGTTTCTTCTATTGCCTTTTCCTTTACTACCTTTTTGGCCATCTATTTATTATCTCTTTTTATCAATTCAAATTTCGTCTATTCTGTCCGAGCGTTGGCAAAAAACAGCTCTTTTGGTTTTTTCTGAGTTGGCTTGTGTGTCGGCAAAAACCAAATGTGCTGTTTGTGCGGCTGGCTTTTTTTAATTGGGCATAACGTGCGAATAAAGTGCACAGTGCACTTTATTCGCCTTACAATAATACCTTAATCTAACAATTTTCTACTGTTTTTAAAGGATTTTATGGCAACATGCGTATAAATTTCTGTAGTCTTGCTGGAATTGTGTCCCAGCAGTACCTGAACCCGAAATATGCAATAGGTATCCTATTACGTGATGATCCGCCGCGGCGGACAAAATCAGCCACTTCGTTGCTATTTTCGACTTCACCATAGCCCTGCTATGCCTCAGTCTCCAAATAGCCTGATTTTCTTGTGATTGAAACACTTCCTGAGAAATGTCAGGACAGGCTATTACGAATCCTATTGCATAATCCGAGTTGAATATGGCGCAAATCTGTTCCCGCTTCAAGCAAATGCGTGGCAAAACTATGGCGCAACGTATGCGGCTTTACTTTTTTCCTTATCCCTACAAGTAAAGCTGCCTTATCAACTATTTTCTTTACGCTGGAAGATGAGTAGCAACCGCCTTTGGCACCTTCAAATAAATATTCCCTTGGCTTCTCTTTAATATAGTATTTGCGCAAATCTGTTAGTACAGAACTACTCAATAGGGTAATTCTGTCTTTCCCTCCTTTTCCGTTTTTTATATGGATCACCATCCTTTCACTATCAATAGCTGTAATTTTTAGGTTGAGTAGCTCATTTCTTCTTAATCCTCCCGAGTAGAAAAGGGATAAAATACACCGATGCTTGATATTCTGGGTACTTGAAATCATGGCTATACAGGTCTTTTCAGTGTTTAACCCGTAACATGCATTAGCCATCCTATTACGTGATGGAATCACTTCCTGAGACTTGTCTGTAAACCCTATTTCGTAATTACCTCTAGTTCACTTAATATTTGTAGGTTTTCTTAGGTAAATAATAACCTTCAATTCAGGTTATAGGGGCATGGAAGTTGTTTCACCTTATTTCCTTTGTTCATTTTTTCTCCCGATTTGCTTCGCTCGGGACAGGCCCTGAGTTGCTATGCTTCAGGACAGGTCCTGAGTTGCTTCGCTTCAGGACAGGCTTGCTTCAAAAACGAACCAAAAAAATCAAGGCTGTCAAATCTTATTTCAAATGATGGGATATGGTTCAGAGAATAGAGTTCTTAAACGTTGCCATCATTTAATTTTTGAATCAGGATTCCAGACTAAAAATGAGTGGATCTCCTTGGGGAGCTAACTCATTTTCTTAACCCAACTTGAAAATTTCTACCTAAAAAACAGCTCAGCTCAAAATATTAATATTTTGTTAATACCTGTAAATCAATCGAATAAGAAATGTCACCATTTTTAACGATATCTATATATTGCTGACAATCAATTAGATGATATTTTCAAATATTTTAGTAGTCCCCCATAGATTTGCATATTTGAATTGTTGCACCTACATTTATACAACGTTGACGGTTGACCAACAATCAATATTCGACAGCCTCTATTTTAAACACCGTCCTTATGTGAGAAAAACAAAAGTAGTCCCCCATTTATAAAAAATAAAAATATAAGAAACTGTTTATCAGTATTTTATGCTTGTTTATTTTCAAGTTGGGTTAACGCCTTCCATCCTGCTCCAAAAACCATAACCTTTGAAGGCCGATAAAACCTAATACTCAATGTTATCAAGAAAAGACACGATCATCAAAAGGGCCATTTTTTTCATTGCCACAAAGAATACATAAATCCGAAGGTTTATCCACAATTGGAAATCAATTATTATTTAATAAAGCCCTCGTAAGGGCGAAATCTATGTAGCTACGGGTGAAAGCCCGTGGGAAATTCAATGGATACACCAAGATTTTGGCGGTATTGTTGCCTTTTTTATGCAACAATACTGACAAAATCCCGACGTCAGTTAGCTACCTAACGTTACATTTTCCCTTGTCTTCGAATCCGGGTTAAAAGCGATTTTAAAAAAGTATAAAAAAAACGCCTTGGAATGGCTTCCAAAGAGCCAAATAGCCCTTTTATAGCGCAACTTTATCACCTCTTTGGAAAGGGGCCATCTTACTTGTTCTTAGTAAATGGGTAGCTTATTTGTTGCCAGAAAGTTTTGGGGAATTTTTCTACCCCATCAAAGCCAATGGCAATATCCCTGCCGCTATGCGGGATATAGGCAGTGCCAAATAGGTAATCCCAAACACTTAGGGTAAGCCCATAATTGACGCCATAGCGACCCTTGGGCAGCACTTTGGCGTGATGCCAGATATGCATGATGGGATTGTTGAATAAGTATTTGAGCGGGCCATAGGTTATCTTTAGGTTGGCATGGTTTAGATGCCCTATGGCCGTTGTGAAAATATGGACAATAAAAAAGTCTATCAGCCCAAAGCCTATCATAGCCAATGGTATATATTGAATACTTTTGTACAGTATAGTTTCCATCCAATGGAATCTTAAATGAGCAGCAAAACCCATTTGCTCCACAGAATGGTGAACTTTATGGTATTCCCAAAGCGCAGGCACCCTATGCAAAAGCCTGTGCACATTCCACTGAATAAAATCAGCTAGCACAAAAAGGAGCAAAAATTTTCCCCATACAGGCCAGGAATCAATTTCTATCTCCACCAGGTTATCGATCTTAAAAAGACCCAGAAAGTCATTAAAGAATTCCACTGCTACATTAGAGATCGCATTGTAGGCGATCAACGAGAAAAGGAAGAAATTAAAGAACATATAAAACCCATCCAACCAGAAATCCTTTCGAAACGCTGCCTGCTCTTTTCTCCAGGGAAACACCAATTCCAATGACCACACAACCAATGAGAGCCCTACCAACCACCAGAAATAATTTCCCCAGGAAGGATACATGATCTCATTGACCAGGTAATTAAAATACCCATAATAGGCATCCCCAATTATTTTAATATATTTTTCCATTTCTTAACCTCAATTACTATTTTCCAACATCTTGTAGAAAATCAACCCGCATCCTTAATTAGTCAACATTTGTTATGGCCAAGGCCAACCTGAATTAGTTGCAAAGAATTTTATCTCTCTTCCTTTTTCACAATAACAAAACCACAAATTTCCTAATTTGGTTTATCCATCCGACAACAAATGATCCCTTTTGGGTTTTATTAGTCAAAAGTAGGATGTTAGCCTCAATTGAACCGTGACATAAGTTACACTTTGTCCTGATTCTCATTATTAAAGGATAAAATCCATCGAAACGAAGGATAAATATGTTATTATTAACTAGTAGAAACGGACAGCTAAATTATTCAGGCATGTATTTCAGTACGGACAGTAAGCAAATTCCAAAGGCTAAAGTGCCTCAAGGTGACTTGAGAGACAAATGGTCAAATTTTAAAGACCAGGCAAAGCTCATCAGTCCCAATAATCGGAACAAGTACCACATCATCATTGTAGGCACTGGACTTTCGGGAGCCTCCGCGGCGGCATCTCTTGCTGAATTAGGGTACAATGTTTCTGTATTTTGCTTTCAGGATTCTCCCAGAAGAGCACATTCAGTAGCGGCTCAGGGAGGGGTGAATGCGATGAAGAATTACAAAAATGATGGCGACAGTGTACACCGGATGTTTTATGATACGCTGAAAGGAGGCGATTTCAGGGCCCGGGAAGCAAATGTCTACCGATTGGCGGAATGTTCTGCCAGTTTGATCGACCAGGCAGTAGCGCAAGGCGTTCCGTTTGCCAGGGAGTACAGTGGCTACTTGAGCAACCGCTCTTTTGGAGGGGTACAGGTAAGCCGTACTTTTTACGCCAGAGGGCAAACTGGTCAACAATTGCTACTTGGTGCGTACCAAGCCATGATGCGACAGGTAAAAGCAAAAAAGGTCACTAGCTATACCAGACATGAAATGCTTGATCTCGTTTTAATCAATGGGGTAGCCAAAGGCATTATCGCCAGAAATCTAGACACAGGAGAAATCACCCGGCATACGGCCAACGCCGTGGTGCTCGCTACAGGTGGTTTTGGGAAGATCTATTACTTGTCCACCTCGGCCATGGGCTGCAATGGATCGGCTATATGGCGGGCCCATAAAAAAGGCGCATGGACTGCTTGCCCCAGCTGGACACAAATTCACCCTACCTGTCTGCCACAGTCCGGTGCCTACCAATCTAAGCTCACACTGATGTCAGAATCCCTGCGGAATGATGGCAGAATATGGGTGCCTTTGACAAAAAATGAGGATAGAAAAGCTGGCGATATTCCTGAAGAAGAAAGAGATTATTACCTGGAGCGCAGGTACCCTTCATTTGGTAACCTCGCCCCCAGGGACATTGCTTCGCGTGCTGCCAAAGAAAGGATTGATGCAGGACATGGGGTGGGCTCCTTAAAAAATGCCGTTTACCTTGATTTTAAAGATCCCATAGCCAATCAAGGGAAAGCAGCTATCGCTAAAAAATACGGGAATTTGTTCGATATGTATGAAAAAATTACCGGCATCAATGCTTATAACGAACCAATGAAAATTTCTCCCGCTGCCCATTTTTCCATGGGTGGTCTTTGGGTGGATTACGAACTAAGCACCAATATCCCAGGACTTTTTGCCATTGGAGAAGCCAATTTCTCAGACCATGGAGCCAATCGGCTGGGTGCCAATTCACTATTACAAGCTTGTGTAGACGGCTACTATATCCTACCTCAAACCCTCCCCCATTACCTTGCTCAATCCGGAAAGCCCGAAGCCATGAACAGTGACGATCCGGCTTTCCTGGAAAGTGAGCTTCAGGTCAAACAGCAACTTGAGGATTTTGGCAAAATAAATGGCCATAAAACAGTGGACTATTTCCATAGAGCGTTGGGAAAGATCCTTTACGACAAGTGTGGTTTAATACGTACAGAGAAAGGTTTAACCACCGCAATTGAGGCTATCAAAAATTTAAAGGCCTCCTTCTATAAGGACCTAAAAGTCCCCATGAAAACCAATGGGATCAATGAAGAACTAGAAAAAGCAGGCCGGGTAGCCGATTATCTTGAAATAGGTGAACTTATGTGCATCGATGCCCTTAGCAGGGAAGAGTCATGCGGTGCCCATTTCAGGACGGAGCACCAAACAAATGATGGGGAAGCTATTCGGAACGACGAGGAGTTTAACTTTATCTCTTGCTGGAAAAAATCAGACAAAGCCCCCGTTTTAATTAAAGAGGTGCTGAATTTTGAATTTACTAAACCTACAGAAAGGAGCTATAAATAATGGATTTCAAACTTAAAATCTGGCGACAAGAACAGGCAGCAGTCAATGGGAAAATGATGGCTTATGCCGTTAAAGACATTTCACCAGACATGTCCTTTTTGGAAATGTTAGATCAGCTCAATGAAAATCTAATCCTTAGCGGACAAAATCCCATTTCATTCGATTCCGATTGCCGGGAGGGAATATGTGGACAATGCGGCTTGTTTATCAATGGAAGGGCACACGGCCCTAGAGGACATACCAGCACTTGTCAGCTGCACATGCGTTCTTTTCAGGATGGTGAAACCATTTATATTGAACCTTTCAGAGCGGGCCCATTTCCAGTTAAAAAAGACCTAAAAGTAGATAGAAGTGCCTTGGATGAAATCATAATCTCGGGAGGCTATATAGGGGTAAATACTGGCCAAGCGCCGGAAGCCAACCAGACATTAATCAGTAGTGATACGGTGGAAGCTGCGTTTGATGCGGCCTCCTGTATTGGCTGTGGGGCTTGCGTTGCCTCCTGCAAAAATGGTAGTGCCGCACTATTCACAGCTGCCAAAATCAGCCATTTGGCCCAATTGCCACAAGGCAAAATAGAGCACAAAAAAAGAACAAATGACATGGTAAATAAAATGGATGAACTAGGTTTTGGTGCCTGCTCAAATACAGGTGCTTGTGAGATAGAATGCCCCCAGGGGATTTCCATTAGCCACATCGCCTTCATGAACAAGTCCTTCCTTAAATAACCCACTACGCTATGAATATTGCTGCAATCGATATTGGTACAAATAGTATTCACATGATTATAGTCAAGGTTAAATCCAGGACTCTCTTTGACATCCTCATGCAAGAAAAAAATATGGTAAAGCTTGGCGTGGGTGTTTTTGCCAATAAGGAGCTCAGCAAGGAAGCCATGGATATGGGGGTGGCCACAGTCCAAAGATACGTTCAATTGGCAGATCAATATGGGGTAGATGACATTATAGTATCTGCTACAAGTGCCACCAGGGAAGCGAAAAACGGCAGGGAGTTTTTGGACAGGTTAATTCATGAGGCGGGTGTTTCACCTCAGTTAATTTCTGGAAAAGAGGAAGCTAAATTAATTTTTCTTGCTGTAAAAGAAGCTATCGCTATAAAAAATGAGAAAATACTGGTCATAGACATTGGCGGAGGAAGCACTGAAGCCGTCATAGGTGATCAAAACCAAATATTTTATGGCCATTCCATGAAACTGGGAGTTTTGCGTTTATTGGATCATGTTGGACACCAAACCAAGATAAAAGGCAAGGCCCAAAAGGAGCTAAAATCACACATTAAACAAGCGGCTAGTACTGTAGTAGAAAAAATCAATCAGACCGGATTTGATAGGGTTATAGGTACCTCCGGAACTATACGTGCCCTGGCTGAAGCATGCCTGATAAAGGCAGACAATGCCGCACCAGATATAGTCAACGCAGAGACTGTTCAACTAAAGGACCTCATCAAGCTTAGAGATCGATTGTTGGACGCAAGCCCCGAGGAACGAAGTGAAATCCCTGGAATAAATAGCAACAGGGCAGATGCAATTCACCTTGGAGCACTCCTATTGGTAGAGATATTAACCCAAATTAATGCCTCCGTCATCACCATTTCAGATGCCTCACTTAGAGATGGAATGATCATTAACCACTTAGAGAAGCATGGGATACAAATTGAAGAAGTAAGTCAAGGAAAAAGCCTTAAAGAAAAAAGTTGTCTACGTTTGGCGATAAAATACGATACAGACCTCATGGAAAAAAGGCATGTCATGAGAATTGCGCTGCAATTGTTTGATCAACTCAAACACCTACATGAAGCAGATAATTATGAAAGAGACCTGATCTGCCATGCCTCTCTTATCTATGATATTGGCTTATTTGTAGCCTTTCAGGATTATCACAAACATTCCAGGTACTTGATCAAAAACAGTCAACTCAGAGGTTTCACCAATGATGAGGTCCTTTTATTGGGACACCTGGCAAGGTACCACAGGAAAAAAGGTCCTGGAAAAAGCCATAAAAAATATAGAAAACTGGAGAAACCTCAGAAAAAGACGCTCAACCTTTTGGCGGGTATTCTTAGGATTGCAATAGGTTTGGACAAAACAAAAAACCAATGGGTGCAAAATATTTACTGTCAGGACAAGGGGGAACTCCTGCAAATAAAGGTTTTTGGTGAAGAAAGCATGGACCTTGAAATCTGGGAAGCCCAAAGCTATGCTGACACCTTGGAGAAATATTTAAAAAAGGATATTGTATTAATGGTTGGGTGAAAATAATTAGCCAGGTAATAAAGATCCCGCAATATCCATTATAACAACACGAAATTTGTAGGCAGTTGTATAATTCTGTCAAGAAAATAAGGCTTGAAATCACAAGAAAATCCAGGCCCAGGGAAATTGGGCTTATTCTGAAAGTAAAGTAACAACCTGATTTAAAGGTGGAATCGTCTTAAAAAACCGGCTAAATCGTCACTTCGAACCCTTTTTTAAGGGCTGCTGAAGTGGG
>Ga0209390_10005870_pt1 | contig 16935 bp, 18 predicted proteins | sample BON01_FD_187212 | JGI IMG/M metagenome (GOLD analysis project Ga0209390, IMG submission 187212) | Freshwater microbial communities from Lake Bonney liftoff mats and glacier meltwater in Antarctica - BON-01 (SPAdes) (version 2) | ecosystem: Environmental > Aquatic > Freshwater > Ice > Glacier...
AGCACTTCAATTGGTATACGACCAAACTCGCCCCGCATGGCTAGATATGGAAGAACCACAACAACAACAAGAGCGCGAACGTTCTTCCAATAGCTTCAAACCTCGTGGTGGTAGCGACCGTCGTGGCGGTGGCGGTGGCGGCGGTGGTGCTGGTGGTAAACCAGTTCTCCGCAGTGGCGGTGGCGGCGGCGGTCGCTACGATCGTCGTGACAGTGCCCCTCGTAATGAAAGCAGTCGCTACGAGCGGGACAGCCGCGATAGCCGTGACAACCGTGGTGGTTATCGGAGTGAAGAACGGGTTTAATCATTAAGCTCGATCGATAGTATTATCGATCGAGCAGCGATAATCTTAAATAACCTGTAGAAGGTGGGTAGTACCCACCTTTTAATTTTACTATCGATCGTCAATACATCGATCTCCTCTACCTAGACGTGATAGTTTAAGTAGGGGTGTAATAAAATTTGTAAATAAACATTAAGTTACAGTGCCGAGGAGATAGAGATTGTATCTACCGATTCAAATTACAGCATCGATTGTCCAGCAGTGATGAGTAGCTATTTTGCTACTCCAAATTCTCGCTGAGGTTCGATCGACTGCGATAGTTTGAAATATTAGGACACTTCTTCGGTAATTTTTTACATCCCTAAAATTGAGGCAATCCCCCCAGGGAAATCCTGCAAGCAAGCTAATTTAATTCCAGTCTGGAGGAATTTCTATATGTCTATTCGTTTATATGTGGGCAACTTACCAAAATCTGATGTAGAGCGGGATGAACTCCAAACCGTTTTTGCTGAAGCTGGCGACTTAGTTTCTGTCAAAGTCATTAAAGATCGCAAGACTGGTAAATGTCGTGGATTTGGCTTTGTCACCGTCGAGACTGACGAACAAGCAGACCAGATCATCGAGAAGTACAACGGTGCGATGTTCCAAGAGACACCCATCAAAATCGAAAAAGCTTTACCCAAAGCCAAAGGACAAGAAGATGAAGATGGCGAGAGCGATAATGAACCTACTCCTAGAGAACCTAGCAACGTCCCGAAACCTACTTTAAGTAACAAGAACAGTGCTAGTGCTACTCCTGCTACCCCTACTAGCACTCCTCGCCACAGTAGTGGTGGTGGTGCCAAAAAAGGTGGTCGTAAAGAGGGTACTAAGACTAGTACCAGTAACAATGTTAGCACTAGCACTACTAGTACTGAAAGTTTCCAACCCGACCCCCGCTGGGCTGGAAAATTAGCAGAACTCAAGGATAAATTAGCTCAATCTGGTAATCTCTAAATTGCCCAATTAAGTAAAGCCAACAGACTGCAATTGCTTGCAGGTGCAGTAGATATGGCTAAGGATATAGATATCCTTAGCCATTTTTTTATCGGAAATATTAACTAGGGGGAAACAATGCTGAATGCCAGTTCAAACAAACCTGCCCACCCTCACTAACAGATCTCAAATGGGTTATGTAAATAGATTCACGATCGGATCTAACCATCATCTTCGCCGATTGAATCTCGAAGATCTGAATCCCGCTCCTGTTCAAGTAAGTCTGGAGTTAGATAACGAGGTGGAATTGAGACTGGATTTGCAGCAGAGATCTGTTGACTAGGCTCGGATTCACCTCGTCGCCACGTTTGCCAAGCAGCCCTTACACCTATCCATACACTCCGAGTATTGACTTGGGCACTTCCTGCCTGTTTTTTGAACTGTGTGAGACTCAGATCGACTTGCTGCACTACTGCCGATGCACTCTGTACTCCCTGAGACATTTCATCAGTGAGATCGCTCAATTCTAGTCCTGCTAGTCTAATTGCTTCGAGCGTAGGGGGTAATTCTCGATCGAGCCTGTCAAATAACTTTTCAGCACTCCGAGCGGCACGAGACAAGTCTTGAATCGCTGGGAAGGCAGCAACTAATAGTGCTGTCAAACTAACAGCAACAAGTAGAATCGAGCATCCTAAGAGCAGCAACGGGTCGATGAGGGTCAAAATTAGCGAATAGTTAATAGTTGATAGTGGCTAGTTGTGGATTACCGATCCACCGTATTACTATTGGAACGATCGGATATACTTGGTTCCCGCACGGATTGACTAGCAACAATTCCCGCAGAGATCGCCGTGGACAGTCGATCGAGTGTATCATGCCAGCGATCGCTAGCCGCCGTCGAGAGCCGATCGGCTTGAATTTGAACGCTACTAGAAATATCTTCAGCCATTTGTGGTACGGCTGTCACAGTTTTGCTCAAAATCTTCCGCGTGTCTCGCCCTTTACATGGAGCTACTAATAGCCCCGTGACCGCCCCGATTGCCGCACCGATTAACATGCCACCAATAAATGTCCCACGATTTTTGTCTGCCATAAATCGATACCACTCAACCGCATATATACTAGTTTAAATCGATCTTTGTCTTTTCCGTCTGCCGCGTCACAATAGCGAACTAATGGTCAGACACCCCAAACCTAAAACCTAATTTTATTGTTTCTCCTCTGGATGAGGGATTGAAATATCTGAAGACTTAACGATCGCTCGCAGCCGGAGCCAGACTGTCAAGATTAACAGTAGTGCAATCCCTACAGCCGTCACCGCGATCGCTGTCTGTCTGATCCCTTGCATCCGCATGGCAACCATACCCCCAGCTAAGGTGACTCCCCACAAGATCGAGGCTGAATGTCTTTGCGAAAATCCCTGCGCCAAGAGTCGATGGTGAAGGTGATCTTTCCCAGGGGTACTAAGTGGATTCTGCCCTGATAGTAACCGTTTGATAATCACTTGGCTCGTATCTACAACAGGGACAAGAAACAATAGGACTATAGGAATTAGTGAAGTAACCGTCGTCACCTTGCCATTCCCGAGAATACTAGTAGCTGCCAGTACGTAGCCCAGGAAATAAGCTCCAGCATCCCCCATAAAAATCCGTGAGGGGTGATAATTGTGACGCAAAAAGCCCAAAGCTGCCCCAGCTACTCCCGCCGAAATCAATGTAGCAGCGGCTCTAACTTCAAATTGAGCGGATGTCGCCAACAGAGTCATGGCAATAATGAAACTCACTCCTCCAGCTAAACCATCCATCCCATCCATCAAATTGACAGCATTGGTAATTCCGACAATCCATAACACGGTGATAATGACTGACAAAATCCCATCAATGGGCGCACCAAAGTAAACAATGTGGATTTGGATATTACAGACGACCAGTAGTAGTGCTGTCAAAATCTGGACGAGCAGCCGAAATAGTGGCGGTAATTTGTATTGATCGTCGATAAACCCGATAATTACTAGTACCGAGCCGCCGAGTAAGATCGCTAAAATTCCCACCTGTACTTTTGCCAGCACGATCGGCGCGAGACATCCTGCTAAAATAATTGCGGCAATTACCCCTGTATAAATCGCCAATCCCCCGGCATTTGCGCGCGGTTCTTGATTGAGTCTACGGGCGTTGGGTTCGTCTGCCCAACCGACTTTTAGGGCAAAAGTGCGGACTTTAGGAATAAATAAATAGGTGACTATCCACGCAAACATAAAAGTTATTACCACAGATAACCACCCGCGTCCATACGGGTCGGCAATACCAATCGAATTCATGAAACTCTCAAAAGTCATGCAGATTCCTGTTTAGAAAGGGCGAAGGAGGAGAGGGGAAATTAAACCCCTACTAGTAATTAAATTAAGAGCGTGCACCAGTATCCAATTCACGGATCGGGCTACTCTCTATGGGTACCCACGAGTGGCAGTTAATATCCCTGGACATTGCTATAAGATGTGAGTAAATCACTCGTGGCTGTGATGGTGATGTAAATGAATGACTCGATTGTGTTTGAGGTTATTGTCTACTTCTGTCGGCGCACAAGTCAAACATACTCCAAAAAATTCAAGCGTGTGGTAATAAATTTTAAATTGAAGGAGTGATTCTAGTTTTTGTTCTAATTGTTCGACTGGACACTCATCGATCGCAATTGACTCGCCACAATGCAAGCAAGTCAGATGATGTCTATCTGCTTGGACACAACTATACAATGATTCGCCTGTCGGTAATGTGCGACCTTGAACGCTACCCTCCAATTTTAGACTCTCTAACGCACGGTAAACCGTGGCTAGCCCTACCGCTTGAGATCCTGTCCGCAGTTCGACATAGATATCTTGGGCGGAAAGTGCGCGATCGCATTGCTGAAGGAGTTGTAGAATACGTTCTTGGCTGCGAGTTCGATCGGATTTCATAGCAATCGGGGTGCTGGTTGGGCGAGGTTTGTGCTTGGCTGAGAAAGGTTTTAGGTTTTAGTTAGGCGCGGGTAGAGCTGTTGTAAATACCCTAGCCAGAAATACCCGATTTGATAAATAACTATAAATACCAACCTGACAAGGGAGATCGGAACACAAATGACCGCCGAGGTTAGTACTAGTTTACAATTGGTGATGGTATTAAGTACGATTTAAGTTGCTACGATCGCTGTACATCTAAATTATCGCAAAGTTGAGGGGTTCCATTGAATCAAAAGTATCAAGCTCGGATTTACGTCACACTTCGTCCCTCTGTCCTCGATCCTGCGGGTACGGCAGTCCAGTCTGGTTTAGCACACATGGGTTACACCGATGTTGAGAGTGTCCGCATCGGCAAATACATCGAAGTTAGTCTCAGTGCCACAGATGAAGCCCAAGCACACACTCAACTAGATCGTATGTGCGACCAACTTTTTGCTAATCCCGTAATTGAGAATTATCGAATTGAATTAGGGGATGGGGAATAGGGAATAGAGGATCGAATCTTGCCTAACTGTCAACTGTCTTGATTCGCTGTCTTGTCTTGATTCGCTGTCTTGAAAAGGTGCTTTACTTGGGGAAACCCCAAGAACGCACTTTTCGCTAAACCCTCTCTGCGATCCGCTGCGCGTTGGCAAAGCCTGCGCTTTGCCCGAACGGGGAACCCTACGTGCGGCGAATCGCTGTCAACTGTCAACTCTCCACCCCTCCCTTATCATTGTGAAATTCGGAATAATTGTCTTCCCTGGCTCTAACTGCGATCGCGATGTAGTCTACGTTACCCGCGATCTGCTCGGACAGCCCACCCGTACGATCTGGCATGAAGAAACCGACTTACATGACGTAGATGTCGTCGTCATTCCTGGTGGATTTAGTTATGGTGACTATCTGCGCTGTGGTGCGATTGCCAGATTTTCACCAATTATGAAACAAGTCATCGCCCATGCCGAGCAGGGTAAATATGTCTTAGGTATTTGCAATGGTTTTCAGGTCCTCACTGAGGCTGGATTGCTACCTGGGGCACTAGTCCGCAATCGCGATCTACACTTTATTTGCGATCGGGTGCCACTTCAAGTCGAGCATACCGATTCAATTTGGACACAGGGCTATTCTAACACCCCCACAATTAATCTCCCGATTGCTCACGGTGAAGGTTGCTATCATGCCGATCCCGACACACTCGATCGATTAGAATCCAACGGACAAGTATTATTTCGCTATGCTGGCACCAATCCCAACGGCTCGTTGAATAATATCGCAGGTATCTGCAATGAAGCCAAAAACGTCATCGGCATGATGCCCCACCCCGAACGCGCCGCCGATCCTCTGCTCGGCAAAGCCGACGGTATTCATTTATTCAACAGTCTGATTTAATTAACCCAAGTTGCGATCTATGGAGGTGCCTACGATTGAAATCGTGGCTAGCGATCCAAAGTCCGTCTCAAGCTGTATTGACATATTAGCCCGCATAGCGAAAAGTGCAACTCGCCTTTGTCACCCGCCCAGCGATCTTGGGGTGTCCCCAAGTAGAGCACCTTTTCAACAGAGGCGAACTTTACATCATCGCAATTTCTTTGCTGTCAACTGTCAACTAATTTGATGAACACTGGCAAACAAGGTGAAGAAGTTGTCGCCCAGTGGCTAGTTAGCTGTGGGGGAAAGATCCTACATCACCGCTGGCGATGGCGTAGCGGCGAAATCGACCTCATTGGCATCGAATCTGATGTCCTGCTATTTATCGAAGTCAAAACCCGCAATCGATCGAATTGGGATGCCGATGGATTACTCGCAATTACGCCCCAGAAACAAGCCAAAATACTCACCACAGCCGAACTATTTTTAGCCAAATATCCACACCTCGCCGACTATCCCTGTCGCTTTGATGTAGCCATCGTCCGCCATCAACCAGCGCGACAATCGATCGTTGGTACACCCCTCCATGTCATGACAGTCCCTACTGGAGAGCGGTTGCTATTGATTGACTATATTGCTGGTGCCTTCGATTGTTCCTAATCCCAAAGCCGCAAACGAGTATAGATCGAGCCTTCATCCTACTCGAAAGGTATGAGATTGAAGAGAAACTAGTCGGGGATCGTAATTTTTTAATAATTGAAAATTCTAACGATAAAACTGTATCGATCGGCACATAAAATCAGATCAAAAATATGTTAGAAACGCGAGTCAAAATACGCTTAGATAAAGAATAAATGCGTTAGAATATTTAAGTCGATTTACAGTTGTCAGCACGAGATCGACTAAGGCATGATGTGAGTAGTCCGTGCTCTGAGCACTAATCTTGGTTGGTAGCTAGATGCCCAAACCCAAATACTGCCAAGTCCGATCGTTCTATCTAGAAATAGCTCGATCGTGTGTGTAGTTTATCTTTAAATGAACATTCCATTCAGTAATAACGTCATTAATAGTTATCTCAGCGATACCATTGATACCTCTAAATATTATGGGTTCTAATCTATCAAAGCTTGCTCGTTTGCTCGCAACTAGAATAATGTCGAAAGAAACCATCAATTCTCTACATTTACCACAATTCGATCCCCTAAAGCCGCTGCGGAGCTGGTTGGACAATCTCAAGATTTCCAATCCCCGTTTAGCTCACCAGCTTTGTAAATCGATCCCCTCTCAATGCCCGTTTGAACGAGATCTCAACTTATTTGGACGTACGCTGCTACACATTCCGCCGATGTGTAAACTCAACCCCCTGTATGACGAAGTTGTGATGCTGCGGTTCAAAGCAATGTGCTATCTCGCCGACGAATGCGGTGAAGATATCAGTGAATATTGCTAAGGAGCGAGAACACACAGGCGATAGGGCTTAGAATAAAGATTCCAGCCTAGATCGATGTAATATGTCCAAGCAACAGTCGCCCCAACAGCCAGAACCACATTCGACATTAGCCGAAATTCGGGCAACGCGCCTGGTTAAAGCCGACAAACTTCGCGAATTAGGGATGAACCCCTACGCCTACAACTGGGTCTCTACTCATCAAGCCGCTGCATTACAGTTAGAGTATGCGGATTTAGAAAATACGGGGGAAGTAGATATCCCAGTTTCGATCGCCGGACGCATTTTAGCTCGGCGCGTGATGGGCAAATTAGCTTTTTTTAGTATTCAAGACGAAACGGGTACGATTCAGCTCTATCTAAATAAGCAGCAGATTGAAACCGGAATGTCAGCAGTGGCTGATGCTTTTACCCATCTCAAGCAGTTGACTGATATCGGCGACATTATCGGGGTAAAGGGGACAATCAAACGCACGGAGAGAGGCGAATTATCCATTCTCGTCAATGAGTATGTGATGCTCACAAAATCCTTACTCCCATTACCGGAGAAATGGCACGGTTTAACCGATGTGGCTAAACGTTACCGTCAGCGTTATTTAGATCTGATCGTCAATCCATCGGTACGCGATACCTTTAGAAAACGATCGCTAATTACCGCCGGAATTCGCCGCTATCTGGAAAACCTCGACTTTATCGAAATCGAAACCCCAGTCTTGCAATCAGAAGCTGGCGGTGCGGATGCACGTCCGTTTAATACTTATCACAATACTCTAGAGATGCCGCTGTACCTGCGGATTGCTACCGAATTGCACCTGAAACGGTTGATCGTCGGTGGATTTGAGAAAGTATTTGAACTGGGGCGGATTTTCCGTAACGAGGGTGTCTCGACTCGCCATAATCCCGAATTTACCAGCATCGAGGTGTATCAAGCCTATGCTGACTATGAGGATATGATGACACTCACCGAGGGGATGATTACCACCGTCGCTGAGTCAGTACTGGGGACATTGGAGATTAGTTATCAAGATACACCAATTAGTCTGACGGCTCCTTGGCGACGGGTGACGATGCACGAAGTTGTCAAAGAAGTCACTGGCTTAGATTTTAATAGTTTTGAAGATTTAGCTACAGCCCAAGCAGCCGTTAAAAAGGCAGAGATAGGTGGCTGTGATGACGCTAAAACACTTGGAAGACTCTTGAATGAGGTATTCGAGCAAAAGTGCGAAACGACCCTAATTCAGCCCACGTTTGTCCTGGATTATCCTACTGAAATCTCCCCACTAGCCAAACCACATCGATCGAAACCAGGTATCGTCGAGCGATTTGAATTATTCGCAGTCGGACGAGAATTAGCCAATAGTTTTTCGGAGTTAACCGATCCCGTCGATCAACGGGAAAGATTAGAAGCGCAAGCCGCCCGCAAAGCTGAAGGAGATGTCGAAGCTCAGGATGTCGATGAAGACTTCCTCACCGCTCTAGAATATGGGATGCCACCAACTGGCGGCTTGGGAATCGGAATCGATCGATTGGTGATGCTCTTATGCGATTGTGCCAGCATTCGGGACGCGATCGCTTTCCCACTCCTAAAACCAGAAGCAACCGAACAATCTAGTGAAGATTAAATCACCGTAGTGTGTGTTATCTGTGTAGGGTGACACACTAAATCAATTCTAATTTCTGTAGCGTATTGAGAGAGTGATTGAACGATCTAGCAGATGGAGATATCTGTAGAGCAGTTGGCAAGATAGTCTGTCAATTCGATCTTTATTAATGTTATGACTGTGCCATGACAGTTGTACAGTGGTTGCAAGATAGTGGTATTGAAGGTCAAATCATCGAGCTAAAAACCTTTGACCGAGATGAAGATTATATTGTTAGCGATCGATTTACAATTGCTGAATTAGGAGATGAAATAGTGTGCAATCTAAAAGCGGACTATTTGAAGTTTTAGCAAAGATTAAAACTAAACCAGGAATGTACATCGGTCATTCATCGGTATCAGATTTATTTATTTTTCTAGCTGGTTATAAAATAGCAAGATAAGAATTAGGAGTTAACCCAATAGAGCGAGAATTAATCTTCGATGAAGGCTTTCATGAATTTGTGCAAAGCTACTACCAAATTTATCTATCTATCAATAAATACCTGCGGTGCTTAGTAAAACTGCTAGTGTCCACCCCGTAAAGTCGATTAAAACACTACAGAAAATAGTTATCATCTCGATCTCACGAATACCGAATGCTTTTGATTATAAATCTTTATTTATCAGATCTCGATTATTAAAATCTATTTTCGCAACAATTAATCATCAGGATGAAACCAACAGCTACCTTATTATTTTCTTGTCCCGATCGGCGGGGATTGGTTGCTAAAATTGCCAATTTTATTTATTCTAATGGTGGGAATATCGTCCATGCCGACCATCATACCGATTTTAATGCGGGTTTATTTCTCACTCGGATTGAGTGGCAGATTGAAGGATTCAATCTACCCCGCGAACTAATTGCTCCGGCTTTTGGGGCGATTTCACAACCTTTAAATGGAACTTACCAGATTCGATTTTCTGATGCTACACCTCGGATGGCAATTTGGGTTAGTCGTCAAAATCACTGTTTGCTCGATCTGATTTGGCGACAGCAGGCGCGGGAATTTTTGGCAGAGATTCCGTTAATTATCAGCAATCATCCCGACCTCGAACCGATCGCCAAGCAATTTGGTATCGATTATCATTACTTACCAATTACTCAAGATAATAAACAAGAACAGCAACAACGGCAACTAGAATTACTGAATGAATATAAGATCGATTTGGTAATTTTGGCTAAGTATCTGCAAATCATTAGTCCTGAATTTATCGATGCATTCCCCAGTCACAATATTATTAATATTCATCATTCCTTCCTCCCCGCTTTTGTCGGTGCCAAGCCCTATCACAAGGCTTACGAGCGCGGGGTGAAGATTATTGGGGCGACGGGTCATTATGTGACTTCCGAGCTGGATGCTGGGCCGATTATCGAGCAGGATGTGGTCAGAGTCACTCACCGCGATGATGTGGACGATTTGATTAGGAAAGGAAAAGATCTCGAACGAATCGTCCTTGCCCGTGCGGTGCGTTACCATCTCCAAAATCGGGTATTGGTCTACGGTAATAAAACCGTGGTATTTGATTAGGTGAGAGAAATTTTAACAAAGAACAGGGGTTGAAATGCTCCACCTGTTAAGTAGATTTTTGTGAGCGGGTTTGAAATCCACAGCAGAATAACTTAATTATTAATAGCTGGGCGGGGGACAAAGCCTAGCTATCAAGTATCAATTATCAATTAATGATCTGGTTCAAACATGAGCCAGTTCCAGGCTAAAAGGCTGCCAAGGCTGTGGATCGATCGCTTTAGTTACTAGAGATTTGGCTGTGAGTGAAGTCTGAAACTCTGCAACTGTGCCCTCAGTGTGCAAGATCGATACTAGTAAGCCCTCAAACTTGACTTCACCACCTGCTGCTGTCGGTAATACAAACTGCGGCTTGAGCAGTTCGCACAGTGCGAGGGTAGTAGCCCGACCTTTAATTACGGCACCTAATAGTGGTAATTTGAGGTCGATTAATGGTGTAATTACGACATCGATCGAGCCTTTTTCTGTCAGCACTGGGGAGTGATTGCCGTGGGGTTCATAATAAAGACTACTGCCATTACCCCGCACTATATAACCATTCTCTATCGTGGTGGGACCGACTGGAGATCCTGGTACTGCTTCGATCTCGATGTCTGCAAAGTGATAGCTCTCGCCATGAGCTAGGGATGTAACTTGCTCATAGCCAAACTTCTGGACGACTTCGAGCGCATTGGGGGAACAGACTACAGGAATCGATCGATCCAATATCTCTAAAGTCGGTGGATGCGCGTGATCGGGCAATCCTTGCGAGATCAAAATCAGGTCGATCTGCTCGGGTAACGATCGAGCGACTGTTTTGGTACCGCGAAATAACCAGGGCTGGTTCCCAAAAATCAGATCTCCCACTAGCCAAGGATCTAATAAAATATTTTTGCCGCCTAGTTCGATCAGCCAAGAATTATTGTCTAGCCAGGTAAGTTGCATAAAAATTCTAGATTTGACGAGATTATTTACGTAATTTAACACTGCCTCGATCGCGATTGCCATAAGCCGCCCGATCCCGAGCAGATCGATTAGATTGCTAATTGCTGTAAGATTGCCTAAATCTCGATTTAAGATGGTGGTATCTACCAAACAGCAAGGGTTTAGAGCGTCCTGGATTTAGGCAGATGGTTGTGATTAGTCCGGTTTAAATCTCTCCAATCACAACTGTCAACTGTCAACTGTTTACACTGGCACTAACGAGCGCGACTAGTACGGGCGATCGACAGGACTCAAAGCATCTCCCCACATTATTATTGTCATGAAGATCGAAAATAAACCAACCACCTCAACTTTACCTCTACCGCCTGGAACATCTGGCTTGCCCTGGATTGGGGAAACTATCTCATTTCTGACCGATCCCGATTTTGCGACCAAGCGTCGTCAACAGCATGGGTCAATTTTTCGGACTAATATTATCGGTCGTCCAACAGTTGTCATGAGTGGGGCAGCAGCGAATAAATTTATTCTATCGACCCATTTCGATCGGTTTTCATGGCGCGATGGTTGGCCGGATAATTTTAAGGAGTTACTGGGAGCGTCGCTATTTCTACAAGAGGGAGCCGAGCATCAGCGCAATCGGAAATTATTGATGCCAGCTTTTCACGGGAAAGCGTTGATGAACTATGTCACCACCATGACCGAAATTACCGATCGATATCTCAGCAAGTGGGAACAGACAGGTAACTTAACTTGGTTTCCCGAACTCAAGAATCTTACCTTTGAAATCGCTAGTGTCTTACTCATTGGCAGCGAACCAGGTGCAGAAACAACTGAGTTGAGTCGGCTATTTACCGAACTGACTAATGGTTTATTTACTTTACCCTTGAAATGGAGCTATGCAACCTATGGACGGGCGATAACTGCCCGCGATCGCTTGCTCGCACATATCGAGCAAGTAGTCCTGGATCGGCAGCAATCTCCCACTCAGGATGCTTTGGGATTATTGGTACAAAGCCAGGATGAGGAGGGAAATCGGCTAAGTGTTACCGAACTAAAAGTTCAGGCGTTACTATTACTGTTTGCCGGACACGAGACGACGACATCGTTGATGGCATCCTTATGTTTGGCATTGGCGCAAAATCCCGAAGTTTTGGCTAGAGCTAGAGCAGAGCAGCAACAAATCGGGGGGAATACACCGATCTCGATCGATAGTTTAAAACAGATGACTTATCTCGATCGAGTCCTCCGTGAAGTCGAGCGGATGTATTCACCGATTGGTGGAGGTTTTCGGGGTGTAGTCAAAGAATTTGAATTTAACGGTTATCGCGTCCCCAAGGGTTGGCAACTTCTCTATCGGATTCCTGAAGCGCATTTCGATGCGGCGGTTTATCCCCAACCCCATACTTTCGCTCCGGACAGATTCGACCCAGATCGATCGGATTATAAGCCCTCTGACTATACCTTTGTCACCTATGGCGGCGGTTCGCGGATCTGTATCGGGATGGCATTCGCGCAGATGGAACTCAAAATCATTGCCGCGATGTTGCTCCGGCGGAATAGTTGGGAGCTATTACCCAACCAAAATCTCACTCTCGATCCGATTCCCACACTCCACCCCCGCGACGGCTTAAAAGTCAAGTTTCAGAAATTATGAACAATATTTACGCCATTTTCCAGCAAACCGATCGTTTGCGCGTTAGCGATGGGGCAATAGTCCCGATTCTGAGTGGGTGCAATCCAGCTACGCGGCTACTGACGATCGTCTGTCCGCAATTGGGTGATTTTGATAGTCTCGAATATGCTTGGTGGCTACAACGCGAGCGAAAACAAATCGAGTCTACAGGTTTAACCGTACGGATGGTCGGCATTGGCGATCGATCTGCTGGCGCAAAGTTCTGTAATTTCACCGGATTTCCCGCTGAATGGTTATTTATCGACGAGCGCGCCAAACTACATTCCCAACTCCATCTTTATCCAGGCTTATCACTCAAACTCCCCAATTTTTCAGCAGCTCAAAATGCTTGGGTTAATCTAATTCTCATGTGTGCGGGAATTGGCAGTCCTGGCACTCTGCGAGAGGTATTTCGGGGATATAAAGGCGATCGATCTGCACCCCAATTAATCCAAGCGAGCGAAATCGTACATGCTCAACCATTACCACCGATCGAGGGATCTTTTTTCAATGTAGCAGGTGGCAGCGGTTTTCAACGCCCGTTTGAATTGGCAACATTGAGACTGCGAAATATGGCGGAAGTACTAGGTAATTGGAATACTTATGTCCCCGATCCTACTTATCTCACCCAACGGGGTGGTACCTTTTTATTTGACGCTCAGGGAGAGTTATTGTATGAACATCGCGATCGCGGAATTCTGGGTTTTGCCGACAACATGAGCCAACCACTGTCATTTTTGAGTACCTACTCCCTTCGGAGTGACAAATTAGAGCGTCGATAGTGAATGAGGAATAGTGGATGGTGAAGGGTCTGCTCGACAGGCATAGAACCGACGCTAAAAAACCGCTGGAGATTGATTTTTTAGGTCGGAAGGGGGTAATTCTAGGCGCATGGAGATCTCGAACACATCCAATTAAAAAGCAGGGATTAAAATTTAATTTAAACCGTAGCTGTTTGCGCGGCTACTCCACACCTGCAAGGTATCGATCGTGCGTTTTCTTTACGCTGGAATTGGTGTCAATATTGCACTACTCGGACTGAGTAATGTCAATCTGTCGGCTATTGCCGCAACACTACCTGCGGCTTCTGTTCGGGTTCCAACTATCGATCGCATGGCACTCTATGATAGTACTCATCCAATTAGAGGTAATGGGGTAGAGTTCAAACTACCTGCTGGATTCAAAGGTGGCTCACCGTCTAATGCTCAGACTAGAGCCATGATGGCTCAAACTGCCAAGATGTTCCCCTCAATGGCATCATTGATGCAGGTATTTGAGAGCGATCCTTCAATCATTAGAGCGATTGCGACTAGTACAGATTCACAACAGGTTCCGACTTGCTGCAACATAAATCACCAGCATACCGTCATTATTAGTGCTAGTTGTTAAAATCAATGTAGCAATGATTGCGCTGACTCACACTACTAATTTGGCAAAAGATTTATGTTCGCTAGAGTAGCTTCATTCCGTCAGTGGTTGCAGCGACGGTGGTTATATTCCGGCATCTCTGTACTCACAATATTTATCGTCACTGTAGGGCAACCACAGATCGTTCGAGCGGCTGAATGGTGGCAGATCCTGATCCAAGCTGCACCAACAGTTATTGAAATCGTTAAGTTGAACAATATAACTGATGCACAGGAAGCTAGTTATGGTAGAGAGACTAACCAAGCACTACTTAATGATAAGGTTCGACTCTATCGTAATTCAGCCGTCACTAGTTATGTAGATCGGATCGGTCAACGGTTAGCTAGAAACAGTACCAGATCGAATATCAAGTACACATTTCAAGTGATTGATGATGATGCGATCAATGCTTTTGCGACCATGGGTGGCTATGTCTACGTCAATACTGGCTTGATGAAAGCAGCCGATAACGAAGCACAGTTGGCTGGTGTGATCGGGCATGAAATCGGACACATCGCTAATCGTCATGCGCTCAAACAGATCAAAAAAGCGGCAATTAATCAAGGTATTGGCGCAGTAACTGGACTCGATCGCAACCAAATCGTCCAACTAGGCGTACAATTGGCTTTGACACTACCGAATAGTCGTAACGATGAGTATGAAGCCGATCGAAGTGGTTTGACGACAATGATTCAAACTGGTTACGCGCCTACGGCGATGCCTGAGTTTATGAAGAAGTTAATTAGCAATAATTCGGCTCCAGAATTTCTGAGTAGTCACCCCGCAGTCAGCGAAAGGGTTAGCAATCTCCAACGGATGATTCCCGCCGCCTATAAAAATCGCACTAATGGTTTAAATGCCAATGCTTACAAGCAAAACTTACGCGGCTTCTTCTAGCCGCCTTCAGATCTAAAACAGCCCCGACTTCTGATGGAAGTCGGGGCTGTTTTATTATATCTACACAAGTGCTACAAATAAAAGCCCAAGACTAGTAATACTCCACTCACAAATTGCAGCCGAACAGCCAGATACTTGCAAGTCCGAACTCGATCGGGTCGATCGTGATATTCTGAAACAAAATTAGTTAATTTAATCGCTAATGGGAGACTAAAAAATACTAACAACGTCGCCGCCGGAAACAGGTGAGCGATGACACCGAACGCAGTTAACACATAAATACTTGCAGTACTCCATTCCAACACCTTCGCGCCCGTTTTTGTCCCCATTCTAACGATCGGTGATAGTTTACCTGCCGCCAAATCATCTTTGACTTGATGAAAATGGGAGCAAAATAAAATTAGACTAGTGGAAATACCAATAATTAGGGAAGCTGTTAGATTAGCGATCGACCAACTTTGAGTCTGACTATAATAAGCTGCACTCACAGCCAACGGCCCAAAACAGATCGTACAAATTACTTCACCTAAACCGTGATATCCCAATCGGAATGGAGGCCCTTGATAAGTGTAGCCGAGAAAGCAACTCACCAAAACGATCGCGACTACAGTAAGATCCTGTTGCCACCAAGAGATTGTCGCAATTCCCAAAATGCCCAGTGCTAGAAATCCGTTTCCCAACCAAAACATTAAATTGCGATTACCAGTGAGATTTACCACTGACTCAGCTTTATTAATATCTATACCCGTATCGCTATCGAACACATCGTTACTAATATTCAGCCAAGCAATGATTGCAATGGCTGACAATAAAAAAGTACCCAAAATATTGAGATCGATCGATTGAGTCCGTGCATAAGCAACGGTAGAACCCGCAATAATCGGGATAATTGCCACCGTGTACATTGGCGGTTTAATTGCCGCTAACCATAACTTAGGCTTGGGTTTGGCGATCGACTCAAATGTAGTCATAATTATATTAAGATCTAAAATTAAATAAGATTTACGATCTACTCATCCTCAGATTACCTATTGGTAATTCTGCCGCACGCCTCTATGTAAAGCAGATATCTATCTAAACTGGCATCATGTCAACGGGGATCGAGGGTGAGACAGCAGTCTATCTATATCTAGCTATAACACGATCGCCAATTACTAAATTCTCTATCGCCAAGAAAATTAACACGTCAAGCGTTGATTTAAACTCTGCTCGTACTTCCTCGCGAGATCGATCGCCAGATTCAAGTCTGTAGGGCTGGTGTAGAGTACTTCGCGCGCCCGATCGGTTAAACTCTACCAAAACCGGATCTTCAGCCTGACGCTTCGCTAGAGCCTTAGCTGTGAGTGCATCCAGTCTTCCCCACAACTCCTGTTTAGTGTCCAATGGTAGTCGATTAGCTCTCAGTGCAGCTCCCGCAGCTATCGTGTCAGCCCGAACTTGAGCGAGCCAATTTGTCAATCCCACCCGCACGGGGGGAATTAGCCCCGACTCAAATTTGGCGACTAGCCGCTCCAACCATCGCTCTAATTCGGCTATTTCCTCGGCTGGTGCTGGCGAGACAATCGGTAAACTATGCCTAACTTTAGACTGACTTTCAGTATAGGCGGCGATCGAGTCTTGATTCAATTGTTTCAATTGCTGAAGTAATTGGGGTACTGTCACCAAATCAGCTTGTAACTATCGGCATTGTGGGATGAGGGTTTCTAGTTCGCGACGAGTACTATTAATTAACGTGGTAATATCTCGCATAAAAGCCAGATTTATCCCTAATAAATCTCGATCGATCTGAAGCTAAAAATCATTAAAATTAGCCTGTGCTGT
>Ga0209390_10005876_pt1 | contig 16918 bp, 10 predicted proteins | sample BON01_FD_187212 | JGI IMG/M metagenome (GOLD analysis project Ga0209390, IMG submission 187212) | Freshwater microbial communities from Lake Bonney liftoff mats and glacier meltwater in Antarctica - BON-01 (SPAdes) (version 2) | ecosystem: Environmental > Aquatic > Freshwater > Ice > Glacier...
CCCCAAAAAACCAAAACCGAAAAAACCAAACCATTCACAACAACAGCGCCTCCGCCCCCGCGCGCGCCGACGAGGTCATCGGCATCGACCTCGGCACCACCAACTCGTGCGTCGCCGTCATGGAGGGCAAGACCGCCCGCGTCATCGAGAACGCCGAGGGCCAGCGCACCACCCCGAGCGTCGTCGCCTTCACGGAAAAGGGCGAGCGGCTCGTCGGCATCCCGGCCAAGCGCCAGGCCGTGACCAACCCGACCAACACGGTCTACGCGACCAAGCGCCTCATCGGGCGCGCCTTCGACGACCCGCAGACCGCCAAGGAGGCCGCCATGGTGCCGTTCAAGATCGTGCGGGCGGACGGCGGCGACGCGTGGGTCGAGGCCGGCGGGCAGCGCTATTCGCCCTCGCAGATCGGCGCCTTTACCCTGACCAAGATGAAGGAGACGGCCGAGGCCTACCTCGGCCACCCCGTGCGCAAGGCCGTGGTCACGGTCCCGGCCTACTTCAACGACTCGCAGCGCCAGGCCACCAAGGACGCCGGGCGGATCGCGGGGCTCGAGGTCCTCCGCATCATCAACGAGCCGACGGCCGCCGCGCTGGCCTACGGCGCCGACAAGAAGGAGGGACTGGTGGCCGTGTACGACCTGGGCGGCGGCACCTTCGACGTCTCGATCCTCGAGATCCTGGGCGGCGTGTTCGAGGTCAAGGCGACCAACGGCGACACGTTCCTGGGCGGGGAGGACTTTGACAACGCGGTGCTCCGTCACCTCGTCGGCGAGTTCAAGCGCGACTCGGGGATCGACCTCTCGGGCGACAAGCTGGCCGTCCAGCGGCTGCGCGAGGCGGCCGAGAAGGCCAAGTGCGAGCTGTCGTCCACCACGTCGACCGACGTCAACCTGCCCTTCATCACGGCGGACGCGAGCGGGCCCAAGCACATGCACGTGACGCTCACGCGCGCCAAGCTGGAGGGGCTGGTCGGAGATTTGCTCGAGCGCACCAAGGCCCCTTGCGCGCAGTGCATCAAGGACGCGGGTGTGTCGCCCTCGGACATCCAGGAGGTCCTGCTCGTGGGCGGCATGACGCGCATGCCGCGCGTCCACGAGATCGTCAAGTCGGTCTTCCAGCGCGACCCGAGCCGCGGCGTCAACCCGGACGAGGTCGTCGCCATGGGCGCCGCCATCCAGGGCGGCGTGCTGCGCGGCGACGTGAAGGACATCCTCTTGCTCGACGTGACGCCGCTGAGCCTGGGCATCGAGACCCTGGGCGGCGTGTTCACGCGCATGATCGGGCGCAACACGACCATCCCCACGAAAAAGTCGCAGGTGTTCTCGACCGCGGCCGACAGCCAGACGCAGGTGGGCATCAAGGTGTTCCAGGGCGAGCGCGAGATGGCCGCCGACAACAAGGCGCTCGGGCAGTTCGACCTGGTCGGCATCCCCCCGGCCCCGCGCGGCGTGCCGCAGGTCGAGGTGACGTTCGACATCGACGCCAACGGCATCGTGCACGTCTCCGCCAAGGACAAGGCCACCAACAAGGAGCAAAGCATCCGCATCCAGTCGTCGGGGGGCCTGTCGGAGGAGGCGATCCAAAACATGGTCCGCGAGGCGGAGTCTTACGCCGAGGGGGACCGCGCGCGCAAGGAGCTGATCGAGGCGAAGAACGAGGCGGACACCCTGGTGTACACGGTGGACAAGTCGGTGCAGGAGCACAAGGCCAAGCTGCCGCAGAGCGTGATCGACGATATCGCCGCGGCCACGGCGGCCGTGAAGGAGGCGATGGCGGCGGCGGACGGCGGCGGCGGCGGCGGCGGCGGCGGCGACGCGGCGGCGCTGCGCGAAAAGGTGGCGGCGCTGAGCACGGCGTCGATGAAGATCGGCGAGGCGCTGGCGCAGCAGTCGCAGCAGTCGGGCGGCGGCGGGGGCGGCGACGGCAGCAGCAGCAGCAGCGGCGGCGGCGGCGGCGCGGGCGGCGCCGGCGGCGGGGCGCCGTAAACCGCCACTACAGACGGAAAGAACCAAAAAACGACGATGACGACGATTGCGCGCCGTTTTCTTAAAACTCCTCCTTGTTTTTTGCTTTCATCGTCGATGAGAGAGCAGCGACAAGCAAGGCGCCCGTCTCAATCTTTCCCTCTCTCTCCCCCTGCATGTAGCAGCAGCTGGCTCGTCGATCACGCGGCCCCTGCATCCATCGCATCCCCCTTTGAATGAACGACAAGAAGGAAGAAGGCGCCCCTCGCCCCGAGACCAAAACAAATCTGCAAAAAGAAAAAAAGACGCTCTCTCTCTCGTGTTGTCTGTCGTCCGCGCTCGTCCTTGTTTCCCCCTCTCGTTTTGTGTTTTTCTTAACAGATAGAAAGGCTGTCTGCCGTGGTTTGCTTTTGTCTTTTTGGTTTTCGTTCCCGTGCGCGCGCCGGCCGCGGCCAAAGAAAGAGGGAGGGAAAGGAGGGAGGGACGGGAAGACGCGCGCGTTGTTCTGTTTCCGTTGTCTCGCTTGCCCCTAAACAGCCCCCCCCCTGTCCCCCTCCCACCCACCCACACACGTCCCACGACCTACGCCATCGCGAACTTGCGCGTCCACTCCCGCGCCGTCTCCTCGTACCGCTGGCGGTCGGTCTTGTAGATGTGGGCGATCTCCGGTACCAGGGGGTCGTCCGGGTTGGCGTCCGTCAGCAGCGAGCTGATCGACAGTAAGACCTTGCTGATGGTGAGGGCGGGCGACCACTGGTCCTTGAGGATGTCGAGGCAGATGCTGCCCTGGGAGTTGACGTTGGGGTGGTACACCTTGGTCTGTTGTTGTTTTTTGTGGGTTTGTTTTAGTTGGTGTGTTTTATGGGGGGGGCAGTCGTGTTTTGGGGGGGGCAGTCGTGTTTTGGGGGGGCAGTCGTGTTTTCGCGTCGGTGTTTGTTCTTCTCGCGCCGTTTGGGGGGGGGGAGAACGAAGCGCGCGCGCGCCCGCCCGACTCTCCCCCTCTCTCTCTGTCCCTCTTCTCACCTGGAACGCCACCTTGGGCGGCTTGAACGGGTAGTCCGGCGGGAAGTGGATGTTGATGAAGAACACCCCGCCGCTGTAGGGGCTCTCGCCGGGGCCCATGATCGTCGCCTGCCAGTGGAAGAGGTCGTCGCCCACGGGGCCCGCGCTGCAGTTGGCCGGCGGGTCGCGCTTGAGGTCGTCGAGCTCCTTCATGATGCTGTTGTTTTGTTGGTTGGTTGGTTGGTTGTTGTTGGAAGGGGTTGGTCGGTCGGGTTCAAGTAGGTACGACTCGTCGTGTGGGTTCCGGTTGTGGGTTTTGGGGACTCGTGAGGTCCTTGGCGCGCGCAGAGCGTGAGAGAGCGACGGGCCGCCGCCGCCGCCGCCGCCGCGGCCGCCGCGCCTCGGCCAATCGCCGGCGCAAACGCGTCCCGCGCCCCGTGCCGGCGCCGTCCTCTTTTTGTTTCCTCGATGGCGGGCTCGATCGCGCCGCGTCCGGGCTATCACGCCGCGCCCGGGTCTCGCCGGTCTCTCGGGCGTGGGGCGCGCGGTGGTTGCCGGCGCGCGAGAGCAAGAGAGCAGAGCGCGAGAGAGGGACGCGCGGCCCCAAGAAGAGAAAGGCGCAAGAGGAAGAAAACTCCGGGTCGAGCGCTTGCTGCAGGCCCGCGCGTCTCCGCATGCCCCGCAAAAGGTGCCAAGTGGGATCCAAGCCATCGACCTAGATCGTCGCGACGCCGCGACATCGATGAGAAACCGCGCAGGGGGCGGACGGCGCGCGCGCCTTGAACCCGAACTAGAGCCAACAAAAAAAAAACAGAGAGAGAGGGGAGCCCCAGACAGACGCCCCTTGCATGCAAGGGTCCTTTGGGGCCGCGCCTCGGCGGTCCGCGAACCGATGCCTCACCGCTTGCTCGCCATGGTGCCCCCGCTTTCCTTCTGAGCTGGGCCGGCGCGAGAAAAGGAAGGAGAAGGAGGAGGAGAGGGGCTTCGGTTTGCTTCTCTTTTTTGTGAACGCCGGGTTGTTTCGTTTCGTAACGTTGATTGCGAGGATGGAGAGAGGAGGGTGCTCTGATGTCGACGAGTCAGGAGTTGCTTCGTGTGCGGGGGATGTCTGTGCTCTGTGTTGACGCTCGAGATGTTTTGAATGGCGGCGGCGGTGGCGGCGGCGAAGCGATGGGGGAGCCGGCATGTCGAGCCGACGCGGGGCTGGTTGGTTGCCGGCGGGTGGCTGTTGTGTGTGGTGTGGAGCATTGTTTTACACGGTTGGCGTGGTCGAGGTTGGTGTCGTGCGAGTTGGTTTCGCAAGGTGTCACGCGAGAGCAAAAAGAAAGGGTGGGTCGTGCGGCGGCGGGGGAAGAGAGGAAACGGCGCGAGGGGCGAGAGGGAATGAGCGGCGGCGACAACGAGGCGGCGGCGTTGGCGTTCGCGCGATTGTGAATGGAGGGTGTCCGAAAGAAGGATGATTGCTTTGGGTCGAGCGTCACAAGGGGCGGCTGACCTTGCTGGTGTGCGAACATGCGAAGAAAAGACGGCGGCGGCGGCCGCCGCCGCCGCAAACAGGACGAGGTGGTGGAGGCGGGCGCCGACGAGGACGGCGGGGCGGGGCATGCATGAGCCAACAAAAACGAAAGAAAAGAGAGAGACCCGCACACCCTCACGCCGAGAACGGCGCCGCCGTGCAGTCGACGGGGGCGATGCCCCAGAAGCGGCCGCGCTGGCGCTGCTGCTGCTGCTGCTGATGCTGCTGCTGCTGCTGTTGCTGCTGCTGGGCCGAAGGTGACGAGGCGCCGCCGGTGCCGGCGCCCCCAGCGGGCGACGAGGCGCCGTGGCCCGCGCCGTCCAGCGACCCGCGGCGGCTGTCCGCCGAGTCGAGCGAGTCGCGGCTTGGGCGCGTCCAGAAGTCGGAGCCGATCATGACGCTGGCGCCGTCCGCGCCGGGAGAAGGGCGCTTAAACGGGGGTGGGTTCATGTCGGAAGAGAGCATCCTCGTCAGTTTTTTTTAATTGCTGTTTGGGGGGCGTGGGGGGCGTTGGTGCGCGGCAGTGGAGCTTGGATGTTGGTGTGATTGGCGAGGTGGAGTTGATGAGTGTCGTTCCGTGGATTGAGTTGTGGGGGTGTTGTGGAGGGGCGTGTCGGAGTTTTGAGGGCAGGAGGAACAAGCTTCAAGACGCCAGCGCCGGCACGCGCGCGCCGCCCGCCCCCGCAACCACCACCACCACCCGCCTCCCCCCGGCCTCAAACTGGACCGGGAGTGCACTGCAAGGCCGCCCCCTGCGCTCGACGCCTCGACTCGGCAAGGAGGGCCTGGATCATCCGCTTTTGACGACCCAAACCTGCGCGCATGCGGCGTCGGCGGCGCAGCGGGCGGCAGAGGCGGCGGCGGCAACGGTGGCCGCGGCGGCACGGGGCGCGGCCGTGGCGTTACTGCCGCCGGCGCCCCAACGCTCGCATCTACTGTAAGCGGCGACCGCGTTCCTGCTGCGCGCGCCGCTGGGCGATGGCTGAAAACTAAGGCGTGTGTTTGTGCGGGGGGAAAGGAGCCGCCGCCGTCAAGGCGCGGCGGCCAACACCGGCGGCGTGGTCGCGGACGGCGGCCTGCCAAAAGCTGCGGCGACCTGGGGCACAGTGCCATATCCTCTTCCATTCTCCATCCTTCTCAACTTTGTTTTCCGAAACATCGTATCGAGATGGCGACCGCTCCCCCCGCCATGGTGTGGCAGCTGATCAAGGTGCGACCAAGGGGACGCCCGCTTCGGCGGCCGCAGAGCGAAAAAACAAAGGCCGAAGAGAGAGCAGCAGCAGCAAGTCTCTCTCGCGCGCGCGCCCCCTTTACCGCGTCAAGTCTGCGGATGTACTTGCGCTCGACGCGGACAGCACGATCGTCTCGATCGGTCGCCCCTGCATCGGTGCTGTGTGGTGCGGCACAGACAACCCAAAGCAGGAGGAGGAAGAGGGCTGTTGCACGCCGTCACCCTCGTTTTCATCCTCTCGCGCGCTCGACCCTCTTCGCCGCAGCAGCTGCGGTCGTGCGTGCTGATCCGGACGAATCCGGAATCACGCCGATCGATGACCCCCGGCAGTCAAGATTCGCAAGCAGCCAAACAACAACAAGCGGTCTCCTCGTCGCGCGCCGCCGCCGATCGCCGCGCCGCCGGTCGCCCCCTCTCGCTCACCCGCGCTCTCTCCCACTCGAAACACGAACACAACACAACACCGACCCAAACAACCCAAAACAACAGGGCAACAACGCCTTTGTGCGCCACAGCGTTAACCACACAATCTTCTCCGCCGAGCCCCTCAACCTGACCGCCCGCCACTCGTTCAGCGCCAGCGGCATCGCCAACGACCGCGCCGTCGGCATCGCCGAGGCCGAGGGCGGCGCCATTGCTGTGACGACCAAGCGGCCCAAGCAGAGCAGCAAGCCCATCGCGCACCTCGCGTCGGGTGCCAGCAAGAAGCCGGCGAGCCGGCAGCTGCGCGGCCTGGGCAAGATGGTCGGGGGCTACCGGCCAGACCTGAAGCGGGCGGCGCTGGCCAAGCTGTCGGCCATTGCCAAGGCGCAGCGCGTGCGCGCGGCGGCGGCCAAGTAAATTTGGCCGAGGAAAAGCGCAGCGGACGGACGCCGAGAGGAGAAAACGAGAAAAACGAGCGGGGGGGGGGACGGACGTGCGATTTTCCGACGACGCTTTGTAAACCTCCCTCAGGGAATCCAGCCGTCTCTACTCTGTTCACATCGCATACGACTGTTTCTAAGATCGCCACGGGTCGGCGTCGACCGACCTGCCCGCCGCCACAACCTTGTTGCCCGCCCCGTTGCCCCCAGCCGGCGGCGGGGGCGGCCGCCGCCCGCCCTCGGCCGCCGCCCGCTCCGCCCTCTCGGCCGCGTCGCGCGCGCCCGCGACCGCGCGCGCCGTCACCTCGAACTGCCGCGCCGCCACGCCCTGCAGCGCCGCGAGCAGTTCCTGCGCGCCGTCCGCGCGCCGGGCGAGCGCCGCCACCTCTGCCGCCAGCGCGTCGAGCGCGGCCGCGTGCAGGTCGGACGCGGCGGCGAGCTCGCGCGTCTCCTGCCGCCCGTCGCCCATCGCTGCTCGGGCGCGCGCCGACAGCTTGTCCAGCCCGCGGGACGCGAGCGAGAGCGCGGCGCCCTGCTCGCGCTGCCGCGTTTCGAGCGCCTCGAGCCGGGCGGGCAGCCGGGCGGCGGCGGCGGCGGCGGCGGCGGCGGCCAGGCGGGGGGACAGGCGGGAGGAGGAGGCGTAGGGGGCGCTGGGGTCGCCGCCGTCCCCGCTCGTGGTCGCTCCCGCGCCGCCGCCGCCGCCGAGCATCAGGCGCCTCGAGGCCGCCCCGGCCAGCAGCGCGACCGCGACGGCGGCCGGCTGCCACTGGAGGGCGGCGGCGGCCGCGCCGTCCGGGACGCCGCGCGCGAGCGCCGCCGCGGCGCCACGCGGGTCCTGCAGCACGGCCACGATCACGCCGCGCGTGGTGGTGGTCGCGGTGGACAAGAAGGGCGAAGAAGCACTCGCCGCAACCGCCGCTGCCGCCGCCGCGCCCCCCGCCTCGCGCCGCGCCTCGGAGGGCAGCACTTGCCCCGAGCCGCCGTCAAACGGGCCGCCGCCGCCGCCGCTGCGGCCGCTGCGGCCGCTGCCTCTCCGCCGCCCTGCGGTCTGGCTCTCGCCGCCCGGCTTTTGCTGCCGCGTCGGCTCCTCCGAACGTTCCGCGAGCGCCTTGAGCAGCACCAGCGCCTGCACGGCCGCGATCACGGCGAGCGCGCCGGTCTCGAGGCCCTGCAACAGCGCCTGCGCGAGCACGAGCTCGGGCTCGAGCGGCGGCGGCGGCGCGTTGGCCCCGCGGGACGACGCGAGCGCGGCGACTCGGCGGCGGGAGCCGCGGGCTGTTGTTGTTGTTGTTGCCGATGGTGCCGATGCTGCTGCTGCTGGCAGTGCTACCGCGGCGACCGCTGGGAACCTCGAGGACAATCGCTGCTGCTGCTGCTGCCGCTGCTGCTGGTGGTGGTGGCGCACGGCGGGCACCAGCACATGGTGCCGTCCTCTCCTCCGCTTTTGGAGGAGTGATCCGGCCGCGCCTGTCGCCGAGGACGAGGCCCGGGGGCCCACGCCAGACGAGCGCACGCGCATTGACATGGCGGCACGACGTCGGGAGGCTGCGTTGGATTCCAAGGAAGACGCGGAGGCGTGTTCAACACAGGATCCGGAACTCCCCGGCAGGAAAGTGGGAACAATCGCGCCGTCTGCTTGCAGCGTCGAGGTTTGATCGTGCGCTCATGTGGTCGGCTCGCGCGCGATGCGTGCAACAGTGGGGCCGCTTCAGTGAAGGACCGCCGTCGGAAAAGTCGGCACGTCGCCGCCACCGCCACCGTTTGCCGCGCGCCTCCTCGGTTTCCGCGTCGCCCCACCCCACACACCGACGCGACCAAAGCGAGCGCGCGCATCTGGGGCGCATACATTGATTACTTCCGAGTTGAACCGCGCGACCATCCCGTTGCCGTTGAGAGGCCGCGCCGCCCACTTTCCTCTCCCCCCTCCTTCGAACAAAGCGAAACGCGACACTTGTGAGCAATCCCCCCGGCCGTTGACGAGACCCCCGCGGCGCGCACACTCGAGACGAGCAAAACCTCATCGCAAATGCACCGGCGAGGCGCGCGGGCCAAGGCGGGAGCGGCGACCATGGCCACCACGACCGCCGCGCCGCCACCTGCGCCGCCGACGGCCGATGGCGCCGCCGCCGCCGCCGCCGCGCCCGGAAACGACGGCGACGCCGGCGCGCTGCTGTCGATGATGTGGGCGTGCCGCGACCAGGGGCTCACGGCCGCGCCCGCCGTGCCCCTGGCGGCGGCGGCGGCGGCGGCGCCGCCGCCGTCCCCGTCCCCGGTCAAGCGCGACCGTGAGGAGCAGCAGCAGCAGCAGCAGCAGCAGGACCCGCCGGCAGCCAGCAGCCCGCGCACCGCCGCCGCCGCCGCCGCCGCCGGCAACAAGAACAGCAAGCGCGCAAAGAAAGTTGACCCCCCAGCCATCCCGATCCTCTCCGGCGTGCACCGCGTCGTGGGCGAGTGGGTCGAGGTGGCGGACGAGGATGAGGCCGCCGCCGGGTTGGCGCCGCGCCCGCTGATGCTGCGCGGGCCGCGCCTCGCGGCCGCGTCGCCGCCGCACGACGGCCGGCGGCGGCAGCAGCAGCCGTGTCGCGCCGACGACGGCCACGGCGACGACGGCGACGAGGACGAGGACGAGGAAGGCCGCGGCGGCGCGGGCTTTTGGAGTAGCGACAACGGCGGCGGTGCTGGCGGCGGTCCCCGCGGCGGGCGGCAGGAAGGGGGCGGGCGGGGGCGCCAGCGCGGCGGGGGCGGGGGTGGCGGCGGCGGCGGCGGCGGCGGCCGGGGGCGCGGCGTCCGATTCGTTGGCGACGACGCGCCGATCGCGTGCGACACGGACGGCGGCAGCAACGACGACGAGGACGAGTTCGAGAGCATGAGCACGAGCGATGCCAGCGACGGCGAGGCACGCGGCCGCGGCAGCAAGAAGCGCAACAAGAACAAGGGCGGCAAGGGCCGACGGGGCGACGGCGGCGGCAACGGCGGCGGCGACGACGACGACGACGAGCCGGCCGCGGGCGGCGTGCGGCGCAGCCGCCGCGCCCCAAAGCCCGTCCAGCGCCAGGACGACCTGGTCGACCCGGACGAGCTAGACCGCTTCTTTGAGGCGGAGCGGCTCGAAAAGGGTGACCGGAAAGGCGGCGGCAACAGCAGCGACAGCGACAGCAGCGGCGGCGGCAGCACCGGCGGCGGCAGCGACAGCGACAGCGACACGGCAGACAGCGGCGGCGGCGGCGGGGGGGGAGAGGAGGAGCGGGGCGGCGCCGCGGCGGCCACCGAGCCGGCAGCAGCATCAGAACCATGTGCTGGAGGCCGCCGAGCCTCGGAGCCGCCGCCGCTGCAGAAAGAGCGCAAGAAGCCAGGGCCGAAGCCGGGGGCCGCCTCGCGCCGCAGAAAGGCAGAGGCGGCCGAGGCGGCGCTGGCTGCCGGCGGCGGCGGCGGCAAGAGCGACGGCGGCGGCAGCGGCGGGCAGGCCGCCCGCGCCCGCCTGCCCAAAACGGTAAAACTGGAGGAGGGCGGCGCCGCGGCGGTCAACGAGAAGCCGCGCGTCCCCGTCCCCGGCTCGGGCGCCCCGCGCCTGCCACGCGGAGAGGGCCTCTTCCGCCGCCCGGCGGAGGCGCCCGAGGGGCAGGCGGCGCAGGCGGCGGCGGCGGCGGCGGGCGGAGCGCCGCCTGACAGGCGGCGCTTTGACGCCTCGGGGCCCGACGCCCGGCGCCTGCACGCGCTGCTCCTCGCGCCCGCCGCCTCGGGCGGCGGCGGCCTGCGCGACCCCGAGACCGCGGCCGCCCTGCTGCGCTACTGCGCCTCGCAGCCGGCCAGGCGCGGCGCGCCGCACGCGCCCTCGGTCGCGCGGCGCGTGCGCGACTTTGTGGCGGCGGTGGCGCCCTTTTTCGGCGGCGGCGTTGACGGCGGCGGCGGCGACGAGGGCGGCGGGGCGGCGGCGGCGGCTTCGGGCAGGCAGCCGTCGGCGTCGGCGGCGGCAGGAGGTGGGCAGGCGGCTGGAGCCGCCGGAGGCGCAGAGGGCGGCAGCGGCGGCGACAGCGGCGGCGGCGCCTGCGGCCCCCCGGGGCTGAGCGGCCCCGAGTCGTGGCTGCGCCGCTTTCCCCATTTCCTGGAGCACTCTCCGCCGGGAGTAGCCGCGCGCGTCGAGGGCAACGCGGCCGCGCTGGCGCCGCGGTACCTGCCCTCGCGCCAGGAGGCGCTGCGGGCGCTCGACCGCGCGCCGCACATCGGGGCGCGGCGGCCCGACGCCACGCGCGCCAAGCTGCGGCTGCTGGCGTGGGTGCTGCTGGGGCGGGTGGGCGGGCCGGCGGCCGCGGGAGGGGACCGGGGCGGGGTCGTGGGAGAGGAGGAGGGGGAGCGGGAGGGGGCGGCAAGCGGCGGCAGCGGCGGCGGCAGCGGGGGCGGCGAGGACGGCGGCGGCAAGAGCGGCGACGCATCTGCGGCCGCCGCCGCCGCCGCCGCCTCTTGTCGCGCGCTCGGTGACCTGGCCGTGCGGCGCCACCCCTTTCTGCTGACGGTCGCGTCCGCGCGGCTCGAGGGGTCGCTGCGGGCGCTGGCGGCGGCGCTCGCGCCCGCGACGCAGCGGGCCGCGGCGGCCGCGGCGGCGGCGGCGGCGGCGGCTGGCGGTGGCGCGGGCGATGACGCCCAGGACGACGACGACCCGCAGCCCCTGTTTGCTCTGCTGGTGCGTCGCGCGGGTCAGCCGGCCGGCGCCTACAAGCAAGAAGGCGGGGACGACGACGAAGACGTCGACGACGGCGGCGACAAGGGCGACGACGACGCCGCCGCAGCAGCAGAAAGGGCCGCCCCCGCCGCCTCCCGCTCCCATCTGCTCCCTGCGGCGCCGTCCGAGGGCGCCGAGGCGGTCGCGCGCGCCCTGCTGCGTCGCTGTCCGCAGCTGTTGTCGCGCGAGCCAGACGCGGTGGGTGCGCGCCTCGCGCGGCTCGACCGCTGGCTGGCGCTGTCGGCGCGGGCGGCGGCGGCGGCGGCGGCGGCGGCGGCGGCGGCGGCGGCAGCGCCGGTTCGCGGAGTCAAGGCGGCGGCGGCGGCGGCGCCGCCGCCGGGTCCGCTCGCCCTCCTGCTCCCCGCCGCCCGCGCGCAACCGCTGGCGGCGCTGCTCGCGCCCGCTCTCGACTCGACCGCGGCCTGGTCGCGCCTCGAGGAGCGCATGCGGTTCCTCGTGTTTGCGCAGCAGGCGGCGGCGGCGGCGGCGGCGGCGGCGGCAGCGGCGCGGCGCCGGGGCGCGGGCGCCGCGGGCACGGCCGCTTGGTCCCTCGCCTCGATCGCCCGGCGCGCCGATGCCTCCTTCGAGCGCGCGTTCCCGGGGTACGGCGCGTGGCAGCTCCACGGTGGGGCGGGAGGAGGAGGCGGAGGGCAGGCGGCGGCGGCAGTGCTCGGGGCCGACAGCGACGCCGGTGGCGGCGACGCCGTCGCCGTGCGCCGAGGCCCCGGTCGCCCGCCCGGGTCCAAGAACGAGGCGGACAAAGCGCCCAAGCCGCCCGGGGTGCGCGGCCCTGGCCGACCGCCCGGCGCCAAGAACAAGCCCAAGCCGTTGCTGCCGCTGCCGCTGCTGCTGCCGGCGGGCGCGGCGGGCGGGTCGCCGCCGCCGCGCCCGCAGGAATCGGCCGACCCGTCCGCACTGCTCGCGCTCGTGGCCCCCAACGCCTCGGAGGCCGCTCTGTCGCTGCTGCGCGCGCGCCTCTCGGCGATCGAGCGCCGATCGGCCGCCGCCGCCGCGACGGGCGGCGGCAAGAAGCGCGGCCGAAAGGCAAACGCCGACAAACGGCTCCCGACGCAGCGGGCGCAGCCGCTGCCGCCCGCCGCGCCGCCGCCCGGGCCCAAGCGGGGCCCGGGGCGGCCGCCGGGGGCCAAGAACAAGCCCAAGCTCGAGCCCGGGGGGCAAGAGGCGGGGGAGGGGCAAGCGCGCTCGCCGGCGCCGCTGCCGCCCCTGCCGCCGCAAGCGCCGCCGCGGCCTTCGCCCCCGCTGCCTTCGCCCCGCCAGCGCGACACGGGCAAGCGGGCGGTCCGGCGGCCGACGCGCCTGGACGCGCCCTGAGGGTTCCTAGGGCAGCTCGTGCGTTATGTAAAGCATTCGGCGGCGTTGCTGCAACAACATGAATAAGAGAGGTTGATCGATCGTTCACAACAACACGCGAAATGAATGGCGATCGTCGCCGCCGGTCGGTCGGGGTCTTCGCCCCCCCCCCCCGCGCTCTCCCGATTTGAGGAGAAAAACAAGAGGCCCTCCCGATTTGAGGAGAGAAACAAGAGGCCCTCCCGATTTGAGGAGAAAAACAAGAGGCCCCCCCATCGATCGTTCTAGTCGTCGACCTCGACACGCCACGCCAGCTCCTGCCCCGCCCACATCGGCACCACAACGTCGTCGCCCCCGAGCGCGTAGCTGTCCGGCACGCGCCACCCGTCCCCTTCCCCTTTTCTCCTCACGAGCGTCACCGTCCCCCCGTTTGCCTCCCGTCCGTAAAACGCGGCGCCGTTGCGGCCAGCGAAGGCGGCAAATCGGCCGTCGGCCAAGGCGCCGCGCTGCTCGAACGCCGCCGCGTACAGCGCGAGGGCCGCGGGAGCCGAGTAGACGCCCGCGCACCCGCACGCCGTCTCCTTGGCGCCGCGCGGGTGGGGCGCAGAGTCGGTGCCCAGGAAGAAGCGGTCGCCGCCCTCGGCCGCGGGCAGCGTCGCCGCCGCCAGCACCGCCGCCCGGTGCCGCTCGCGCTTGAGGATCGGAAGGCAAAACGCGTGCGGCCGCACCCCCCCGACCAGCAGCGCGTTGCGGTTGAGCAGCACGTGCTGCGGCGTCACGGAGGCCGCCACCCCCCCGCCGTCATCCTTTCTGTCGAGCACGAACGCTGCCGCCTCGGCCGTCGTGATGTGCTCCAGCACCACGCGCAGCGACGGCACGCTATCCAGCAAAGGCGCTAGGCGCTCGCGCAAGAAAGCCGCCTCGCGATCAAACACGTCGACCTCGGCCCTGGTAACCTCTCCGTGCACGCAGAGGGGCAGGCCGCAGTCGGCCATGGCGCGCATGGCCGGGAGGGCGCGCGAGAGGTCGCCCGTAACGCCCTGGGACGAGTTGGTGGTGGCGCCCGCCGGGTAGAGCTTGAAGGCGGCGATCAGCGGGCGGGCCGGGCGGAGGGAGGCGGCGCCGCCAGTCCCGCCGCCGCCGCCGCCGCCCGCGCCTCCGCCTCCGCCGCCGAGCGGCTCCGCCTCCGCCGCCGCCGCCGCCTCAACCTCCGACACGGGCGTCGCGTCCGTCAGGTACAGCGTCATGAGCGGCTCGAACGCCCGCAGGCGCGCCGCGGCCGTCGGGTCGGCGCCCGGGTCGCCGCGCGCCGCCGCGCGCTCGGCCGCGTCGGCTGCCGTCGCGAGCGCGGCCAGGATGCGGCCGCGGTAGGCGCGGGCGGCGGCCACGGTCGTGACTGGCTGCGGCGACAGGTTTGGCATGATCAGGGCGCGGCGGAAGTGGAGGGCGGTGTGGGGCGCGACGGCGGCCATGGCGGCGCCGTCGCGGAGGTGGAGGTGCCAGTCGTCGGGGGTGGGGATGGTCACGCGGGTGCCGGGCGGTAAAGGGGGGTGGCTGTTGGGCAGGGGCTCGGCCGGCGCGAATGGGCTGGGGGCGGCGGCAGCGGCGGCGGCGGCGGCGACCGACGACGACGAGCGGCCGCGCGACGCCGGCGACGCCAACGAGGGGCGGGCGGCGCGCAGCCGTCGGAGCAGGCAATGGTGCGCGCGGCGGATCGACATGATGCTGTTGCTGACGCTGCTGCGGCTGCAGCTGCTGCTGCTGCTCGCGGCCGCAGCGCTGCCTGCTGCTGGTGCCGTCGTGGGGGCGAGCATAAGGCCTCTCGCGGGTGGGGGAAGCTTCCCTGAACAGTGCAATCGCGATCGATCTAGGCAATCTGAATCGAGATCAGGGTCGCGCTTGGGTGTCCGAGGGTAGCAGGGATTGGTCGTCGACAAGTTGTGGGCTCGTGGGAAGAATCATTTGGGGGTCGTTAGGACAGTGGCGGGTGCCATTTGAAGGGAGCCCGCAAGCAAGGATGCTCTTGTGATGCGCCCTCCTCTGTCTCCTCTCTGGTCGCACTCAAACCGACGCGTACATATAGACGTCATCATCACCGCATCGCCCCCGTATCAACGCCATCGATCAAGCACAAACAGCACCACACCGCAAAAACCGCAAAATCTCGTCGAAACGCCATTCTCCGTTCTTCAGTTCTCGAGCGCGAGCCAAGCGCCATGAGCGCCGCCGCCGAGGCGGAGCCGCTGCTCCCGGCGAGCGCGTCCGGGCTCGAGTTCCGGCTGCACCCGGTGAGCAGGCAAAAGCAGCTTTCGACGACGAAGACGCGGCAAAAGCGACGACGACGACGACGACGCGAACCTCTGCCGCCCGCCCGCCGCGCGCTCACCCTCTCGCCTCGCTCGGCCGACGCCCCAAACGCCCCTAAACACCAAACCAAAAACGACAGCTCGTCCTCATCAACATCAGCGACCACCACGCCCGCGCCTGCGCCGACGAGGCCGCCGCCACGGGCGCCCCCCCGGGCGAGGAGGACGAGACCGCCGCCGCCGCCGCCGCCGCCCGCCAGGCGCGTGCGCAGGCCGCTGCCGCCTCGCCGCCGGCGGTCGTTGTCGGGTGCCTGCTCGGGTCGCAGTCGGGACGCGTGGTCGAGGTGGCCAACTCGTTCGAGATGCTGTACGCGGTGGTTGGCGTGGGGGAGGGAGCGGGATGGGGGGCGGGCGCCTCTGCCGGCGGCGGCGGCGGCGGCGGCAGCGCGGGAGGCAGCGCGGCGGCGACGCAGTCGGCCGGCGGCGGCGTGCGCGTCGACCGCGCCTTCCTCGCGCTCAAGCAGGAGCAGTGTTGAGTCCGGTTTTTTCTTCTTTTCTTTTCTTTTGTCTTCCCGTTTCGCTTGTTGCTTGCCTTGGAGGGGGGCGGTACGCCTGGGTCGACCCCACTCTCGTTTTGCCGCTGCTTTCGGGCGCCCGTGTCTCACACCGCTCTACTCCTCCCCCCCCCCCCCCCCCCAACTCACAAAACGCAAAAACGCAAAAACGCAAAAACGACGCGCCGCCCCCTCGTCCCCTCTCCTCTCTCCAAAACTCAAAACCCGAATCCAAAAAACGTACAGACAAGCAGGTGTTCCCGGCGCTCGACGTCGTCGGATGGTACAGCACGGCCGTGGGCCCGCGCCCCACCGCCCGCCACCTCGCCATGCAGGCCATGTTTGCGGCCGAGGGCCTGGCCGCCGCGGCGCCCGCCAACGCCAACGCGGCCGCCAACGCCAACGCCGCCAGCGCCAGCGCGGCCGGCGGCGCGGCCGAGTCGTCCGTTGCCGCGCCGTCGTGCCTGCTCCTGATGGACCCGACCGTCAACGCGGCCGTCGCCACGGACCTGCCCGTCGTCATGCTCGAGTCGGAGCTGCACAGCGGCGAGGGCCAGGCGGCGGCGGCGGCCGCGCCGCCGCCCGCAGCGTCGGCGGCATCGCCAGACGGGGACGGCGACAGGGAGACGGCCGCCGCCGCCATGGCCGCCGCGGCCGCCGCCGCCCCTGCGCCGGCGGCCGCCTCCCTCCGCTTCGTCAAAGCCTCGTACGCCGTCGCCACCAGCGACGCCGAGCGCATCAGCATGGATCAGGTGTCCAAGCTTCTCCCCGGCATGGGCCCCGTCGGCGCCGGCGCGGCGAGGGTGGAGCTCGGGGCGAGGGGGGGCGCCCGGGGGGCCGGCGGCGCGGCAGCGGTGGCCTCGGGGCCCGGCGCCGGCGGCGACGGCCTCGGCGCGGGCGCGGCCGAGCTGTCGGCCCACCTGACGGCGACGCTCGCGGCCGTGCGCATGCTGGGCAGCAAGGTGGAGGCCCTGCGCGACTGCCTGCTGCCCCTGGCCGAGCAGGCGGAGGAGGCGTCAGCGGGCGGCGAGGGAGGGGGCGGGGGGGGCCAAGCAGAGCGGCCGCCCTTCCCCCACGCGCTCGCGCGCCGCGCGGCGGCCGTCGCCGCCGCCCTGCCCGCCCTCGACACGTCCGCCCTGCGCTCGGCGGCCCTGCGCGAGCACGGCGACGGCCTGTCCGCCGTGCTGCTGTCCGAGCTGACCCGCGCGGTCGCGGCGTTCGGCGAGACGGCCGACAAGCACACGGCCGCCTTTGCCGGGCGGGCAGCGGCGGCGGCCGGGCACAGCGGCGGCGGCGGCGGCGGCGGCGGCGGTATGGGCGGCGGCGGCGTGATGGGCGGCGGCTTTGGCGCCTACGGGGGTGGGGGCGGCAGCCGGCGCCGGGGAGGCGCAGGGGGCGGAGGGGGCGGAGGGGGAGGGGGCGGTTTCGGGTACTACTAGGGGAGGTGTGTG
>Ga0209390_10005879_pt1 | contig 16908 bp, 16 predicted proteins | sample BON01_FD_187212 | JGI IMG/M metagenome (GOLD analysis project Ga0209390, IMG submission 187212) | Freshwater microbial communities from Lake Bonney liftoff mats and glacier meltwater in Antarctica - BON-01 (SPAdes) (version 2) | ecosystem: Environmental > Aquatic > Freshwater > Ice > Glacier...
GTGGGGAAGAGGATGAGATGATGGATTATCTGGGTGGGGTAGGGGGGGAGGAGCAGGGGGAGGGAGGAGAGAAGGAGAGTGTGATTCAGCCGTTGCCTGTGGAGTTTGTGGTGGCGGAGGCGGAGAGGCAGAATTTGGATGCGCAGTATCGGTCGTTGAGGGGGACGATGATCCGGGCGGTGCAGGAGGGGGAGGGGGAGAGGAAGGTGAAGACGCATGCGGTGAAGGCGGTGATGAGTTTGTGTGGGAAGGAGGCCTTGGTGTTGGGGGGGAGGAGGAGGAAGGTAAAGGTGTTGCAGGATGTGGTGTTGGCGTTTCGGAAGCGGCATGCCTTGGCGCAGACGATGGAGGAGGTGGCAGTGGCGGTTAAGAAGGAAATTGAACGGGAAAAGGCGGCGTTGAAAGCTGCTGGTGGAGGGGGGGAGGGAGGAGGGGGGGTGGATTCGGAAGAGGAGATGGAGGAGAGCGAGGGGGAGGAGGAGGAGGATTCGGAGGAGGAGGAGGAGGAGCCAGTGTTGAAATTCGAGGATGAACCACTGGAGGCGAATGAGGTGGTGCTGACACCGGAGGGAGCGGAGGGGGTGATAGAAGGGATTAGACGAGGGAATGTGGTGGTGAAGACGGAGGCGGGCCTTGAGACATTCAAGCTGGAAGAGGTGAAACGCAAGCATATTGCGCCTCCGGGGTATGTGAAGCCGGTCCAGAAAACGGGAGGAGGGGAGGGAGGGGGGGAGGGAGGAGGGGCGGCGGCGATTGTGAATAAGGATCTGTTGAAGGCGTGGGAGGCGCTGGAGGAACGGATGGGGAAGGCGGAGAAGGAGGCGGAGAGAGGGGCGAGGGATACGTTGGAAAATTTATATCAGGAATCGGGGTTGGAGCAGCTCTTGAATAGGGATGCGGGGAGGGGGGAGTTTGAGGAGGGGGAGGCGAATCCTTTTAGTGCGGGGGGGAGTAGTAGTGCTGGTTTGGGTGGAGGAGGAGGAGGAGGAGGAGGAGGAGGAGGAGGGAGCGCACAACGGACGAAGAGGCGGGGGGAGGGTAGCGCGCCTGTACGGCCTATCTTGTTTATGAGTGCACCGAGGGGGGTGGTGCCTTATGAGGTGCCGTTGTTGGTTTCGCCGGTGGTGGACTTGCCTGATTACACCCTGGCTGTGTGTCATGTGGGGGTGGGTGCGCGGAAGGAGGGAGGGAGGGAGGGAGGGAGGGCGGTGGCGGAGCGGGTGGCTAGTTTGAGGGCGATAACGTTTTCGGGGGGGTTGCAGGCGTGGGAGGAGGAGAGGAGGGAGAATAGCACGTTGAAGGCGGAAGTGGTGAAGTTGGAGACGATGGCTCGGCGGCAGAAGCAGCAGACGGATGAGATTGCTCGGTGGTTGAATCAGGACTCGTCAGGACCGACTGCCACGAAGCTGAAGCATCAATTGGCGTCTTTAGAAGGGGATATGCATCATTTGAGGTTTCGACATCGGATTGAGTGTCAGATTGCGAATATTCCCGTGCCGGAAGGAGAAGAATTGTTATTGCCTGCAGGGGCGCTTAAAGCTGTTGATCTTCCTGCCATGCTACATGAGGCGGCCGAGCTTGGGGCTGGGTTGGAGGAGGAGGACGAGGAAGAGCAGGAGGAGCAGGAGAAACGACGGAGGCTTGCCGAGGAGGAAGCAGAGGAGGAGGCGGAGATCTTGGCGGCGCAGCAGGAGGAGGAGGCGGAGGGGGAGGAGGGGGGGGAGGGAGGGGTGGGGGCGCCGCCGGGGCATATGAGGTCGAGGTCGTCGAGTTTGAGAGGACGGGTGACGGGAGGGATAATGGGGGAGGATTTGGTGGATGAAGATGAGGCGGATGCGGTTGATGCGCTGCTTGCTAGTAGCAGTGGGGGAGGGATTACGAGGACGACGCGGTCGAGGAGTGCGGGGAGTGGTGGTGGGGGGGGGGGAAGGGAGGGAGGAGGGGCGGGGACGGGGACGGATGATACGGGGGGGGAGATGGATGATGAGGAGGAGGAGGAGGATGACGATGAGGAATATCAGGATGAGGAGGAGGAGGAGGAAGAGGAGGATGAGATGGAGGACGAGGAGGAGATGGACGAGGAGGAGGAGGAGGGGGATGCGGATATGGAGGCGGCGGAGGCTTTGTTGGCTAGTGTGAGGGGGCTGGGGCCGATGGTGATGAGGACGGAGTCAGAGGAGGGGGGGTATGAGGGGGATGAGACCTCGCAGAAATCGGCGTCGGTGGAAGAGATGGAGGGAGGGGGAGGAGAAGGAGGAGGAGGAGGAGGAGGAGGAGGGAATACTAGAGGGAGCAGAAGACGGACGACGGCGGCGCCCTCGACCTCGTCTGTGGATAATGATGGGAAGAAGGGAGGAGGGGCGGCGGGCAAGCCTCGAGCAGCAGCTGCAGCTCCAGCGTCGGGTAGGAGGAAATCGGCGGCGCGGGCGGTGGTGGGACAGGGGGAGGGGGAGAGCGATGAGGGTGCTTCGGTGACATCGCATCAATCAGGTGGGGCTAATAATGAGAGGATTGCGGAGGCTCTTGCGTCTGTGCCTGCCGCGGTGCCAGTGGAGGGGGAGGGAGGGGAGGTGGCGGCGGTTAAGGGCAAGGGTAGTGCTGCTAAGGCGAAGAGAAGAAAACGCTGAGAGGGAGAAAGGAGAGTAGAATAGTGAGGTGGGAGGGTGTGAGAGAGAGAGGAAGAGAGGAAGCATAGAGAGAGAGAGAGAGAGAGAGAGAGAGATGTTTTTGTGTGTGTGCTTAGGTTAAGTCAAACGATGTAGGGATGGATGCAGGTCAGTCAGTACATAATTTTATTTTCTCGATTAGACAAATAGGCGTGTTTGGGTGATGGTAGAGAAGCAGTAGTAGTAGTAGTAGTAGTGGTTGTTGCGAGTGAATTTGGCCTTGCTTGTTCTCATTTGTTGTTATCATCGTCGTCGTCGTCGGTTGGATGAGACAGATACATATCAACTGACTTTTGGCGAGCAGGGATGAAAGAGAGCACAACCGACGCGCATCCAAACACAAGAGTGACTTGGACGCAGGAATGGCAAAAGCAGAATTAAGGAGGGGGACCAGCTCCCTACTTTTCTGAATCTTGTGCCCGGTAGAAGTTTCTGGAAGAGGGAAAGGCATTGAAAAGGAAAGAGGAAAAGAAGAACAAAGCTTGCCTTGAAAGACACACAAAAGGAGGCGGACCAGCTCCCTACTTTTTTGAATCTTGTGCCCGGTAGAAGTTTGAGAAAGAGGGAAAGGCATTGAAAAGGAAAGAGGAAAAGAAGAACAAAGCTTGCCTTGAAAGACACACAAAAGAAATAGGAAGGCACCAGACCAACCAGCAGCAACAAGCATTAATGAAAAGTTTCGCTCATTGTGAGTCATTTTGACATATATATCCGTCGCTATCCTTCTTTCTTTCCCTCCTTCTTCTCGCTTGCTGGCTTGGCTTTTGTTTTTCTACAGTTGTTGATCTGACACCTGGGAAGCTTTGCTCATTTCTCTTCTCTTTACCCTCCTCCTCTTTCATCTCATCTCCCTCCCTCCCTCTTTCCTTCTTCACATGTAAATACTCACACCACTGCATCCATCCTCCTCTTCTCTGCTGCTGATTTTTTTATTCCACCCACCTTTTCCTCTCGCTCTCTGGCTGGTGCTCTTTTAGCTAGGGTAGGTGATGTGTGCCTTCTCTCGTTTCCTTTTCTCTATTCCCATCCTAGTCCATTTTCATTTTCCACATTCTTTCGCATTCCTCTTATCGCGTCAATAAGTCTTTTGACTTCTGCTTCTCCTTCTCTTCTTCATCCTCCTCCCCTTCTTTCATCAAAAGTGACAACTATTCGTCCTCCTTTCCTCGCTCCCTCCTTCTCTCCCTCATGTAGAAAAGGACCTCATTGGGGGTGCGTCATGACGCTGGTAGTGGTGCGAGGACGAGGAGGAGGGAGAGGAAGAGGACGGGGTCAAGGAAGACGTCGACCGGACCCGTAATGGCAAAGGTGGGGCTAGACCACTCACTCTCCCTCCTCCTCCTCCTCCTCCTCCTCCCCCTCCCGAACCCATCCCCAGCCGCAACGACGACGAGGACAAGGACGACAACAAAGTAGGGACGGCCGAGGAAAAGGAAGAAAGCACAGCCATAGCCACTGGTGGCATGGAACAAGCAGCCGGCACGTGCCCCGTGCCCATCGGTGCATGATTCGTCGCCCCCGCAGCAGCCGCCGGAGCCGCCGCTGGACCATTATTCCTGCTTGAGGCCCTGCTGCTGCTGCTGCTGCTGCTGCTGCTGCTACTACGTCCTCCCAATCTCCCTCCTCTCCCACCCCCACCTCCCTCCCTCCTTTCTTCCCTCCCTCCTCCTCCTCCTCCTCCTCCACTACCACCAGCAGCACCATCCCTCCTCTCCTCCTCCCCTTCCCCCCTCCTCCCCGGGACCGCCTCATGATGGATCCAATGCCGTGTATTCTTCACAGCCGCCGCCAGTGACACCGCCCCTGACATCCTCAACCACGGAGCCCCCAACAGAATCTCAGGTGGCAACCGTCGCCTCGGGTCCTTCTGCAGCAAATTCTCCAAAAACGCATGGAACTCCGGAGAGAACCTCCCACCAGCAGGTAAGGTAGGAGGGTCACTCTCCGTAATCGCCTGAATCATATCAATACAACTACTCCTTCGACTCCCATTCTTATTCCTCGCCTTATTCGACGGGGTCGTCGCCGCCGCCGCCGCTGCTGCCGCTGCTGCTGCCATTGCCGGGTCTCCTCCCATCCCTCCCTCCTCCTCGTCTTCCTCGTCCTCCCCGGCGCCGGGCTGGTAAGGGTACCGACCCGTGGCACACTCAATCAAAGTCAAGCCCAAGCTCCAGACATCAGAAGCGTAGTCATAGGGTTGATTCCTAATCCGCTCAGGGGACATATACTTAAAGGTACCCACAAACGTCCCACACATCGCCAGGGAACTCTGCAACTCGGCGGAGAGGCCAAAATCGGAGACCTTGACTTCACCGTGGCTGTTGATCAGAAGGTTGGAGGGCTTGATATCACGATGCACCCGCTTGTCGTGCTTGAGGTAGGCTAATGCCCAGAGGATTTGAAAGACCATATTCGCTAGGGCACGTTCGGGGATAGGGCCGAGTTGAGCGATGAGGTTGGCAAGGGCCCCGCCGTCCATCATTTCAAGCGCAAGGGTAATGCAACCCTCTCGATAAAAAGCCCCATAAAAAGAGATGAGACTCGGGCAGGCTGCGTCGTACAGGGTGCAAATCTCCCGAATCAACTGCGAGCGTCGCGACTTATCAAACATGTTAATCACTTTCAACGCCAGCCTCGTCCCCGTGGGTTTATGCACCGCTTCCAACACCGCGCCCGTCGCCCCTTTACCTATGACAGCGCCTATCTCCAGGTCTTCATACGCCACGGTAAACATCTTGGGGTGATCCCGCATCGCCAACCCCCGCGCACCAATCGCAAGCCCCACCCTAACATGCGCCCCACTTCCCCGCAAAAACACATTGTCCAGCTCGTCGTTGAAATCGAAGGATTCTTCCATGGCCGAGGCGGCGCCGGGGGTCTCCGCATCCGTGAGGGTCAGGGAGAGGGACAGGCAGGAGGAGCGGTCGGAGGCGGTGGACATGGTGCGTTGTAGGTACAGAGGTGGAGCAACGGAGGGCAGGCTCATTGTGCGAGACCCCAGCGGTGGCGGTGGTGGAGGCACGGAGAGGTGGTGGTGGTCGCGGTCGCCAGGAGGAGACATGAGCGACAGGGCCCGGTTGGGAGTCGTGCTCAAAGGAGACAGGGCGTTCGACGAGCCGTCGTCACCACTGTCGGACCAAGCGCTGCTGCCGGCCGTCCTAAAGGACGACGACGCGCAACGCAACGGAGGCAGCCACGCCAACTTTCCTAAAGCTTCTTGTTCCGAGACGAGGGGGCGGGGCGATGCGGAGGCGGACTGTGTTGCTTGCCTCCTGCTTTTTAAAAGCCAGAGCGCATCCCTCTCAACGCGTGCTCCTGTGAATTTTTACGTGGGGAAGGCATGAATGTGTGAGCACGGTGTGTGTGAGCCGCTTGATTCTTGCCCGTCAAATCAATGTGCGGTGCAAGTGTGGTGTGAGCCCACAACAGAAGTCCCTCCGTCTCCACCAAGCCAAGGGCATGGGCGTCTGCGCTGCCTCTGGCAGAAACAGGTCGTGGTGCGAGGGGGAAGGCAGGGTCCTCCCACGCGAGAGCCCGCACACGCACAGGCACGCAGATTGATATTGAGTGAGTGTTGCTGCTTGCTTGCGTAGCGGAGAGACTAGAGTGGGCGATCATGATGCAATGATCGAGGCTGCCTGTTGTCAGCGAGCGGAACACTCGTCGGAGCAGCACGCGGACATCCTCGCCTTTGTAATCGACGCCCCACAAACGCTGCCTGTTTATGCTGTGGTGTGATGGATTTGCAAACAGGGGGAGGGGAACGTGCGTGTGTGTATTGAATTAGAGAAGAAGGGGTCTCAACGAGCTGCTTCCTTGGTGCCGAGAGGAGCCGAGAGAAGGGAAACCCGATAGTGCGTCGGCAGCGACCGTGCCGTCCAGGCCCATGGCCAGGGCAAGTCACAAGTGTGAATGTGTGATATGTGCAGCGGACAAGGAAAGGTTGTTCTCGTGGCTGTGTGGGGAGTGTGTCGTGCTTGCCTCGCCTATATGTTCGAAGTCGTGTCGAATGGTGGGTGCCCAGAATAAAACCTCCCCACACCTGCTCCATTCCCACTTTACTATGAAGAAAAGCAAAATAAGGAAAGCAAAAAATCTTGCCCCCTTTTCCTTGTTCTTCATTAGTTTTCTTTCAATTATTTTGACGACGCCTTTGTGCTCGTCTGTTATTTCTAGTTCCCCCTTTTTTTCTGTACAAGGTTTTCTTCTGGACTCGCCAGTAGCCAGACACACACACACACACAATCACATATAAAAATACTCTACTTCGAGAGTCACACACACACTGAAATTGCTGGAATTAAAAGCCACACTTCAATTTCTATACCTATATATATAATGGTGGACTCACGGTAGAAAAAAGACACTCGATGCACACCCTTTCTTCATTTATCTGTTCGCATTTGCCCCCGTACACACACAACAGACATATATATATTTGTATACGTAGGTTGGACAAAAGGGAAGGGTGCTACAAGCAGTTTTGGAAATGATCTCTGCACCCATCTCTCTTGTCTATCCGCCGTCTTTACTCACTCAACAATCATCAAGTGAACTCAACCCCTCAATCCCTCTCCACCCTTCCTCCTCCTCTCCCTTCACCTCTTCCTTCCTCTCTTCATCCTCCTCTCACTCTCACTCTGAAACCACCAACGACACTGACACCGAGCTACCCCCGCGCCATCGTTGCTCCTCCCTCGCCGCCAGCTCCTCCCGTCGTGTCCGCACAAAGTGCTGCAACCACAAAAAGGAGGCAAACACAGAGGTCATATATATAACAAACCCCACGCTTTGAAAGTCAGTCAACGACACCGGCCCCGAAATAAACTGGGGAGACTTCATTTGCAGAATTGCGTCTTCCTCCGACGATGCTGCTGCTAGTACTGATGGTGATGAAGCGGCAGCAGCAGCAGCAGCAGGAGTGGTGGGTCCCCAGATTGCCAAGGCGGAGTAGACTAACATCGCCCATCCTAGTAAATGACAAATTCCCACCACCGCAAAGAGGACAATGGGCATCCACACCTTCCGAGCCGAGGTGACGGCCTCCTTGGACCAGGCAAGAGCGTGGGAGAGGAGGAGGGAGAGGGGGTGTGGCGAGGCAGCAGCCGGAGAATAGGGAGGGGGTGGGGGAGCGTTGAGTCGGCGGAGCATGCCTTCCTCCAGCCAAAAGGGTGGTGGTGGTGGGGATTGACGATGGTGCTGGTGGCGGCGTGGTGGTGGTGACGCTGAAGCAGAGGAGGAGGAGGAGGAGGAGGGGCGGGGAAGCGACGACGATGGGGAGGAGGAGGAGGAGGCAGCGGTGGGCAGCGAGGTGGAGGAGGAGGGCAAGGGAGGCAGCAGCGCCTCCAGGTCCTCCATGGTGTATTGTGTTAGGTTAATGTGTGTACTGTGTGGGTGTGTGCGCGGAGAGGAGAGGGCGTGAGTTGTGGTGGGTGGGGTGCTTGTGATGGGAAGCTAGTGTGCGCAACGGCTCTGGGAGGCTGATGATAGACACACGAGGAGCGCGGTTAAGTAAAAGCGACAGGACTTTGGACGCGGGGGCAATGCCAACCAATTCACGCCTTAAAAGGCGTCGAAAAGGATGTCGTGGGTGTTTGCGTGAAAGGAACGAAGGGACAAATCTCGTGCCGGGCACACGATGCAATCAACAGAGGCGGAGAACCCCAACCGCCGCGCTTGATGTTGAAGCATCCCTCCTCATGGCCCATACCACTTTGTGTGTGACGAGACGTCCATTTTGGAAGGCTCCAAGGCACTGTACTGATTGAGTACCCCGTAATTATTGAGAGCATGTATCGACTGAGCTGCTGTATGACTCCCGTTTGTATTAGTGGCTTGTCAATGCCTCAATCTGTTGCTTGGCGTGCCAGACAGCCGTCCAACAGTGGCCATGTAATGGTCGCAGTTGGCCCATCGGGTGGGGTACATCTCGGATTTCTACTCTAGTCAGGTAGCAGCAGCAAGAACAAAGAGGCTGCGTTGTCATTTCAAAACACATCGATAATTTACTTTTCTTTGACCAACGCATTCCCCGGCTCGACACGAACGCCCATGACCATCTCACCCCCTCTATTTCCCGAACCAACCCCTTTATTATCAAACTCAACAAAAGTACCGCCCCGCCACAATACTCCCAAACACCACGCCACCCACCCACTTATTTGCTTCAAACCTCGCCGCCAGATTAACCGGATTATTCAACTCCGCCGTCCCAAGCTGCCACATTAAAGACCCAGCGGTCAGCCCCGTGCCCACATAAAAAGGCCAGGCCAAATCCGCCTGCACACCTGCCAGGAGCAATCCCCCAATCATCGCCGCTGAAAACCCAGCCAGAACAGGCTTAGTCCTCTCCTCGCCAAAGGTCAAGGCCGTCGAATGCAGCCCTAGGCGGGCATCATCCTTCTTATCTTGATGCGCGTACAGAGTGTCATACACCATCGTCCACGCCACCGCCGAGGCATACAACGGCAAGACCACCGGCCAATCACACGACCCATGCGTGGCCGCCCACCCCATCAACACTCCCCAGTTGAAGGTAACCCCCAGAAAAAGCTGGGGATAATCCGTCCAACGCTTCATCAGAGGGTACGCCAAAACCAAGGGCACCGAAGCCATGCCCAAGTAAATACTATACTCATTCAACTGCACCAACACCCCCAATCCCACCAAAAGCTGCGCCCCCAGAAACACCACGCCATTCCTCATCGAGATCTCTCCCGAAGTAATAGGCCTGTATTTGGTCCGCTCTACATTCTTATCTATATCCCGATCCCACAAATCATTGACCGTGCACCCCGCCGAGCGCATCACCACCGTACCCACCCCAAACGCCGCCAGGAGTCGCCAGTCCGGCAACGTTCCCGAGGCCGCCGCAAGAGCAAGACCCCAGTAACCTGGCCAGAGGAGGAGGTAGGTGCCGATGGGCTTATCGACGCGGGCCAGGCGCAGGTAGGGTTGCATGGGCTTGGGGAAGCGCTCGACAAAAGGCGAAGAAGGTGGGGAGGGTGGGGGTTTTGATGATGGAGATTGGGGTGGTGTTTTGAAAGAAGTGGAGAACGTGCGACGGAGAGGGATGGGCAAGGAGTTGCAGGAAGGCTGGTAGAAAGAAGGGATGGGCAGGGTGGTGGCATCGAATGATGGTGGCCTGGTTCTTCTCCGGCTGCTTCGGATGCTGCTATCGCGTTGCTCCCCGCTTGTCCGTGTCAGGACCAGTCGACCCATCGGCAACAAAGGGAACGCATTGGCGATGCTGCTGCTAGCCCGCCGCACGCTTGTGCTGCTGCTACTCGTGCAGGCGCTGGCCGATGTTTTCCACCGCAAGGTCACCATCAACCTCCTACCCCTCGGTATCATCCTTGCGCGTGCCTGGCGTAAAAGCACGACGGCCCTGGATCCTCCTCGTCCGTGGGTGCCTCTGGCAGGTTCATGTGGAGGTATGCGTGCGGTTGATAAGGGTGGGCTGAGCATGGGTGTGCGTGCGTGTGTGGAGGGGCTGAAAACGAAGAGGCTGCCATCATCGTCGGCCGGCGGCGGCCGTTTGAAAGTGCGTGGTGGCGGATTTGGACATGCCCTGACTGATATGTAACTATATGTGTCCGCGTCTCGTGCAATGCATAATCCTTACCCTCATCTAAACCCACAGGACAAACCATGCGTCGACAGCATCTGCTGCCCTTGGCGTGCTTGGCGGCGGCCGCCTTGCCATTGGTGTCGAGTTTCTTCCTCCGCCAACCGCTCCCCCTGCCGCAACGCTCCCCCTCTTCCTCCTATTCCAGCCGCCACAGCCACAGCACATCCCCAGCACGGACTCGCTCTCGTCTCCACGCCACCACCAGCACGCCATTACGACCTCAAGACACGCTGGAAGAAGAACACGACGTCGTCGTCATCGGCTCGGGCATTGGGGGCTTGTGCTGTGCATCTCTTTGTGCTGCCACGTATGGACTGGACGTCGCAGTCGTAGAGTCTCATTATCATTGCGGCGGCGCCGCCCACGCCTTTGAGATCGATGGGTTCAATTTCGACTCCGGTCCCTCGCTTTTTAGTGGCCTGTCGGCAGAGGCTAGCCCCAACCCGTTGCTTCACATTTTCCAAGCAATTGATGAGAAGGTCGATTGGTTGACCTACAACACCTGGGGCGTCTCCTTGGCGCAATACGGCACATTTGCCGCCACCATTGGCCCCGAGCCTTTCCAAGAAATTCTGAAGAAGCACGGGGGGCCCGACGCCCAGGAGCAGTGGGAGCGATTCATGAATCTAATCAACCCTCTCTCCGAAGCAGCGATGGCATTGCCTCCTTCAGTACTTCGCAACGACCTGGGCGTCCTTCTAACCATGGCTCGGTTTTGGCGCGCCGTCGTCAAAACCATTCCCAAAGGCCCTCAGCTTCAACAGCCCTTTTCCACCATCCTCGCCAAAGCAAACGTGACTGACCAATTCATTTTGGACTGGCTAAGCCTCCTCTGCTTCTTGCTGCAGGTGAGTGCTCTCCGTTTTCTTTTCCTATTCTCCCTCCCTCTTTCCCCCTAATTCCTGATTTCCTCCTTCATTTCTTGATTACGGCTGGCAAACATTTCCTCTTCCCATCTTATTCACCCCTCCTTCCCTCTTCCAAACAGCAAAGCAAGAACGAACTCTCCTTAAACCCTCCCTCCCTTCCTCCCTTCTCCCAAATTTCCTTTCAACCTATCTCATTCATTCCTTCTTCCCTCCCCCCTTCCCTCCTTCTCTCCCTCCCTCCCTCCCTCCCTCAGGGCATGACCGAAGAGGGCACCATGACAGCCGTCATGGCCTATATGCTCGCTGACTGGTATCGCCCGAACGTCAAACTCGACTACCCAAAAGGAGGGACAGGCGCAGTCATTGATGCCCTTGTCCGCGGCGTCACCAAAACAGGTGGTAAAGTCTACACCAGCGCTCACGTCGACCAAATCCTCGTAGAAAGCAACCGAGCCGTAGGCGTGCGTCTCAAAAGCGGGAAGGTCCTCCGGGCTCGCAAAGGAGTGGTTAGCAATGCTTCGATTTGGAATACCGCCCGTCTGCTCCAACCTGACGCCTTACCTGAGTATCTGCAGGAAATGCAAAGCACCCCACAGACGGAGAGCTTTCTCCATCTGCATCTTGGCATTGATGCGAAGGACCTCCCTGCCGACTTGCAGTGTCACTATGCCGTGGTGAACGATTTCAAGCAGCCGATCAATAGCCCCGGGAATGTGATCATCATCTCTATTCCCTCCCTCCTTGACCCTTCCTTGGCCCCGGCGGGATCACACACCATTCATGGTAAGTAGTGTGTGTATAACAATGCTTATCTCCGCTCTCCTACTCTTCCACTGAAATAAAGCCTTGCTCTGTGTCCAATTCGCTGCCTAGTACCGCACCCTCTCATCTATTTTCCCTTCCCCTCTCCCTCTCCCCTCCTCCAGCTTACACTGCTGGCAACGAGCCCTATGGCCCCTGGGAGGGGTTAGATCGAAATGGACCCGAATACAAGAAATTGAAGGAGGAACGGAGTCAGATTCTCTGGCGGGCGATCGAGAAGGCCATTCCGGATGTGCGTTCAAGGGTGAAGCTGTCGTTGGCGGGCACGCCGTTGACGCATGCCCGGTTTTTGCGGCGGGATAAGGTATGATATATTTGGGCGTTTCTCCATTTTCTCCTTTGTTTTCCCGTTCCTCTTTATTTTATGTAAATATGAGGACGTCTCTCCTTCTTCTTGTCTTTCCTTTCTCCGTTTTTCCTCTTCTCGCTTCTTATCATCTCATGCTCACTCAATTCTTCCTCCTCTTTCTCACCATCTCACTTTTATAGGGCACGTATGGTCCTGCGATTCGCGCGGGGCAGGATACCTACCCCTCGGCGATGCCCATGCCGGGCTTGCTGCTGTGCGGGGATAGTGTCTTTCCAGGGATTGGTAAGTGATGGTGGTAAAGAGGGGGGAGGATCTCTTTGTTTGATTGTTTGAGTATCCATTCTTACTTATCCGCGCCCTTCCTTCACTTTTTATTCCCACCATCACGAAGAGCTCTCTCCATCCCCGCCTACACTTTTCATTTCTCATTCACACATCCACCATACTACCAAACCTTCCACACAGGCATGCCCGCGGTTGCTGCCTCGGGCAACATCGCAGCGAACAACCTGGTCTCCGTCCGCAAGCACATGAAAATGTTGGACAAGATCAAGATGTGAGCTCATCAGAACAAAGCAGCAGTAAGATAAGATAAGCAAGTAGGATTGATAATGAGAAAATCAAAAGAAAGAAAGACACAACAATTGTACAATAATACATCAACTAGTAGTGAAACAAACAACAATGCTTGCCTAGGTGCTTGACTTCTGGGCGAGAAGAATATATATATCGTTGCCCTTTCTTCTTTCATCTTCATCATCTTGTCTATTCTCTTCATACACGGGAATTTGACTCCCCTCCCCTCCCTCCCACTCCCTCCTTTCCCCTCCCCTCATTTAATCATCGGGATTCATCGTGTTGCTCAAAAACTTCTCGGCGAAGGTCTTCTTATTCTTGTACTTCCGCGGGGTCTCCGTGTCCGCGGCCAACAATCGAAGCAAGTGAGTCTTTTGCTTCCATTGCATCAAAGTCTCCTCTAACTCCATATACCCCTTCTTGATCAGCATGTCCACAATCACCGGGTCGCCGACGTGGGAGTTCTTGCGGAAGAGGTTTTGGACCTGGGCACGGGCCTGTGTAGGTGTGTGTGTGTGGGGAAGTGGAAAGAGAGAGAAATGAGTCGTTAATTCGCGATTTGATTTGGGAGGCAGGATAACAGATCAATGCGTGGCAGTGAAAGACGGTGGTTGTGGCAAGCTTCCGCGAAGAGAGCGCAGCAGTCTGTCGTATTGCTCAAGGTGAGAAATGCACTCCGCTGCGTTGCTGCGTCAAGCCTGCGGGTGGATAAGCCCTACCGCGACCCCCAGAAGAAAACAGCTCTCGCAGGCACATAAATTCCTCCTTTCCCTCAATGCACACAACACACCGCGAACAAGAAAGTCTACTCCACCCCATCCCACCCTGCCCTCCCATCCGCCCGGACGTACCTCAGCAGGGGCCAGGTCCGCATCATAGATGGTGAGCACACGGGGCAGCTCCTTGGAAATGGTGCGGTACAACTGCACCACCGGGTTTCTGTGGGAGTGTACGTGTAGGTAGATGCGTGTGAGTCCGGGCTGCGCTTGCAGGGACCAGAGCAAGGGAGGGGTCGAGGGGGTCGATGATGCTGCTGCCGCCGCCTCCAACTCTCTTCCCACCCCAAGACAAACCCTCCACCCAACCACTGTCCACTTACTTGACCGTCTTGTCCTTGCCCATGTAGCTGGCCACTGCCTTGAACGCCATGGCTGCGGCCTGTGGTTTGTTTGGTGTGGTAAAGGGTTGGAATGAGCACAAGCGAGTGATCTATTTCCAAGGCATCTCTTGGCTGCTTTTTGTCTTTGCTGGGTCTTTTGCGCTGCCTTTGCGACCACCCAAAGCAAACCTCAGCATCTCCGACGTCCATGCCACGCTGCTGGTACTGCAAGACAAGCTTTGGGGCTTGACCAATGCCTTGGCTGCTCAGCAAAGCCCCGCATGCAATGCGCTTTTGTCATCATTCGAGGGCTCATCATCTCGCTTTTGGCACCCATGGCTTCGCCTTCGCTAGAAATGCCCTTGTTCTTGTTCCACTTCGCTCTACACCCTCACCCCCTACAGCGCAAGGGGACAGTCCACGGGTGCACGTGCCGGTGGTCGTGCTGGTGCGGATGCCAGGAGCTGCGGTGTGCTTTGCCTGGTCTTTTCCAAGCCTCGCCTCTCATCATCCCACATGAAGAAGCCACCTAGCCTACCACCCCACTTCTTGCGCCTCTGTCCCTCACCGCACAGCATCCTACAACACGCCTCGATAGGGTGACGGCCTTGACGACGCCGCGCAGAAGAGGACGGGCGCCGCCGAGCTTGCGGCCTCCAGCCTATCACTCCATTTCCAAGTCTGCCGCTCACCCCACCCCATTCCATTCCCTCCTTCCCCTCCCCCTCGAAACAGGCCATGACGACCTTGCCCAGAAGAGCGGCGCTGCTGCTGGCGGCGCTGGCCTTGCCTTCCCCAGCGACCTCCATCTTCTACCTGCCAGGCGTGGCGCCCAAATCCTACGACAAGGGCGAGTCGGTGCGGCTCTATGTCAACAAGCTCACGTCGACCAAGACCCAGATCCCGTACGACTACTACTCCTTGCCCTATTGCCACCCTAACAAGATCCAGGGGGAGTCGGAGAACTTGGGGGAGGTGCTGGCAGGGGACCGGATTGAGAAGAACACGGATGTGGATTTGAACTTTAAGGTGAATGCGCATTGTCAGACTTCGTGCCGGGTGCTGCTGGACGAGAAGAAGAAGAAGCAGTTTATCAAGGCGATTGATCAGGAGTATCGCGTGCATTGGATCGTGGACAACTTGCCGGTGGCGACGAAGGTCAAGAGTGATTTGCGGCCGGATGAGGTGTATTACTTGAGGGGCTTCCCTGTTGGAGGGTTCTTGGATGACAAGCACTTTTTGTTCAACCACATGCGTTTGATTATCAATTATCACGAGGAGAAGACTGATGTGCCCACGGAGGGCGGGGGGGGAATTCGCCGTACGCATAACTCCCGGATTGTGGGTTTTTTGGTAGAGCCTTATAGTATCAAGCATGCTTACACGGGAACCTGGCCGACGGCGGCGGAGGAGGGGAAAAAGATGGAGTATAGCACGTGCTCGGCCGCGGCGCCTGCCATGAATGACCAGCGGAATTTTATGACGCTTGAGAATAATGACGAGATTATTTTTACGTATGATGTGGAGTGGGTGGAGGATTCGAACACGCCGTGGGCGCACCGGTGGGATGTGTACTTGCAGGGGAACCCGGACGATAAGATCCATTGGTTTTCGATCACGAATAGCACGATGATTGTTTTCTTCTTGGCGGGGATGGTGGCGATGATTCTGGTGCGGGCTTTACATAGGGACATTAGCCGGTATAATGATTCGACGGCCGCAGAGGACGCGAAGGAGGAGTATGGGTGGAAGTTGGTGCATGCTGATGTGTTCCGCCCTCCCACTACGATGCCCATGGTGTTTGCAGCCTTGGTAGGCTCAGGCGTGCATTTGCTGGTGATGACGTTCGCGACGCTGATTTTTGCGTTGCTTGGCTTCTTGTCCCCGGCGAATCGTGGGTCGTTGGTCACGGCGTTTGTGCTCTTGTTTGTGTTTTTGAGCTCCTTTGCGGGTTATACCTCGTCGAGGATTTATAAGATGTTCCGTGGGACGGATTTCAAGCGCAATACCCTCATGACTGCCTTCCTCTTCCCGGGCATCGTTTTCTCGATCTTCTTGGCCTTGAATGCTGCAGTGGCTGCCCGAGGGTCGACCTTGGCGTTGCCGGTTGGGTACTTTTTCCTGTTGATTTTCTTGTGGTTTGGTGTGTCTGTGCCTTTGGTGTTTGTTGGGTCTTACTTTGGGTATAAGAAATCAGCGATCGAGCATCCGGTCCGCACGAATATCATTGCACGAGGCGTCCCTCCCCAGCCTTGGTACATGCATCCTTTGCTGGTGATTGTTTTCAGTGGAATTCTGCCCTTTGGGGCGGTGAGTGTGGAGTTGTTTTTTATCATGTCTGCGCTGTGGTTGCATCAGTTTTACTACATCTTTGGGTTTTTGTTCTTGGCGGTTCTGATTCTGGTGGCGACGTGCGCGGAGATGACGATTGTGATGACTTACTTCCAGTTGTGCAATGAGGACTATCGGTGGTGGTGGCGGAGCTTTTTGTGCTCGGGATCCTGTGCGCTGTATATCTTTTTGTATTCCATCTGGTATCTGGCTAAGGAGCTGGAGATTGATGAGAAGATTGGGATGATGCTTTACTTCGGGCACATGACTGTCTTCACCTTCACCTTCTTTTTATTGACTGGGGCGATTGGCTTCTATGCCGCGTTTTGGTTCAATCATCGGATTTACTCGTCGATTAAGGTGGATTAGAGGGAGGGAGGGACGGAGGGACGGAGGGACGGAGGGAGGGATATGATGAATTACGAGCGCGGTTGGCTCTTATGCCGCGTTGTGCGTTTATTTGTCGTTTCATTTTAATGAGTGAAAGGGAGGGGGGGAGGGAAGAAGGAAAATGGAGGAATGGAATGGTGTATTTTTGGTGAGAGTAATGGGAAAACGAAAAAGTAGTAGTAGCAGCAGCAAAACAACAAAGCAAAGACAGGAGA
>Ga0209390_10005882_pt1 | contig 16900 bp, 15 predicted proteins | sample BON01_FD_187212 | JGI IMG/M metagenome (GOLD analysis project Ga0209390, IMG submission 187212) | Freshwater microbial communities from Lake Bonney liftoff mats and glacier meltwater in Antarctica - BON-01 (SPAdes) (version 2) | ecosystem: Environmental > Aquatic > Freshwater > Ice > Glacier...
GCAGATTGTCCTCTCCAGAAATCACCACACCAGACACCTCTCTGGTCTGTGCGAATAATGTGCTGATCAGTCCCAGACATAAAAGTAATGTCATACTGAATAGCTTTAAATTAGTAAAGTTTCTCATAGGCATACGAGTTCATTGTTAATTAATAAAATTTAATAGTTCAATCTATCCCAGTGCATTTACAAAAGCAAACTATTTTTTGCCGAAAATTGACTGAATTTAAAAAATATGTTGTTATAATATATAAATAGACTTTACAGACCGTACTATTTTGTGAAAAATTGAATGATTGACTGAATAAGATGGAGTTTGTTTATTTAAAAAAATATTTGTACCCACAATTACACCAGTAGCCAAATAAGATTAAGGTGACATTTTGTGACATTTTCTTTATCAGGTTAATAAGTTGCTTTAAATCGGATCAAAATAAACAGTTTTGATCATGAAAATCATCAATTTTATTAATCAATTTCCAGATGAAGCTTCCTGTGTGGAATTCATCAAGCATGCAAGGCTTCAACAAGGGATTATCTGCAAACGGTGTAGCCATTCCCAGAATTACTGGCTTGAGAACAAGAAATCCTTCCAGTGTGCTTCTTGCAAGTTCAGGTCCGGTGCAGTCATGGAAAACAGTAATTTACCGGTCAAAACATGTATGTTGGCGATGACCTTTATCTTCTCTTACCAAGAAAGGGTTCAGTGCTACAGAACTTCAGAGGCAATTGATAATGTAGCGATATGAGCCAGTATTCAGAATGTATCATAAACTCAGAGTAGTGATGGGCAAAAGAGATGATGGCTATAGACTGGAAGATATGGTTGAATATGACGAAGCATTTGTAGGCAAAGCGACAAAACCTAAAGTCAAAAACAACCTGAAAAGAGGGCGAGGAAGCCAAAAGCAATCAAAAGTTGCGGTAATGGCGAAGTTTATAATTTGAAAAAACGTAGACTCTAAAGTCCTTGAGACGAGCTGTAGGTACTTTAAGATGAAGAAGATAAAGAACTTGGAAGCTAAAACCGCACAGGCTTCAATCAAGGAATGTATCGATAAAGATTCCGTTCTTCAAACAGACAAGAGTACTACTTTTTCTGATTTGATTGACTGTATCGATGTTTATATCAAAGAAATGTCTAAAACTAAGGAAGGGAAATTCAACCTTAAATGGGCCCACATTGCAATAAGTAACTTAAAAAAACACCTGCAAACCCACCATATGATAAGCGAACGAATGATGCAGAACTATTTGGACGAGTTTTATTATAAGCGGAAACGAAGGTACTTTGGTAAAAACTTTTTGATCGATTCATTATTGCTTCTATTTATCCTCTCTGATGTGATTACAGATAATCATCCAAAAAATTAAAATCTGTTTCAATTTCCATCTCAATCGGTTGTTATAACCGATTTACTACTTGTTTCTTTGGTAGTCGTATTGACCACATACCCCTCAAATCTCCAGCATTGTAATCTAATGATTTATCGTCTGGATTAGGCGTAATAATTTTTTCCAGTGTCTTTGCATCTATGCTCTGACTCGGGTCACCTTGAAAACTTAGACAAAAACCTTCCGGGATGAAAATAGCTTTGGTAAATAACAATACATCGCCATTCTCGATCTTTTGAATGCTGGGATCACTTTTAATCCCGTTTTCAGCATTGTATTCATATGCTTCCAATAAAAGAAGTTCATATTCTGTAGGTTTATCTGTAGGATCCCTGTACATAATCGATAGCCTTCTAACGTCTACATTATATTTTTCACTTATCTCTTTCAAAATTTGAGTAGCCTTCACGTTGCAAAATTCTACAGCTCCATCTACTCCATTTTCTTCTTTAGCTTTTTGTAGGTTGGATATCAATTGAGCCTGTGCTTCAGTAGCGATCGAATCGCCCCAGACCGTGGCTTCTTGCACAATTTCAAAATCTGAAAGCTTCTTCACTTCCATTTTTTGATTAACAGCTTCAAATACTTCCTTTGAAACCCGCTCCTGCGGGCCGCAGGAAGAAATTAGAAATCCAGCGACAATCAAATTTATTATAATTTTCATTTTTTTTGGTTCACTTCCTTTAAAGCTACAAATCTAGAATCAAAATCGAAATTCAAGATCCACCTTTTAGCTGAGTTAACAGAAGATAGCACTTTGACAAGCAGTAAAATCACGTATTTTTGTTAGAATTCATTGAAATAACGAATGCGAAAACTTTTACTATTATTTTATCTATTTTCATGTATTTCTTCGACAATTTACGCACAGACTTGGACTCGGATGCAAAGCTGGGGACTGGATTTCGAATCGATAAGTTGGATTGATACTAATTTGGGATTTATAGTTGGCGAAAATCTGATTATCCGTACAAAAAATGGTGGTCTTTCATGGGAGGAATATCCCATTTCCTTCCAGGGGAAATTAAAAAGCGTAGATTTTTGGAATGAAGATCTGGGTGTTGCAGTGGGAGAAAATGGATTAATCTATCAAACCGCTGATGGTGGAGAAAATTGGATGCTGATTCCGAATTCCAATAGTACGGATCTCCTAAATGTAGCTTTTACCAACTCGTCAAGATTAATCGCCACGGGTGCAAGTGGAAGTATATTACAGTCTAACGACAGCGGCCAAAATTGGAGTACTTTAACTTCTGGATCTAATCTAAATCTGAATGACCTATTCATCATCAATACAGATACTTCTTTCATTGCCGCTGATCAAGGTCGCATCCTTCGCAGCATCGATGGCGGTCAGCAATGGACTTCCATCAGTACCGGTCAAAACCAGAATCTCAGAGGAATTACTTTTTCCTCTCGATTGATTGGCTATGCAGTAGGAGATCAAGGCGTCATACTAAAAACTACAGACGGAGGAACATCTTGGACTACTACTCCATCTCCCGTGAATACAATACTGAGAAAAGTATCCTTCAGCCCAATAGATAATCGAATCATCACAGTGGTCGGTGATAACGCTACTGCACTACGATCTACAAATTCTGGAACCACATTTACTCAACTGAATCTTGGAGCTGCCAATAAGCGAAACTTGGCGGATGTGGAATTTAAGCCAGGTTCAAACTTGGTATCCTCCATAGGTCAAGATGGCTATTTGTTAAACTCTACTAATGCAGGTGGCAGCTATTTACAAGCACTGGCAGGTATTCGAAATAATTTTACCGGAACAGATTTCAAGTCCGATCAAATCGGTTTAATCTCAGGCGAGAAAGGGCGGTTTTTTCTTACCACGAATGCTGCGGTAAGCCTCACTAATAGATCACTTCCAGAGCCAATAGATCAAGTAAGTTTAGATTTTTGGAATACCTCATTTGGGTATGTTTCAGGTGCAGCAGGGAAAATATATCGTACGGGAAACAGCGGGTCGAGCTGGGTAGCCATACCTGCCCAAACTACCCAAACAGTAAATGGCTTCTATCTTTTTGCACCTTCAGTTGCGTACATAGCTGGAAGTAATGGCTATATCGCCAGATCGTTTGACTCAGGAGGGACGTGGGATTCCAATGTGACTACAAATACTCTCGAAAATCTCAGAGACATCACTTTCTTTGATTTCCAAGTTGGTTTTGCTATGGGAGATAAAGGTCAAATCAGTTGGTCGAATGGTGGAAATGTATGGGAAAACCTTCCAAAACTGACTACTGAAAATCTTAATGCACTTGCAAAAGTAGACTCATCCACAGCTATCATTGTAGGTGATCGCGGAGTGATTTTAAAGTCAGAGGACAAAGCCAGAACCTGGAGAAGAATTACCTTGGACGAAACTGAGAATCTGAACGCAGTCGATTTTTGGGATTCTTCTATAGGATTTGTTGTAGGTGATAATGGCAAAACACTTCAAACAAAAGACGGCGGAGAGACTTGGGTCGAAATCCCAAGTGGAACCATACGTAATTTGACCAGCATTAGTGCTGGCAATCCTGTGGTGGCCTTTGCAGTGGGAGATGATGGGACTATTATGACTTATCTCTGCGTGCCTCCAACTGACGTGAGCGAAATAATTGGTCGTGAAAGAAGTTGCCTGGGAGTGCAAAAATACTCGATTACAGATAGTCCTGTATTAGGTTCTCAACTGGTTTGGCGTGTCGATGGAGGAACAATTACAAGCGGTCAAGGAAGCTCAGAAGTTGAGGTAGTTTGGACTATTCCGGGCAGAAACGGAATCTTCATAAGCCGACAAAACTTCTGTGGAAACGGCGAAACTTCATTTATGGAAGTAATAGTCGACAATTTAGCGTCCGCCAATCAGGAAATTTCTGGGGATGGAAAGGTTTGCCAGGGATCATCTTATCCCTACTTCCTCCCATCCAAGTCAGGGATAACTTACACTTGGAACGTTTTCGGTGGAAAGATCACTGCGGGTCAAGGAAGCTCATCAGTTCTAGTGGAGTGGACATCTGCCGGCCCTCAATCTATATCTGTGATTCAGGAAAATGACTGTGGGAAGACTAATGCTATTCAGAAGCTTATTCAAGTAACGGTGGCACCAACTCAACCAAGTCAAATAGAAGGTGCGGCTCAAACTGGACTCGGAATACACACTTATGAAGTAACGCTTCAAAATGAGATAAACTTCAGATGGGAAATCAGCGGTGGAGGAATCATTCAGCAAGGCCAAGGCACCAACCGAGTCTTAGTTTCCTGGCAAAGTGAAGGTGATTTCCAATTGAAAGTCACTCCCCAAAATGAATGCAATGACGGTACTGCCCGAGTGCTTGGGGTAAATGTTAATGTCATAACATCACTTCCTGAAAAAGAGATATCAGGGGTAAAAGTATATCCGAATCCTTCAACTGGGATGATTTTCGTGGAATTTGATGGCTCTTCAAATTGGGAGTCATTGATTTTGATCAACTCCATTGGCCAAAGAATCCAATCTGTGGACAGATCTGAAAATCAGGATAAGATCCGTTTAGAAAATCTTCAAAAAGGGCTTTACATTTTGCAGATTCAAAGCAAAAGCTCGACGGCACAATTCAAATTCATTGTAAATTGATGCTTTCACACCATTACAAAAAATGATGCCAGTTGAGCTATTTGCTTTGCTGATTTCCGAAATGGCATTTTCGTTGGTTTAACTATTTCTAAACAATTATTGCGCTTCACCTCTGATCTGGACGTATTGGAAGAGATCTCCTACTACCCCATTCTTGATAAATGCATTTTTTAAGATAGCTTCAGGGACGTAACCCGACTTTTCTAAAACTCCCATCGACTGCCCATTGAACTCGTAGATTTGAGCAAAAATTCTTAGTATTTCAAACTTTTCAAAAATAAAATTAGTATAGATTTTAATTGCTTCAGTTGCTATTCCTTTCCCCCAGAAAGGTTCTCCCACCCAAAACCCAAGTTCCATATTAGTTCTCAATTCGTCTTTACCTCGCTCGGCACCTACAGAGCCCGCTAATTTTCCTTCAAATTCGATAGCAAAATTCTGAGGTGGATTGAATTTTTGGTTGTGCTCTATCCAATGTCTTGCATCATGGATCGTATAAGGCTGCGGAAAGCTATCGCGGAGACTCATCGCAATCTTGGGATTATTAGCAAGGGGATACAATTGATGGAAATGAGCATCATTCCAGCTCACTAAATTAATTCCTCGTTCACCTGTAATAATCATAAAAGCATAAAAATTAATAATTCAATATAATAGGGTATTTCCAGAAAATAAATTTCTGAACATTAATATGCAAATCGCAGGCCTAGTCCTCTATCCCGCCTGTATTCATTTTTTCGAGGTTCTCTGCAAATCTCAATGCGGAGATAAATTCTGCAATCTGTCCATCCATCACCTCAGGGAGATTGTAGACGGTTTTGTTTATGCGGTGGTCAGTCACTCTCGACTGAGGATAATTGTAAGTTCGGATTTTATCAGAGCGGTCGCCGCTACCGACCATTGATCTTCGCTGAGCACCAACAGCATCGTTGTGTTTAGCCAATTCGATTTCGAACAGTCTGGATCTGAGCACTTTTAGTGCTTTTTCAAAATTTTTGATTTGGGATTTTTCATCTTGGCAAGTAACAATCATTCCTGTAGGAATATAAGTCAGTCGTACTGCTGAATAGGTAGTATTAACTGACTGACCGCCTGGCCCTGATGAGCAATAAGTATCTTTTCGGACATCATTCATGTCAATATTGACCTCGACCTCATCCATTTCAGGAAGCACTGCTATAGATGCGGCAGAGGTGTGAACTCTTCCCTGAGATTCGGTAGCCGGAACTCGCTGTACTCGATGTACTCCTGATTCATATTTCAGCATGCCATACACATCGGCACCGGATACCGTAGCAATGATTTCCTTGTACCCTCCAGCTGAGCCAAATGTCAAATCCAAAACGGTCAATTTCCAACTCTGCATCTCACAAAACCTCTCATACATTCTAAAAAGATCTCCTGCGAAAATTGATGCTTCATCCCCCCCTGCTCCGCCGCGGATTTCCAGAATACAGTCTTTCGAATCGTTGGGGTCTTTAGGTGTCAAAAGCTGCTTTAATTCTTCCTCCAGCTCGATTTTCCTAGGTCGCAATTCATCCAACTCAGCCTTGGCCATTTCTCTGAATTCCGGATCTTTTTCCCTGTCCAGTATTTCTTTGGAATTGGTCAAATTCTGAATGACCAGATCATACTCATCGAAGATTTTCACTATCTTCTCCAAGTCCTTATATTCTTTGGTGAGCTTGGCATATTTACTCATATCCGCCATTGACTCCGGCATCACAATCAATTGACCAACTTCCTCAAATCGTTCCTTAATATTTTGTAATTTATCCAGCATAGTTTTCTCTTTGCCTAGTAAAAATAGGCAAAATTATTTACGGCTTTTAATTCTTCGTTTTTGCGAGGGTGTATTTTAGGAATAACGTATACCTATAGAAAGATTTCTATTTTTAATATTATTCATAATTGTGGTTTTTATTGTCCAATGCAGGGGTAACAATCTCGAAAAGGCTGATTACGATTCCAACTTAGTAGATAACGACGATATCTGAACGAAAAACCTCTTCCAATCTGTGAATATGATTTCAAAACTTATGCGAATATTTGTAGCCCAAGGCTTTCAAATATCAAATAATGGTCTTAGGAAGAATGTAAGTAGTTAAGAGAGTGCTCTTACCAAAAAAAAGCTGCCAGTTGGCAGCTTTTTTTATTCAACAGTCACCGACTTTGCCAAATTCCTTGGCTGATCAACATTGCATCCTCGCATGACAGCTATATGATAGGAGAGCAATTGCAGCGGTACCACCGCCACCAACGGTGAGAATGCTTCGTGAGTAGCTGGGATCTCAATTACGTGATCGGCCATGGCTTTTACTTGGGTATCACCTTCCGTGACCACAGCGATCACTTTCCCTTTTCTGGCTTTTACTTCTTGGATATTGCTCACTACTTTCTCGTATGAACTATCCTGTGTAGCGATAAATACAACAGGCATTTCTTCATCAATAAGAGCAATAGGGCCATGCTTCATCTCCGCAGCGGGATATCCTTCAGCATGGATGTAAGAAATTTCCTTCAGCTTCAGAGCTCCCTCTAACGCCACCGGGAAATTATAACCTCTGCCGAGGTATAAAGCATTTCGCACATCCTTGTACTCGCCGGCTATATACTTGATAGCGTCGTTGCTGAGCAAAGCCTTTTCTACTTTAGAAGGAATTGCTTCTAATTCGTGAAGAAGCTGAATATATCTATTTTCAGGTAGGGTACCTCTTTGATAGCCTAGCTTCAAAGCCATCATAGCTAGCACAGAAATCTGAGCTGTAAATGCTTTAGTAGAAGCAACACCTATCTCAGGGCCAGCATGAGTGTAAGATCCGGCATGGGTAGCTCTCGGAATTGAAGAACCTACTACATTACATACCCCAAAAATTGTCGCCCCTTTAGATTTTGCAAGTTCAATGGCCGCCAATGTATCTGCTGTTTCCCCTGATTGAGATATGGCGATTATAAAATCTTTTTCACTAAGGACGGGATTTCTATATCGAAATTCAGAAGCATATTCTACCTCTACCGGTACCCGGGCAAATTCTTCAAAGAGATATTCAGCTACCAAGCCGGCATGCCAGGATGTACCGCATGCAGTGATGATGATTCGCTCAGCATTCTGAAATTTATTCATATAATCCCGAAGCCCACCAAGTACAAGTCTGCCTGATTTAGCATCCAGCCTGCCTCTCAAACAATCGGCAATAGACTTTGGCTGCTCAAAGATTTCTTTGAGCATAAAGTGCTCGTAACCTCCTTTTTCAATAGCTTCCAACTGCATTTCCAATTGATTGATGTAGGGACTAGTCTCTACATTTTCTATAGTTTTCACCTGAAGTCTGTTATTTCGAATTACGGCGATTTCATAATCGTCAAGGTATATCACCTTATTGGTGTATTCGATAATCGGAGTGGCATCAGATGCCAAAAAGTATTCATCTTCTCCCACTCCGATAACCAAAGGAGATCCTTTTCTAGCTGCTATCAGGGTGTCAGGCTCTTCTTTATTAATCAAAACTATTGCGTATGCACCTATAACTTTATGCAGTGCAAGTCGCAGTGCTTCCTCTAAGCTGCAATGATTATTGATTTGAATATCTTCGATGAACTTAATAAATACTTCCGTATCAGTATCTGACTGAAAAGTATAGCCTTTCTGCTGCAGGTCTTTCTTCAAGGCTTCGTAATTTTCTATGATGCCGTTATGGATTATTGCTATTTTCTCAGACGAAGAATAATGGGGATGGGCATTGATATCGTTGGGCTCACCATGAGTAGCCCATCGGGTATGGCCAATTCCTATTTTAGAAGTTAGATTTGACGAAGTCTCCAAATGTTTTTCCAATTCAGAGACTTTTCCCTTCTTTTTATAGATACTGAGGCCTTTATCATCTAGCAGTGCAACTCCCGCACTATCATAGCCTCTGTATTCTAATCTTTTTAACCCTTTAATAATAATCGGCAGCGCTTCTTGCTGTCCTACATACGCGACAATTCCACACATATTGAAAAATTCTTTAGCTTTTTATTTACTTCTGTAAAGAAACAGGATTCGTAGCAAAAAAAATAACCCACTTCTCTAAAATGACGATGTGGGTTTTTAAAGTTTTATTAAAACACTTCTTTTATCTGATTTTGGAATAAACCACTCTTACTTTAATATTTTCTTGATTTATTACTACCTGCCTGAATGACGTCCTGAAAACATCTTTAGAATCTTTATAATTTGGACGAATTTGATCACCGTACAGAATCCAATCTCTTCTAATAATATCTTTCCTATAAACTGCACTCAAATATGCTGCGATTTGGTTTTGATATATACCGTCATTTGGGTTAAACCTTAAAGATGTAGGATTATTAAACGCGGGAAAAATGTTTCCATTTGCATCTATTTCTGTCTGAGGAGCTCTATCGTCTTGAATTCCTAATGGAACATCTTGATTACCAAGCCTACGAGTTAATATTTGATTCGCATTATTTAAAAAATACATGTAAATGGCGGAGATTGGGTTTTGATCTTCCGGGAAAGGCTCAATTTCCCCAAATTCAAAATTCACTTGATTAAAGGTTACACCTTGTAAGGTATCTAGAAAAACATCAAAGGGACTGGTATCCAATTTAATAGCCATACCGAGATTTGCTTTCATTCCTACCAAAGGACCAACTTCGTAAGATTTGCCTCTTTCTGTAACAAGCTGAGTAGGCGTACCTGATCGATCACTTCGCACTGTACTAAATCCTAAAGAAGATGCAGAACTTACTTGGTAAATTGACGAAACTGTATCACCAGACATATGATAAAAAAAGAAAAACCCCATAGACAACCCAGGATCTAAACCTATGGTTGTATTGTCACCTTTTCTTCCTTTAACAGCTATCCCAGGAAAATAATCTCTGAAACTAAATAGATTGTTAAACTCTTGACTTCTTTGAATCTTACCAAACATCTCCAAAGCAAACTCTTCATCAACATCCATGAAAACGGTGGTGTCTTTTACATCATTAAAGAGTATTTCTCCTTGCGCGAATGGCTTAACATCAAAAACCAATTCATTAAAATTGTAGTATGTAGTATCAAGTATTGGTTCAGTTAGCTTGTGAACTGAGTAGTATTTCGGCGTGTCTAAGTCTTGACCATTGACACTAACGACATCTAGAGTAAAAAAGGCTGAGTCAAAGATGGCGTTTGTGGAGGGCCGATTTCTGCCGACATCGATAAATAATCTGGTGTAACCAATCCCTGATGTTTTGCCAAAAAAGCTATCCTCTTCTTCTCCAACTACAAGTACCCCCTGATTAGTCGTATTGAATGAATCTAAAAGAATAACTTCTGCTGGAAGTTCAAATTCGGTGAAGAAGACCCCGATTTGATTATTCTCAGGCGCTAGTTGCAAGCCTACCGTGGCAGGATCACTACAAGAATAATTTAGAAATAAAATGGAGAAGATGGCCCACAAGGCAAATTTAGCCCGCAAGATTTGTGTATATGTCGAAAAGCTCTTCATGAGCCTGCGCTTCTGATTCTGATTCAATACTGATTTCAAACTTTCTATCTTTTGAGAAATCCTCGATTAGTTGATTTAATTCTGCGGAAACTTCACCGCCTTTGACTATCAAATCGGCATATTCCATGCCCATCTTGATAAATCCTGTATAATCCTTGCTCATCAAAGGTGCTAAAATCGCGTCATCTATGTCGACCATCTTAACCTTGTTTAACAAATCATCGCCAAAGGTATGAGAAAATCCGTTGTTATAGATCGCAAATACGGATTTAGTGTTTTTGAAAAGTGGCTCGCTCTTGTAGGTTGTTTTCAAATACATTGGAATCAAACTGGTCATCCAATCATTGCAGTGCACGATATCGGGAGCCCATCCTAGTTTCTTAACCGTCTCGATGACACCCTTGCAAAAAAAGATTGCCCGCTCATCATTGTCTTCGTAAAACTTCTTATGCTTATCATGAAATACATGCTTTCTATGGAAATAATCTTCATTATCAATAAAGTAAACTTGCATTTTAGCATTAGGGATAGAAGCCACTTTAATCACTAAAGGCTTTTCCTCATCACCTACAGCGATGTTAATTCCTGATAACCTAACCACCTCATGCAGTCTGTTTTTTCGCTCATTAATCAAGCCAAACCTTGGGATCAAAATCCTGATCTCCATTCCCCGTTCTTGCATAGCTTGAGGTAAGCCTCTCAGAAAGTTAGCTACTTGGGAAGTTTCTAGAAAAGGATTGATTTCACTTGCAACATAGAGGATACGTAAATTGGACATAACTATCGGATATTAAGTTTAAGGTGAAAAACGGCTGGGTAAAGATATAAAAAAAAAGCCGATATGCCTTGTATTTCTGAATATTAATATAGTTTTGTGCCTGTTTACCCATTGAATAATCCACACCATTGATACAGCTGTTCCAGCAATCTGATTGGCAAAAAAACTGGCTTGAGGCCGTCAAATCAGAAAAAATAATCGGTTTTGTCCCCACTATGGGTGCATTACATGAGGGCCATTTGGACCTGATCAGAGCCTCCAATAAACAATCTGATATAACTGTGGTGTCCATTTTCGTAAATCCCACACAGTTCAACAATTCTGAGGATTATTTAAATTATCCTGACACGTTAAATGAGGATTTAGAGAGATTAAGACAAGAAAAAGTCAATTTCATATATATTCCTTCAGCCAAAGAAATATATAAAGAATCTCCTCTCTTAAGTATTTCTTTTGGACATTTAGAGTCTATACTTGAGGGAGCTTTTAGGCCCGGACATTTCAATGGCGTAGGCATTGTAGTCTCCAAACTTTTCAATCTTATCCGACCTCATTACGCTTTTTTTGGACAAAAAGACCTTCAACAAGTGGGTATTATTAAAAAGCTGATCACCGATCTTTCTTTTAATATTAAACTTGTTGTGGTTCCAACCCGCCGCGAATCTGACGGACTTGCCATGTCCTCTCGAAACCTTCGGCTTTCTCCACAGGAACGGGAAAGTGCAGCGCTACTTTTCCATTGTCTATCAAATGCAAAAAAGGAACTAATAGCCGGGAAAAGCTGGTTTGAAATTCATAATAAAACTCTAGATGATTTCAAAAAAAATCCTCTGGCAAGACTCGAGTATTTCAATCTGGTTCATCCTGAAAGCTTCGAATGCTACCAAGAATTTGATGCAAGTCAAAAATCTTCAATTTGCGTAGCCTGCTACATTGGAAATATCAGATTGATAGACAACCTTCCTATTATTTCTTAATTTTGCGGCAAAACTAAACCAATGCAAATTCAGGTATTAAAGTCAAAAATTCACCGTGTAAAAATCACACAGGCGGAATTACACTATGTAGGATCCATCACCATTGACGAAGATCTTATTGATGCTGCCAATCTGATAGAAAACGAAAAAGTTCAGATAGTCAATATCAACAACGGGGAACGACTGGAAACTTACGTGATCAAAGGTGAAAGAGGCTCAGGTCAGATATGCCTTAATGGTCCCGCTGCTCGAAAGGCTCAAGTGGGGGATATCGTGATCATTATCTCCTATGCAGGAATGGAACTCGAAGAAGCTAGGAATTATACCCCAAAATTGATCTTTCCTGACGGGCAAAATAAATTGATCTGATGATTCAGAAAAACCTTAAACAAATTATCCAGCTTACAATTTCACTAGGAATTGCAGGCTGGATTTTTTGGTTTTTGTACCGAGATATTGAATTGGACAGTTTGATTGCCCAAGTCAAATCCAGTAATTGGATTTGGATTATAACATCTTTGACGATTGCCCTTTCGGGATATTGGCTTCGTGGTTGGAGATGGGGCCTACTTATACAGGAAGATGAAGGATTGAAAGTCACTCCAAATAGAGCCTTTCATGCCGTCATGGTGGGATATCTTGTAAATATGCTGATTCCTAGAGCCGGCGAAGTGGCACGCTGCGGAGTACTTACCCGGACCAATGGGGTATCTTTAGGTCACCTACTCGGAACAGTCATCGTAGAGCGAAGCGTAGATTTGATTTTTTTGACTTTTATTGTATTACTTGCTTTCTTAGTAGAAAACGAATTATTCTTAAATCTAGCCAATCAATTGGTGGATTTGGATGCGATCAGTTCGGCCGTGGCTTCAAATATTCCCATTTTTTTAGGCGGATTATTCATCTTTATACTTTTAATTTATTTGGTTTTTCGGAGATTCAGAAATCATTCGCTGGTCGATAAAATCCAGCATTTCATCCGAGAGATAGGAAGTGGTCTTAAATCCGTGGGCAAACTTCGTAACCCAAACGGATTCCTAGCTAGCTCCATCAGTATCTGGATCATCTATTTTTTGACCATGTTTACTGTTGCTTTGGGAATACAAAGTACTGCCAATTTGTCCTCAGGCGAGGTGCTATTAGTGATGGTAATGGGAAGTATTGGCATGATAGCGCCGGTTCAAGGTGGAATTGGAACCTTTCACGCCCTTGTGGCTTTTATTTTGATACAATTAGGCATATCCGAACAGGATGGAAAAATATTTGCTGCTATCATACACGGAACACAAGTCATCCTTGTCTTAGTTGTAGGATTAATCAGCTGGATTATTTTAGTAAGAATACCAGCTTGGAAAAAACCTTTCTAGTTCTAATTTCGTAACCAAAAACGCTAAATAAAATTAAATATGATCATTGTAATCTTTATTGTCTTTGCCTTAGCTGGTTTTCTGGTCAGCAGAACTTTGAAAAGCAAGTTTAAAAAGTACTCTCAAATACCTCTAAAAGCCAATCTTTCAGGTGCAGAGATTGCGAAGTTGATGCTGGCAGACAATAACATCACAAATGTGCAAGTGCTGTCGGTGGAAGGACAATTGACAGACCACTATAATCCACAAAACAAAACCGTTAATCTAAGTCCAGATGTATACTACGGAAGAAATGCTTCCGCAGCGGCTGTTGCAGCTCACGAATGCGGCCACGCAGTTCAACACGCAACTTCTTATGCTTGGCTTAATTTAAGATCTACCCTTGTACCACTACAAAACAGTGCAAGTAAGATTTTGAATTTCGTATTGATCGCTTCCCTTTTAGGTGGTTTTGCATTGGGATTACCCTATGAATTAGTCGGATTTATTGTAGTAGGTGCCTATGGAATAATGACTCTATTCACTTTAGTCACTCTTCCTGTAGAATTTGATGCCAGTAATCGCGCATTGGCATGGGTAAAGACCAGAAATATTGTCACTCCAGATGAATATGCAATGTCAAAAGATGCACTGAAATGGGCAGCGATGACTTACGTAGTAGCTGCTTTAGCCGCTTTAGCGACCTTAGCCTACTATGTTTTCATCTTTTTTGGAAATCGGGATTGATCCAGATCAAATAATAAATTCGAAGAGGGGCAAGTTTTGCCCCTCTTCTTTTTTTGGTATATATTCCAAATCATTTTAATCCCAAATGAATTATATATGCATTTCCAATTGACTGAAGAGCACTTAGCAGTAAAAGCAGCCGCGAGAGAATTTGCACAAATCGAATTATTGCCGGGCGTAATCGACCGTGACAATGAAGCAAGATTTCCAAAAGAGCAGGTTCAGAAAATGGGTGAGCTAGGTTTCATGGGGATAATGGTAGATCCGAAGTACAATGGTGGTGGCATGGATACCCTGTCCTACGTTTTGGCTATGGAGGAATTGTCAAAAATCGATGCCTCCGCTTCGGTCTGCATGTCTGTCAATAACTCACTAGTCTGTTGGGGATTGGAGAAATATGGCTCGGAAGCTCAAAAACAGAAGTATTTAACACGATTGGCTAGCGGCGAAGTATTAGGTGCTTTTTGTCTCTCAGAACCTGAAGCTGGATCTGATGCTACATCGCAGCAAACCTTAGCAGAATTAAGCGGAGATCATTATATCCTAAACGGAACAAAAAACTGGATCACCAATGGCTCCTCAGCAAGTATTTACTTAGTCATCGCTCAGACTGATTCTAGTAAAGGACACAAAGGAATCTCTGCATTTATAGTAGAAAAAGGCGAGGAAGGCTTTTTGGTAGGAAAAAAAGAAGATAAACTTGGAATTCGTGGGTCAGATACCCATTCACTGATGTTCACGGATGTGAAAGTTCCAGTCGAAAATAGAATTGGAGCGGAAGGTTTTGGTTTCACTTTCGCGATGGAAACTCTGAATGGAGGTAGAATTGGTATTGCAGCCCAAGCACTCGGAATAGCAGCTGGAGCTTACGAATTAGCTTTATCATATTCTAAGGAGCGTAAAGCTTTTGGTAAACCCATTAGCCAGCACCAAGCGATCCAGTTTAAACTTGCAGATATGGCTACAACCATTGAAGCAGCGCGCCTTTTGGTATATAAGGCCGCATGGCTCAAGGATCAGGGAGAAGACTACTCCCATGCCTCTGCAATGGCGAAATTATATGCATCGCAAGTAGCAATGGATGTGACAATAGAGGCCATACAAGTTCATGGAGGATACGGATATGTCAAAGAATACCATGTGGAGCGACTGATGAGAGATGCAAAAATCACACAGATCTATGAGGGGACTTCCGAAATTCAAAAAATAGTGATATCTAGAGGCATCTTAAGATAAGTATTATCATATTTTTAGATAAGTAATAGCATATTCACGAAAAAGTATAATTGGAAACAGTTATACTTTTTTTTATTATTTAACTTAATTAGGTGCTAAAACCATGCTTTTCAATTGGAAAAATTATATTTTTGGATTTTATCATCCTCCAACTAATTCATGGAATATTATAACAAAGTCATTGAGTCTGTCAATGTTAGATTTATAAGAGGTAGTAATTTCAGACTTGAGAAACATTTTTCGGTAAAAGATTACAAAGAAACTGAAAACACATTAATCTTACTCCATCACGGAACGCTAAAATTTGGAGAAGATCAAGAACTTCTCAATGAAGGCGAGGTACTTTTTCTACCAGCTGAAAAAAGAACAAAGCTGACGCTCGGCAGTAGCACTAAGAAAACTGAACTTTCTAATACACAATTCAAGGAGTCCAAAAAGAAGTATTTACAGAGCCTTTCTTTCAAAGATATTCAGCATACCGGGGAAGACTGTATCTCCGTGATGAGTTTCGATTCAAAAGTTTTTGATGTTGTCAATTTTTTCAATTCTCTAGATATTCCACCCTTCATAATTCGATTCAATGATAGACTTTCATCAGTGATGGAAGATTTGATGAAGGAGGTGGAAGTAAGTTATGTAGGCAAGGAACGAATATTAAAAGCTGAAACAGAGATTTTAGTAATTGAGCTTCTTCGTCATATTTTAAAAAATAGACTTTTCTTAGAGGAGCTATCTACTAATGCGACCTACTTCAAAGATCCAAGGTTAATTGATCTCTTCAATTTCATCAAAACCAATCTCAGTGGCGATTTATCCAACAAGGTGCTTTCACAGATAGCAAACGTATCAGAAGATTATGTCGGTCAATATTTCAAAATGTTGACAGGCATCAATCCACAGGACTACATCGAGTACCAACGAATGGAAACTGCTGTGGAACTTTTGAGAACTTCAAAGAAATCGATTCGAGACATTGGAAAGGATGTAGGCTACAAGGATACCGCTTACTTCTGTCGTAGATTCAAAATGATGTATGGTGTGCCTGCAGGAAAAATGCGGAGAAGGGAGTCTTTAATTAACGTGGCTCTATACTAATCTGTGAGTGATTTATATGAGTGATAACTTCGCCAAGATTTTTTGATCAACTGCTGAGGAATAAGTTTTCTTTACCGGGCATCTGTATGTTCTTTTAGATAAATTTTCAATAAACCACCTGTAAATACCTTCCCTGTTTACAAACAATTGCGCTGCCTTCTTATTTTTCAATAGCGTATTGCTTAATTCCTCTGGGTTTGTTTTCCTTCTTA
>Ga0209390_10005884_pt1 | contig 16894 bp, 12 predicted proteins | sample BON01_FD_187212 | JGI IMG/M metagenome (GOLD analysis project Ga0209390, IMG submission 187212) | Freshwater microbial communities from Lake Bonney liftoff mats and glacier meltwater in Antarctica - BON-01 (SPAdes) (version 2) | ecosystem: Environmental > Aquatic > Freshwater > Ice > Glacier...
AACTGCTATGCTTAGTTCAGGTAAATATCGACCTTCGCCTTGCGCGTTTGCGGCCCGCAGGTGGATACTGCCGAACTGAATGAGCTTACCTACCTCCTTGAGTCGGGCTCGGATCGCATTGGCGCATTGGATTTCCAGCATAGTGCTACTGAATACATTCCCCGCCTCAGCCAATACGCCACGATAGATCAGTTGCTGCAGGTGGCAGATCTCATCCAGACAGGAGAGATCATGCCCGCAACCACGCGGCATTTTGGGATGAACACATGCTCTCATTGACACCCGCCTACGACATACAGGGTGACTTTGATGACAGCACAATAACCGCTCTCATGAGAATGCATAAAAGAGTTTAACACTCCTTTCAGATCGCTAAATTGTTCGCGCTGGGTTTAAATTGACCATCTGTGCTGGTTTAAAATCGCCCAGAGCGCTGCTTTGGACGCCGCCATGGACGCCACGCAGCCCATGCCCTCATCTATTCAGCCGAGCCAGGATGCGGTTGTTCAGCTTATGCAGGGGCGAAGTCTATCCCCCGCGATTGCCCCGCAAATCACCGAGTCCCTCCAGGCGCTGGTAAATCCCAACGGGGTCGATATTAATGGCTACAGTGCGAGCACAGCGCTTTATGCAACATTAACCGGCGGCCCACTGAATCAGCCGGGATATCGCGTGGAGATAGATCCGGTTACCTTCGTTGTGGAAGTTCGCACACCGATCGAACGCTACCTCACAGCAATATCATCTATTCGCCAGGTGCCCGCAAGTCTGACGGAAGGTATCTACTTTGGCCGTGACGGCCCGGCGATAGTTGTGAATGAAGGCTTTGCCACAGAACTCGCGCCTACTGCATCGGATATCGTCAGTTTCATGGTCGCCTTGTCGCAAGCTGGCCTGCAGGGCAGATTGCGCAACAATGCCACTTTTGAAATACCCTTGGGTAACGGTCAACGCTTCTCCGGAGCTTTCGGCTACGATAACCAGATTAACTTTGAGTGTGCCTGTGGGGGTGCCTCATTTGCTGAACCGACCGGTGCTCCGAACAGTCCTCAGCACACCTACAAGATCAATTACGCCAACGGGTCGCAGCAAACCATCGTTCCCTTCCTGGATAATCCCGCTGTATACACGACCCTGCGTGCAACGAACCTGCCGGTGAGCACCGACAGGAATACGGGAGTTATCACCATAGTCGGCGTAGGGGCATTGCGACCCTCCTACTACGTACGTGCTCTCAGCGCAGCTGACTCCACCTTTCTTAGCCAGTTCGGTGATGCCAACGGCATTGCGGTCCGAGCCCTCAATGCGAACAATGATGGGATCGCGGACTACGAGATCATTTCATCCACCGGGGTACAGGTAGTCTACGGCTTGTAGGTCTCCATACCGATTACAAGACGCGGAAGCTTGCGGAGCCTCAAATCGAGTGCTTAAATACATTGTAGTCAATAGTATTTGAGGAGGCCTCGCAATGGGCGTTACGACCGTAAGATTGCCGCCTGAGACGGAAGAGGAACTGGACGCATTGGCGCAGAAGCTTGAGCGCAGCAAGGGATGGTTGATTAATCAGGCACTTAAAGAGTATTTGGATCGTCAGAGGTTGGAACAGGTGCGGTGGCACGAGACATTGGAAGCCATGGAGGCGGTGGCACAAGGGCGTGTTATCGCAGCAGACCAGGTTCATGATTGGCTACGGAGCTGGGGCACCAGGGACGAACTGCCCCCCCCGGAGGTTACCAGGTGAAATTGATCTATTCGGAGTTGGCGGTCAAGGACTTGACCCGACTCCGAAGCTTCATCGCAGAATACAATCCATCATCTGCCGCCAGGGTTACTGAAAACCTGATTGAGCGAATAGAAAAACTTACCGGTTTCCCCGTTTAGGCGCTCCGGTTAAGAACGCTCCTGATCCAGAAACTGTCAGAGACTTGATACTGGATGACTATACCGTTCGTTATTCCCATTATTCTGAAATGGTTGTCATTCTTAGACTCTGGCATCATCGGGAAAATCGCATAAGCAGGACCGATTGATAGTTAACCGCGACAGCAGCACAAAGCCAGAACAGTCTGCAAGGTTTAAGCGGTTCGATATGGCAGCCTGATCCAGCTCAGGCTGCTGCGGTCTCTTTACGCCGCAGCAAGCGATACGCCGCCGGCAGCACCAGCAAGGACAACAGTGGCGCACTGATCATACCTCCAACCATGGGTACAGCGATTCGACTCATGATCTCCGAACCGGTGCCGCTACCCCACACGATGGGGAGCAGGCCTGCTACGATGGTTGCCACCGTCATCATTTTGGGGCGTACTCGGAGCACGGCGCCGTCATGAATGGCTCTCAATAAGTGCTTTTCCTGCCGCTCTCCGCGTTCGCATGCGCGCTGCCAAGCCTGCTTGAGATAGATCAGCATGATAATGCCAAACTCCGCCGATACGCCTGCCAGCGCTATAAATCCGACGCCCGTTGCGATGGAGAAATTGTAGCCCATCAAGTACAGCAACCAGATGCCGCCGGTTAAGGCAAAGGGCAAGGTCAGCAGGATAAGCAATGCCTCATCGAGGCGTTGGAATGCCATGTACAAAAGGACAAAAATGATCAATAAAGTGCCAGGAACAACGAGTTGCAGCCTGGCATTGGCGCGCTCCATGAACTCGAACTGGCCGGTGATGGCCAGGCTGATGCCCGGTTCCAGCGTCAGCTCGCGGGCAAGATCGCTGCGCAGTTGTTGCACCGTTGCCGCAAGGTCTCGACCCCGCACATCGATATAGACCCAGCCGTTGGTGCGTGCGTTTTCACTTTTAATCATCGGTGGGCCGTCATTGACGGAAATATCAGCCACGCTGGCCAGCGTGATCTGCTGTGGCTGACCATCCGTTGTGCGGCCTATGATGATGGGCAGCTCCTGCAGGCGGGCGATGCTATTACGCCAGTCTTGCGGGTAGCGCACGTTGATGGGGAAGCGCTCGCGCCCGTCTACCACCTCGCCAATGTTTTCGCCCCCGACCAGATTCGCAACCACTGACTGAATATCCGCAATATTGAGGCCATAAGCTGCAGCGGCGGCGCGGTCGATGGTGATATCCACATAGCGTCCACCAGTGAGTCGTTCTGCCAATGCCGAAGACACACCGGGTACGGTGCGTGCGATACGCTCCACCTGTTGGGCGGCGCGGTCGATAGCGTCCAGATCGCCGCCAGCTATCTTGACACCGACCGGGCTCTTGATGCCGGTGGCCAGCATGTCAATACGGTTGCGAATGGGTGGAATCCAGATATTGGTCAGACCGGGCACTTGCACCGCCTGGTCCAACTCAGCAATCAGATCCTCGGTGCTCAGACCCGCGCGCCATTGAGCGCGCGGTTTGAACTGAATAGTGGTTTCAAACATCTCCAGTGGAGCCGGGTCGGTTGCTGAGTCCGCCCGGCCCGCCTTGCCGAAGACACTGGCAACCTCGGGAATGGTTTTGATCATGCGGTCAGTCTGCTGCAATAACTCCGCAGCCTTTTGCGCGGACAAGCCCGGTAACGCGCTGGGCATATACAACAGATCGCCTTCGTCCATCGGTGGCATAAACTCACCGCCCAGGCGGCTGGCGGGCCACCAGGTGCTGGCAAAAATCACCACGGCAAGCGCCAATGTCAGTTTGGGAAAGCTTACTGCAGCGTGCAGCACAGGCTGATAAGCCCGGATAATTACCCGGCTCAAGGGGTTGCTATACTCACTCGGAATCCGGCCACGAATCCAAAATCCCATCAACACCGGGATCAGCGTCACTGACAAGCCGGCGGCGGCCGCCATGGCATAGGTCTTGGTATAAGCCAGTGGACCGAACAGGCGGCCTTCCTGGGCTTCAAGCGCGAAAATCGGCACAAAAGACAGGGTAATGATTACCAGTGAAAAGAACAGTGCCGGTCCAACCTCAACAGCGGCATCTGTGATCAATTGCCAGCGTGGCTCCCCACGCAGGGTTTGACCCGGGTGAGCATCCTGCCAGTGCTCCAGATGTTTGTGTGCATTCTCAATCATCACCAGCGCACCGTCCACCATGGCGCCGATGGCAATGGCAATGCCGCCCAGCGACATGATATTGGCACTGACCCCCTGATGTCGCATAACAATAAAGGCTATCAGGATACCCAGCGGCAGAGAGACAATGGCCACCAGAGACGAGCGTAGATGCCATAAAAACAGTACGCACACCAGGGCGACTATCAACAACTCTTGCAGTAATTTGCTGCTGAGATTGGCAATGGCCCGATCAATCAACTGGCTGCGATCATAGGTGGTGACAATCCCAACGCCAGCGGGAAGGCTGCCGCGAAGCTGATCGATTTTTGCCTGCACCGCCGCGATGGTTTCCCGCGCATTACCTCCGGCGCGCAGAATAACAACGCCGCCGACAACCTCGCCTTCGCCATTTAGTTCGGCAATGCCGCGTCGTAATTCCGGACCTCTGCGCACTATAGCAATATCGCCAAGCGTGACCGGCACGCCGTCAACAAGCCGCAGGGGAACCTGCCGAAAATCATCAAGCGTGCGTAAATAGCCACTGGCACGGACCATCAGTTCGGCTTCCCCCAGCGTCAGAACGCCACCGCCGGTTTCCTGATTGCCTCGGCCAATAGCGCTGATCACTTCCTCGTGGCGGATGCCATAGCTGGCCATCTGCACGGGATCAAGCACCACCTGATACTGAGAAACCATACCGCCGATCGCTGCCACTTCCGCAACGTTTGGCAAAGGAGCCAGCTCAAACTTTAAAAACCAATCCTGCAGCGCGCGCAGCTCTCCCAGATCGTGTTGGCCGGTACGGTCGACCAGAGCGTACTGGTAAATCCAGCCGACACCCGTGGCGTCAGGTCCCAGTTCCGAGCGTGCACTGGCAGGCAGTTGCGCCTGAATCTGACTCAGATACTCCAGTACACGGGAGCGCGCCCAATATAGGTCGGTATTGTCATCAAACAAGATGTACACATAACTGTCACCGAAGAAGGAAAAGCCTCTGACTGTTTTGGCCCCTGGTACTGACAACATGCGCGTGGACAAGGGAAAGGTGACCTGATCTTCGACAATCTGTGGCGCCTGACCGGGATAGGATGTTCTGATAATCACCTGCACATCAGACAGGTCGGGTAAGGCATCAACACTGGTGGTGCTGATTGCCCAGCCACCCCAGGCAGTGACAAACACAGTTGCCAGCAGCACCAGCAGTCGGTTGCTGACCGACCAGCGAATCAATGCCGCGATCATGGTTGCACCTGCGTGGCGCCAGCTGTGTCCAGCTTTTGCAAGCGCTCGATCAGTAGCCCGGCATCCGTTTGACTGAGACCGATGCGCACGTTGTCGCCCATCGTAAGCCCTTGAGCAACGCTGTCATCGGCCAATCGGAAGGTCATGGTCATGCCCGGCATGGGCAGCGTCGGGAACGGGCCGTGTGCTAGGCGGACTTCGCCATCGCCCAGCGCTACGATGCGACCGTCTGCCTCATGCAGGATCATTTCAAGCACTTCAACATCGCTGCCGTTGCTGGCACCAATCCTTGCCGCATCAACCCCAACGACAACTACGCCCTGTAAGCGTGCCTCCGAATCAAGCAGGAACTGCCCGCTGACAACGACTTGCTCGCCTTCTTGCAGGCCCGCTAAGATCTGGGTCTGGTCAGCTATTTCATTGCCAATACGCACAGCTTGGGTCCGAAAGCGTCCGCTACCTTCTGCCACCATGACCCGTGTTTGTGTTCCCGTACGAATCAGCGTCTCGGTCGGAACCACCAAGGTATCCTCGGAGGCAGTGAGGGCCAGCGTCACCCGCGCGCTCATGCCCGGGCGCAACAGGCCGGCCGTGTTGTCCAATTGGAAGCGCGCACGCAGATTGCGCGTTGAGTCGCCGAGCACCGGCAGAATCTCAGTTACCGTGGCATCAAAAACCCTGCCTGGAAAGGCCACCAGGTGGGCGCTGGCCTGACTGCCCAGAGTTAACATCTGAGCCTGTGCTTCAGGCACCGACACATCCAGCCACACAGTGTCCAGTCCGTAAATCTGCGCCAGCGTCTGGCCCGCGTTCAACGTCATGCCGGGGCGCACCCCCAATGCCTGAACAACACCATCGTGCGGGGCACGCACGGCATAGGTGGTGCTGACGGTGTTAGTGCGTTCTACCTCTGCCAGCAGTGCCGGCGGCATACCCAGCAAGCGCAGACGTTCGCGGGCGGCGGCCACCAGGCTCATATTGTCGTCGTTATCCTGGCTGTTTTTCAGCAGCAGGAGTTCGTGCTGACCGGCTACCCAGTCTGGCACCAGCAACTCGGCCAGCAGGTCACCCTGCTTGACAAGATCGCCATTGGCCAGCGCTGCAGCCTGCTCGACAAAGGCACCTGCCCGTGTTTGCACAATACTCTGATCGCGCTCGTTCAGTACCAGATTGCCAGTGAATTCCGCCGTGGCGCCCAGCGTTGATGTGGTCACGTCGACCACGCGCATGCCTAGATTCTGCTGAATGGCTGGATCAATGGACACGGTTGTTCTGGCTCCCGCCTGGGAGGAGGAAGCGCCGGCATAACGCGGCACCAGATCCATATCCATAAACGGCGATCGCCCCGGTTTATCGAAGTGTTGCTGCGGGACCATGGGGTCGTACCAGTACAGCACTTCGGCATCATTGCCTGGCGCTGGCGTCATACCTGCATGCTGCATATCGTTCATCCCCAGCCAGGGCCGCGCTACAAATCCCAGCGTGGCGCCAAGCGCCAATACCAGTAGAGCGGACACTGTCAGAACAGTTTTGTTGGTGGTTGGCTTATTCATGGCGTGAGTCCTGTGGCTGTCCGCAGCTCAAGCTGCTGCTGAATTTGTTGGCTGTTGTACACCAGGTGCAGCGCAATATTCAGCAAGGCTTGTTCCTGCTCAAGCGTAAGCAGCCTCAGTTCCTCGCCCAGCAACTCCAGACGGGCGTTGATCAGCTCGCTCAAGCTGCCTTCGTTGGCGCGCCAGGCGGCGGTGAATAAGTCGCGTTTTTCCCGCGCCAGTGGCAGCAGTTCGTTTTGTTGTCGATTGATGCTCCTCTTTAGCTGTGCGTACCGGGCCAGATCAGATTCAATCATCGCGGTGTGTTGGCGGCGCACATTCTCAATGTCGGCTTCCAGAGCGTTACGTTCGGCGTGTTTTGCTGCGATCCGGGGATTCTGACGGTTACCTGGAAACACGGGCAAGTCGATGCTCACCTGCAACATCAGCATGTCGCTGAACTGACTGCCGCGCTTGGCATACCCAACGCCTAGAGCCCAGTCTGGTTTTTTGTCGGCATTCGCCCGCTGTATTTCCGCGCTAAGGAGTTCCAATCTCGGTGCAAGCGCAGCGAGCTCGGCATGTTGATGTGACGCGCTTAGCAGGTGGGCTGCGTCAACAGGCCAGGCCGGCGGTTCACCTGCCAGCGGTGCCTCGGCTTCGGGTCCCAGCAGTGGCCGCAATTGAGCAACGGCCTGTTCCCACAATTGCTTTAGCTGATCGCGCTGATTGGCCAGCGCGGCTGCTTCCTGCCGAGCGGCAATGCTGTCAACCGCTCGGCTGCTGCCATTGATCAGGCTTGCGGCCAGTACTTGCTGCAAAAGGGTGTTTTCGTTCAGCATGACATCCACTAGCGCCAGTTGTCGCTCAATGCTGTAGCGCTGCACCCAGCCGCTGCCTGCCTGCTGCAACACGCGCAGTTCGGTTTCTTCCTTGCTCGCACTTGTCACGCTTAATTGTTGGTCAGCCATGGCAAGATCAGCATCGCGTTTGGCCCGGTTGGGAAATGCCTGGCTGATACCTATACGCCGCATGGTCATGAAGTCACTGCCCAGATGAAACTGATCGCGCCCGTCAACCGGCAGGTTGTCGATGCCAAAGGTGAGCGTCGGATCCGGCAACTCGCTTGCCGGTGTCAGCAATAGTCGGGCTGACTCAATACGGGCCTCATCGGCTTTTAATAAGGGGCTTTCCTGCAGTGCGCGCGCCATGGCGTCGTCGAAACTCAGTGTTTGTGCGCTGGCTGTAGAAGCGGTCGTTGCCAGTAGCAAGCTACTCAGGCACGAAATGATAAATAACCACGACCGCATTGGGTGAAGAACGTGTACTAAGAATGACATAAGCTTAAGTCCTGAAAACGCTTGAACTGACAAAGGCAACCGCATCTCTGTGCATAGAGAGGGGCAGGTCACCGATTGTTAAAGACAGAATTCAGGCGTTGATAGGCGGTCGCCAGCGATCAGACGGAGGGGATGCAGGGGGTAATAAAGGAATTGTTGCAACGCTGGTCGATGAAACCGGTATGGCGGTCAAGTGGTCGTCGGCCAGCGGAAAGGTCGGCACCGAGAACGAACCACTGCACCGGTGACAATCAACCATGGCCAGGCAATCGGGACGGGTTGAGGCGTCCGCAGCGCAACAGCCGGCCGCCTCGGATTGTCCGCTGTCCGGCATCATGCCGTGGCCTGCGTGAGACTGCGCCGTGCCATCAACCGGTGTTGCGCTCATGCTCATGCTCATGCTCATGTCCATACCGCACTCGGTCTGGTCTGCTGACACCAAAGGCATAACGGCACCCTGGAAGGACAGGCAAATGGCGAGTATTGCAAAAAGACAGCGACGAGAAAGGTTCATGCGAGTAAAGGTACTGCGATTGGGGCTTCATCTCAAGTGATTATTGTCTCGTCAGACATTCAGAAATCTCTTATCCCAACTTATCAATTAACTCACTCCGATATGGCTTGGAAAGCGGCTTTTGTTTGTCCTGCCCTTTCAGTGCGTTTTCGTACAGAGATAGAAAAACGTAACTGTCACCCTGAAATTTTGATTTCCTTTTCCTGCCCTGGTACTCATTTGTACCAGATTGCACCACGCCGCTCCTTATCCTATTTCTGGAGCTTCAGGATACCCACTATGCAGTATGCGCGCTTTCGCCAGCATAAAATCTTGACAACTATCGGCATTGCCGTAACGGCATTACTGCTCACCGTGATTGGCATCATCGTCTTTTCGGAGCCATTGGCGCGTTGGCTCATTGCAACGCAAGGCGAAAAACAATCAGGCCGCGAGCTAAAAATTGATGGCGACTTCAATATTAACTGGAGCTGGAACAACACAGCGGTTCACGCCGAGAAAATTCGTCTGGCTAACGCCCCCGATTATCCCGACCAGAATATGATGACCCTGGAAACCTTAAACTTCACCTTCAAACCGCTGAAATTACTGACTGGAAAACTGGAGTTTGGAGAAATCAAACTTGATCAATTGTATCTGGTGCTCGATAGAAAATCAGAAGATGAGGCTAATTGGCATTTCCCAGCCTTCGTTAAAAAAGATGACGACGAAGATCCAATAGTAGAAGATCGCCACGAAATTCCCCTGATAAGTCAGTTGCTCTTAAAAGACGGTAACATCATCTACCGCGATGCAGTGCGCGGCCTGGACTTTGATCTCGCGCTCGATTCACTGATCGGTGAGGGCAGTGAAGAAGATGGCGATATCAATTCCAACCGGGGTTTTAGCATTAACGGAACCGGCTCAATGCGAGAGCAGAATTTTGAGCTGGAAGCGACCGGCGCGTCACTGGAAGCATTGCGCGACACGTCACAACCCTATCCACTGTATTTAAAACTTGTGATGGGTGATACCGAAGTAACCGTTGACGGTACTTTCCAAGACCCGATTAAACTGACAGGAATCGATGCATTACTGAAAATCTCCGGCAGCAATATGGCCGATCTTTATTACATAACCGACATTCCATTACCTCCCACCACACCCTATACCTTTGAAGGTCAGCTACGGAAAGAAAGCGACGTTTGGAGCTCCAATGATTTTTCTGTCAGCGTTGGCGACAGTGATCTATCCGGTGATTTATCGTTTGATACTGGCGGCGAGCGCGGCTTCCTACAAGCCTCCCTGCTTTCCAATGTACTTGATAGTCGCGATCTCGGTGGCATTATAGGGCTGGTTCCCTCTGAGGAAAAAGATCTTGCCGAAGAAAAGGAACCGGATCCTGCCGCAAAAATTATTCCGAATGTGCCGCTGGCATTAGAGCGTTTGCGCGCGAGCGATCTTGATGTCACCTTAAAGGCCGAAACGATCAACGCCCCCAACCTGCCCTTTAAAGGTATGGAGGTACGTTTCAATTTACGCGACGGGCACCTGGTACTTGATCCGCTGAATGTCGTGCTTGCTGATGGCACTATCGACGGCATCATCGACATCAACGGACAACACGATGTGCCGCCGATGAAAATCAACCTCAACCTTAAAAACTTAAGCCTTGATCGCTTCTTTGACGGTACCCGCTTTGCCGCGGCAACTTCAGGTGTTTTCGGGGGAGCCATGGTGCTTGAGGGTACCGGTGCATCGCTTGCTGATGTTCTTGCCAGCAGCAACGGCGAGATGACCATAATCATGTCTGGGGGCACAATCAGTAAACTTCTGATTGAAGCCACTGAACTGGATATTGCACGAATAATTCCGCTTTTCTTCGGCGACGACGAATCAACCAGAATTCGCTGCGGCGTTATCGATTTTGACGTAGCCGATGGCAAACTCACCTCTGATCTATTTATTTTCGATACGCAAAAATCTACGCTGGTCGGCGACATAAACATTGATATGAAAGATGAATTGATCGACGCCGTCCTGCTAGGAGAACCCAAGGATGGCAGCCCACTATCGGCACAAACACCACTCATAGTGTCGGGCACCCTGAGCACTATCTCTGTAGGCTTTGATGCCGAAAGAGCACTCAAGCGAGGAGCGGCAGCGGCGGTTCTTGGTGCTTTGCTTAGCCCTTTCGCAGCAATTCTTGCGTTCGTTGACACAGGCGGTGGTGAGGATGCTAATTGTAGCGCGCTAATGAACGAAGCGAAAAACAGCGCTGGCACCCCCTGATAAACTATTAGTTTTCAACTGAGAAAAGCCGAAGCTGCGCTGGGATCATTTTCTCTGGAGGCCAATGTGCAGGGCATAACCAGATTCATTCCCGCCTGGTACCCTGAAATGCAAGATTTAAAAAGGCTCCGTGAGGAGCCCTTTTGCTATGCCTGTTGGTGGTGTTGCTTAACAAACTCAATAATTTGCGGGGCAATCATTTTTCGGAATTTGGAGCCGCTGAAAGAACCGTAATGTCCCACATCCGGTTGCATCAAGGTTCGTCGTCTGGCGTTGGGAATATTGGGGCATAGCGCTTGGGCCGCTTCAGTTTGTCCCAGAGAACAAATGTCGTCATCTTCAGCTTCAACAGTAAACAAGGCTGTTTTCCTGATCGCTCCCAGATCCACCGCTTCGCCCTGCCAGGTGCTGATGCCTCGCCCGAGGTGGTGCTCGCGGAACACCCTGTCCATGGTTTCCATATAAAATTCGGCCGTCAGATCCAGTACTGCAAGATACTCATCATAAAATTCGCGATGACGCTCAGCAGAGGCAACTTCGCCCGCAAAAACATCTTCATAATATTGCTGGTAACGACTGCTATGGTGAGACATGTTCATTGCCATGAATGAACCCAACTGCAGAAATCCGGGGTACACCCGGCGCCCTGTGCCGGCATAGCCAAAAGGCACTTTGTGTAGCAGGGAGCGCTCATACCATTCACGCGGATAACGATTGGCAAATTCGTTGACACTGTTCGGGTTCACCCGTGTGTCTATCGGGCCGGCAATAAGCGTCAGGCTGCTGGGCGCGGCCGGATTGTCGGTCTGAGCCATCACAGCGGTAGCAAGCAGCGCCTGCACGGCAGGTTGGCAGATCGCAATGATATGGGCGTTGCTGCCCAGCAATTCCATAAACTCGATCAGGTAGGCGACATACTCATCGAAACCAAAGCGACCTTCCAGTACGGGGACGTTTCTTGCGTCTTTCCAGTCAGTGACATAGAGATCGAATTCAGGCAGCAAACACTCGACCGTCCCCTTGCAGAGCGTGGCGTGATGCCCGGACAGGGCGGTGACCAGCAACACTTTGGGGCGTGCGATTTTATCGCTGTGTTTAAAATGCAGTAAGTTGCAGAAGGGCTTGCTTAATGCAGTAAGTTCTTCTACCGGCGATTCCAGATCATTGATCATGACCTTGTTGATATTGAATGCCGGCTTGCCATAGGGTTTGGTGACATCGAGGCCGGCAGCTACCATGGTTTTGTGAATTTTATGGTAATAGCTGTGGGAGAATAGCTCCGCCGTGTTGGCGTGGAACTGCCGATTAAGTTCAAAAAACGGATGCAATGACTGCATCGAGCGCTGAAATAGATCGTAGGAATGGTACAACATATACCTTGGGTTCCCCTTTTCGGATGCTGGTTAAAAGTTTAGTATGTTTATAGATTATTGGCCTTCAATCCTGTCGAATGTCGATCATCATAACTGTTCTGGGGTGTTTGTCATGTTTTATTAAGTACACAGGCAATCACTAGCTGCCCCGTATAGGGTCCTGAATCCCGCTCTGGAGAAGCCATGAAAGTTAATGTTGAAATTGAATTGAGCCCCGCAGAAGCACGCGAGTTAATGGGTTGGCAGGATTTGAGTCAGTTGCATGAGCACTTTCTCAAACTGGCAACAGAACAGATGAAAAACGGCGACCCCACCACTATCAATGCCCTGATGCAGCCCTTTTTGAGTGAAACTCAGAAAAGTTTTGGCTTGTACCAGAAAATGATGGAATCCTTTATGGCGGGCGACAGTAAAACCAAACCCAGGCCTGACAAGTAGCCCAATTGAAGCAGGTGGTGCAATGCCCGTTGAAATGACCAGCGAAGACCAGGCCAGATTGAATAAATACCTGGAAATCTATGCGGACGCATTTAATGGCATGGTGCGTGAGGCATTGGCCCGCAATCCCGGAACAGGTGACGCGCAGATTCCTGTCATGCCTGCCTTTGACATGGAAAAACTGAAAGCACTGGTGGGAGATTACAGCAAAGTAAATGTGCCGGTGCTGCTTGATAAGCAGGCCGCGCTTATGCAACAGCAAATGAATCTGTGGCAGAACACCAGCCGGGCCATGATGGGCCTTGAAAAATCCGAAGCGACCGTTGCGGAAGAAAAAGGCGATCAGCGTTTCAAGGATTCAGAATGGAATGACAACCCGGTCTACAGCTATATCAAACAGGCCTATCTGCTCAATTCCCGATTGCTTACCAATATCGTCGACAGCATTGAATTCAAAGATGACAAGCAGGCTCAAAAAGCACGCTTTTATGCCCGCCAGTATATTAATGCGACATCCCCCAGCAATATGGCCATGACCAACCCGGAAGTATGTCGCGAGATTCTCGAAACGCGTGGTGAAAACCTGGTCAAGGGTATGGAAAATTTTATGCATGATCTGCGGCAAAGTCCCATAGAGGCCTTGAAGATTACGCAATCGGACCCCGACGCCTTCTGCCTGGGTGAGAACCTGGCCATCACTCCGGGCAAGGTCATATTTCAAAATGACTTGCTGCAACTGATCCAATACCAGGCCAGTACCAAACAAGTGTATGAACGGCCTTTGCTGCTGGTGCCGCCCTTTATCAACAAGTTTTACATCATGGATCTCGACGAGAAAAAATCCATGGTGCGCTGGCTGGTGTCACAGGGCTTCACCGTATTTATGGTTTCCTGGGTAAACCCTGATGCCAGTATGGCGGAAACGCGTTTTGAAGATTATATCGTCAACGGCATCGTGGCCGCTGTTGACGCCATCGAAGAGCGTACCGGCAAAAACGGTGTCAATGCAGTTGGCTATTGTGTCGGCGGCACCGTGCTGGCCGTTGCGCAGGCCTGGCTGCGGGCGCGCGATGACCGGCGCATTCATTCCTGTACGTTTTTGACCACCCTCACGGAATTTTCCGATCCGGGTGAGTTGGGCGCCTACTTGTCCGAGGAAACGCTGGCCGTGCTGGAGACGAACTCAAAGATCAAGGGCATCTTTGACGGGCGCATTCTGGCACTGAGTTTCAATCTATTGCGCGAGAACAATCTGTTCTGGTCTTATTTCGTCAGCAATTATTTGAAAGGCAAGGATCCGGTAGCCTTCGACATCCTCTACTGGAACAGTGATTCTACCCATATACCGGCAGCTACCTTTGCCTGGTATGTCAGAAACCTGTATCTGGAAAATCTGCTCGCCGAACCCTCCGGACTCGACATCGCCGGCGTCCCTATCGACCTGGGCAGGATTGATACACCCTCTTATTTCCTGTCCACCCTCGCGGATCATATCGTGCCTTGGAAGTCCTCGTTTCGCAGCAGCCGGCTTTTCAAAGGTCCGGTGCGCTTCGTGCTCGGCGGGTCCGGTCATGTAGCCGGGGTCATCAATCCTCCCGATGTCGGCAAGTATGCGCATTGGCTGAATGAGTTGGGGGCCGAGGACGCCGATGCCTGGCAAGCCGGAGCGAAGGAAGTGCCGGGTTCCTGGTGGATTGACTGGAAAGCCTGGTTGCAGGAGCATTCCGGTAAGCTGCGCGCCGCCAGGAAGGCAGGATCTGCCAAACACCCGGCTCTGGAAGACGCACCGGGAAGTTATGTTAAAGTGCGCATCTGATTCAGGCAGGCAAGCGGAGTTCAATCCTTGATCACCATTAAAAAGTACCCCAATCGACGTTTATACGACACGACGCAGAGCAAGTATGTCAATCTTGACTTCATCCTGCAGCTTATCGAGGAACATCGTGAGTTTATTGTGGTCGACTCGAAAACCGGGGACGACCTGACCAGGAATTTGCTGCTGCAAATAATCAGTGAACAGGAAGTTGACGAGGGCCGGTCACTGTTGACGCTCACCTTGCTAAAACAACTAATCCGCTTTTACAGCAGCGATATGCAGCCCTTTGTGCGTTCCTATCTGGAACAAAGCCTGGCTGGCTTTCTGGAACAGCAGGAGAGCATGCAACACATGGTCAAAAATCTGGTGGATTCCAGCCCTGCCGGCCTGTTTGCTAAGATGATGGAACAAAATATGAAGCTGTGGAATTTCCCCCCAGGCAAACCTGGGACGGACGATAAGTAGCTGCAACCGCAGTCTTTCCAAAAGAAATGCTGCAATGCAACAAAATATTCCTTGACCTGCCCTGTGAGCGCCAATATACTGGCCATCATCCGTTGCTGCATTGCAACAAATTTAGGGAAATCAAGGAGCTTTTATATGTACGACCAAATCAATGAGCAGTTCCAGAATTCATTCAGACCAGTAACTGAGCTGTTGGCCCTGAATGTGAAGACCATCGAAACTCTGACTGAGAAGCAAACCAGCTTTTTCACGGCAGCCCTGAGCGAAGGCATGGCTTTCACGCAAAGCCTGGTTGCTCAAAAAGATCTGGCCGGTGTCATGCAAGCGCAGAAAGAATACAGCGAAGGCCTGCAAGGCAAAGTTGTTGCCGCCAGCAAGGACGCCTACGCGCTCATCACTGAAACACAGGACCAGGTTGCTGAAGTACTGAAAGGTGCTTTCACTACGGCCCAGGCTGGCTTTGCTGATGTTACTGGTGAAAAACCCGTTGCCAAGAGCAAGACTGCCAAGTAACTCATCTGCTTTATCGCTAAATCGCTATTTTTATGTATGTTCAGCCCCTGCTTGCAGGGGTTTTTTTTGCCCTCTCAATACATATGTTGCCCGCCGTTTACGGAAACCGTTGAGCCAGTAATAAAGTCCGCATCATCGCTTACCAGAAACGCTACGGTACGGGCGATATCGGTCGGTTTCCCCAGACGTCCTACCGGAATGCGCGAAATTATTTTCTCCAGAACCGCGGGCGGCACTGCCCTGACCATATCGGACAATGGGGAAAATTTAACGTACTGCCAGAGCGCACGATACACCGCACATATCTAATTAGCGGATAAGACTTACCATTTTGTTGCCATCAACAAAAAGGTCGGGGGAAACACCCGGAACACATACACTAGTCTTTGATACTGCAATCCAGCCACAATCGCGCGCAGAAAAAATGACGGCAAGATGTGCTTCTGTCATCCATATCTGGTTTACTTTATGAATATTAGCCGCAACCGGAGATAATCATGCTGTCATTCCGTCAACTGTGCGCAGGAATTGCGCTGTGCTTTAGTATTCTGATCCTTCAGGTGCAGATGGTAACAGCGGCTGACGGCACGGAGACCCTGCTGGTGTTGACCGGGCAATTGACCGGCGCGGATCATGAAACGTATAAAGAAGTCCCTTTCCAGGTGCCTGAAGGGGTCAAGCGCCTCACGGTCAGCGTTGAATATGAACGCGAAAACCGCACGGTAGTGGATCTGGGCATATTTGACCCGGATCGCTTTCGCGGCTGGAGCGGTGGCAACAAATCCAGTTTCAGCATTGCTGAATCTGACGCAACACCTTCCTACCTGCCAGGCCCTTTGCCTGCTGGAGAGTGGAACCTGATTCTGGGAATACCGAATATCCGCTCTGACAGTATTGCCAGCTACCGCGTGGAAGTAAAACTTGAGTTCGGGGTGTCCGCAGGCACCAGGGCATTTGCACCGCTTCCATTAAAGGCTGAAGCGGGCTGGTATCGTGGCGAATTACACGCACACACAGGGCACAGTGATGGAAATTGCGAGCTGCAAAGTGGCAGAAGCGGTCCTTGTCCGGTCTTTCGGACGATAGAAGCTGCGGTAGAGCGAGGATTGGACTTTGTTGCAGTAACCGAACACAACACCCTGTCTCACCAGCAGAGTCTGCATGAATTGCAGATAGCCTATGATCAGACGGTGCTGATGAGTGGTCGGGAAATCACCACTTTTTATGGCCATGCAAATATTTTTGGCACAACGGAGTTTATCGATTTCCGGGTAAGCAACGGGCAGATAAATCCGGTGCTGGTAGAGGCGTCGCAGAAAGGCGCATTCATTTCCATCAATCATCCCGGATTACCCTCGGGAGAGGTATGCATGGGTTG
>Ga0209390_10005888_pt1 | contig 16893 bp, 18 predicted proteins | sample BON01_FD_187212 | JGI IMG/M metagenome (GOLD analysis project Ga0209390, IMG submission 187212) | Freshwater microbial communities from Lake Bonney liftoff mats and glacier meltwater in Antarctica - BON-01 (SPAdes) (version 2) | ecosystem: Environmental > Aquatic > Freshwater > Ice > Glacier...
GAACAAAAACTGCAGCACCCAATCTCTCGTCGAGTACCCATTGATCAACCGCCCCGCCACGACCCCCCTCGCCACCCCCCAGCGCTCACTCGCCCTCCCAAACGGCAACCCCAGCAACACCGCATTCTCCACAATCCCCAAGCCCTCCTCCCCCTTCGCCGCCAATGCCTCCAGACAATGGAAGATCACCCGCGCGCCCATACTGAACCCCAACAGCGTCACAGGCCGTGACCCCTGCGGACGCGCCGCAAGAACGTCAGCCAGCAGCTGCCCTGCTTCCTGCGCGTGCAACACAGCCAGCTGCCATGGATTGTCGAGCTTTCGAGCCGCCATGAGGACGGAGAGAGGGAGGGCCGCAGCAGTTGTGAGACCGGCAAGAGCCGTGTGCTTGATGACTTCATCGATGGCGTACCGAGAGGCCTCGTGCCAGACGAACTCCCGCATGGCCCGGTGCAGTTGCCCCAGCAAGGCCGTCTCCCAGATGAGCACGTGCTCCTCCCCCCCAGGCACCACTTCCCGCCACCAGCCACTCGTCTCCACCTCGACCGCCTCCCAACTCCCTTCCGACATCGTCGACTTCTCCAACCCTCCCTCCCTCCCTTCCTCCCCCACCATTGTTGCATCAATCATCTCGGCCTCCCATTCTTCAACTGCTGCTGCTACTGCTGCTGCTGCTGCTGTTGCTGCTGTTGCTTCCACCGTAACCGTCTCCCCACCCGAGGCCAGCGTCGTGGCCGCCCCTCCCCAGACACGCCGAGGGTCCTGATCCTCCTCCACCCACCCCGGAATACACACAAAAACAGGCAATCCGCCCGTTCCACCACCACAACTACTGCTGCTGCTGCTGCTGCTGCTCTCATGGTAGCTGCTGGTCGCCAGCTTCTCCGCCACATCTTCCTCCCCTTCCTCCCCCTCCGTCTGCTGCTCCTGCTCTTGCTGCTGCAGCTGCTTGGCCCGCTGATCCAAGGGATAGGAGGAATGGAGCGGGACGAAATGAAACTCGGTGATCCCTCGGGTGCGTTGCGTCATTTTGTACCCTGTCACCCCTACTCCCGTCACGGCCAGAAACGAGGAAATGCACAAGTCAGACGTTAAGCCCCAGTAGGACAGCAACGCCGCCGTGCCACTCGTCAGCTGCTGCGTGATCGCGGCCGTGGCGGGCCCCATGCCCATCCCTCCTGCGGTGCACAAGGCAAGGAGGGAGGCAGCGATGGAGGGAGCGGCTACCGAACCGGTGTACATCATCAGCGCCCCTCCTCCTAGTGCGGCGCAAGCCACCTTGAAATACCTTCCTAGGCTTTGGCAGGAGGGGGGGTCTGCTTGGGAGTCGGAGAGCAGGGCGGTGTATTCTGCGGCGAGCGCCGCTTCGATTGCTACCACTTCTGCCCAGGGGAGGAGGGCGGGGCCTAGGCGTTGGGAGAGACGACGGAAGCTTGCCCGAGCGCGGGCATCGTAGAGGTTGGCGCGGACTTGGTAGGTGATTAGGACCTTCATGATCAGGGACAGCCAGGCGGAATCGGAGGGGGAGGGGCAGCTGGCTTTTACTTCGGCCAAAAGTTCGTCGACGAGCTCGGAGACGGTTCGGATGAGGACGTAGCAATCTTGCTCTTCCTCGTCCTCTTCCTCCTCCTCCTTTCCCTTTCCCTTCTGCTGCTGCTGCTGCTGCGAGACCAGCCCACCGTCTTGGCAGGCTGCGGCGACCATGGCACGCAAGGCTGAGTCGTCTTCCAGGGCGAGCACGTCCGAGAGGGAGTCCACGTACACCAACAAGCGTTCTTGCCGCGCTGTCTCCAACCGCGCTTCCTCCTTGTTCAGACGACGTCGTTGCGTTTGCCCACTGCTGTTGTTGCCGCTGCTGCTGCTGCTGAGGAAGGGCCCGTGGCTTTCAATGGCCAAGAGGGCCAGCAAGTAGATGATGCGCGTCGACGACTCTTTGAGCATTCGGCCCCGCGATGTGGGAAAACCGGGCAACGGTCGCCCTGCCCGTGAGGAAGGCTGCGTAGAGGAGGAAGACAAGCCCGAAGCGGACAAGCCTTGCTCAGTCTGTGGAATCACTGTAGTCGCTGTCTTGAAAGGTGTGGGACTGCTGCGAGGGCTTGAGCTGGTGGGCATTGTGGCTCTGTGGGTTTGGGTGTCGCCGCCCCCAAGATCCAGCTCCATCGTGCCTTTGGAGCTAAAACGCTGCCGACGCCGATGTCACCCAGGCCTGCCGCCACCGCTGCCACCACCTTTTGGGGGAGGGCTGTGTACTGCTCGCGTGCGTGGGGCGTGGGGCAAGACCCCTGTGTTGTTGTGAAGTGTAGGGGAAGGGGAGAGGGGAGAGCGTCAGTGCACCCTTAGCTTGGGAGCCTCAGGGCAAGGTGGTGGGCGCGGCAAAAACAAACCCGCCCCGCCAGCCCACACCACCACTGCCACGGCTGCCGCCCTTTATGGCCTGAGGGTGGTCAAGGGGAGGAGGAGGGTGGTGGGCGTGGTGGTAGTGGTGTGCCTGTGTGCCAGAAGGGGGGAGGGCTAATGACTCTAAGAAGATGTTTCGAGGAAAACGAGGAGGCGGCGAAGCTCAATACTAATAATAATGAGGAGGATGGACAAGCCAACACGCATTTCTCAGACCCCATGCAACTCCCACACACGCCGAGCTCCTCTTTCTCAGTCTTCATTCGCCTGGGCTTGTCGTGGGCCTATTCTTGATGACCTCGGCGCACTCCATCTCACGCCAAAAACCCTCACCAAATCGCCTCGCTCTCCCCTCCCCAACAGCAACATGCGGGCTTGCCTCTCCACGTCCCTTGTGCTGGGCCTGGTGGCCAGCACACAAGCCTTTTTCGTGCCCCGGATCATGAACGTCGTGGGTGCCCCTGCCACAAGCTGCCGGTCCAGCAGGTACGTGTGAATTTTACCTGGGGTCGGGGAGCGAGCCAGGCTTGCTTGATCATCAGTGAGAGAGGGCAAGTATCCATCCCCCTAACACCCTCCCACCCACCCCCATCCCACTATAGACGCATGGCCGTGACGATGGAGGGCGAGGTGGCGGGCGTGACGAAGGACGCCGAGAGCAAGATGAAGAAGTGTGTGGACTCGACGGACAACAACCTCAAGGCGATTCGTACCGGCCGCGCCTCGTAAGTCTCAGTTGCTTCTTTGCCCTTTCAACCTTTTCCTCTCCTTCATTTACGATCAACTGCGTGCGCTGGTTTGTTCAAAGGTTTTCATAGAATGAAATTGTTGAGAAGGAAGGGATTTTGCTAGCTCTTCTCCAGCAAGCAGACCCTGTCAAATTGCCCGCTTGTCGACCTCCCCTCCCTCAGTGTATGTTCTAGACTACCATGTCGCGCATAAAGCGGATGACGAGCTCGAACGACGGTCTTGTTGTACTACGGAGTCAATTTTAAATTTTCATAATCCTGCTGTCTTCTCTAATCAAACCCTCTCCTATACCGTCCCTCCCTCCCTCCCCTCCTCCCCTCCCTCCAGCGTAACCCTCCTCGACCGCGTCATGGTCGACTACTTCGGCTCCCCCACCCCGCTCAACCAACTCGCCGGCGTCTCCGTTTCCGGCCCCCAGTCCCTCGTTGTCTCTCCCTATGACAAGTCGGCCTTTAAGCTCATCGAGACTGCCATTCTAGAGTCCAATCTAGGCCTGAACCCTAACAACGAAGGCAGTGTGCTCCGCCTGAACATCCCTCCTCTAACCGAAGACCGGAGAAAGCTCCTGAACAAGCAAGCCAAGAGCGTGGCGGAGGAAGGGAAGGTTGCCGTCAGGAACGTCCGGCGGGATGCTGTGGAGCGGGTGAAGAAGTTTGAGAAGGACAAGGCGATTGGCAAGGATGAGAGTCAGGATGGGCAGGACGCCCTGCAGAAGCTGACGGACAAGTTTGGGAAGCAGCTGGACGAGATGCTCAAGGTGAAGGAGAAGGAGATTATGACTGTTTAAATGTCAGGGAGGGGGGAGGGAGGGAGGGGAGGGTGTGCGTGCCATTACAAACAGAAAGTTACACGCACACCGAGCCAATGCATGATTTAAACCAGCGGGAGGCAAACACAGCAAAAGCAACCTTTAGTTTTAAGTGAACTCCGTCCCGTTTCCCATCCACCTGACCGACAGCAAACAATGAGACAAAAACCAAAAAAGAGAATAACTACTTAATATTGTCAGCAGCAGAAGAAAACGAGTTTTCAATCCGTAAATTTCATATTTGTTTCTTCTTCTTTCTCCTCTTCTTTTCGTCGCCCTTCTCGTATCAGCTTCTGAATTCTCTCTTGCACCTTTCCTCTCACTCTACCCGCTTTTCTTCCCACTCAATCCACACAACCTACGCACCGCACCGCCGCCCATCCCTCCCTCCCTCCCTCCCTCCCTCCTTCCCCCACCTCCACCATCACCATCACCACAACCAGCAAAAAAGAGAAGGACGGACGAGAACACTTCTCTGTCCACTCCCTCAACCTTTCGCTCGCTTCACCCTCAAGCTATGCCTCTCTCTCATCTCCCCTCACCCTACACAGAGGCATGTAGAACCATATCACAACACAAACACACAAACGCATACCTAAAACCTCCTGTACCGGCCGGTTCAAATACAGAGAGCTCTACTCCCTCACTCCCTTCCTCCCTCCCCCTCCAATTCTATGCCTTGAGCTTCTGAAACGCCTTCTCAAACTCCGCCGAGAGCTTCGCCGCATCCACCTTGGGCTTGAGCAACTCATTCATCATCAACACCACCTTTCGTGTCTTGTAAGGTTCCGAGGCCTCCTTCAACGCCATGGGCAAATCCGAGAAAGGGTGTCGCTCCACCCACACCTGCAAAGCCCCCGACCTAAACATCCCCGCCGCCACCTCGATCTCCGCCGCCGTCGCTTTTTTCAACCCACTTTCCCCCGCTGCTGCGTACATGGTGGCCTTCGCCCCCCCCCCCACCTTACCCACCACTGCCGCGCCTGCCTCCGTGGCCGCCAGCGCCAGACTAGGCTTGGGCAGCTCCGACAGAATTTTAGCAAAGCCCGCGTTACCCGTGGCATACGTATCCTTCACCACCACATCCCCACCCAAGTCCTTGATCAAACCCGCCTTGTCGAAGAACCCGGGGGCGTCCGCGACAATATTAATCGTGCCTACGCCTCGAGCCTGAGCAATCTGAATGACAGCCAGCCCCACCGGCGAGTCCGCGTCCGCCTGCAACACATACTCCCCGCCCTTGACACCAGACAGCAACCACAGGGCCGTCAACGCCGTGCCCATACAGGCCGCAAACTCCACGGGAATATCCGAAGGGACCTTGGCCAAATCACTTTCCTTGGCCTTGGCGGCGCTGCGGAACGTGGGTACCGAGCCCGAGGTCGGCACCACCCAATCATGGACCGCCAAGCCCTTGACCTTGCTCCCCACCGCCGTCACAATCCCCACGCCCTCCGCGCCCGCCGGGCTCTTGCTGCCCATGTCCGCGGCCGTCACAGGCGCGGCCAGGATGTTGAGCGCGACCTCGTTGTCCCCCAACGCCGCCGTGGATGTCGACAGGCCTCGGAAAGCAGCGGCGGCCGTGGCGGCGGTTGGTCTCTGGCAAGCAGGCAGCAACCCCCTCCGTGCCAACAGCGAGGAGGCCACGACCACGCGGGACGACGCCATTGGGTTCTCCTGTGTGTGTTTTGTGTTGTGTGTTGGGTTTGTACTTGGGTGAGATTGAAAGCCGAGAGTGTTGCTTGCCCTTGTGATCAAACAACCCAAGGGAGGGAGGCTTGCTGACCATCAAACCACGCCAGGAATCCTGCCCGACAAGACCACGCGTGGCTTCCTGCTTGTCCTGGGTTGCCTTTGTGGCCATTCCTGATCATGCTGGTGTTGTGCGTGAGACAAGGACGAGCAAAAGGGCTTTGCGGGGCCCCGCGGGCGGTGATCGCGCTCATCATGAAAGCGAGCTGGAGCAGATTGTGGTGGAGATCGTGTGCTGTTTTGCTTTGGGTCCATGGTCACTAACCCTTGGTCCTCCCTCCCTTTACACACCCCACAGGCCTTGAATGAAGACAGTGCAAGGACGCGACGGGCAGCAGCGGGACGGGGCCGTCTTGGCGCGGGTCTTTAGCCTGGGTCTAAGCAAGAGAAGCAGATTCGCGGCCGGCCGCACACGGCCTTGCCTACGCCTTTACTACGTACACGTAAACGACGACATGCACGTTTGGAGGGAGCTTGTGGTGTTGACGGTGGAGGTGATGAGAGGCGTGGTTGTAGCATGCGGGTTTTTGGGTTCGAGCTGGACGCAGCAGCATGAGCCATGGCCTGCTTCCTCCTCGCCTTGCCCTGATGCGTGCTGGGTGATTGGCACTGCCTCCTTCGTGCTACGGGCCATCCCCTACAAAGGCGGGCACATTTTTGCATTGCCTCGAAAAAAACATTGCGAGGGGGCGGAAGTGCCATACCTGCTCCATACTCTTGGGTTTGTGCGGTCTCTGCGATTAGGGAATGACGCCATGGTGCCCCCGCATGATGATATGCCTATTGTCGAGGAGCGTTCGCCTTTGTTGCGCCGCTTTGCGTTGCGTGCGCCATGGGGCATTCGAACCACTTGCTGCGAAGCCGATGGATGGTCATCAATGCGTGTTCTTTTCTCTTTTGTCGTCGTTTGTGCTGTGACGCCCCACTCAACCAAGCCAGTAATGTAGCGACTCCGCACCGCTGCTGCAGCAGAGAACGACATTGACAAATTTCCTAAAATGCGAGGCGCCTCTCTCCCTCCGTCACCCACCCATACACTCACTCCTCTCTCCTTTTACACAGACACACACTTACACACAGGCCCCGCCTTCCCCTCCCCCCTGCGCCGGGTCTCGTCCTCGTCGTCGTCCGTCGTCGTTGTTGGGATGGTGCGGGTAATGCCCTTCAAGGCCTACCGGCCACCCGCCCTCCTCGCCAGCACCGTCGCCGCCCCTCCCTACGACGTCATCAACTCAGACGAAGCCCGCAAGCTGGCCGATGGGAAGGAAAGCAGCTTTCTCCGAGTGAACAAGCCCGAGATCGACTTACCTGCCAGCCTCTCTCCCTATGACCTGCGGGTGTACGAACGCGGGGCCAAGAACCTGCAAGAGTTTATCTCCCGGGGGTGGTTGAAAAAGGATGATGCTCCTTCCTATTACATTTACGCGCAGCGGATGGGCGATCACCTCCAGCATGGCATCTGTGGGGCTTGCTCGGTGGAGGAGTACGCTACAGGTGTGATCAAGAGGCACGAGAAAACCCAAGTGAAGAAGGAGAATGACCGGACCCGTTTGACGTATACCCAGAATGCGAATGTGGGCCCGGTGTTTATCATGTATAAGCCGCATGAGGGGTTGGACTCGCTTGTGACCTCCGTGACTAGCACCAGGGCACCTGAGACTTCTTTTATTGCTGGGGATGACGGGATCGAGCACTTGGTCTGGCCAATAAGCGACGAGCCGACTGTGAGTGCCATTAGGCGGGCGTTTGAGAGTGTCCGGTATACCTACATTGCGGATGGGCATCACCGTTCGGCCAGTGCGTTTCGGGTGGGGGAGATGAAGATCAAGGAGGCGATCGCGGCGGGGCAGAATGTGACGGGTGATGAGAGCTTTTGCTTTTTCCTGGCCGTGTTGTTCCCGGCGGATCAGTTGAAGATCTTGGAGTATAATCGGGTGGTGAAGGATCTGAATGGTTTGACGGAGGAGGAGTTCTTGGGGAAGGTAAGTGAGCATTTCGAGGTGCGCAAGCTCACTGTCGCTCCTGCTGTAGGGACAGGGAATGGTGGAGGGGAGGAGGGCCACTCGCCGGCGGCGAAGGGAGAGGTGGGTATGTGCTTGCGGGGGACGTGGTATAGGCTGACGGCGCGTGAGGCGTCGGTGCCGAGGAAGGACCCGGTGAATTCGTTGGATGTCCAAGTGCTGTATAATCACGTGTTGGCGTCTGTGTTGGGGATTGGGGACCCGCGGGAGGATGAGAGGATCAAGTACGTGGGCGGGGTGAGAGGGACGGAGGAGCTGGAGCGGCTGGTGGAGGGGGAGAGGGCATGGGGGGCTGTGGCATTTGCGATGTTCCCGGTAACGGTGGAGGAGGTGATGGAGATCGCGGATGCGGAGGGGTTGATGCCCCCGAAGGCGACTTGGTTTGAGCCGAAGCTACGGTCGGGCTTGATTGTGAGGCTGTATGACGATTCGTGAGGGAGGAAGGGAGGGGAGGAGGGATGATAACTGTTTTCTTATATATCAAAACTACATTTGTTTTTAGGAAGGGTATGAGGGAGAAAGGGCAAGCGAGCCGGCAAGAACATTTAACTAGGAGAGAGTGGGAGGGAGAGGAGATGACGCGCGATGATCTAGGCGTGCGCTTAGCACACATGCATGCAACAATTGGGGCGCCCGAGGGGGGTGACAAAGCAATCAGAAAAGAACAAAAACACACGGGGAAAAATCACAACAACACAATGAAAAGCAACGCCCTGGAAAAACAGAGAAAATGCAATTTGTCTTGTTCTACTAGCTTCTGGCCTTGGTTTTTTCATTTTGTTTTCCTCTCCTCTCTTGGGCGACTCTTCCCCCTTGCTTTTCCTAAATTCCGTGCGTTGGCCACCGCAAGCCCATAAGAGGCTCTCAGCAAACATCAACCATCACACATAAGAGCCCACAAAAAGCAAAAACAAAAGCGTGAGACACTTTCTCTCTCTCCAAGGCTCACCCCACGGACCCTCCTCCTTTCCCCTTTCCTTCTGACGCTGCAGCAGGTCATATCAGAATAATGGACCAACGGCGGCCTCACTAAAATATAACGGGCACTAAATTCCAAACACCAAAACACTCACTCTTCTTCTCTTCTCTTCGCTCTTTTGACTCTCTCTCTACTGTCTCTTCTTCTCTTCCCCTCTTTTTTCTACGTATAAAAACGTCTTCTTCCATTCCCCTCTACTCCCCAAAGAGAGAGACAAGATAAGGCCAAAAAAAGACAGGGCAAAAAGACAAGCACTAGACACAAACAAAGACCGCAGCCTCCATCCACAGTACCACTCCTCCTTCAACCCTCTCTCTCCCAATCCCACTAAAGCCTCCCATTTCTTCTTCTGCTTCCCCCCCTCCTACCACTGGCTACAAATGCGCATTCCTTCTCCTATTCCCTTCCCGAAAACCTGCCACAAAGCACAAGTCCTCCCTACCTCCCTCCCCTCCTCCTCCTTCTTATCGGTAGTTGGCAGGCGTGTACTTGGCCGCGTAGTCCTTCCCGAACTTGGCGACCCACTTGGGGTGCTTGACCAACCACCACTCCTTAGGAGGCTCCACCATCCACTCCTCCGGGATCTCCTGCTTCAGGTACTCCTCCGGCAGCTCCTCCGCCCCGGCCCATGGCCACTCGTCCTTATCAGCAGCAGCGGCCTGCTCGACCTCGGGGTCGACGAACTGCTTCCAGTCCTTGCTCAGGAAGGCCTTGGCATAGTTCTTGGCCTCGATCTTCTGCTCGGCATTCAGGGCGTTGAACGCCTCCGTGAACTTCTCCTTGATCTCCGCCTCGGACACCTCGGACCCCACGCCCGGCACGGAGTCAAAGCCCGAGATCAGGGAGGGAGGGACGGCGAACGGCTCGATGTCAGACTGAATCTGCGAGGCAGACTTGTCGTTCTTCAGGCCATACTGCTCCATCCCCTTGGTGATCAAATCCGCCTGCCCCCCCAACGAGTACTGCAACGCCGCCGCCGCCGCGGCCGCGGAGCCCTTCACGTTCTTCTCCAGGGACTTTGCCAGCTTGGTCGCCTTCTCCTGCACGTCCTTGATGTTACCCACCATGTAAAAAGCCTGCTCGGGGATGTCATCATACGCGCCCCTCAAGATCTCAGAGAAGCCCGAGATGGACTCCTCGAGCGGCACAAACTTGCCGCTGAAGCCCGTGAAGACCTCGGCGACGTGGAACGGCTGGGACATGAATCGCTGGGCCTTACGCGCGCGGGCCACGGTCAGCTTATCCTCCTCCGACAGCTCATCCATACCCAAAATGGCGATGATGTCCTGCAGCGACTTGTAGTCCTGGAGCAGCTTCTGGGTATCACGCGTGGTCTTGTAGTGCTCCAGGGAGACGTACTCGGGGTCCATCAATCGCGAGGAAGAGTCAAGAGGATCGACGGCGGGGTAGATACCCAACTCGGCGATCTTACGAGACAGCACGGTGGTAGCATCCAAATGGGCAAATGTCGTGGCCGGGGCGGGATCAGTCAAGTCATCAGCAGGCACGTACACAGCCTGCACCGAGGTAATGGACCCCTTCAAGGTAGAGGTAATTCGCTCCTGCAGCGCCCCCATGTCCGTGGCCAGCGTGGGCTGGTACCCGACAGCGGACGGAATTCGGCCCAACAAGGCAGACACCTCAGCACCGGCCTGGGTAAAACGGAAAATGTTGTCGACGAACAGCAACACATCCTGCCCCTCCACGTCACGGAAGTACTCGGCGATCGTCAGACCGGTCAGAGCGACACGGGCGCGGGCCCCAGGGGGCTCGTTCATCTGCCCGTACACCAAGGCAGCCTTGGACCCCTCCGTGGAGCCGGTGGCCTTGTCGATCTTGATCACACCGGACGTAATCATCTCGTGGTACAAGTCATTCCCCTCGCGGGTGCGCTCCCCGACGCCTGCGAACACAGAGAACCCACCGTGGTTCATGGCCACGTTGTTGATCAGCTCCATGATGACGACCGTCTTCCCCACACCGGCACCGCCAAACAGACCAATCTTCCCGCCCTTGGAGTAGGGGCCGATCAAATCAATGACCTTGATACCCGTGGAGAGGATGGCATCGGACTCACCCTGCTCCGTCAGGAGGGGGGCGGAGCGATGGATGGACCACTGAGCAGCAGCCTTGATGGGGCCCTTCTCGTCGATGGGCTCGCCGATCACGTTCAAAATGCGGCCGAGGGTGCCGGGGCCGACGGGCACCTGGATGGCATCCCCCTGGTCGCGGACCTTCTGCCCACGCACCAGGCCTTCCGTGGCGTCCATGGCAATCGTACGCACGACACGCTCACCGATGTGCTGGGCCACCTCGAGCACCAAGCGGGGGCGGCCCTTCTCGACCTCCACCTCCAAGGCGTTGAGCACACGGGGCAGCTTGTCGTCGAACTCCACATCCACGACGGCACCAATGACCTGGAGCACGCGGCCGTCCTTCACGGGGGCCTCGGCCACCTCGGACATCCATCGGCGCGCTGTTTTGGGAAGAGAGAAAAAGAGGGGAGGGAGAGTCAGTTTCGAGGCCTCACCACGCGTACACATAGAAATACTACAACTGTGTCTACTGCCTCCACAGCAAGAAAGCCAAGCAAATAAGGTCGCCCTTGCTTGTACCCTTCTGTCCTACAAACACACCCACTCATGCATCCATCCCACCATCCCACCCGGCGTCGAGTCACTTACAAAAGGCAGCAGGCGTAGACGCACGGGCGGCCCCCTTGAAGGAGGCCCCCTTGAAGGAGGTCAAGCCCCTCTTGAGCATTCGGCTTGCAGCGAACGCCATCCTGTGGTTGTTGTGTGGGCGGGGTGGACGGGGCGGGTGAGTGTGGGTTATGCGCATGTTGTTGTTGGACGCGTGTGCTTGTGGTCGGAGACCAAAGAGATGCTTGTTGCTGGCCCGCGCCTCGCCTCGCACCCCCACCCCGCCTGCCCAAGCACCCCATCAAATCAATGTCCTCTGGTGGTGTGGCGTGTGTGCTGTGTGTGGCGTGTGGTAAGAGGCAAGGAGAAGGAAAGTGCTTGTTGTTGTCGTTGTTGTTGTCGAGGCCAAGCCAAGGCCCCTTCTCGTCCTTGCATCCACCCCACGCTGCCCGCCGCTCTTGGACACGCCTCTCCCTTGCCACCCCTGCCAGCGAGCCAGGTCACAAGGCCAGGAGGGCTTCCATGTAGCCCAAGCAGCCACCGGGAGACGAGGATCCAGCCTGTCCTGGGTGACGGCGCGTGGGTGAGGGGGAGGAGAAGATGCAAAGCATGATGAACTAGAGGCGGCGGCGGTGGTTGACGAGTTGACGAGGAGCACCCGCAGCCAACCGTCGAAAGTCAAATCTAGTTGCTGAGCACGATCAGAGAGGTAGGAGGCCGTGAGAAGCAACCCCAGTCCCAACAAGACAAGGAGGTGCGAGATAGGCTAGAAACAAGCAGGGCGCGCCTTTGCATGCCCTCGCTGGCTCCCTCTTCTCCGCGGGCTGGTTGCAAGGAAGACAAGCAAAGGGAGTCCATGAGGAAGCATGATGGAAGCAGCGCCAACCAGCAAGAGTTCGACATGGTTTCCTTGTTCCTTGTTTTCTTGTTGCGTGTGTTACTTTCTTCTTTTGTGTTTTGTTTGCTAACACGCTCTTGGTAATTATCACAATGCTGTACACTCCAATGGTTTTCATTGCTTTGCTCCCATTTTCTGGCCTTCTCTTGAGTTATCATCATCACGCCATTCATTCATCATCATCCTCCTCGTCTCCCCGCTCCTTTAGCACGTAAGCCAACATGCGCCGCCTTTTTCGGGCTGCTTTACTGTCAGAAGCTACCCCTCCCTGTCCCTCCCCTCCCTCTCCTTGGTCCTGCCTTGTTATTTCAAAATCACCCCGCATCCGACCCGTGATAAACCCCACACCTACCCCTCCCCCTCCTCCCTCCCCCCCTATCGCCTTCCGCGTCACCAGCGGCACAAAATACGTTTGCCGCCCGGGGGTGGCATATGTGCAATTAGGGGAAACAAGGACTTCCACCGCCCGGCGAGTATAGGAGCAGTCCGCCCGACCGAGCTCGAGGTCCCGACTCAAGTAGCCTGTGACGCGCCCGCCGGGACGGAGGTGGTGGCTGTGTTTTGGGGAAAGAAGAGGAGGGAGGGAGGAGGGGAAGAAGAGAGGAGAAATTGTGAATTGTAAGGCTGTTTTTGAAAGAGAAAGGAGCATTCGCCAACATCCTTTTCTGCTGTTTTCCACACCGAGCTCTCCTTTTGCTCTCTCCGCGACCCTCACAAATCTTGCTCAATAGACCTGCCCCTCAAACGACCAACAAACCCAAGGTCCACGCACACGCAAACTCAGAAGGAAAACGAAAGCACAAAACAGAATTAAAATTTAAGCAAATCCCCAACTCCCTCCCTTCCTCCCTCCAATCAAATCCAAAAAGATGCAACCGTGACCCGCCCGTCGAAGGCAACATCCGCGCTTTATCCTCCGCCCCAGGCCCCTCCACCGGTAAGGGGAAGGCCACCCGCCTCCCTCCCTCCCTCTCTCGTTCCCTTCCTATCCTCTCTTACCTGACAATCAAGTCCAAAAAGTGATGCCACCTCGACCCGCCCGTCGAAGCCAACACCCGCGCCTCGTCCTCCGCCCCAGGCCCCTCTACCGGCAAGGGGAAATCATCCATTAGAACCGCCGTGAATTGCCCTAGGCTAGGTAAGACCTGCTGCCAGTACCCTTGCACGAGAACAATACTCCTACTGCTGCTGCTACTGCTGGTGCTGCTGCTACTGTGGTTGTTATTATTGCTGCTACTGGCCTCCTCCTCCTCCTTTCCCTTTTCGTCTTCCTCCTCATTTTTAAGAGTGGTATTTTTCCACTTTTCTGCCCCTGCCATCACCCCGGGGTCACACTCTATTATCACGTGTCGTCGAGGCCGATATTTTTGGATGGCACTGGCGCTATAGCCTAGCCCCCAACCGATTTCTAGCACCTGGAAGGAGGGAAAGGGCATACAGCAGGAATTAAGTTAAGGAGGTGCTTAGTATGTTAGATAAATAATAGATGTCTTTGAATGGCCGTGACGATAAACCCAAGCCCTGACTGATATCGAGCAAATGGGAAAAGGAAAAGAACAAGGAGGATGGGGGGAGGGCTAGAATTTTTGGTTTGAATCAAAATATAATACCTACCGTAGAATAAATGAGAAAAATATGATATTCCCTCCCTCCCTCCCTTCCTTCCCCATACCCTCTTCTCCCTCCCCTTGCTTGCCTTGACTCACCTCATCTTCCTCCCGAATTTCCAAAGCCTCGACCAAGGTCTCCATATAGTCTCTCTCCCACTCCATCATCACGATGGTGTTGCTGCCCTGGTACGGCTTGGCGGCTGCTTCCGCTCCTGCTCCTGCTCCTGCTCCTGTCCCTGCGCCTGCTCCTGCTCCTGCTTCTTCTGCTGCTGCTGCTGTTGTAGTAGAAGGGTGGTAGGAGGCGATTCTGCTGTTATTGCTGCAGCCGGGGGCCTCTCTGACCCCGTCTTGATTTTGAGCAGCCACAGCTCCCTCCTCCCCCTCCTCCCCTGGCGCCACGATGATCAAGATCTCTTTCCCTGCGAGATCCGTGCCATACCGAAGGCGGGAACGAGGCAGTGCAGCAGCAGCGGCAGCGGCAGTGCCCGCCATGTGGGGGGGAGGAGAAACCAGGGCGCTTTTCTAATCCTGTGGGAGGGAGAAGTGTACCAGGAGGGGGAGGAGGAGGTCAGTAAAGAAGGAACGCGTACTGAATAATACAAACGAAGGGCACGTAGACATTAATTAGATAATTGCCCCGCCGCCACGCACTTTAGGCGGTCCTGCCCATCCAGTGCGCTCCGGCCGTAAGCAATAAGGCGCAAGGAGGCCAAGACAGAAGGTCGGCGACCTGCTGTAGTTCGCAAGCATAGTCTGCGAATGCGAGCCGGACCTTTTTTTTCTCAAAAGAACCCCATGTGTCTTGTGCGAAAACAACCACCACCACCCCTGACCAGCCGAAAGGCTTGTGCTTGAATGACAGGGCGCACGGAACGGGGAAGCGAGGTTCTTTGTGCCCCGTGTGTGGAGGAAGCACCGGCTGCCCTCCATCCTCCGTTCCGATCGCAGCAGCTGGTTCTCTTCCAAAATTACAAAAAATCCCGTCGGCCGTCTGTCCTGCAGCAGTGGCATGGCACTATTTCAACGAATCAGAATGTTGTGGATGCGCCTGGTGTGGTTCTGCTGAGAGCTCGTCTGTCTTATCCCTTTTCACCACCCTGTCCATTGACTGGCCTCAGGGGTGTCTGTCTGCGTCGTGTGTTGCCCTTGCACATCAACATGTGGTCTGCGTTCAACCGCACATGGCAGAGAAGCCAGAACAATTGAGTGTTGTTGATGTCAACTGCAGTCCCCACAGAAATGCCCTTGCGCTTCGGTGCACCCTTGCGCGTGCCCCTGCTCCCCCCACGTGGTCTGGCCAATCAGGTCGTTACCTACAGTGGTGGCACTGTGTGCCTGTCTCCTTGTCCAAGCCCCGCATGCCCTGTGGCACGCGCGGTGGCCTTGACACTTGACACACACAAGAAAGCATCTGCTTGATCCGCTCGTTGATTCCCGTTCTTTGACGCGCGCCGCACGTCTCACCCCACGCTCCCCCTCTCCCACCACTCCCACAGGTGCCCCCACACCCTCCCCCACACCCTCGACAGCATGCATAACAAGGTGGTCCTGGCCCGCGTCTCCCTGCGCGACAACTTGCTGTGCGTCTGCGACCCGCGCGGAGTGATTGTCTTTGCTTCAGACGACCTCCTGTGGGCCTTGGGCCTTCCGGGACCAACCACGCGCCACATTGGGGCCAGCCTCCTGGACTTGCTGACCGAGGAGGACAAGCTTGAGTACAAGGTATGTGTGGGCCGGAGTGGGGTGGGCTGGAAAGGAAGGGGGGGGGGCTGCCGTGCAAACATGCTGTCAACGACGGCTGTCGATCTGCTTCTGAACTCTCCCGCCGGCGGACCCGGCCGTGACTTTATTCTGCCTCTGGGACCTGGTTCTCATCCCCAATCCCTCCCTCGCACCTCTCCACACTCACAGAACGCCATGCGAAGAAAGTCGGGCTCGCTTTTGCGGTGCCAGCAGAATGGGTGCTTCGTGTGGCTTGACATCCAGTCTTCGGGCCAGACCAGCCGCCTCAAGAGAGCACTGCAACGCGTCGAAAAGGCGCGGGCCACCTGCAGCTCCCTCCTCCAACCCGTCAGCCACAGCGAGCACAACAACAACCACCACCACCACGAGCCGACTCCTCTTAGCACCACGTCTACCAGCACCAGCAGCACCAACAACAACAGCCCCCTCAACCACCAAAGCAAGGCCTTGGCGACTGCCTCCTTTTCGTGTGCCGGCGGCGCGGGGCGCATCGCTGGCCTGGAGGAGCACGTCCTGACCAAGGAACAAACCCTTGATAGGTTCCTCTCCACCCGCGATCAAGACGGGGGCATGGGCGATCTGGCGGACGACGAGAACGAGGACGACGACGACGACACGGCCACGGAGGGCAGCGACTCGGAAGGGGACGAGGCCGACGAGGTCGCCTACCCCCCCCGACCAATGCCGATGGCCCCTGCTCGCCTGGTGGAATCCGCGGCCTTGCCCCCCCTGGGTGGCCTGTCCTTGCACGAGAGTGGGAGTGAATGCAACTCGGCCTGCACCACCTCGTCCTCGACCTGCTCCTCGGAGCAGCTGTCGGGGCCCGGAGCCGCAGGCTGGACGGAGGAGGAGCAGCAACGCCAGCAGCAGGAGGAGGCGGTTATGGTGCGGGAGTACTCTTTCCGAGAGATTTTCGAGTACCTGAGTGCGGGGGCCAAGGGCATGAGCCAATCCACCAGCTTCTGCCGAGGGGGGTCCCAGGCCTCGTCTGTCTTGAACTTTGGGTCGACAGCAGCAGCAGCGCCTAGCTCTCCTGCCGCGATCTTGGTCCGACCCACGCACCCGCAACGAGACTCCCGACCCTTCAGTGAGCGGATGGCGGCCAAGTGCCGCGCTGCCCCCGAGGAGTCCTACAGCGTCAGCAGCTACAGTTTCACCCCTGTGGCGTCCTCCTCTTCCTTGGCCTCGTCCTCCTCGTGGTTGTTGCAGAACAAGTACAAGGTCAGTGGGTACGTGGGCAAGGCAGCTGCGACGTTGGGTCTTGGTACCGTTGTCAGCAGCACGGCGGCGGCT
>Ga0209390_10005890_pt1 | contig 16887 bp, 17 predicted proteins | sample BON01_FD_187212 | JGI IMG/M metagenome (GOLD analysis project Ga0209390, IMG submission 187212) | Freshwater microbial communities from Lake Bonney liftoff mats and glacier meltwater in Antarctica - BON-01 (SPAdes) (version 2) | ecosystem: Environmental > Aquatic > Freshwater > Ice > Glacier...
TCTACAACCAACAGCTCCCGCAATCAGCCCTGGGCAGCAAGACGCCCTTGCAAACCATGAAAGACTGGCACAAACTCAAACCGGCGCTGTTCAAGAGACAGCCATACTACCGTCCGGGATGCGACACATACGATACCAAACCGGTTGCTCGGCTGCATGTCGACGCGCGCGACGCTACAGTCTTGCTCGCAACGCGGGTGGACAGTTTGAAAACGAACTTGACCTAGGAACTGACCCAAACCTCATTGAAAGCCCCGCTTTTGAAATTCTCTATCATCACGGCTGTTTGGAATTCGGAGGCGACCGTCGGCGAGGCCATCGCCAGCGTTGCGGGACAAACGTATCCCAACCTCGAGCACCTTGTCATCGAAGGCAAATCGGATGACGGATCGCTCGCAGCCATTGAGCGTGCTGCCCATGACAGAATGCGGGTAATCAGCGAACCCGACAAAGGGATCTATGACGCCCTGAATAAGGGCATTCGGAACGCCACCGGGGATGTGATCGGCTTCCTCCATAGCGACGACTTTCTTTCCCATGACGGGGTGCTTGCGCGGATTGCGGCGGCGTTTAAAGATTTAGCCGTTGAGGCGGTATTTAGTGATCTGGTCTATGTCTCACAGGCTGACACATCGCGGGTCATCCGGCACTGGTCAACGGGACCTTTCCATCCACGGCGCTTGAAGTATGGCTGGATGCCGACCCACCCAACGCTTTACCTGAGGCGCGAGATCTACGAACGTTTTGGGTCATATGACCATAACTTGGGCATCTCGGCGGATTACCACTTCATCCTGCGCTACTTTTCGCAGACAACGGGCAAATCGGTCTACATTCCGGAAGTACTGTACGAGATGCGCGTCGGCGGTGTGAGCAACCGCAACTGGCCCAAGCTTCGCCAGAAAATGGTAGAGGATATGTTGGCCATCCGCCGCAACCGCGTTGGCGGCCTTCATACGCTGGCGCTGAAGAACCTCTCCAAGGGTGGCCAGTTCCTCGTCCGACCCCAGCGTAGTAGCTGATCGCCGTCGCAATGGACACGGCGTTTTTCATCCTCTCCAAACTGGTTGGGTTGGCCTTACAGGTTGAGACTTGGCTCGCCATCGGCATGGCGTTGAGCCTATTGGGCGGGTTTCTTGCGCGCCCGCTGTTGGCGCGCCGGAGCAGCGGCGTGACGCTGACTGTGCTCTTGCTGATCGGCATGCTTCCCATTGGCGAGGTCTTGCTGCGCCCGCTAGAAGCTGAGTTTCCGCCACGTGTGGCACCGGTGCAAATCGACGGCATTGTCGTGCTCGGCGGCGTCGAAGACCAGCGGGCGACTGCCGCTTGGGGTCAGCCGCAGTTCAATGAGGCGGCCGAGCGCCTGACAGCCGCTGCTGCACTCGCCATTCAGCATCCCAACGCTCGGCTGGTGTTTTCTGGGGGCAGCCAAACAGTGCTTCCAAAGCATCTCTCTGTTGTGCATTGCCAAGTTGTTTACGGCCTCTGCCTTGTTTACCAATCCCCCGATTCAGGTTTTTACCGAAAGGCTTTATGCCCTCAAAATGAAGCCATGACCTGGCAAGCCTCGGCCATCGTCGCCCCGACCAAACAACTTGGTAATGCCCGCAGCAGGCTTTTGGGGCGGGGTGATCGGCGAGGCGCAGGTCAGGCGGGATCGAGGGGGAGCCAGGCACCTTCGGCTTGTGAGGAACGCGCGGCGGCAGCGACGAAGCGGACGCCCGCCAGACCGTCTGACAGGCCCGGCAGATCCGGGCTGGAGCCGCCGCGCAGAAGGGCGGCGAAATCGGTGTAGAGAGTGCCGAACGCTTCGAGATACCCTTCCGGGTGGCCCGGGGGCAGGCGGGTTTCGGCGGCCTCGGCGCAGGGGCCGGGACCGGCACGGCGCAGCCGCTGGGTTGGCGCGCCGAAGGGGGTGAAGAGAAGCGTTTCGGGGTCGGAGTGGCGCCATTCCAGCCCCGCTTTCGTGCCGTAGACGGCAATCGATAGATCGTTTTCGCGCCCGACCGCGATCTGGCTGGCCCAGAGCGTGGCAAAGGCCCTGCCCTCAAGCCGCAATTGCACCGTGGCGTCATCGTCCACCGGCCTGCCGGGAACGAAGCTGTGGAGCCGGGCCGACAGCGCCTGCGGGGCGAGGCCGGTAACGAAGCCGCTGAGGTGGAAGGCATGAGTGCCGATGTCGCCCACGGCCCCGCCGCCCGCCTGCGCGGGGTCTACCCGCCAGGCGGCCTGCTTGTTGTCGGTCGGGTCGGTCAGCCAGTCCTGCAGGTATTCGGCATGGACGCGGCGCACCTGCCCCAGTGCGCCCGAAGCGACGATGGCGCGGGCGCGGCGCACCATGGGGTAGCCGGAATAGGTGTGGGTGAGCAGGAAGCGCGCGCTCCTGGCGGGGCGGACCTGCGCCAGCGCCTCGGCCTCTGCTACGGTCGCCGTCAGCGGCTTGTCGCAGATCACGTGGATCCCGGCTTCCAGAAAGGCGCGGATCGGGCCTGCGTGCAGGTGGTTGGGGGTGACGATGGCGACGGCTTCGATGCCATCGGGGCGCGCGGCCTCGGCGCGCGCCATCTGCGCCCAATCGGCATAGGCGCGATCCGGGGCGATGCCTATTTCGGCGGCGGAGGCGGCGGCGCGCGCGGGATCGGAGGAGAGCGCACCCGCGACGATCTGGTAGTGCCCGTCCAGCCGTGCGGCGATCCGGTGCACCGGTCCGATGAAGGCGCCCTGGCCGCCGCCGACCATGCCCAACCGGATCGGCTTCACGGGTCGAGCCCCAGCAGGCTGCGGACGGCTGCGCGGTCGGTGCCGCCGCCTGCGAAATCGTCGAAGGCGCGGTCGGTCAGGCGGATGATATGGGCCTCGATGAAGGGCGCGCCTTCGGCGGCGCCGTCTTCGGGGTGTTTCAGGCAGCATTCCCATTCCAGCACGGCCCAGCCGCTGAAGCCATGGGTCGCCAGCCGGGAGAATACGGCGGAGAAATCCACCTGCCCGTCGCCAAGGGAGCGGAAGCGGCCGGCGCGCTGTTTCCAGCCCTGATAGCCGGAATAGACGCCCTGACGGCCAGACGGGTTGAACTCCGCATCCTTGACGTGAAAGGCGGTGATGCGCTCGTGGTAGATGTCGATAAACTCCAGGTAATCGAGCTGTTGCAGGAGGAAATGCGAGGGGTCGTAGTTGATGGTGCAGCGGGGGTGGCCGCCGAGCTTTTCCAGCAGCATTTCGAAGGTGACGCCGTCGAAGGCGTCTTCGCCGGGGTGCAGCTCGAACGCCACATCCACGCCTGCGGCGTCGTAGGCATCGAGGATCGGGCGCCAGCGGGCGGCAAGCTCGGTGAAGGCCTCGTCGATCAGCCCCTCGGGGCGCTGCGGCCAGGGGTAGAGGAAGGGGAAGGCGAGGCTGCCGGTGAAGGAGGGCGAGACTGTCAGGCCGAGGTGGGCGGAGGCTTTGGCCGCCTGCTTCAGTGCCGCGACTGCCCAGTCCTGCCGGGCCTTGGGCTTGCCGCGCAGGGCCTCGGGGCAGAAGGCATCGAATTGTGCGTCGTAGGCGGGGTGGACGGCGACCATCTGGCCCAGCATGTGGGTGGCAAGCTCGGTGATCTCCACGCCCTTTTCGGCGCAGATGCCCTTGATCTCGTCGCAGTAGTCCTTGCTCTCTGCCGCTTTCGGCAGATCGAAGAGGGTGTCGATGAAGGCGGGCACCTGCACGCCCCTGTAGCCCAGCCCGGCGGCCCATTCGGCCATGTTCGGCAGGCTGTCGAACGGGGCGGCATCGCCCGCGAACTGCGCGAGGAAGATCCCCGGCCCTTTCATGGTGGCCCCTGTTCCGGTCGGCATAATCATATCCTTTGTTCTTTGGGTCGGCCTGCCCCGATGCGGGGGCAGGCCGGGTGTTTCAGCCAGCGCCTAGACGCTGGCCACGATCACTGGCCGCCCCAGAGTGCGGGGTAGTTTTCCATCCCCTCGCAGCCGCACATGGCATAATGCAGCGGCGGCATCGCCGGATTGACATACTGCGACAGCGTTTCGTTGGTGATGGCGGGCTGCGGCAGGTTCCACTCCGGGCCGGGGATGCTCTCGCCGTTGAGCACGCGGACGGCGGCGATGATCGGCGTGCGCCACTGGTAGGTGGGGTAGGTGGGGGCGATGGTGTTCATGCCCAGTTCCTCCCACTTCTGCAGGAAATCCTGCTGGTCCTCGCCGGTGACGATGGGCACGGGCATGCCCATATCCTCGAACGCCTCGATGGCGGCGACGGAGGTGGCGCCTGCGTCCATCCAGACCGCATCGAGCGTGCCTTCGCGCTGGAGGTAATCCTCCACGATGCTCTTGGTTTTCGCGCGGTCGCCATCGGTGAATTCGGCGCCGACGATCTCCATCCCTGCCTCTTCGAGGATGCGCTTGGCAGAGGAATAGCGCGTTTCCAACACGTCCACGCCCGGCAGGATGCGCAGCATCAGCACCTTGCCGCCTGCGGGGGCGTTTTCGGCGATGAAGCTGGCGGACTGGATGCCGAAGCCGTAGCCGCCCACCGGCTTGATGAAGGCGACGGGGCAGGAGGTGTTCACGCCCCGGTCGAACACGATCACCGGCAGGGTTTCGCAGGCCTTCTCCACCGCAGGGGTCAGGGCGGCGGTGGTGTTGGGCGAGACGATCAGCACGTCGCAGGAGCCGCCCGCGAGCAGGTCGTCGATGTCGGAGATCTGCTTGTCGTCGGAGCCTTCGGCGTCAGTCACGATGAAATCGGCGATGGCGTCGCCCTGGGCGTCGACCTCGGCCTGCATCGTCGTCCAGCCCACCACGCGCCAGGGGTTGTTCACGCCCGCGTTGGAGAAGCAGATCGTCTTGGCGCCTTCGGTCGCCATGGCGGAGGTATCGGCCATGGCATCGCCGAACCACTGCTCCCAGGGCTTGTCTGCCGGGCCGTTTGCCGTGGCGCCCAGCAGGTCCTGCTGCTTGGCAAATTCGGCAGGGTCGTCGAAGTTCTGCGCGCCTGCGGGCAGCGCCAGGATGGTGGCCGACAGCAGGGCTGCCGTGAGTTTCAGGGTCTTCATGGGTCTTTCCTCCTCCAGGTTGAACTTGTCGTCAGTCTTCGCCCGATCTGCGGCGCCGCCATGTGGCGACGGCGACGGCCGAGATCAGGATCAGCCCCTGCACCACGTCGCGCAGGGGTTTTGGCAGGCCGAGCATGTTGAGCACGGTGAAGAGCGCCTGCAGCACCAGTGCGCCCGCCACGCTGGCGCCCACGGCCCCATGGCCGCCCAGCAGGCGCGCGCCGCCGATCACCGCTGCGGTGATGGCCTGCAATTCCATCCCGATGCCCACATCGGTGGAGACGCCGGCAAAGCCGCCGAGCAGGATGCCCGCGATCACGGCGGAAACGGAGGAGAGCACGAAGGCCCCCACGCGAACTTTCGTCACCGGCACGCCTGCCAACAGGGCGGAGCGGGGATTGTCGCCCACCGCATGGAGCAGCTTGCCGAAATTTGTGCGGTGCATGATCCACCACAGGGCGGCGCAGACGGCGATCATCACCAGAACGGCCACGGGCAGGATGGTGACAAGGGGCACGTCCTTGAACATGAAGCGCCCGAAGAAGCGGAAGGTATCGGGCAGGTAGCCGCGCGGTGCGCCGCCCGACCATGTGAGCGCGATGCCCCCCAGCGTGATCATCATGCCCAGCGTGGCGATGATCGAGGGCACCTTGAGCTTCGCCACCACCAGCCCGTTGACCACGCCCACAGTTACGCCTGCCGCCAGCATTGCGGCGATGACGAAGGCGGTGGCGTCCGGGTTGGCGCCCAGCAGAATGGAGCTTCCGATGACCGTGAGCGTAACCACGGCGCCCTGGCTGAGATCGAAGCCGCCGGAGGTGAGGACAAAGACCTGCCCCGCCGCGAGGATCGCGATGGGGGCGGCGCGGCGCAGGAAATTCATGTAGCCGAAAGGTTCGAGGAAGTTGGGCGAGAGGATCACGATGATGCCCAGCAGGGCGATCAGCAGCCAGAACACCGGGTTGACACGGCCCAGCCGGGTGAGGAGGCCGCCGCGCGGCGTGTCACGGCCGGGGGTCTCTGCGGGGGCGCTCATGCCGCCATCCTCTTGCTGCGCGCCACGTAGAAGGCGACGGCGGCGACGATGATGACCCCGCGCAGGATCTGCTTGGCGAAAGCGTCGATGCCCGCGATGTTGAAGGTGCTGTCGATCAGCGAAAAGATCATCACGCCGACCAGGGTGCCCCAGACCCCGCCGCGCCCGCCGGCCAGCGCCGTGCCGCCGATCACCACGACGGCGATGCTTTCGAGGTCGTAGACCCCATCGCGCCCGATCCATGGCGCGCCGGAGCGCAGGCGGCTGGCGAGATAGAGGCCGGCGGTGGCGGCACAGAGCGAGCAGAGCACATGGGCCATCACGATGACTTTCGTGGCGGAGATGCCCGCAAGCTTTGCCGCTTCGGCGTTGCCGCCCACGGAATAGATGTTGGAGCCTGCGCGGGTGAACTTGAGGAACCCCCAGGCGGCGACCGTGAGGCCCAGCAGGAAGATCAGGCTGACCGGCACGCCGAGGACCTGGCCATAGGCGAAGCCCTGAAACGATTCCGGCACCGCGCCCGCGAAATTGTTGAACGAGGCCGAGAGCAGGCCCTGCAGAATCAGCGCCATGCCCAGCGTGGCGATCAGCGGATTGACCTGAAGCTTGGCCACCACCAGCCCGTTGATGAGGCCGACCAGTGCCCCCACCGCCAGCACCGCGCAGACAGCGGGAAACATGCGCGAGGGGTCGCCGTCCATGATGAAGGAGGCGAGGACGGCGGCGACGGAGATCAGGTTGGCCACGCTCAGGTCGATGGAGGCGACGAGGATCACGAAGGTTTGGCCGACGGCGGTGATGCCGAGCGCAATGGAGCGGCCAAGGAGGCTGAGGAGATTGTCGAAGGTCAGGAACTGCGGCTGGTCGGTCGCGATCGCCACGGTGGCATAGATTGCCAGTGCCACGGTGAGCAGCACCAGCGGAATGAGCGTGGTGAGCCGCAGCCCGGCCATCAGGCCACAGCCTTTGCGGCGTGGGCCCCGTGGGTGGCTGCTGCCATCACCTCCACCTCCGAGGCGCCGCGCGCGAAGGCGCCGACGATGCGCCCGTCCTGCATCGCCAGAACGCGGTCTGACAGGCCCAGCACCTCCGGCAGGTCGGACGAGACCACGAGGAGTGCAGCGCCTTCATTGGCCAGCCGCCGCATCTGGGCATAGATCGCGGCCTTGGTGTTCACGTCGATGCCGCGCGTCGGCTCCACGAAGAGCAGCACCTTGGGCGAGAGTGCTAGCCAGCGCGCCACGATGGCCTTTTGCTGGTTGCCGCCCGAGAGCGCACCGATGGGCTGGCCGTAGTGCGCGGCGCGCAGGTCCAGCGCATCGAAGCGGGCGGCCATGGCGGCGGTATCGCCGTGGGGCGTGCGCCCCGGCGAACCTGCAACGGCGGCGAAGGCGCGGGGCGAGAGCATGCCGTTGTCGAGCACCGATTGCGACAGGGCCAGCCCCTCGGACTTGCGGTCGCCGGGCAGCAGGCCGATGCCTGCGGCGATGGCCTGGCGGGGGGCGGTCAGCTTTACAGGCGCGCCATCGAGCGTGACAATGCCGCGCGTGAAGGGCAGGACGCCGAAGAGCGCGAGCGCCAGGGCGGTGCGCCCGGCGCCCTGAACGCCCGCCAGCCCGAGGATCTCGCCCGCATGCAGATCGAGGTCGATGCCGCCCAGGCGCGCGTTGCCGCCGCCGCGCACCGACAGGCGCACGGGGCCGGGGGCTGCCGCCGCCTCCGGGTAGAACTCCGCGATATCGCGGCCCACCATGGCGCGCACGATGGTATCGGGGGCTGGCACATCGTCGAAGGTGGCGGCCACGGCGCCGTCCTTCAGCACGGTCACGCGGGTGGCGAGGCGCTGGATCTCGGGCATGCGGTGGCTGATGTAGACGATGGCGCGGCCCTGATCGCGCAGCCGCTCGATCAGATCGAAGAGCAGCGCGCATTCGGCATCGTTCAGAGCGGCGGTCGGCTCGTCCATCACGATCACGCGGGCGTCGCGGCTCAGGGCCTTGGCGATCTCCACCAATTGCTGCTCGGCCACATCGAGCGCGCCAACGCGGGCATCGGCGTTGAAGCGGCGGGCGGAGCCGAACATCGCCAGCACGCGCTCGGTCTCGGCGCGCATCTTCGCGCGGTCGATCAAGCCCCAGCGGTGCGGCTCGCGCCCGAGAAAGACGTTTTCGGCAACCGTGCGTTCGGGCAGCAGCGAAAATTCCTGGTAGATCACGCAGATCGCGGCGTTGAGCGCATCGAGCGGGGTGGCGAAGCGGACGGAAGCGCCGTCGAGCAGGATCGCGCCCGCATCGGGCTGATAGGCGCCGGACAGCGTTTTCATCAGGGTGGATTTGCCTGCGCCATTCTCGCCCACCAGCGCATGCACCTCGCCCGCGCGGCAGGCAAAGCTGACCGATTTCAGCGCCTTGACGCCGGGAAACGACTTGTCGATCCCGCGCAGTTCGAAAACGGGCGTCCCGGCTTCGGCAGTTGAGGCGGCTTGCGGCGTCATCTGTCCATCGCGGCGCGGATCGTGCGCGCGCCCTGGTGAAAGAGCGTCTCCAGATCGGGAAAGAGCGGGCGCCAGACACGCGTGGCCGCTGCAAGCTCTGGCAGGCCGGCGCCGAAGGCTTCCACCACCACGGGGCCGTCGAAACCTGCGGCTTTTGCCGCTTTCAGGATGGCGGGGAAATCCACCTGGCCGGTGCCGGGAACGCCGCGATCGTTCTCGGAGACATGGAGCACGCGCATGTGGTTGCCCAGATGGGCGATGGCCTGCGGCTGGTCCTTCTCCTCGATATGGGCATGGAAGGTGTCGTACATGATGCCGAAGTTGGGGTGATCCACCAGCTCGGCATAGGCGCGGGCCTGGGCGGCGGTGTTCATCCAGTGTGTCTCGAACCGGTTGAGGATTTCGAGGGCGAGCACGATGCCGCGCTCCTGCGCCTCCCCGGCCATCTCGCGGTGCGCCTCGGCCCCGCGCGCCAATTCGTCGGGCTGCGGGCCGGTGCCGGTGAAATGGCCTATCGGGGCGTGGTAGGGGCCGCCGACGGTGAGGGCACCGAGCGCCTCGGCACAGTCGAGGATCCAGCGCAGGTGGGCGCGCCCGGCCTGTTGACGGGTGGGATCGGCACTGGTGGGGTCTGCTTCGGGCGTGGTGATGGCGGTGCAGGCGCGGGTCAGGCCGAGATCGTCGAGGCGCTTGCCGACACGGGCGTAAGCCTCGGGCGTGCCGGAGAACATGGGAAGTTCGACGTGATCGAAGCCCGCCGCCTGCGCAAGATCGAACAGCGCGAAGGAGCTTTCGTCCACATGCGCGGTGGCGCACAACAGATTGATGCCGAGCCGCATATCTCCTCCCGTATGGCCGATGATCCCCGGCCTTGCATTGCAGCAAACCACCGAATCGGCGCTCATGTAAAGGATTACATTTTGCTGTATGGCGCGTTCGGTGTATGAAACGGGGCATGACAGCCCTTGAGCGCAAAGCCACCATTTCCGATGTCGCCCGCCTTGCCGGGGTTTCTACCGCCACGGTCAGCCGCAGCCTTTCGGCACCCTCCATCGTGTCGGAGGATGCGCGGGCGCGGGTGGCGGAAGCCGTGGCGCGCACCGGCTATATCGCCAATTCGGCGGCACAGATGCTGCGCAGCAGGCGGGCGGGGGCGGTCTTGGTGGCGGTGCCCGATCTGGGCAACACGTTTTTCTCGGAGATCATCGCCGGGGTGGAGGCGGTGGCGCGCGAGCAGGGCGTTGCCGTTCTGGTTTCGGACGTGCCGCGCGGCGGGGCCTCGGGGGCGCGGCTGGCCGAATTGCTCGATGCTGGGCGTGCGGATGGCGCGCTGGTGCTGCACGGCGCGCTGTTGCCGGGGGCGGCGGGTGCGGGCTGGAAGCTGGTGACGGTTGCCGAAGAGCTGGAGGCGCTGCCCCCCGGCGCCGGTGCCGTCAGCCACATCGGGATCGACAACGAGGCCGCCGCGCGGGATGCCACGGCGTATCTGCTGGACCTTGGGCACCGGCACATTGCCCATGTCACCGGCCCGCCCGATACCATCCTGACCCGGCAGCGCATCGCCGGATACCGTGCCGCTATGGCCGGGGCGGGCTGCGCCGAGTGGCTGATTGCGGGCGATTTTTCCATCGGCAGCGGCCATGCGGCGGCAACTGTGCTGCTGGCCGCCCCCCGGCTGCCCGATGCGGTATTCTGCGCCAACGACGAGATGGCGCTGGGGCTGATGAACGCGCTGGCTGCCGCAGGGGTTTCGGTTCCGGGCGATCTGTCTGTGATCGGGCTCGACGATATTGCCTTTGCCGCCTATGCCAATCCGCCGCTGACCACCGTGCACCAGCCGCGCGCGCAGATTGGCAGCCTGGCGATGCGGGAGCTTTTGCGGCAGATCGACGGAGCAGCGCCCGCGCTGCCCGTTCGCGTGGCGCATGTGCTAGTGGAGCGGGGCAGCACGGTGCGGCGCTAGATCTTCGGCTTTGCACTTGCCCCGCCTTCGCGCCATGCTTCGCCACAGGGAAAAGGGAGGAGAAGACCATGACCATTGAAACTTACACATCGCCGCCGGTGGGGCTGCCGCCCAACAGCCGGTTTCCGCTGCTCGTGCATCGCGGGGCGGTGCCTGGCGGGGGTGCCGATGCCGTGCGTGCGCTGATGCGCAAGAACGGCTGGTCGAACAACTGGGCCTATCCGGGCATCTATACCTACGGCCATTTCCATTCGACCACGCATGAATGCCTTGGCTGTGCGGCGGGCTGGATGGAGATCGAGGTGTTCGGGCGGGGCGGCCAACGCCTGCGGATCGAGACGGGCGACCTGGTGGTGATGCCAGCGGGCGTAAGCCATGCGATGACCGGCAATTCGGAAGATAACATGATGATCGGCGGCTACCCGGAGGGGCGCGACTGGGACAACATCCAGGAAGACCACATGACCGAAGAGACGCGGCGCGCGGCGGCGAAGCGGATCATGATGCTGCCGATCCCCGCGCGCGACCCGGTGACGGGCGCGGCCATGGCCAAATGGCTCGACGCGCCCTCGTCGGTCGATGCCGGGCTGAATGATTTCCGCGACGGGCTGGACCCGGTCTGAACGGGGGCGGACTTGCCGGACGGCCATTGCGACGCTATTACTGTCATATCTGTCGGTCGATAGGGAGGCCCCCATGCAGATCGCCCAATGCGCCGAGGCTGGCGTGTTCGAGCCGAGGAAGATTGCCGCCATCCTCCGCACCTCTGCCGAGGAGGTGGCGCTGACGGTGGGTCTGGGCAAGGACGCGCTCCAGCGCCGCACCCGGATCCGGTCGGACAAGACGCAGCGGCGCCTGCGCGAACTGGTGGAGGGGTATTGCCAAGTTGTTGGCGGTGGATTGTGAAGGATTGGTAACGGCTGGATCAGGCCGCCATTTCGGCCGTGTAGTCGGCCCCGAGGCTGAACGCATCGGTGCGGGCGTGGCGGTATGAGGTTGCTGTGAGTTGGTAGCGGCGGGGGCGGAAAATCAGTTTGATCTGGTCATGCGCGGACAGAAACCTTTGAGCCTGCCGCTGGGATTTGAACCGGCCAAATATCTTCTCTCGTTTTCGGGTCGGCCTGTGCGAGACTTCGATCGCGTTGTTCAGGCCTTTGTGGGCGCGGTGGTCAGCGTCCGGGGCCAGTGTTTTGATCGGTTTGATGTAACTGCGCAATTTGTCGGTGATGACGACCCCTGGTTCGCCAAACCGGGCAACTAATCTTTGGAGAAACCGCTTTGCCGCTTTGGCATTCCGGCGCGTCTGTACAAGAATATCAAGAACATCTCCCCTCGCGTCGATCGCGCGCCACAGCCAGTGCTTCTTGCCACGGATCGTGATCACAACCTCGTCCATGTGCCACCTGTCGTCTGGTCGCGATCAATCCCGGCGGATGCAATCTGCAAAGTGTCGACCAAAGCGTTTGACCCACAGCCGGATTGCTTCCCGGCTAACAATAACGCCCCGCGCAGCCAACAGGTTCTCCACATCAGCCGTACTCAGGGCCAGCCGGTGGTACGCCCAGGCTGCATGCGCAATGACCTCACGAGGATAACGGAAGCCCTTCAGGCGCGGCATATCAGTTAAAATATTCATGGAGCTGACATACCTTGATCAAACCCAGTCAACAACGTGGCAATACCTATTCTGCACTTGGTCTCTCCCCCATTCTTGAGGCTCGGCGTCAGTCAATCCGGCGCAACCCTCGAAGGAGAATGCGGCGGGAGAGACCACCAAACCAGCCAACTCACACCGCGATCATGAGGTCTTATGAAATAAATATTCGATTTCATCAGGCAAACTGGAGCGGCGCAAAAACTGTCGGGCCATGTTTCCATAGATTTGGAAGACAGTCTTTTTTTTCATCTCGCCGCTCAGTGAGGGAAAGAGGTCTGTCAGCTCTTTATAGGATTCTTGGGCAAGGGCTTTCAAAGCCTGAGGCCCTGGGAAAAAGCTTTCACTACGAATGCCGTTAGAGAAGATCACCTGATGTCGCTCGAACAGTAAGTGGCAATAGGTCACACTCCGGCAACCCTTCTTGACCCTCACCGCCCCACCACGCATCTCGGCGAGATGTTTGGCACGGACCATGACTTGGTCACCGTCATAGGACAGCAAAAGACCATGTTGCGGCGATACAACAAGTGCGCTGTGGTTGCCGAACGCACCCGACCTGATCTCGACTGGTCTGACATGTGGCATGCGGTAAAGCTCGGTTGCCGCAAGACGGCGCATGCCGCTCCAGATCACTGGCTGAGGCCCGTTGTCTCCGGTTACCACCAAGTCCCCGGTACGCAGGCGTTCTACAGGAACCTCACCGGAAGGCGTGAGGATCATTGTGCCGGCAGCGAAACAGACGACGCCCGAAGTCGTATTGACGGTGACGAAGCCGACGTCTGTATTTCCGTCCTGGTCTGCCACCGTATAGGAAAAGATGTTTGATCCTATCTCTGTGCCTGAAGCCGCTAGGATCAGCCCGGTTGGGCTGAGTTCAATCATCTCCCCCGACGCAAGTGTTATCGTGTCACCGATGGAAACAGGTTGGCCATTGATATGCGTGATCGTGAGCGTGCCACCACCCGTGGTACTGTCATTGGCCAGAAGGTCGAATGTCGTCTGTTCGCCGGTTATGACGTCGATTTCGTCATCCTTAGCGACCAATGAGGTTTGCACGCTATGGCCTGCGATCAGCAAGTTGCTGTCATAGGCCCCATCACCGCCATCAGCGATACCAATTTTGATCGTGTTGATCTGGCCAGGGATGACAGGCGCTTTGAGCGTGAGCGTGACGGTAAATCCATCCATTTGCGTGTTGTACGTATCAGCGCTTTGCGCATTGTCGACGTAGAGGTTGGAATTGTCGACATCGTTTATGTTGTTGATGGTCAAATCGCCCGTGCCGACAGTCAGCTTTGCAGGCACGCCATTGACCCAGATGCCGACCGCATCGTTGAAACCGGAATTTACATATTCAAGGTACTCCTCGGAGGAAAAAACCACCTGCATTGTCAGAATGCTGCCTTCGGGGATGAACTCGGCTTCCAGTATGGCGGCGTCAAATGTCTGTTGACCAGAAACTTGGGAAAGTCCCTTATCTCCGGCAAGGTTGTGTTGGGTTGTTGTTGAGGATGACGTATTGACGTCGGTACCGCCGGAAGTGACGTCACCAGCGCGACCGGTTGACAAGATGATACCGCTGTCCGATGGCGTAAGCTCCGGGGCGGTGGTGTTGCCGCCCGAATAAATTCCAGAGGCACTTTCTGCGCCGGAATAACTCGCTGATACGATCTTGATACCATTTCCAAACATGGCATTTGCCATATCCATAGGGGAGGCTGTTGTGTCTATGGCCAGCTTTTCGGGCAAGTGCTTCTCCTCCGGAACCGATGGGGGAGCTTTCACACAAAATACCCAAAAAAAGATTACCAGCACCGAGACCTTTGCCGCGTACGCACAAAATCTCCCAAAACGACCGATTCTGAACAGGTCCAAAACCGTACATCTGCTAGATGCCTTCCTTACGTAACGCAGACAAAGGCGCGGGTTGCCGCAAAACTGCGGGGTCGTGTCGAGATTTTGGGCGTCTTTCAGGCTTTTTTCACACCACTGCGGGCACTCACGAAATCCACAAGGTGCGGCACATAGTCTTCGGGGCCGTCGCCGCCCATGGCGTGGGCCATGGCAAAGCTGTTCTTGGCCGCGTTGCCCACCGGGTTGGCCATGTTGACACCGTCCGCCATGGATTCGAGATAGCGCAGATCCTTGAGTGCGTTGGTCAACGTGAACCTGTGCGCCTCGCGGTTGCCGTCAAGCGCATAGCCCATGAAGGTCTGATAGAAACCGCAATCCATACGGCTGCCCCGGATCACCGAATCAAATTGCCGCGCGCTGATCCCGACCTTTTCGGCGAGGGCCAAAGCCTCGGCGTACAGCGCGCCATAGCCCAGCGACAGGAAGTTGTTCAGCAGCTTCATCTTGTGCCCGGACCCCGAAGCGCCAAGATGAACGACCGCTGCCCCGGCCCAGGTTTTCAGCACCGGTTCGAGGCGGGCGAATACCGCGTCCGTGGCCCCCGCCATCGTCGAAAGCTTGCCCGCCTGGGCCTGCACGGGCGTGCCGCCCAGCGGCGCATCGGCCATATGAAAACCCGCCTGCTCGAGCGTTCTGGCCAGGGCCATGGTGGAATTGGGATCGGAGGTGGAACAGTCGACGACCACTGCGCCGGTTGCGAGACCAGTCTTCAGTTCGGCGACGATGGCCTCGACCTGGGGCGATCCGGGCGCGCAGATGTGCACGATGTCCGACGCGGTGGCAAGGTCGGCCAGCGATCTGGCCTCTTTGGCGCCGTGTGACACCGGATCCTCCACCGGGGTGCGGTTCGAGTGGGCGATCACCGACAACGGATAGCCCGCCGCCAGAATGTTGCGGGCCATTCCATGGCCCATCAGACCAACCCCGACAAACCCGATACGTTCTTCAGACATCATTCATCCTCGTGTTATCTTACAGAAAGCATCAATCCAGCAGACTGGCCAGTGTTTTGATTTCAGTGGCGGCCATGACTTTGATCACGCGCTCCGGAACGCCATTCTTGAAAGGGCCATCTGGAGAAACAATAACCTGAATCAGTGACCTAACCCCTCCCAGCCCATTTTACGGTTTCAATTTCCACAATACCGCCGCAAAATCTCGCAGATGTCCCCGTGCAATCTCGTCGTTACACCGGACAGGCCCATATGCAGGGTTTTCAGGCTTGAATATTGCCCTCTGGGGCTCATTCTGCCCACGGTTCCACCTGCCTGATTGCCACAGACACAGCAGATTTCGGGGTTGTGGGCTGCTTGTTTCGCTATGGTGCTCTGAGCTGCGTGTAGTGGCGCTCAAACACTGCAAAACCGCTGTCATTCTGCCCCAGGCCCAGGAACCAGCGCCCGGCATGCCTGATCATGCGGGCGGCCTTGAACATCATCTCCTGCATCACCGTCTTGATGCGCCTGCGCCTGGCCGCATGACGGACAGGGGCATCTGGCTCGTTGAGCGTGTTTTGCCCAATCATGCGCAGCAAATTCATCGCAACGGCAGCCAACTGGCACACCAGGTAGTTGGTATCAAACTTGCCAGAGGGCAGACGCTCCAGATCCATGTCGGTCTTGAACTCCGAATGAAACTGCTCATGCGTGGCATGCTCGCAGTACAGCGCAATGACCTCAGCCGGATCAATGCGCGCTGGAAGCGTGGTGGTCCAGCCCTCCAGCATATACTCAGGCAACAGCAAAGTGTTGCCATGCTTGTCAAGGGTCCTCTCGGTCAAACGGCAGACCCGGCGTGCCGGGTTGGTCTGATGGCCTGCAGTGTCCAGATCCAGAGGCTCTTGCCAGACGCACTCACGCTTGCCGGTGCGATGCATCACCCACTGCGTCTCGGGGTCAGCGCTTCTTGCGGCAGCAATCGTCTCGACCGGTGCGCGGCGCGGGTTCCACTTGATGATGAAGGCAATCTCGCGCGCCAGCGTTTCGGCTTGCCTGCTTATCTCCTGCATCAGCTTCAACGAGCAAAAGCCGCCATCTGCGCGCACCAGCAAAGGTGTAGACACAAGGCTGGCTGCCATCGGCAAGACGCGCTCAAGGTTGTATTCACTCTCGGATGCAGAATGCTGCACGCCCGGGCGCAAGGCCAACTCCAGACAATACCCCAAATTGCCCAGGTAAACCGCAAAAGGGCAGTAGCCGTCCACGCCAGCGTAGGTACGCCCCACCAGCTCTTTTTTGGTCCCGCTGTTGTCCATGGCAAAGGTATCGAGATCGACCGGGGTATAGCCACACGCCAGGGTGCCAAAATCAATGGGCTTGCCGTTGATGGTGCTCGAGAGCAATTCCTGGTTCAATTGAGCGGCCAGATCGAACCAGGAAGCCGCATGAGCATCCAGGCGCTGCCGTAAAGTCGGGCTCGAAGGCACGCTGTTCAGACCAAGGGCGCGCTTGAAGAAAGCGTTGCCACGGAAGGTCTCGATGGCCTCAAAATCATTCTTGCCCAGACACAGAAGGCCAAGGTAACTTTTGATGACATCGCTGTTGGCGACACCAGAACGCACCGGAAACGCCGGATCGACTACGGCATTGGTCTTGATGCGCTTGAGATGCTTGCCGATCAGTGCCAGTCCGGCGTGGGAGCTGAGGGCGTAGGGCAGTTTCTTGACAATAAAGTCGGTCATCCGAGCTCACCTGCAGGGTTAATCTCAGATGAAGGATAAGTGCTTTGTTTCAAAAGGTAAATCAAATAATCGCGACTACAAAGTCACTGATTCAGG
>Ga0209390_10005893_pt1 | contig 16881 bp, 15 predicted proteins | sample BON01_FD_187212 | JGI IMG/M metagenome (GOLD analysis project Ga0209390, IMG submission 187212) | Freshwater microbial communities from Lake Bonney liftoff mats and glacier meltwater in Antarctica - BON-01 (SPAdes) (version 2) | ecosystem: Environmental > Aquatic > Freshwater > Ice > Glacier...
CTCCCCCTCCTCCTCCACCTCCTCCTCCCCCTCCTCCCCCCCCTCCTCCGGGCAAGACCCGCTCCTTCTTCCGCTGCAACAAGTACCGTTGCACCTGATCCGTCTGCAGCTCACTCGCCACACAATATACAGCCAACCGCCCCTTCCTCACTGCTGTTGACGGTCTCTTGGCCCTCTTCCTCGTCACCTTCCTATTCCATCGTGCCTTCCTCGGCTGCACCCAATCTTCCAACGGACTCCGAAACTGATCAAAATCCAACATCGCCTGCGCGGTCCTCCCATGCGCATCATCGTAACTCACCCCCCCCATCTCCAAACTCGGCAATCGCAAATGATGGTGTGAATGAGAAGGATGATGGTGCATTTCCCTCTCTCGGTCACTCTCGTCGTTGTCCTTCCCCATCAAAGGCTCTGCTGCTGGGTCCAGCATCTCCCTCGACCCCGTGCTCCTCCTTCGATTTGGGCTCATGTGACTATGCGACGGAATGGCACTATCAGAATGATACCCCGACGCTTGGTACACCGCTTGCCGCATCAACGAGGAGGTGGTGGAGGAGGAAGGGGCAGTAGGGGAGGAGGTGTCCCCTCCATCAAGACCTAGCCCGAGGCCTCCCCGCCGATGGCCTTCTTCGGCATCGAGGGTCGCAACGCTGAAATCGTCGTCGTCATGGTTAATGGTGTTGTTGTACCCGCGATAAGGGGAGGAGAGTGGGACGTCCTCGCCGTCGTGGCCGTCGTGGCCGCCGTGGATGATGGGGGGGGAGGAGGACATTTCGATGCTGGCGGGTAAGAGGTGGGGGTGCGAGAGGGAGCGCTTGGGAGGGGGCTTGCTTTTGGTGGGCGTCGCAATGGTTGATGCTTTTGGGTGGATGAAGAAGAAAAATAAGAAATGGACGTTTGTTGCTTTGGCCGCTGCTGCTTGCTGGGTTGTGGGTAGCTTGCAGGCGGACTCTGCACGTCTCGCTTCTCCTTCTCCTCTCTCCTTTCCTGTGTTGGGGTGTGGGGGGGGAAGGAGGGAATGAGGCTTGGGGAATGATTACAGGCAAGGCAGCATGCGCAGCCTCTAGTACAATTTCGTAGCGTGCTGGTGGTGGCAATGGCCAGAGGTAGGGAGCAGGGCAGAGGCTGGGTGGTGAACGGGTGTCGTGTGCGGGGCGAATGGGTGTTGCTTCCGCGTGCTCATGACGTTCTGGCTGGGCGAGGCCTGGTTGGTTGCATTGACCCCCGGCACTTCCTAGCCTCCGGTAGATTTCGCTGTGAGGGTGCTGATGAGGTGGCTGTGGTCAGTGGGTGAACTCTGGGTTTGGGCTGGGGTGACCGCCAAGTGCCTTTCAAAGGCATTGGGGCATGGGCACTGGCTGGTGGGTGCCTCGAATCATCACAAACGCGTTCGTCATCCCGATTTCCACTGACCTCCTATCCACGCCTAGCTAAACGCACAAAGCACAGCACACACAGGATTCTAAACGAGCTCGTCCTGTGGTTGCCATAGCACCTCGACAAGAGGCTGCTGGAGCCCAAGCTTGCCATCCTCCTTCACGCCCTCACACCCAGCCCCCCCCTTCTCCCCTCAGCAGCAGCAAGCAATATGCGGGAGGATCCCCCAGCACCAGCACCAGCTCCGGCTCCACCACAATCTGCCGCTGTTGCAGCCGGAGACGTCGTGGGCAATGCCCTCCAACTTATGCGCGGCGAGCGCAGCGAGGCCAAATTTGCTGGGCTTCTTCTCCTCGTCAAGCATCTCAGTACCACTGCGACGGCAACCCCTACCCAAACCCAACACGACAACAACGACAACGACGAGGACGTCCGCCGACGTGTCTTGGACGCAGTGACGCCGCAGTTCCTGGCACGTTTGCTTGCCTCTCCTGCCAGCTCTCCCAACAGCCAGCATTTCCGAGGGGTGGCTCTTGCGGTGCTGTCCACCTTGGCCCAAGATCCCACCCTTCTCCCTCGCCTGCGGCCGTTGCTCAAGCATGTGTTGAGCGTGTTGGACGATACTACTTCATTGCTGCAAGGCCGAAAGGGAAAGAAGGAGGAGGAGGGATGGGTTAAGAGGCAAGAGGAGGAGGAGGATGAGGAGGAGGAAGGAGGGTGGATGGCAAGGATTAAAGTGGTGGAGGATTGTCTGTTTTATGTGTATGCCTTGACGCAACATGATCGGTCGGTAAAGTGTGTGCAGAGTTTTGGGACACACGAGGCGTTTAGGCGGGTGACGGCTTGTATGCTGGATTTGCGGAAATTGCGAAGCTGCAGCAGCAGTAAGAGTGGTGTTGTGGAAGAGGAAGGGATTGAAGAAGCAGCGCAAGCAGCAGCAGCAGCAGAAATGGAGATAGCTAGTGGAGTGGAGGAAGTGACTCCTACTGCAGATGCCACCACCACCACGTCCGGTCCCACAAGCACCATCAACGATGACACGAAGGATTCTCCTATCATTACCACTACCTCTCCTGCTACTGCTACTGCTGCTCCAGTCGTCGATCACCCAACCCGCCTTCTAACCGAAGCCTGTGCCACCCTCCACGAAATCCTACTTTTGGAAAACGACCTCCAATTTTTTCACTCCCTAATCTCTGACAACGGAAAAACCCTCGTCATGCTATCCTATTTACTAGAAGAAGAAGCCGGAGAGATCAAGCTCCGCATCCTCCACCTCCTCAACCTCCTCTTATCCCACCTTCGGGGCTCTCACCAAGCAGCAGCAGCAGTAGCAACAGCAGCAGCAACACATATGACAAACACAAATCTGAAACTTTGTGGCAGGCACATGCGTGGGGCGCTGCTGCAGCTGCTGCACGGGGCGTTGAGGGAACAAAATCGCGATCCTGCCTTAGCCCTCCTTGTACATATGATGGCTTTGTTCGGACAATCCTGGGCAATCGAAGACGAGGACGAGGACGAGGAAGGGAGGGAGGGAGGGGTGGGTGGTGGCACCAATGCTGAGGGAGGGAGGGAGGGAGGGGTTAGGATGGCGCGTGGGACCTGTGCGGTTTTTTTTGTGCATGCCCTCTCAGCAGAAACGAGGATGGCGGCAGAAGAATTAGAGAGTCTGGCAAATGTAGGAGAGGAGGTAATGGAGAGTGATTTATCGTTGAAGAAGAGGTTGGGACGAGCAAAGGAGATGCTCCCCTTGTGTGTGGATGGCTTGGATGCTGTATTGAGGTATTTGTGTGGGGCGGGGGATGGACCTGAGTGCCTGCTGCAGCAGCAGCAGTTGAAGGAGAAGAAGGAGTGGGTTTTGTTGCCAGGGAAAGCATTATTGGAAATGAGGGCGTCGTTACACGATGCTGTTGGGGCCTTGCTCAAGCTACTGCAGGATGCAGGGAGGGAATGGAAGCAAGGGGAGGAAGGGAGGGAGGAAGAGATGGAGGGAGTGTATCGCGAGGCGGTTCGGTTTTTGAGCGCGGTCCTGGCGGAGGACGAGGCGTGCATGGCGGGACAAGAAGCATTGGGTGTCTTGCCCTTTGTTATGTACCTAGCTGATAGAGAAAGAGGAGGAGGAGGAGGGGGAAGAAGGGAGGGAGGAGGGGTCGGGTGGGTGCTACCGTGGGTGTCACGGGTGCTCTCGCCGGGGACGGAGGAGGAGGAGGCGGAGGAGGGGGTGACGGCTGTCCTTAGGTTGGTGGATGAGTGTCAGATTCATTTGTGGTTTGGTAAGCATTTACTGCAGCCTCTCTACCTTTCCGGAGAGAAGCAGCGGATTGACCTCCTTTTGCTCTTTCGTGAGATTTTGTTGAAAGGGGAGGATTTGGTCCAATGCGATGATCATGCGTGTCTCCTCGCTTATCACCCGCAGGTCCTCTCTCTGGTGCCTCGCCTCGTGTTGGCCCCTTCCTCCCTTCCTTCCTCCTCCTCGATCTCCATCCGCTTGCGTCTGTATCAGGTCTGGTTTGTCTTGTCCCTTCTTTATGGTCGTGCGAGCAGCAGCAGCAGCAGCAGTAGCAGCAGCAGCAGCAGCAGGAAGAAGAAGGAGAAAGAGGATGAGTATGCAAGAGAAGTGTTACAGCGTGTGGTGCCTGTGGGAAGTAAAGAGTACTTGGCATGGGTGGAGGGAGTGGGGGAGGTCTTGATTGAGGGTATGAAAGCAGTTCAGCAGGCTGCTGCTGCTGCTGCTGCTATGGAGGAAGAGGAGGAGGAGGAAGAAGAGGAAGCGAGGGAGGAGCTTGAGGGGTTGTGGGGGCAGAGTGTGCATCTTCTTTCGTTGGCACCGGAAGATTTACGACGGGATGTTTTTGGGGCATTGGGTAGGCATGGTGAGAGGGAAGTGCTGGCGCTGCAGGAGGAGTTGATGTTGGTGGGCGCGGCATCCTCGGTGTTTGCGTGAGTAAGGAGAAGTAAGGAGGAGGGATAGAGGGAGGAAAGGGGATGAGAGAGAGACAAGACATAAAGTACCAGTCAGAAGACGCGCAGGACTCAAAGTCACGCTCAAACCATTAATCAATCAGAGCACCCAGAGACGAAAAAGACAGCATGTAAACAGGAGGATAAAATGAACGATCCAATCATGAACCATGTATGTTTCTCTTTTGGTTCTCACTCTGATCTCTAACTTTGGGCTTTCATTCCACGTACTCACATCTCACGTACCAACCGGTAACGATGTCATTGCTATATTGCTTTCGGTAGTTCGACTAAATACTTCGGTTGGGTTCCAATCAGGATTTTGAATTTCTGTTCAAAGGTTTTTTGGGCCCTCAGAATAATGGAGGTACTTTCTCTCTCTCTCTCTTCCTCTTTTTGAGATTTGTTGTTGTTGTGCTTGTTGTTGAGGACGTGGTCGTTTTGTTTACCTTTTCATTCCTGTGCTCTTCCTTTTTTTTCCAGTCTTTCGGTTTGAATGGTTGGTTTCTTGGGATCTGGTTTCGTTGGCTTTTCCTTTCGTTTCTTCCTCTTCCCTTTTCAGTTCAACTCTTAATTACTCCTCTTGCGAGATTATTCAGTGGGTCTATGGTGGTCATCGTCGTTTTGTTTGCCTAGTCTATATGTACACCTTTCTCGCCCTCGCTTCGTTTCTTGACGTTAACTCTCTCTCTCTCTCGCTGTTCTGATTCTCATTGTAGCACTCTTTGCTCTCTTATGACTCGCTAACTCTCTTCATTTCTTTCTCACTCGTTCGTTCGCTCTTTCGCTCAGCTTGCTTCTCCTCCCTACCGCCCTTCTTACTCTGTCTCTCTCTTTCCCTCTTTCCCTATCGGGTTATATGATAGCTCCTCTTCGTTGACAACGCCTCGCCGAGGAACTCTCCTTCTCCTTTTCCTCTCCCTCTCCCACCCATCTCTCCTTCTTTCCTATCTTAGGGTCTCTCTTCGATCACTCCCTCCCCTTCTCTACTTCCTAATCTCTAGGTCACACACGCCTTCAGCCTTTCCTCTCCTACTTTTCTGTCACTCGATCACTTCTTTCTTCCCTCCCTCCCTCTAATTCAATCTCGTTTTTCCCTGTTTGATTTCGAAAATTCAAATTATACAGGCAAGTCAGTTTCACTTCTCTTTTGTCCTTCTCTCTTCTCTTCTCGTCTCAATCGTCTGGTTCTACTCGGAAAACACACACAACAGAAAGGGCATCATATTTTCTGTTCCTCCCTCCCCCCCCCGAGCGAGAGCAGATAAAAGTTCTCACTTCAATTCAAAAACAACTGTCTACATAATACATGTAAAACACTACTAGAAAAAACGGCTTAACGCCTCGTGTTGCCTCCGCTTCCCGCTACCGCCGTCGCAGCGCTTGCAGTCGCACCACCACCACCATTGCTGCTGCTGGTGCCGTTGGTGCTGCTGCCTCTCCGAGCGACCTTGCCACGGCCCTGATTCCTGGTGGTATTCTTAGGCTTGTCGTTGCTGTTGCTGTCCTGGACACGCGCAGTTTCAGACGCAGTAGACAATGGCTGGCGTTGCTGCTGCGGCTGCTGCTGGGGCTTGGGCTGCTGCTGGGGCTTGGGCTGCTGCTGGGGCTTGGGCTGCTGCTGCTGCTGCTGCTGCTGCTGCTGCTGCTGCTGCTGCTGCTGCTGCTGCTGCGGCTGCGGCTGCTGCTGGGGCTGGGGCGGCTGCTGCTGCTGCTGCTGCTGCTGCTGCTGCTGCTGCTGCTGCTGCTGCTGCTGCCGGGGTTTGCGTTGCTGCTGCTGCTGCTGCTGAGGCTGAGGCTGAGGCTGCTGCACCTGCTGCACCTGCTGCACCTGCTGCACTTGCTGCTGCTGCGGTCGTCCTCCTTGATTTTTGATCCTGCCATCCCCACCAGCACGGGGGGCACCACGAGCCTCACCACCACCAATGCGGGGGAATCGGCCCTCCTGCTGCTGCTGCTGCTGCTGCTGCTGCTGCTGCATCTGCTGGGGAACCAGAATCATCCCAGCGGCCGGAGGAGCCATGAGGGAGGGAATGGAAGAAGAGGACGAAGAAGACGTCAACGAGGCAGGAGGGAAGCGTCGGGGAACGTTGTTGCTGCTGAAAGAGGAGGTTTCGGCATGGTTCAACATCTGCAGCATCTGCTCCTCAGAAGAACGCATGGCCTGATGCCGGCCTACGTACTCAATCTGCGTGTCTAAGAGCAAGCGGGCGTTCTCCACCTGCTTCCGTGTGCCCACGATCCGGACAACCGTCACCTCTTGACTCATCGAAGGCGGCTGCTGCTGCTGCTCCTGCTCCTGCTGCTGCTGCTGCTGCTGCTGGTAATACTGCTGCTGCTGCTGCTGCTGCTGCTGGTAGGACCCCTCCGGCACTTGCGCCTGGACCATCACCTTCTCCGTACGCACTACAGGACAACCCGACTTCTCCTTCACGTCACCAAGCATAGGACGAGAGAGCCAAGCAACCGCCTCAAGTGGAACATGGATATCCTGCTGTATCAACTCCAGCATCTCCCTCGCCTTCATCACCGCCGCGCTCGTCGGCCCCGCCACGCGAATCATGCCATCATCGCCCACATTAATCGAGCTCACGCCCGTCTCCGCAAACACCCTATTCATATTCTCCCCTCCCTTACCAATCACAATGCCCGCCAACTCCGTCTGAATCCCAAATTCAATCCTCAACCCCGCAGCCACCGCTCCCTCCACCGCCGAAATATCATCCTGCGCCTGCTGCAGACGCCGTTCCGTCCTAAATAGCTGCTGTTGGTTCTTCAAATGCATATCCAGCAACGCCTTGGCCTTCTGCGCCTCATTAGTAGACATCGCAGTAATCACAAACACCTGCCCCGGCCTCCCAACCTTCTTCCCTCCCTCCCTCCCCTCCCTCCCTTCCTCCGCCACCTCCCTCTCCAAAATGATCGAAAGCACATTACTCATTTCCCTTGTCTGTGCCAGAATCGCGTTCAACTCATGAGCATGCGTCCCCGTCCACTCAGCAAGGGCAAAAGGGACGGGCAAACTCTCCATTACCACCTTCGCCCCTAGCTCTAGCGCTGCCATATGCTGTCGGATTCGCTCGACGGTCGCAGATTGATAGATGGAAGGAATGGAGGGAGGAGGGGCTAGGACAGTAGTGGCAACGAGAGGTGCGGCGCGAGGGAGGGGGGAGGTGGAAGTGAGTCGTGGGGCGGAAGCAGGGGGCTGCTGCTGCTTCTGCTGCTTCTGCTTATGTTGTTGCTGCTGCTGGGGAGGTGGTCGTGGGGTTCCAGCAGGCGTGGGGTGGGTGGCTTGCCGCGACGTGGCAGGAACTTGCTCCTGCTGCTGCTGCTGCTTCTGTTGCTGGGGTCGTCCTCCTCGTCCGGCGAGCAACGGGGCAGTTTGGGACACGACTGGCTCTCGCTTCTGCTGCTGCTGCTGCTGCTGCTTCTTGGGCTGTTTGAGTTGCTGCTGCTGATCTCTCGCGGCCGTGGTCTTCTGCTGCTGCTGCTGCTGCTCTTGCTGGGGCCGTCCTCGTCCGGCAGGAGAAGCGGCGCGTTGTGGTGCAGTCACTTCCTTCTTCTGTTGCTGCAGCTGCTGCTGCTGCTGCTGCTGTGGGAGCGGGCGCCGTTCTCCGGCGGACGAGAGGACTTGGCGCGACTCGGTCATCTCCTTCTTCTGTCGTTGCTGCCCCTGCTGCTGTCCCTGCTGCTGCTGCTGCACAGGTGCCTTGGGCTGCTGCTGCTGCTGCACAGGTGCCTTGGGCTGCTGCTGCTGCTGCACTTGCTTGGCTGGCCTTCATTCCGTGGCGGGAGAAAAAGCATGTCGCGAGGTGGTGGACTCCTGCTTCTGCTGCTCCTGCTTCTGCTGCTCCTGCTTCTGCTGCTCCTGCTTCTGCTGCTGCTTCTTCCCTTTCTTGGGCTGCTGCGCTTGGTCCGCAGGGGAGAGGACCTTCGCCGGCACAGTTTCATCCTTCCTCCCTTCCTGCTTCTTCTTCTTCTTCTTCTTCTTCTTCTTCTGCTGCTGCTGCTGCTGCTGCTGCTTGGCTGGCCCTCCTTCCGTGGCGGAAGAAGAGGCTTGTCGTGGGGTCGACTCCTCCTCCTTCTCCTGCTGCTGCTGCTGCTGCGCCGCTTGCTTAGGTGGTTGTGGCGCCTGCTGGGGGCGCCGTCCTTCTCCGGTGGGCAAGGGCGAGGGGGCCTTCTTCTCCATTATTTCCTCCGTCTTCCCTCCCTCCTTCTTCGCACTTTTAGACAGCTCTTCCTGCGCTTGCGGGGTCGGCGATTTGGGTGGTTGTTGCGCCTGCTGGGAACGCCGTCCATCTCCGGTGGGCAAAGGCGAAGGAACCTTCTTCTCCACTACTTCCTCCTTCTTCCCTCCCTCCTTCTTCGCACTTTTAGACAGCTCTCCCTGCGCTTGCGGGGTCGGCAATTTAAATGCCGGGGTCCCGTCCTTCTCTTCCTCATTCCCTGCATCCATCTTCTCCTTCACCACCACCGGCGAGTCCATCGTTTTGATGGTGCTCTTGCTCTCGTCCTTGGCCTGGCTCTTCTTGACAATCTCAGAACCAGGGGTGAACGGGGCCACCATAGCAGCGGGTGCCGGTGTGGCGGGAGAAGTGGTGGCTTGCTGCTCCTGCTGCTGCTCGTGTGGGTCCGCTATGTCCTTGCCCTTGGAGGGGCTAGACGAGGCGTTTTCCTTCTTCAATTCCTGCTCTTCACGTCCCTTGAGTGACTTCGTGCTTGTGTCGTTGTGGAGGACCCAGGTCAGGGCAGGGTTCACTTTCTCGCTCACTTCCACAGGCAAGGGAGGAAGAGGATTTCCCCAGGCGCAGGCGGCGGCTGACGCTGCGGAGGGCGAGAGGGAGGACAAGGGCATGGGCGCAGCAGCCGCGGCACTGGCGGGGGGCGTGGTGGCACCACTCCCGTGGCTGGCAGTGTCGGCAGCGGCAGCCGCAGGTGTGGGCGTCTAGGCCTTGGCAATCGTGAAGGAGTCCGCAGTGGACTTCTCGCTTATGGGTGTCTTGGGTGTCCGCTTGGGAAGGGGGGCGTCGGCGTCTTCGGGACGGGGGGGAGCGGCCGCTGGGGCCTCCGCGCCTCCAGCCACCGGGACGGTAGAGGGCGAGGCGGACATGGCTGTGTGTTGGGGGGGGCGGGGGGGCGGGCGGAAAGGGTGTGAGTGCGGGTCATTCGTGTATATTCAATTTCCCCGCGCACGCACATGGTGTAAGCGGGTAGCTAGTCAGTCGTTTGACTTCCACTCCCACAGGAGTCAAGGAGACAAAACACCCATAACCAACGCGAACTGGAAGGCGTCTCTCAACTCCGTAGCACCAGGCCACTATCTAGCAAGGGCACTATCACCCTAGCGGCTTGGGGGGCGTTTTCTCGTTTTGGTCGGCTTGTCCGCGGTGACACAGGGGTTCGTGTGCCAACTCCTTTCGACTAGCCTAAGGAATCCGAATCTGCAGACTTCAAAACCCTAGGCAAGTCAGCTTTGCAGCGCTCATCGGGGCTGCTGGCAATCTGTTCACGATTTCGACACGGCAAAATTTGAAACTGCATCGGGGGACTCACGCACTATACCTTATTTAATGTAACTCTCAGTGACACAAAGTGAGGCCCAAAGAGACACGCAAGGCTGGCCACCACATGTTGCAGAAGCAGACGCAGACCGCTCTGCCGTTTTGACGTGGTCGCTCCCAATGAAGAATGGGCGAGCCGCCGTCATCGCCGAATGATGAAACTTGCACCCCAAATGAGCAACGGCCTCGCTGCAAGCAATGATGTGGCGGGTCTTGGACATCGGCACGCGCTCCCCTCCCTCCCTTTTTTAGTCTTTTTACCCCAATAGCAGATTTTATGGCACCTCAGTCTGGCATACTTACCCTGTCCCTTCTCACTCACATCACAGGACAGCAGCAAATCCCGACAACTCCTCCACGCAAGTCCTCCGAGCCCCCAAAACGATCTTTCGTGTGCTAGTCATGATGCTGCACCGTGCCGCCACCGCCACCACCATAAAACGATGCCCTCTGGCGACCACCACCCCAGCTGCTGCTTCCGCCGCCGCCTCTGCCCTGCTGTCCCCTGGGAGCCGGCGCTCTTCCCACAGCCACCGCGACGGCAACAACTCGCACAGCAAGCGACGGGATTTCAAAGGGCCCCTGCTCGTGGGCGGCTCGTTGGTGGGGGCCTCCACACTTCAGTACTACCTCCACCATCGTGCCTTTAGCAGCCCCGCTGTCTTGGGTCAAGGACACGCGCATACCCAGCTCGTCGCCTCGACGACAGCAGCAACTGCGATAGGGGCAGCAGCCGCCGCCGCCTTCTCCACCACGGCAGCAACCTCCTCCCCGGCCGCCACCGCTGCAACCAACACGACGCCATCTTTATCTCCGACCGTGCATGCCTCGTCGTTGGTAGCGTCTCGTCTCTTTTCCTCCTCCCCTTCCTCTTCCTCCACCTCGGCCTCGACGAGCAGCAGCAGCAGCAGCAGCAAAAAGCCTCTAGAGGGCCTGCGGATCACCCTCTACCAATACAAAATCTGCCCCTTCTGCTGCAAAGTCAAGGCCGTCTTGAACTACTTCCAAATCCCCTACGAGACTCTCGACGTCAACCCGTTGACAAAAGCCGAAATTAAATTTTCCCCCGACTACCGCAAAGTGCCCATTGCTCGGATAGGGGAAGAGGTGGTGATTGATTCCTCCGTCATCGTCGGCAAGATCGCCGAGTTGTTGCGGGCGGCGCACGTGGCCCCTGCGAAGGAATTGGATGCGTTTTTTTCGCCCGAGGCGACAAGGTGGGCGGAATGGGCGGATATGGAGTTGGCTGTTTTGTTATTTCCGAATATCACGCGGACATTTGGGGAGTCTTATCAGGCGTTTAGTTATGTTAAGGATGTGCCTCATTTTTCGATGCTTGACAAGATTAGCAATCAATGGATTGGTGCGACGGCTATGTGGGCTGCGCAGGGGAAGATTAAGAAGAAGTATAATATTACGGATGAACGCGCTGCGCTTTTTGCGGCGCTGAAGGATTGGAGTAGCGAGGTGGGTGAGAAGCCTTTCTTGAGTGGGAATACCCCGAATGTGGGGGATTTGTGTGTGTATGCTTGTATTCGGGCGATTGAGGGGTTGGATGCCCACAAGGACTTGTTGGCGAATACGGGCATTGGTCCTTGGTATACACGGGTGGAGCATGCGATTGGGGCGACGTCGTGTGTGAAGGCCGAGTAGAAGGGGTGGTGGTAAGGTGGGGGAGAGGTAGGTGTGCGGTGGGTAAGTTTGAAATGATTGAGATAGAAAGGCGCGGAAATGAAAGAAGAATGGGATTCTTTTGTATGAAAGATAGGGGCAGGATGCGTTTTTGATTTTACTTCTGTCATTGGGAGGAAGAGTTTTTGTTAGCGGAGGTGATGTGGTGCTGGAGATGCCGATGATGAGGACCTTTCTTCCTTTCTATTTCTTGACATGGCAATTGCGGTTTTTGATTTTAAGGCAGCGAATTTAGTTTTTTTTACGAGTGTAGAAATGAAATGCCAATCGATTTGATTGCGGACGTGCAGCCAGCTAGGGCGGGAGGGAGAGGAGGTCGTGGAGGGGGAATAAAAGGAACAGCGCACGTAATAATACCATCAAAAGCCACAAACGGCGAGCCGCACTACAAGAAAGAATTACTCTGCGACCTTGCGGACGCAGGCACATTTATTGTGGGGCTTCAAAAACAGTGTGGGAGATGCGTGAAATGTGGCATGGGCCGGCGAACACCGTTTTGTGGCGGCGGCAACCGCTTCAGTTTGATCTCCACTGCGCTCACGCCGTGTCCACCCCCACCACCACACACAGGCCAGGAACCAAGGCACGGGCACCTTGTAGAGATGCTACCCTCGCTTGTCCTCCGCGTCGGGTGACTGGTCTTGGCTGTGCCCACACGTTAGCCTGCGTCCCCCGTCGCCACTCCTTCGCCTCTCCCCCGTCATGCCCCTCATCATGCATCTCCTCCATTCCACCCCGCACACCACACCACACAGGGCAAACCATGGGCAGCAAAACATGGGGACTCTTTGACGATGAGGGTGCCGAGGCCCTCCGGAACTACAAATACGTCGGGGTGGACAACTCCTTGGCCTACAAGTAAGTCTTGGTTGGTCGGTGGAGGAGGAGGCTGTTTGAGGGGAGGCAGGGAGAGGGGGCTAGAGCATCACGCAGCTGGCCGTCCATTCATCCACTTGTAGGTACGACATGTGAATGCTTGTGTTCTGAACAGCGGCAATCAGTGCGTAACTTCGTCGTCGTCCGCGTTTCGCCTGCCGTGACACCCTCCCTTCGCACCCGGCCCCCAGTCCCACCCACCCCCCTTCTCCTCCTCTCACGCACAACCCTCCCACCCTTCCAACTCCCACCACTCCACCAAATAGGCATGCCCTCTCCCCCTTCGCCGAGTACATGGTCCAAACCTTCGTGCCTCTTTGGATGGCCCCCAACCTGATCACCCTCCTCGGCCTCATCTTCCCTTTGATCTCCCTGGGCATTTTTGCTTGGCACTCCCCGCATTTTAAGACTGAACCCCCCGCTTGGACCTTCTTCTTTAATGCCTTTGCGTTGTTCGCGTATCAGACGCTGGATAATATGGATGGGAAACAAGCACGGCGGACACAGAGTTCAAATGCTTTGGGTATGGTGTTTGATCATGGGTGTGATGCTATCAATGCAGGGATTGGCGCAATTAATCTGTTGGTTGTTTTAGGCATTGTCTCCTCGGGGGAATGGGATGCTTTATTGGTCTTGTCGGCGTTTGCTAGTCCCTTCGTACCCTTTTATGTTGCCACCTGGGAGGAGTATTATACAGGCGCTTTGGTTTTACCTATTATTAATGGCCCGGCGGAAGGCGTGCTGATGGGGGTCTTCATCTCCCTCGTCTCCGGCTTCCTAGGCCCCGCCTGGTGGGGAAGAGAAAACGAATTTCTGCTAGCCCTGGACTGGTTGCCTTTGAAAAGGCCAGGGCATTTAATAGGGTGGTTTAGCCTGATGGGAGTCATTGTGACATGTACCTGGCAAATCAGCCATGTCTTGTATCGTCAATTTCAAAAAGGACGTTCCCTCCTCCAACCCATCCAAGACCTCCTCCCCTTCATTGCCCTCGCAGCAGGGACCTATCAATTCGTGTTCACCAAACACGATTTTCTGACCGAAGCCCCTCTATTGACAATGGGTGCCGTCTCCGCTATATTTGTCGAGCAGGTCGTCTCACTCATGCTAGCACATATGACTCACTCCCCCTACGTCGCGCACCAAGGCATCCTCCTCCCTGCCTTCCTCGGCTTTGTGGCCCTAGCGACTGTTGAGTGGTTGCAGCCAGTAAAGGAGGGATTTGATGCTGTAGAGGGGAGGTTATCGTGGCTGTGGCAAGGTCATTTTGTTATTGTGCTTGGGTATACTCTTTTATATTTGGTGTTGGTTGTCGCGGACTTGAGTAGGGTTTTGGGGGTGAGGCCGTTTAGGATTAAGAATGCTGCTGCTGCAGGAGGAGGGAATGGAGGGAAGAAGGGGCGTTAGATTGATGGGGAGTTATTGTGCGAGAAGGAAGGAAGAGAGGAAAAGCTGGGAAGGCAAGAGATTGCATGTTTTTAAAAAGCAGGAGGGGAAACGGAAGTCCGATTTATTGGCTAAGACTGTGGGGTAGATTTATTTATTACAAAAAAGATAGAGAAAGACGCCTCGACAACAAGAGCGACAAGAAGAAGGAACGTGAAGTTTGAAAATAAGAAGACGAAAGGAAGGCACAAGGAAACACTGCGGCTAAAAAAGTCTAGTTACAAACTGTTGTTTTTAATGTTTCTTTTGCGTTAGTTTTATCTTTCGAGAGTTAAAAAAACGATATTTCTAAGCTGCTGGAATATCTAAATCACGCCCTTTTGCCTAAGGAGTAGGAGGACGGAAAGTCTGCCCATCCGCAAATTGCTTGAAGAGGAAGGGAGGGAGGGAGGTGCCATCCACCAGCTTTTGGGCTGCGGAGATGTCATCGGCACTGGCGAGGGAGAGGACTTTTTCGATGGAGTCTAGGGCGGTGTCGTAGAATTCAAACGCCTGTTTGTCGGTGGTGGTGGTGGTGGAGTGAGTGAGCGAGTGAGTGAGTGAGAGGATGAAAACGAAGGGGGGAAACTAAGCCTCATAAGCCCCTCTTCATGAAGAGCAGAAAAGTATTTGCTAAATTTTCGGACTATAAACGTACCTGTTTTTGGTACTTGAGCGCGTCGGGGCTGGTCTCCCCGTCGGTAGGGATGAAGATCTGCGTGTAGACGCTTGAATCTAGCTGCGACAAGGTGTTGTCAATCACAGCCGTCACCTTTTAGAAAAACAGGTAGGTTTACGCATATTATGAGTAATGCTTATTCATGGTCAAGTGTATTTTTTAAATGCAAGCCTATTCCTCTTTCCCATTCCCTTCACTTTGCCTCCCGTTGCTCTCACCTCGGCGGCGTCATCCAGCTGACTTTGTGGCACGTCCTTCTCGAACGCCAGTAGCACAATCCGCTCCATGGCCTTTTTCAATCGGAACTGATTCGTCACATACTTGATATTGGTACGCGCAGGGTCGTATTGCCCAATTCGCATGTACTTGCCCACGGGCTGCAACACCTTTCTGCTGAGCAGGAGCTTGGAGACACACTCTTCAAACGTTAATGCGGCGGGCTTATTATCCTTGGCAAAGGCCGGGAAAGGGGACGCGCCAGTCACAAACAGAAAGGCGGACGTCATCAAGGCGAATTGCTGCAGGGCAGCCTTGCGGTCGAGGCCTGTGGCTTGGGCGTGCGTCGGCCGCTGGGCCGTCATCGTCGTCGTCGTGCTGATTCGGCTGGTCGAAGGGGTGAGGAAAAAGCCCTCGGCCACGGCGACCAGGGCCAGGAGCAGGCCCAGCAGGAGCAGCGGCGTGCGGCAAGGCAGTGCCATGCTGGTTAGGACGCGCTCTGTGTGTGTGTGTGGTGTGGTGGTGGGTGAGTGAGGATATGATTGAGGGTGAGCATGTCGACACGCGTTTGGAAGAAGAAGAAGCAAGGAAGGAGAGAGGCTTGCGTTGCTTGCTAAATGGCCCTTTTGTGTCCTTTCTTGCTCACCAAACTCACTCCACGGCACTCAACACTATACCACCATACTACAACGACAGAGGGCCGCATTACAGGGGGCCGTATTGCACGCATGTGGGCAGCGCGTCGATGCCTTCGCGTGCGGCCGTCATCATCAAGTCCGCCGTTGCTTGGTTCAACAACCGTCTTAGCCGTTCCCGCAGCCCACCTCTACTCCACGGCACCACGCTCGTCTGCAGCACTACTACACATCGGCACGCGTCCATCGGCACCACCACCATCACCACTAGCAGCAGCAGCCTCCTTCCCCACCCCACCCCACCCTTGCCGTCTCCAACAAACCCGCCAGCATTCCACCCACACCCAAGCCCCAACGTCCACACCCCCGCCCAACTGTGTCGTCCTCCACATCACCCCCCCTCGTTCTACCCGCGACGACCGAGCGCAAGAAGAGTACTTCCTGCAAGAAGCCTGTGCCTTGGCTCAAACGCTGGGCTACGCCGTCCCCATGAACGAAACCCTGCGTCTCCGCGCCATCCACCCCAAGACTTATATTGGTAAAGGAAAGATCATGGAGCTAAGGGGGATGCTACGCGCATTGGACGCAGAAGCTCTGTTTATCAACACTCCACGTCTGACAGCCTTACAGCAGAAGAACATAAGTGAACTCTGCCAAGTAAATGAAGTCAAGGACAGAATCAGCGTCATCCTCGAAATATTCGCACAGCGCGCAAGAACGACCGAAGCAAAGGTGCAGGTAGAATTAGCGCAGTGCAAATATGCGCTTTCTCATTTGGTGCGAGGGGCAGCTGCTGCGTACGAACAACAAAGAGGGGCCTCAGGCACTGGGTTCATGGCTGGGGGAGGGGAGAAAGCTTTAGAGGTCCGCCGACGATTGTTGCGAGAGCAAGTGAAGTTCTTGCAGGGGAAATTAAAGGCGGTTGAGAAGAGGAGGACGGAGCAGAGGAAGCATCGGCAGCAACCGGGTGTGAGTTTGGTGGGATACACGAATGTAGGCAAGTCGTCTTTACTCAATGCCTTGACTCACTCTCAGTCCGTGTCTGTCGAAGACCGGCCATTCGAGACCTTGGACACAACCACCCGCGCCTTGTTCCTGCCCTCCTTGGGAGTCTCTTCCTTGCTAATCGACACTGTTGGTTTTATCTCTCAACTCCCTTTGGAGCTGGTTGCTTCTTTCCGGGCTACGCTTGAAGAGGTGGTAGCAGCAGATCTGTTGTTACACGTACGTGATGCTAGTACAATAGGCACTCCTCTCTTTGCAGCACAACAAAGATCAGTAGATAAGGTGTTGGGAGAAATAGGGACTCCTGAACATCTGAGTATGAGCGTGATTGAGGTATGGAATAAGGTAGACTTGCTCAAATCAGAGGAGCAGAAGGAAGAGATGCTTCGGTTGGTAAAAGAGGCGAGGGAGGGGGGGAGGGAGGGAGGGCCAGGGGGGAGGTGTGTGGTGTTGG
>Ga0209390_10005897_pt1 | contig 16870 bp, 18 predicted proteins | sample BON01_FD_187212 | JGI IMG/M metagenome (GOLD analysis project Ga0209390, IMG submission 187212) | Freshwater microbial communities from Lake Bonney liftoff mats and glacier meltwater in Antarctica - BON-01 (SPAdes) (version 2) | ecosystem: Environmental > Aquatic > Freshwater > Ice > Glacier...
GCAAGACGCACATCCTCTGCGCCATCGGCCACGCTCTGGTGGAGGCCGGGCATCGCGTCTTCTACGCCCGGACCAGCGATCTGGTGCAGCGGCTTCAAGCCGCGCGTCGCGACCTTGTCCTCGAGGCGGCCTTGGCCAAACTTGACAAGTTCGACCTGATCATCCTCGACGACATCACTTATGCCCACAAGGATCAGGCTGAAACCGGCGTCCTCTTCGAACTGATCGCCAGGCGCTATGAATACCGCAGCATCGCCATCGCGGCCACCTCAGGAAAATTTTGGCACTATTCATAGCTGCCATATTGACCGCCATCTGGCAGCCCCCGGCCGATCAGTTCACACCAAAAACAGTCCGAACGCGTTGTTCAGCGTGAACGAAGTAGCATGGCTTGAGGAAAATCAGGGTAGGGGCTGCGAATTATTGTATATGCGTCCCGCAGAACCAAATACGACAGGCGACCATTATGTCTCATTCAATCGTGCCACCTTCGCCCTCTCCACGTTGGCTTTTCACGGGGGCAAGTGGTCGCGTTGGGCGGATGATTATGCGGTACTGGGCGACTGAGCCACCTCAGGCGACAGTCATCCGTCAAGGCCGCCAACCTGAAGATGCTGACGCATTACGATGGGATCCGCTCCGCGGGCCTATCCCTGCCGAGTGCGGGGCTGTCGACTGCCTCATTGCCTATGCGGGGGTGACTCCGGCCCATGGGTCGATGCTGGACCTCAATATTGCGCTGGCCGAAGCGACTCTGGCGGCAGCCTATGCCGCTGGTATTTCCCGCGTTCTTCTTACCTCATCATCGGCTGTCTATGGTGTCCCCTCCAGCGATGTTTCGCTGTGCGAGACCGACGCCCCACACCCTATCAACGCTTATGGACGTGCAAAGCTCGCCATGGAGGCGGCCTGCGCGCCTTGGCGTGGACGCGGTATGGAGATCTGCTGTCTGCGTATTGGAAATGTGGCCGGGGCCGACGTGCTGTTGCTCAACGGGCTTGCCGCCGGGCCGCAGAACCCGCTGCGTATCGACTGTTTCGCCGATGGGTCCGGTCCTGTCCGTTCCTATATCGGTCCTGAAACGCTGGCACGGGTTACCGCCGCACTGGCCGCTCATCCCGGAAAGCTGCCCGATCTGCTCAATATAGGTGCGCCAGAGGCGGTGGCCATGGCCGGACTTGCCAGCGCGGCCGGCATGGAGTGGCGCTGGCAGGAGGCTCCCCAAGCAGCGATTCAGCGCATCACGCTTGATATCACACGGCTGGCGTCCTTGTATTCCTTCGCTCCCAGCGATAGCGATCCGGTCGAGATGATCCGCCAATGGGCTGCAATAAGAGGTTCTTCATGACGCCAGCCAAGCGACTGTTCGACATCAGTGTTGGACTGATCCTGGCCCTTCTGCTGATCGTTCCGGTGGCGATCACTGCGATTTTGATCCTGATCCGCGACGGCCGCCCGGTCTTCTATGTCTCGGAGCGGATGAAAAGTCCAACTGAAGGTTTTGAGTTGTTCAAGTTTCGCACAATGACGGTGGTAGACCGCGATAGCGGTGTCTCGGGCGGCGACAAGGCTGCGCGGATCACCCGGACGGGTCGCTTATTGCGTCGTACAAGGCTGGATGAGGTCCCACAGCTCTGGAACGTTCTTAAGGGTGACATCAGCTTTGTGGGCCCGCGTCCGCCGCTACGCCAATATGTGGAGCGGTTCCCGGATATCTATGGCGAGGTGCTGAAATCACGCCCCGGAATTACCGGACTCGCCTCGGTCTATTTCCACGCCCATGAAGAGAAGATGCTCGCACGAGCCCGCTCCACCGAAGAGACGGATGCAATCTACTCCCGTGCCTGCGTACCCAGGAAAGCGCGGATTGATCTGATCTATCAGAAACACAGGAATGTCTGCATGGATGCGAGGATCATGCTGCTGACGGTTTTCAAGAAGATGCGGTAGAGCTTCCAGCTTCTTTTTCTGACTTCGGTCGTTTCACAAAATGGGCCTTGCGCGAGCAGGGGTATTGTTCGGCCACTTCGCTCAGCCATGTCTCGAGATCGCCATAGATGCGGGCCCCGGAATAATGTGCCATGAAGTAATCTCTGGCGCGTGCTCCCATGGCCGCACGTTCTGCGGCAGGCATGGCCAGCATCTGGGTAACAGCCCCAGCCAGCGCTGCCGGATCCGACGGAGGCGCAACTAATCCTGCGCCCGATTCTTTGATGATGCGCCTTCCCTCACCGGCAATTGCCGCCAGGATCGGGCGTCCGCAGGCCATATAACACTGGATTTTGTAGGGAACGGTCAGATTGAAGATATCATTGTCGCGTAATGGGACGATCAGCACATCGGCGTGGGCGAAAAATCCGGGCATCGTCTCTTCTGGATGGCGTCCTAGAAGATGAAACCGATCGATGACTCCCAGATCGACCGCTCTGGCGCGTACCCGATCAAGATCGCGACCACTGCCGATAATAACCCAGTGCAAATCTTGTCTTTCGCGTAAGATGTGTGCGGCTCCTAACAGCGTGTCAAAATCCTGACTTTCTCCGATATTCCCTGCAAAAACTATACGAAAACCAGCTTCGGGCATCAGTGCTCGTGCTGCCGGTGCTTCATTGGGATCCATTGGGCGATACATCGGCGGCGCAGTATTGGGCAGGACGCGGATACGCTCAGGTTGGATGCCGAAGCGTGAAATCACTGGGGGGAAGGCGGCGCTTTGCACCAGAATGAGATCAGCCCGCCGAAAGATCCAACCAGAGATCGCCGTAAGCATCCCTACGACGAACCGGTTCTTCAACCCCAGCGTATAGATTGCACTTTCTGGCCAAATGTCTTGTACCCAGTAAACCAGTGGCACGCGATGGTATCTACTCACGAAAATTGCAGGAATGGCTTGGAAGATTGGGGACAACAACGAGGCGAAGACGACATCTGGGCGGGTACGTAAACGCCGCAGCGCCGTCCAAGAGCCAGTCACTGGAAAAGTCAGGTAATTGAGCAGAAGGCGCAGCTTGGTTTGCCTGCGTGGGACAGAACGGGCCCTATAGATACGGGCGCCGCGCCAATCCTCTTCGCGCCGCTTGCTGTTGGAATAGCCATCGAAAAAACCGTCTCGCCCATAATTGGGCACGCCGGTCACAACATCAACCGCATGCCCACGCCGGACGAGCTCCTCGACGATGGCATTGTTGCTGAACTGTTCAGGGTAGAAATATTGCGAGACAAAGGCGATCGAAAGTGGTTCCATCATTGTATCTTCTTCTAACACCAGATCCGTTGTCGCGACTCCCTGCGCGACATCTAACTTCCTTCTCCGGCCTCCGCTCATATCAAATCATTCATCCGGATGCCATCCCAGCCGTTTGACAGCCGTGCTGTGCCGAGGATGAGGCTGAGTACCCGCTCCGAAGTGTTGATGATCGTATAATCTGCAGGCAGAGGATGGGGCCTGCCAGATGTAAGCCGTTCCTGATGCAGGCGTGTAACCGCCGCGACCGCCTCGCGAATTGTATCACGGTTGAGGCCTGTCATGATGATGCAGCCGACATCCAACCCCTCTGGCCGCTCTATCGCATCACGCGGGGTGATCGCCGGAAAGCCAAGGATCGAACTTTCCTCGGCAATCGTGCCGCTGTCAGAGATCGCGCAGAAGGCGTTCATTTGCAGGGCGTTGTAGTCATGGAATCCGAAGGGCTTCATGTACTGCACCCTTGGATCAAAGCTGCCTTCCGCACCCAAGGCATCGAGTCGCTTGCGGGTGCGCGGATGGGTCGAGACTATGACGGGCAGGTCGTAATCTGCAGCCAGTTCATTCAGCGTGTTGCGTAGCGAAAGCAGCCGTTCGGCGTTGTCAACATTCTCTTCGCGATGCAACGAGACAATGAAATAGCACTGCCGCCGGAGCGAGAGCCTTTCCAACACGTCTGAAGCCTTGATCCGGTCCAGGTAATGGTCGAGAACCTCGCGCATCGGCGATCCGGTCAGGTAAATCCGGCGGTGCTGTATCCCTTCCGAAAGAAGGTGCCTGCGGGCGTGTTCGGTATAGACGAGATTGAAGTCGGCAATATGATCGACGATTTTGCGATTGGTTTCTTCCGGCACATTCCGGTCGAAGGACCGGTTTCCGGCCTCCATGTGATAGACCGGCACCTTGAGACGGCGCGCGATGATCGCGGAGATTGCGGAATTAGTATCGCCGAGGATCAGCACAGCATCAGGCTTCTCCTCATTGATCACCTTTTCACTTTCGATCAGGATCTTTCCCAGCGTTTCCCCCAGAGACCCCCCCCCGGTGCCCAGAAAATGGTCGGGCTGACGCACGTCGAGGTCTGCGAAGAACACCTCGTTCAACTCGTAGTCCCAGTTCTGCCCGGTATGGACGATGCAATGATCGGTGAAAGCGTCAAGACGCGCCATGACCCGCGACAGACGAATGATCTCAGGTCTGGTGCCCAAGATTGTCATCACTTTAAGCTTTCCCATGGTCAGCCTTTCAACACGGGATCGAAATATGTGTCCGGCGCGGCTGGATCGAACAGTTCATCTGTCCAGAACAACGTCAGCAGCGGCTGGTCTCCGATGTTCTGGATCGAATGGGTATGCAGGGTGGGGATGTCAACTGGTGCCGGCGTTGAACCGCTTACTCGGTACTCCCGGACCTGATTGCCCATCACGCAGCGGATGCGGATCATCGCCTCGCCTTCCAGCACGAGAAAACGCTCAACCTTGCCGAGGTGGAAATGGTCGCCTCGCGTCACACCTGGTTCTGTCCAGCTCAGGAATGTCTGACCACCACCGCCACCCCGGACCGCGTCAAAGAGCGTGCCGCGCGAGTCAGTCTTGAATTTCAGTGGCCGTGGGAACCCTGCCGGATAAAGGGCGGCGCGGTAGCTGTTGAAGAGGTCGCGGATGAAAGGATCGGAAAAGTCCGGAAAGAGGTTCTCCGCATAATCGGCATGAAAGCGCCGCAATGTCTCGAAAAGCCAAGGTACCGGGGTGGGGCGCGGCTCAGGTATGAGATCGCCGCCACGCCCGCACATAATCGCATCGATCGCCGCATTCGCCGCCACCCCGGCATGCAGCAGATGCACCATGCCATTCGGGTCGATCTGCGGTGTTTCACCCCCGATCACGGCCTCGATAAAGGTGGCGGTCACGTTGTTGTAACGGGGCCGCGCTCCCTCGCCGAAGATATGGGGCAGGATCATGTTGGTATGGCATCCGCCAATAGCCGCAAGGATCGCGCCTGCATTACGCTTTGATAATCCATAGACAGTGCTGCTACGGGAATGGGTCGAATTGGCATAAATGACATGCGGCCGTGTCCTGGCCTCGGCGCAGAAATTGGCAAGCCGTTGCGCGATGGCAGGATTTCCCTCGGCTACCTCCGCCTCGGTGCCGCGATTGACGCCGGCAAAATGCAAAACCGCCGCTGCACCGTCAAGCGCCACTGCGAGGGTCGTGTCATTCTGAAAACCGATACGGTCGAGCTGCACGATCTCAAAGGGCGGCGGCGCCTTGCGGAATCTGGCCGCGCAATTCGCCGCATGCAGCCGCGCAGTCGCATGCCAGCCAAGCAATCCACCAGCCCCGGTCACGACAATCTTCTGCGACATCGACTACCCTAACATGCCCTGCGCAGGAAGTTGACGGAAGGAAAGTAGATCATAGCGCGACCTTCAGAGGATGATGAATCTGTCCGGCCGGATCGCCCCGCCCGCAATCGCACTGCACCTAGCGCGGATCGAGCTCACGACTCAAGGGAAACTGGCGCTACTGGCCGGAAACCCTCTGCCGCCACCCTCAGCTCGACTTTGTACATCTTCTGGACATGGACCTGACCCGAAAATGTACAAAGTCGAGCTGAGGCATTGTGGGCGGCAAAATCCGGTGATATCGCTCAAAATTGAACGATGGGAACTTCGCCGTGGCTGAACAATATCTGAGACGGCTGAGCAGTCTCGTCTTCGCTTCTGCGCCCTGTCTGCGCAGCGTAAGCGTCTCTGTGGAAGAGATTTGATGTCAGACCAGCGCAAGAGGATACAAGACGAAGTACGCTTTCGCGTTCTGCGTCTGATTGATGAAAACCACAACATTTCCCAGCGCGAACTCGCTCGCGCAGTTGGTATCAGTACCGGAGGCGCACACTACGTTCTGAATGCTCTGATTGAGAAGGGCCTCGTGAAACTCGGCCGGTTTGCCGCCGCCACGGATAAACGGCGCTACGTCTATGCTCTTACCCCCAAAGGGTTAGCCGAAAAGGTTGAAATCACCCGGATCTTCCTTGCCCGGAAGATGGAGGAGTATGACGCCCTCAAGGCCGAGATTGAGTCGCTTCAGTCCGAAATAGCGCAACAGGACCGGGACAATTTGGAAAAGTCGCATGGCTGATCGGTGGACAGGCCTGCTGAACGTCGGTCTGCGCAGCTTGACGCTGGGCATACGGTTCCTGTTCATCTTCTTCCTCGCCCGATATCTCGATCCGGCATCGCTCGGCTACTATGGCCTGTTTACCGCGACAGTAGGCTATTGCCTCTATTTCGTGGGGCTGGATTTCTACGTCTATGTGACGCGGGAGATCCTCAAGGCACCCGAGGGCATCCGGGGGCAGCTGCTGAAGGCTCAGGCCGCCCTATCTGGCCTCCTCATTCTTGCAGTATTTTTGATCGCAGTGCTCCTACTGCCCCGCGCGGGCTGGCCGGGACACCTAGTCTGGTGGTTTATGCCGATCCTGCTGTTTGAATATCTCAATCAGGAAATCTACCGGCTGCTTATCGTGCTGTCGAAGCAGATCACAGCAAGCCTTCTGCTGTTTATGCGTCAAGGTAGTTGGGCGCTCGCGATCATAGCGCTTATGGCGGGCATACCAGAGAGTCGGGATATCGACACCGTCATGGCGCTCTGGTGTGCGGCTGGAGGTATGACCGCGGCTTTGGGTATCTGGACAATTGTTCGGCTTCGATTCGGCGGTTGGCATATGTCGGTTGACTGGGGATGGGTAAAGCGGGGGATCAACATCAGCCTTGCCTTCCTTGTGGCAACCGTTGCTTTACGCGGTATTCAGACCATCGACCGCTACTGGCTCGAAGCTCTTGGCGGGATCGAGACGGTCGGCGCCTATGTGCTATTCTTCGGCATGGCGAGCGCACTCATGACCTTTCTTGACGCCGGGGTCTTTGCCTTCGGCTACCCTGCGCTGATCCGCCATCACCACGCAGGAGAGCATGACGAGGCTCGGGCCTTGTCGCGGCGGATGCTGGCCCAGACTATCGCCGTCTCGTCAGGCTTCGCTGTGATCAGCTGGTTGGTTCTGCCCTATCTGCTGGACTGGATTGGCAATCCGATCTACAGGGACCGGATCTATTTCTATCCGTGGTTGCTGCTTGCAATGGTGCTCAACGCCCTTGGTATGGTTCCGCACTACACACTTTACGCAAAGGGTCACGACCGGCCCATCATCTACAGCCACCTGGCCGCCTTGGCCGCCTTTGTGCTTTTCACCTTGGCATTGGCCCCAAAAATGGCAGAATTCGCGGTTCCCATCGCACTCAATGCTGCCTTTGCGCTTGTTTTGATCTGGAAGAGCATCGCCTATCTTTTGCTTGGCAGAGCCGGCCGAAACGCCACACCAAAATCCTCTTAACTCAATCACGGCGATCAAAAATGATCCGTTACGGACAACAAGACATCACTCAAGAGGACATCGATGCTGTCATCGGTGTGCTGAAATCAGTCAATCTTACGCAGGGTCCGAACATCCCCGCATTCGAACAAGCGGTAATGGCCGAGACCGGCGCCCGGCACGCTGTGGCGGTGAACAGTGCAACCTCGGCGCTGCATATCGCCTGCCTTGCATTGGATCTTGGGCCCGGTGACTGGCTGTGGACTACGCCCAACACTTTTGTTGCCTCGGCGAATTGCGCGCTCTACTGCGGCGCGCAGGTGAGCTTCGTCGATATTGATCCAAAGACATGGAACCTCTGCCCGAAAGCACTTGAGCAAAAGCTGATCCACGCCGCCGCCGAAGGCTGTCTGCCGAAAGTGGTTGTGCCGGTCCATCTGACTGGCCAGCCATGCGATATGGCGACGATCCATGCCCTCGGGCAGAAATACGGATTCCGTATCATTGAAGATGCCTCGCATGCGATCGGAGGGCGCTACAAGGACGAGCCGATTGGAAACTGTCGATACAGCGACATCACTGTCTTCAGCTTCCATCCGGTCAAGATCGTGACCACCGCCGAGGGCGGTATGGCTATGACCAACGACGACCATCTCGCCACCCGCCTCGGCCTGCTGCGTAGCCATGGCATCACCCGCGATCCGACACTGATGACCGGCGAGATGGAAGGTCCTTGGTATTATCAGCAGGTGGATCTGGGCTATAATTATCGTATGACCGACATGCAGGCTGTGCTGGGAGTGAGTCAGATGACCCGCCTGCACCGCTATGTCGCCCGCCGCCATGAGATAGCGGCCCGCTATGACAGGCTCCTCGCCGATCTGCCGCTGACACTGCCCTGGCAGCACCCGGACAGCCATTCGGCCTTTCATCTTTATGTGATCCGCCTGCAGCTCGACCGCATCCCGGCCAGCCATCTGCAGGTTTTCGAGGCGCTGCGCGCCCAAGATATCATGGTCAACCTGCACTATATCCCTGTGCATACCCAGCCGTGGTACCGAAAAATGGGATTTCGTGACGGCGATTACCCACAAGCCGAGCAGTATTACCGCGAGGCGATCAGTATTCCAATGCATCCGACCCTCACCGATGCAGAGCAGGATTTTGTCGTCGCCGTATTGCGTGAGGCCATTGAGGTATGAGACTGGCCGTCATTCCGGCGCGGGGAGGGTCGAAACGCATCCCGCGCAAGAATATCCGCTCCTTCGGTGGGCGGCCGATGATTGCATGGCCGATCCAAGCGGCGCTGGAGAGCGGCTGTTTCGACCGGGTGATCGTCAGCACCGATGATGCTGAGATCGCAGCCGTGGCACAGGCCGAGGGCGCAGAGGTTCCCTTTTTGCGACCGGCTGAGCTCTCCGATGACCACACCGCCACCATTCCGGTGATCGCCCACGCTGTGGCTTGGCAAAATGCGCATGGTGCGACGGCGCAAGAGGTCTGCTGCCTTTATGCCACCGCCCCTTTCGTGCGCGCGGAATATCTGCGCCGTGGGCTGGAAGTGCTACGCGAAACCGGCGCGAGCTATGCTTTCTCGGTCACCAGCTATGCTTTCCCGATTCAACGCGCGATCCGCATCACCCGGGAAGTGCGGATCGAGATGTTCCAGCCCGAGCATTTTAACACCCGCTCGCAGGATCTGGCTGAGGCTTGGCATGACGCCGGTCAATTCTACTGGGGTCGGGCCGAGGCTTGGCTGTCAGACGGGCCGCTTTTTGGACCTGACAGTGCGCCTGTGCCTCTGCCCCGCCACCGGGTGCAGGACATTGATACGCCCGAGGACTGGGAAAGGGCGGAATGGATGTTCCGCGCAATAGCCAGCTTGCCGGAGCCGTTCCAGAAATGAGCTTTGCTGCCCGCCGCATCGCTTTCCGCGCTGATGCCTCCCTGCAGATCGGGTCCGGGCATGTCATGCGCTGCCTGACGTTGGCCGATCTGTTGCGGTCGCAGGGGGCGGATTGCCTGTTCATCTGCCGCGCGCATCCGGGGCATCTGGGTGATTTGATAAGCGCACGGGGGCATCGGATCCACCTGCTGGAGCCACCGCAGCCCACAGAAGACACACAGGGGCAACCAACGGGTACCGCCCATGCCGCATGGCTTGGCACCAGTCTGGCGCGTGATGCAGCCGAGAGCCGCAGCGCACTGATCATGGATTTTGCGGAGGAAGGGCCTTGCGACTGGCTGGTGGTTGATCATTATGCGCTGGACCAGAACTGGGAAACGGCACTGCGGCCGCTGTGCCGCTATCTCATGGTGATCGACGATCTGGCTGACAGGCCACATGACTGTGATCTTTTGCTCGATCCGGGCCTTGGGCGCAAAGTCGAGGATTATGCCGAATTCGTGCCTCGCGGGAATATGACTTTGGTCGGCCCGCAATATGCCCTGCTACGCCCTGAATTCGCAGCGCAGCGCGCAACGAGCATTGAGCGACGTGACCAACCGCAACTGCGCCGACTGTTGATTACCATGGGTGGTGTCGACCGCGACGATGCCACTGGAACAGTACTGGATGCGCTGGCCAACAGCGACCTGCCCGCTGATCTTGAGATTACCGTAGTCATGGGCCCCAAGGCCCCTTGGCTAGAGCGCATCCGCACTCGGGCAGCTATAATGCCACGCCCGACGCGGGTGCTTGCGGGCGTAACTGACATGGCACGCCTGATGACTGAAAGTGATCTCGCAATCGGCGCTGCCGGTAGCACCGCTTGGGAACGCTGCTGTTTGGGGTTGCCTACCATTCAAATCGTGCTTGCCGAGAACCAGAGTGCTATTGGACGGGCGTTGGAACTCGCTTCTGCCGCCTTGTCCGTTGATCTCGGGCTGGTTTCTCAAACATTGCCCGCTCTTCTTGGCAACAACGCGGAAATCGAAGGTCTGATGATGCAGTCTGCTTTCGCATTTGATATCACGGACGGACTAGGTGCCGAACGTATTGCATCATATATGCGAAGGAAATCAGTATGAAGGTGACCTTGCTTTGCAGCGATGAAACACATCCCATTAACTCCTACCTGCAACGGTGGATAGAGCATACAGACAAGGATCTGGAGGCTGAACTAGTGCGTCAGAAGAATGCTGCGCTTGGTGGTGACATATTGTTCCTCATCTCTTGCTCAGAGATCGTTACAGCTACTGATCGCGGGAGATACAGGCATACTCTTGTCCTTCATGCGAGCGACCTGCCTGCCGGACGCGGCTGGAGTCCTCATGTATGGGAAATATCGCAGGGCGCAACGTTTATAACTCTATCGCTTCTTGAGGCAGCGGAAAGCGTGGACAGCGGCAAGATATGGAAGAAGATGCAGATCCCTGTTCCCGAACACGCGATTTGGGATGAGATAAACGAACTATTGTTTGAAGCAGAGGTTCTATTGATTGATTTTGCGATAAAAAATGCCCATTCAATATCGCCCATGCCGCAGTCAGACAATTCTGAAGCCACCTACAATCCTCGCCGAACTCCAAGGGATAGTATGATAGACCCTAATAAGTGCATCGCCGAACAATTCAACCTTATTCGCGTTTGCGACCCTAACCGGTTCCCAGCCTATTTCATGCTGCATGGGAAGAAATACATACTAAAGGTGGAGAAACGCAATGAGTAAAGAAATTACAATTGCTGGTCGCGCGATCGGTGCAGATAGGGCGCCATATATAATTGCGGAGATGTCTGCCAACCATAATGGACAAATCGATACCGCTTTTAAGATAATTGAAGAGGCCAAGAAAGCCGGCGCAGACGCAATCAAGATGCAGACCTACCGCCCAGACACAATTACGCTCAATAGTGATCTGCCCGATTTTCAGATCAAAGGAACACTTTGGGAAGGACGCACACTATACGAGCTCTATGAGATGGCACACACTCCGTGGGAGTGGCACCGTCCACTGTTCGACCATGCGCGCGCGCTTGGCATAACCATCTTCTCGTCGCCATTCGATACGACCGCAATCGACCTGCTCGAAGATTTGGGGGCGCCCGCCTACAAGATCGCGTCCTTTGAAGCGGTGGATTTGCCGTTGATCCGCTATGCAGCTGCAACCGGAAAGCCGATGATCATCTCAACCGGTATGGCAGATGTGGAGGAAATCGGGGAGGCTATCGCCGCAGCCCGTGACGGCGGCTGTCGTGAGCTTGCCATCCTGCACTGCGTCTCGGGTTATCCGGCACCCCCCGGTGACTATAATCTGCAAACCATTCCCGACATGATCGCGCGGTTTGGCACTGTCACTGGTCTGTCCGACCATACGATCGACAATACAACTGCCATCGCCAGTGTAGCACTGGGCGCTACTATCATAGAGAAACATTTTACACTTGATCGCAATGGTGGCGGGCCGGATGACAGCTTCTCTCTGGAACCAGCCGAAATGGCCGCACTCTGCACCGGCGCCCGCACCGCTTGGGAGGCGCTAGGCAGGGTCGACTACGGGCGCAAATCCAGCGAACTGGGCAATGTCCAGTTCCGCCGCTCGCTCTATTTCGTCAAGGATCTGAAGGCAGGCGATGTAATCACAGCTGACGCGATACGGAGCGTACGGCCGGGCTATGGGCTGGCGCCGAAATATTGGGACGAGGTGGTGGGAAAAAGAGTGGCGCAAGATATTTCGGCGCATACGGCGGTTCTTCTGAAGATGATCGAAAACAGCGCGGCATTATGAATATTTTACTCCTCTCGAACAGCGCGCCAAATTACCATCACTTCTTCAAGGCTTTGGTAAGATTATTCGAAAGCGATGGCGCTTCCGTGGCAGTGGCAGTAGATAGTCGTTTCTCACGAGAAGAGAACCATCTGGATGATCTTCATTTCGCCGAGATCCATAATTTCGACGCATGGTTTGTTAGTCATCAGATCGACTTAGAGATTTTAGCCAAATATTCTGATTTCAACCTCAACACCATGCTTCTGTCCGACTTTGAGCGAGCGCAAGTATATCGAATCTGGGGAGCAGACGTAAATCCAAACTATTTCGATCGCCTGAAAAGTGCTCTTCTAACCTACTTCGAGCACATCTTCAAACGTCATTCGATCGATACGGTCATCTACGAAAACGTTTCGAACAGCTTTGCCCATTTTGCGCTGATTGTTGCTCAACGCCAAGGCGCGCGCTATCTCGGGATTGGTAGTTCAAGACTCCCGGCGCGGTTTGCAGTTACGGATAATCCGCTTGAGGATCATGCAGCAAAGCGCGCGTTCGAAGCGATCTGCGACGGTTCTCTTGTTCCATCGTCCGAGTTGCGCGTTTGGGCCGATACTTATATTGCACAGATAGAAAACATCACACCAGACTATATGAAGATCAATGGTCTAGATAGTCTTGGTTTATTTCGACGCTACTTTAAGTTCAGACACCTATCCAAAATTTGGTCTCTTTTGCGCCATGCAGGGGACAGCCGGACAGATGCCTTCCAAATCGGCAATCCGCTTCTTACCCATATCGGTCTCTTTCGCCGCAACTTTGGTAGACGAGTGCGCGCGAGACGGGTTCGCCGGTTTTATCGGAAGTCGGTGGAGGGAGAGCGCTATCTTCTTTACCCGCTCCATTTCCATCCCGAATCTTCCACGTCCATCCTTGCTGCTAGCTGGCTCGACGAATATGAAGTCATTCGCAACATAGCTTTCAATCTACCCGAGGGCGTACGTCTTTATGTTAAGGACCACGTCAGCGCTTGGGCCTACCCCTCGCTCGACTTCTACCGGCGGCTTTGCTTACTACCGAATGTGCGTCTATTACCTCCCGAGGCACCTACAAAACGTTTGATCCGCGGCAGCGTAGCCGTTATCACCCTGACCAGTACGGTCGGCTATGAGGCGCTTTTGCTGCACCGGAGAGTATTTCTGTTTGGAAGAGTGTTTTACGAATTTCACAAGGGCGTTACGCTGGTCGAGAAGCCAGCACACCTGCATAAGTTACTTCAGACGAAGCTAGATCTGCCGACGGATTGGGATGAAGCCTATAACAACGACTTTGTCTGCGCGTGTCACGAGGCGACTTTGCCCGGCACACTCAATTTGATGCAGGGTCCTGAAGCGGCCGGGCAGATGGCCGAGCAAGTGTATGGACAACTCAAATCGAACGGTTATCTGATCCTAAGTGGGACGCCGTTTGAGAAGTAGATGTCAGTTCAAAAAATATCTCTGTGCGGCAGCATTGGGCTCTTCGGCATCAATGCCGCTCGATATTCTTGGGAGCATCCGCGCGGACACGCAGGGGAATCGCTTTTGGGTTTGTAGCGTCGCATCGGGATCGAAAATCATCAAAACCTGAATACGAACGCAACGAGAGAGCCGAAAAGTTCTTCTTATGTTCACCTTTTTGATTCTCAGATTTCCAAAAGCGATTGCCCTGTGGTTCGGCAGGGGACAAGAAGCTGGGTAATCCCCCCGTTTTTAACGGGGTGCATTCGCAGAACTTGGCCGGCCATTTTCAGTTTATGGGCGGGTGTGATGCCGCCGATGCCCATGTTGGGGCGGTCGTTGTTGTATGTCCGTAGTCATTGCGTGACTTGATCCTGGGCCTCCTCGATGCTTTCGATGATGTATTGATCGAGCCATTCGTGCCCGACCGTGCGGTTGTAGCGCTCGACACAGGCATTCTGCTGGGGCTGGCCGGGTTGGGGATATGCTGGATGGCAACCCCTTGTTTCTCAGCCCACTCCAGCAGCTTGCCGCTGATATATTCCGGGCCATTGCCGACCCTTGTGGTGCCGGGCTTGCCGCGTCATTCGATGATGCGGTTCAGACTGCGGATGACGCGTTCGGCGGACAGCGAGAAGTCGACTTCGATACCCAGACCTTCGCAATTGAAATCATCCGGCACGTTCAGCAACCGGAATGCCCTGCCGTCACCCAAGCGGTCGGCCATGAAATCCATGGACCAAGTCACGTTCGGTGCACCTGGCACGGCCACGCGTTCAAAAACACACCGCGCATGTCGGGACCCGCAGTTTCCATGGAACAAGCAGAACCACACCGGAGCAACTGGACCTCTTCAGCTGGAGATCTTCCCACGCCAATGGAACGTGATCCGGACCGTCCGGGAAAAGTTCACCTGCCGGACCTGCGAGAAAATCAGCCAGCCGCCCGCGCGTTCCGCACCAGCCATCGCTGACCACGTCTCCGAGACCGCGGAATATGGGGTCGCATTCTTTGTCTATCGCGCGCGGCGGTCCTTTGATCCGGCGGCGGTGCATGCGGTGCTGAACGGGCCGCTGCCCGGAGTGATCCGGGCCAAGGGGCATTTCTGGCTGGCAACGTGGCCCGACTGGGTGGCCGAATTCTCGCTGGCAGGGGCGCTTTCGACCGTCAAACCGCTGGGCATCTGGTGGGCTGCCATCCCGCAATTCCGCTGGCCCACGGCACAATCCGCGCGCGACGATCTGGCCGCGCAATGGGCAGAGCCGTTCGGCGACCGGCGGCAGGAACTGGTGTTCATCGGGTCCGGGATGGACCGCGCGGCACTTAGCGCTGCACTCGACGCCTGCCTCATTGGTCCGGCTGACCGGCTGGCACAAGAACTCGCCCGTGACCTCGCCGACCCGTTCCCGGTCCGGCGGCGACAGGAGCAGGCCGCGTGACACAAGCCAACCTGCGTTCCACGCGGCATGCCGCATGACACTTGCCAACCTGCGTTCCACGCGGGGGGCAAACGGCGCCGCGGCAGCGCCATGGGCGAATTCGACCGGCTGCCCGCACCCTTGCGGTGCTGGCTCGCCCGCGCGGTCCTGCCTTGGTCAGTCACCTCGGCGCTCACGGTATGGAACACGGCGCAGGGCGATCCTTCGACTGCCCTGCGCCTGCTGAACCAGCTTGAAAACCAGCGGATCACACGTGACGCGGCCCGCATCCGGGGGCCGTCTCATCCCGCCGCGACAGGTCGCTAGCGCCTTATCATCCGCGCAATGGCGATCAGCAGGCATGCGCCAATAAAGCCGACGATCAGCTGTGCAATCACCGTCGGCGCCGCATAGATGCCCAGCGCGCTCAGCAGAAAATTCGCCACCGCCGCTCCGACGATGCCGAGGATGATGTTCAGCAGCAGGCCCGTATCCGCCTTCATGAAAATGCTCGCGATCCAGCCGGCAAGGCCGCCAACGATCAGTGCACCGATCAATCCAAGTCCCATAATTCTATCCCCTTCTTTCGGCTCCATGCCGTCGGGGCGCTAACGCGTCAAATCGCAATCCGTTCCCACGCGGCGTCACGCGACAGTCGGTAATTGTGTACCGGAAACCAGTACATAGGGGGTCGGCCGGGACTTCCCTCAATCGGAAGACGATGTCGGCGGCATCCTGGGCAGAGTCCACTGCGTCCCGCGGCAATCCGGACAGGCCGGATCGTCGGAGAGCGTCGGCCCGGCATGAACCGCGCCGCAATTCTGACAGCACAGCGCCTCGGTGTTGCGCACATCCTCAGGCTCCTCGCCGCGCGCAATCCTGAGCGGCGGAACAATGGCAAGTCCTGCTCGCGTCGGGTTCGCCTTGAAAACGCTGATATCGCCTGCGGGTTCGAGATAGGCCAGTTCCACCTCGCCCGGATTGCGGATCCCCTTGAGGCGCAGCGCGGCCATGATGTCGCTGACACCCGGATGCCGCTGACCCGGGGCATCGTGCAGGATGCGGCCATCGGTCATCAACACATCCGGTTCGCCGTCAACGATCTTAGTCACCGGCCGGGACTGCTCGATACCAAAGTCGATCACCTTGTTGATGACGACCACGTCGGTAATTACCGCCATCACATGCAACAGTGGCACCTCGGGATAGAACATCGCATCGCCACCGCCGAACCCGATGCGATCACCGGCGGGAATTCGATCAGCGACAGTTGCGCGACGCTGCGCCCGCCGATCCAGCGCAACATGACCAGCGTATAAAGATAGACAAAGCCCCTGCGAAACAGGATTTCGGCATAGAATACCGCGCCTTCTGCTCCGACGAACATGCGCACAAAATCGAACCGGACAACAGTTTCGTCGATCGCTTATCCCCAAACATCAAAGGAAAAGCAACGCTAACCCTGTGATTGCGGTTCCGCAGCCCTGCGCGTGCGACGGCCTCAGTCGCGCAACAGATCGTTGATGCTGGTCTTGGAGCGTGTCTGCGCATCCACCTTCTTCACGATCACTACTTCTTGTCTTCGATTGTTGATAACCAATCGACTAACTGCTTCCCATTTCGAAGCT
>Ga0209390_10005898_pt1 | contig 16870 bp, 17 predicted proteins | sample BON01_FD_187212 | JGI IMG/M metagenome (GOLD analysis project Ga0209390, IMG submission 187212) | Freshwater microbial communities from Lake Bonney liftoff mats and glacier meltwater in Antarctica - BON-01 (SPAdes) (version 2) | ecosystem: Environmental > Aquatic > Freshwater > Ice > Glacier...
CTCCACGCTATCGACTTTCCTCCAAACTGCCCCTCCTCCTTCTCAACCTCCCCTCCTTTACAACACACAGCCGTCCTCTCCTCCTCCTCCCCCTCCCGCCTCCACGCCGCCGCCACCGTCGCCCCCGTCCAAGCCACCCCCAGCACCAGCAGCAGCAGCAGCAACGCACCACAGGATCAACAGCAGCAACAGCAGCAGCAGCCACCAGCAGGTGATGGTTTTGGAGGCGCCCACCCGATCAGGCTGAGTATCTCGGAGCGGGCAAGGACGGTGACGTACGTGGCGACGGCTGCGACGTTGGGCACGTTCAGTGAGTCGGACACGACGCCGTTTGGGAGTTATGTCGATTACATTCTGGATGATAAGGTAGGGAGGGAGGACGAGGGAGGGAGGGAGGGAGGGAGGGAGGGAGGGAGGGAGGGGAGGAGGGCGGGTGTGAAGGTATGTGGGCGACGTTCAGTGAGTCGGACACGACGCCGTTTGGGAGTTATGTCGATTACATTCTGGATGATAAGGTAAGGAGGGAGGACGAGGGAGGGAGGGAGGGAGGGATAGGAAGAAGAGGGAGGGCCTCGTTTGGCGCTCTCGCTCAGCGTTGAGACGCTTGTCATGCATGGTTTAGTCAGTCGGCTCATCCGCGTTTCCTTCTCCTTCTCATTCCCCTTCTCCTACCTTTCTCCTTCCCTCCCTCCCTCCCTCCCTCCCTCCCTCCCTCTTCTTCCTATAGGGCTGGCCCGTCCTCCTCCTCTCCGAGCAATCGCTGCACACCCAAAACATCAAAGCGAACCCCCAGGTCAGCCTCTTCGTTCAAATGCCCAAAACGGGCAAAGCAGACAGCTCAACCTCCGCCGCGCTCTCCCGCGTCACTTTAATCGGAAATATCGTGCCTGTCGAAGCAGAGGAACTACCTGCTATCCGAACAGCATATAGCATCGTGCATTCTTACTCGGAACGACTGGTGGAAAGCCCTAAATTTTCCTTCTGCAAGCTTCAGCCGGAGAGGGTTTATTTCGTGGGTGGGTTCGGGGTTTTGAGTAAGTGGATTCCAGTGTCAGAATATGAAGCAGCGGTGCCTGATGTGCTTGCCCACGAGATGTCACGAATTGTGGCGAGGATAAATGGGGAGCATGAACCGGAGTTGAGGCTTATGTGTCGTCATTTTTTGGGGGCGCAGGAGGTGGATCAGGTTACTGCAACGACTGTTGATCGGCTTGGGATTGATCTGCGAGTGACGAGTGGGGAGCTGACGGATGAGTACCGGGTTGGGTTTAGAGAGAAGGTGACGAGCACGGAGGATGCGAAGAGTGAGTTGGTAAAAATGTTTCAGGAGGCGTGGGAGAGGGAGCATGATTATGCATGGATTGAGGAGTTGCCGCCTGTTATCAGGTATGCGGAGGATATTTTAAGGAAGCGGGGTTAGAGCCCTTGAAAAAACAAATTACTTTTCTGTTTGGCGGAGGTTTAGGGGGTGGGGGGAGGAGAGTGAGATTGACAGGGGGAAGGAGAGGTGGTGAGAAACACGAAAGAAGAGGAAGAGTTTCTGGGTGGAGAAGGAGGAGAGGGAAATAGACGTTGAGCAAATGGTAAGACCGGAAGACGAGAAAGAAGAGAAAGCATGACAGGGGGAGGAGGAGGGGGAGGGGGAGAGAAAAAGAGACCGTGTGTGTCTCTAGAGGCAGAACACAACGAGGCAACAGAAAACAAAGAAGCAAGAGGAAGACAAAAACAAAGACAGAAGGGAAAGAGATAGAAGGAGAGTGAAAGTGAACGAGACACTTTACAGGCTTTCTTATTGTACCAAGGAAGACAGGAAACGAGAGAGAGAAACAAAGATGGCTGGTGGCACGTGTAGGCAAGAAAAAGAAGCGCCACTGAAGCCAAACCCCATAGAAGCGCCACTGAAGCAAGACAAAGAAAGAAAAAAGAAGAAGCAACAAGAAAAGAGAAGAAGCAACAAGAAAAGAGAAGAAGCAACAACAAAATTGCTTTCCACATCACTTCTTCTCCTCCCTAATTTTTATTTAGGTTACTTCCCTCCCACCACTCCCTCCCCCCCTCCCGCCTGCTCCGCCACATGCAACCCCCCCAACCTCTCCACCTCCTTCACAAACGCCTCCACCACCGGCCGTTCCGCCGCCTCATCCGCATCAATCAACGGCCCTAGGTACAATCTCAAATCCGGCTGCTTCGCCCCCTTCATTTGGTTCAACACCCTCAAGGTCGCCCCTGGGTTTTGGCTCCTCGCAAACACTTCCATCGCATCAGTAAACAAAAGCAAATCAGGCTCCAACCCCTCCTTCCCCATCCCTTCCAATATCCCCAGACATTTCTCATAATCCCCCGTCTTCGCCAAGCTCTTAATCAACCCCCTATAACTCCCATTATTCGGCACCAATCTCCCCTCGCCCTCCTTTCCTCCCTCCCTCCCTCCATCCGTCTTCATCTCATCCAACAATCGCTGGGCCACCGCTGTCTCGTGCGCCATGCCCGCACATAATATAGCTGTATTATAAGCAGTCAATCGTACAGGTAACCCACCACTACGCATCTCCCTCAGTAAATCCAGACACTCCGTCCATCGTGCTGGGTCGGGTTTCGAGCAGGCAAACATAGCAGCATGATACGTCTCCACCCCAGGTTCCAACCCATCCTCCTCCTTCATCTGTCGAAGCAACGCTAACGCGCCCTGCCAGTCCCCACAACGGGCCGAGGCAGCAATAGCAGTCGTATAAACAGGGAGGAGCTTCGGGCCATCCATCTGACTTAGCAATTCTGTGATCATTTTGGTTTCTTTCGCCTTGCCACACGCCATCAGCAACCCCTGGTATGTGTGTGCGTCCGGCCGGAGCTTGTGTTGTAGCATCTCATCACGGAAGTTTTGGGCTTGGGCCCAGTCGCCTGCGCGGGCGGCGCCGAAGACGAGGAGGTTGTAGGTGAGGTGGTTGGGGACGACGTGCGTTTTCTGGCTCTCAAAGAGCTGGTTCAGCAGGCCGATTGCTTGTCCCATTTGCCCGGCCCGCACGCAGGTGCCGATGGCGACGTTGTAGACGAGGAGGGTGGGCTCGGCGGGCATGTGGGGGAATCTGTTCAGGGCTGCCACGGCTTTCTCGGCGTCGGAATCTGCGGCTGCTTTTGCGAGGTCTTGGACCAGGGCTTGGAGAGTGGTCTTGCCTTCCGTGTCGTTGGCCTTCGAAGACGAAGACGGGGAGGAGGAGGACGAGGAGGAAGAGAAGGCGCGCGAGGCGGCGGTGTGGTTTCGTGGTGGCGGTGGTACGCAATGCGGCCTTGCGAGGGTGCTGTGGTTGTGGCTGGAAGAAGACAGGCAGGAGGTTGCAACCAACAGGGTTACCACAGTGCGCCGCATGGATGAGCCCACCGCTAAGGCCGGCATTCGCCTCAGGAGCTGTCTCATAAGGGCTGGCTCCATTGCCTGTGGTTGGGATAGGTGGTGGTGGTCAGTGAGAAATCAGAGGCAAGACGACGCACCTATCGTCACCATGGAGGAGAGGCAAGGGCTCCTTTCTTCTCTTCTTACTTCCCCATTCATTCATGCCCTTACGTCCACCACCACACATGCTGCGACAGGTGTGGTGCCTCCATCACGTCCACCCGCTCCTATGGCTTGATAAGCCGGGGTGTCCAAGGCCGAAGGGAAAACGCGCAACTCGCTTCACAAATGCAGCTTCTAGCTTCCGTTATGGGCGGCTTGGCACGCATCCGAATACACGACCCCCTCCGTCACTCCTTTCTTACCAACAACCCACATCACACCCACAGGCAACCCACCCCACCCGCATGCCTACCTCTCCAAGGAGACGGTGGCAGCAGCCATGGTGGCGGCGGCTTCCTCTCTTCTTTGTGGTACTGGTGCTAGTGCTGCTCCAACCCATCCTACGCCCCGTCACGGCAACAGACAGCCAGGGCCTCGCGGCTGTCATGCCACACGCACACTACGACGACGCCCATCACCATCACGCAGTGGTAGAAGGCGAGGGCGGCCCCAAAGCACACGACAAGCCTAGCGACTTGCTTGCTGAGGCAGAGGGGGAAATGGACAGGGACGCGGAGATTGTCAGCACGGTCCAGGTGGAGGTCGACCGGCTCCAAGCCTTGTGGAAACAAGTCTTCGACAACCCCACGGGCGTCGACGACAGCAGCAGTGGCACGAGCAGCAGCAAAGGCAGCAAGGCAAGCAAGAAAGGCTGGTCCAACCGGCAAAAGCTCCAACGCGAATTTTCTCGCATCCAAGAAAGTTTGCTGACGCTCGCTAATCACATGGACGAAACGAAGCAAGACCTAACACAAGCCCACGACGCCATCGAGCGCAAAGAAACCCTTCAAGACCTTGAACAACTCGTCCGAGAAGGCAAAATGGGCGTCAACTACGAGACAGGCGAGCTAGCCCCCGCGGCCCTGAGCAATCTAACTAGCGCCCTTCTCAATTCAGCAGCAGCTACCAACAACGCTGCGGAGGCTGGTGGTGTTGGTGGAGGAGGAGCAACAGACGCACACGGCGGGCACGGGGCGCATCGTGCCGCAGGCGAGGCCAACGGCCATGGCGGCGATAGCACTGGCATTGGTTCCTTGCCCTCCACCACGACCACGCAGCAGCAGCAAGAGATGGCCGCAGCGGTGAGCAAGCTTCAACAGGCGGCAGACCCAGCAGTATTACATTTAGACGTGGAGCTCTTGCGCGATGTGGTGTTGCTGTCGGTGAGCACGGCTTTGGGGGGGTTTGCGGCTACGGTGATGCATCTACCTGCTGCGTGTGGGTATATGGTAGCAGGGATGTTTATTGGTCCAAGCGGAATGAATCTGATGACAAAGGTGGTGGAGGTTGAGACACTCGCACAATTCGGTTCTATTTTTCTGTTGTTTGGTCATGGTATGCTTTATTGTCAGCAGTACCATATCACGAACTTGGGGGGGAATCTATCAGATACCTTTGCTGCTGGAGTGCTTATTTTATCGGCCATTTTTTTCCTGGTCATTTTAGCGTATACGTGTTTTGTGGGCGGCGCGCACTTTTATCAAGCCACGCTTGTAGCGTCTGCTGTGTCCTTGTCCTCGACGACAGCAACGGCGCATGCCTTGGTCGCGAACAGGCTGCGTGAGACGGGGTATGGTAAAACATTGATTGAGCTAATGGCGGTGCAAGACCTGTTGATGGCCCCTCTTCTCTCCATCCCTACTGCTGTTAAAGAGCTGTTGTCCGAGCATGGTCTTGTGCATATACTTCCTATCCTTGCGTGTTATGCTGCTGCTATTACAGGTGCGGCTTTGTTGAGTAAGAAGTACATGCCCCGGATTATTAATCTGAGGAATCGAGCAGAGAATTCCCTAAGTCTCGATTTGTTCATCTTGGGCCTGGTGTCCTATTGCCTGCTTATGTCTTTATTGACGGAATGGATGGGGTTAAGCCACGAGGCGGGTGCTTTACTGGCTGGATTAGTACTGGCAGACGTACCTCAGATTGGGAAGGCGGTTGCGGTGATGGAGCCATTGACTTGCTTGTTTGGTGGGATGTACCTGGGGTCATTAGGCATGATCTTAAGCCCGCTTTTTCTGGTTCATCACGCGGGGACCATCGTCCTGTGTGTGGCAGCGGTGTTACTGATTAAGATTGTGACTGTCTCGGTCGGCATGCGTGCATTGGGGTACTCCATCAAAGCCTCCTTGCTCGGTGCCTTGTCCATGGCACATATCTCGGAGCTCTCCCTCTTCCTCGTCTCCCGCGCCCAAGAACACAAGCTCATCTCCCGGCATGTCTACCTCATGGTCGTGGCCACCACCGTCGTCCTCCTTATCCTCACCCCCTTCTCCTCCCATGCCTTTAAAGGAGTCGATCGGAGTGAGTACAAAGTGGGGGTGCACAAATCCCCTTTTGCCCGGTGGATCGCGGCGGCGCCCTCATCATCCTCATCGGCAAGGCAGGGTCCAGGGCGGAGTCCACTGCCTTCTTCGGCCATCACGCATGGGAACGGTACGGGGACTTTGCCTAATGTAGGAGGAGGAGGGAGTGGGGCGAGTCATCGTCGGCCTGGTGGGGTTGGTGGGGGGAAAATGGGGAGTTTGGAGTATGAGGGGGAAGGGCAAGACGATTTGGATGGAGGGCTAGAGGACGATGAAAGCGGCCCGATGATTGTGACGGAGGGTGCTTGACTGACCGGCACCGCTCCTTCTTTTTGGAGGGGTTGGGCTGGAGGAGGAAGAGCGGGAGACCTGGAAATGGGACTGCGGGGTCGAGCCCGAAATTGTTAATTCACCGAATAAAATATGCAACATGTACATGAATGATGACCACAACAAAAAGAAGAAACCCCAAAGCAAGTGAATGAAATAAAAGAGCTTTTCCTTTTTTGCTTTTGCTTTTGACCTCCCTATGGTATGGGCCAAGTGGTTCACCGGCGGCCGCGCGCCTGGCGAGAACGAGCGATCTGAACCCGCCGTTCCCCCACCACGGGGAGCTTGTTCCTGTTGGTCCTTTTTGGGTTGTTTGTAAAGCTTAGCCTGAATGCCGTCTAATAAGGGTTGCCTGGACGTGGCAGTGTTGCTTGGGGCGGATGGTCAGAAGGCTGCGACGCATGGGTCGGTCTGCTCCATCATCATCTGGTCCTCTGCTAATTTGACACGGAGGCATGCGCGGCGTGGGCCAAAAAAGCACGGAGCCCATTTGGAACAGGAACACTCCTTCTTACACTCACTCCCATTGTGTCTACTGTCCACAGGCGCGGGCTGGGGTGGCTTGGGGAGTTGTTTTCGCACCTAGACTGGGTTCTCTCCTACCAGCGCCCGCCCCCACCCTGCCTCGGGAAAATAATAAGCAAGGCACACACACACAGAAGGAGCGCGGCGCCTCGACCACTGCGCTTGGGCAATGCCACCGACGACGACCATAGCTCTTGACTCACTCCCTTCCTCCGCGCACTTACATTCCCCACAGAGAAGGGCCTAGCAAACTTCCAGGAGAGGAGTGCCGCGCCAGCCTTGCCTCTCTCCGAGGTTCCTGCTCTCCACGCGCGACCGAACCCACCTGCTGCGACCCGCTAAGCAGCCAGGCACAGGACAGCTTAGGCATCATGGCCCAGTCGTGCAATGCCGGTGGGATGGGGACGGCGGGCTGGTTGATTGGGCGCCTGCAAGAAACAGTTAAAGGTACGTCCGTTGTATGAGGCACCCGGCCTCCCCCTCTCCTCCCCTCCTTCCCTCCCCCTTCCATTCTTCTACAGAGTAACCTTCCGTAGAACGCTGCAGCAAAGCCCGTTATCTATATGTCCCCAGTTGGCCTTTTCTAGGACCCTTGTCTATGCCGGAAGCGCGCGACCGCTCAATTTCGGGGAAATCAACGCCCTTTTTAATTCTCATTAACCCCCGCGCGCCGCGCCGTGAGCGCTCTGTCTCCTTTATTTGATTAGGCTCTCCCACTCACAATTACTCACCATATCTCACAAAACCCACACCATCACCACCATCACTCCCAAAAACAGCTGCCGCCGCCGCGACCGAAGACATCGAACTGCCTTCAAAAACCTTGAACGTCCCCCTCCTCGTCTTCCTCAAAGCCTCCCTCGTCGTCCTCATCGTCTACCTCCTCCTCGTTTACCTCGAACGGCGGCACAAGCTCGTCAGCGACTGCAGGACAGGCATCGCCTTTTTAAGCGTGCTGCTTGACATGTATGTGTTTAAGAAACCCCGTACGTTCACTCGGTGCTTTGCCGATGCTGTGCGTAAATGGCCTAATAAAATAGCAGTCCACTTCGTCGACGACGGCCGGCAGCTGACCTTCAAAGAGATCGATATTCGTGCTAATAAAGTCGCGCATTTACTAGCCAAGCACGGGTTGGGGAGGGGGGATGTAGGCGCAGTGATGATGACGAACAAGCCGGAGTATATTATTGTCGAGCTGGCGATTGCGAAGCTAGGTGCGGTCTCGGCTCTGTTGAACTATAATTTGAAAGGCGAGCCTCTGCAGCATTCCTTGCAAGTGGCCGGTGCAAAGCTCTTGGTCTTTGATGATGATTTGGCTGAGGTCGTCCAGCCCGTCCTTCAAGCCTATGCAGCTGCCAAGGGTGGTGGTGGAGGAGGACAAGAGAGTAAGAGCAAAAAAGGCAAGGAGAAAGACGCCCCCCCCGCAGCAGGCGGTGCAGTCCCCGCCCTCTTCTTCGGCCCGGGCAATGCAGCACTGAAAAAGTGGGCCATCAGTATGAATAAAGTGGTGGCCTCCCAACCAGAAACCCTCCCCGAATACGCCAACCTCGACAAACAACCCCAAAATGAACCCATGTCCCTAGTCTACACCAGCGGCACCACCGGCCTCCCCAAAGCCGCCGTCGTCAAGCACAGCCGAGTCTTCCTCATGTCCATGTCATTCGCCCGTCAATTCTCCGTCCAGCACTCCGACAAAATCTATTGCACCCTCCCCCTCTACCACTCCGCCGGTGGCAACATCGGCCTTGGCATCATGGTCAACCGCGGGTGTACTCTCGCCCTGCGCTCCAAATTCTCCGCCTCCAATTTCTTCAAAGACGTGCACGAGACCGGCGCTACAGTCACTCAATACATAGGTGAGCTCTGCCGTTACCTCCTCTCTACCCCTCCCGGTCCCTATGACCGAAAACACAAGCTCCGCCTTGCCTTTGGGAATGGCTTACGGCCCGACGTCTGGCCTAAGTTTGTCTCTCGTTTTAATATTCAGGAGATTGGGGAGTTTTATGGTGCCACGGAAGGGAATATCGTTTTCTTTAACTACTGGGGGAGGGGGGAGCCGCCTGGGGCTATTGGCAAGGGAGGGTTTTTCAATCGGATTATTTTAGGGTGGACCATCGTGAAATTTGACCCGATCAGAGAGGAGCCGATCAGGGATAGTAGGGGAAGGTGTATTCCGTGTGAGGATGGGGAGGCGGGGGAGTTGCTTGCAAGGATTTCGATTACGAGTGAGTTTAGTGGGTATTATAAGAATAAGGAGGCGACGGAGAAGAAGATTTTGAGGGAGGCGTTTGGGTGGAAGAATTCGCATTGGTTTAGGTCTGGCGATTTGATTATGGTGGATGAGCAGAGTTATATTCATTTTGTGGACCGGATTGGGGATACCTTCAGGTGGAAGGGGGAAAATGTCTCGACGACGGAGGTGGCGTTGGCCCTTGGGAAGGTAGAGTGTTTGGAGGAGGTGAATGTGGTGGGGGTTGAGGTGCCGGGGAAGGATGGACGGGCGTGTATGGCGGCGGTCACGATCAGGGAGGGGCAGAAGCTGGATTTGGATGGTGTGCTTTCGGAGGCGAAGGCGCATTTGCCTGCTTATGCGGTGCCTGTTTTTATAAGGGTGTTGGAGAAGGGCACGCAGGAGACGACGGGGACGTTTAAGCATATGAAGGCCAAATATAGGACGGAAGGGATCAATTGTGAGGTGGTTAAGGATGAGATGTATTGGTTGGACCCCTGCCAGAAGGAGGGGGGGTATGTGCCCTATGGGAAGGAGGCGTATGCTAAGATTTGCTCGGGCAAGTCGAAGTTGTAAGGAGGGGAAGGAGGGGAAGGAGGGAGGGAGGGAGGGGAGGAAGGAGGGATGAGGGGAGGATGTCTTAGTTTCTGGGTGGTGGTGGAGAATGGAGGGAGGGAGGGAAGGAGGGAGGGAGAGAAGTGTAGTTGTGACGGACGTTGTAATACATTTACAAATGAAGAATTGCTTCACTTGAGTGTGTTTTTGGTAGAGAGAGAGAGAGAGAGGGGGAGGGAGGGAGGGAGGGAGGGAGGGAGGGTGTGTGTGTGTGTGTATCTCCCTTACTTTATATATGTGCGCGCGTGCGGACCGAAGTAAATGAAGAAAAAGACAATTTGACATGCGACGCAAAAGAAATAGAAGACGAACCCCAATGCTGACGATGACAACTCAATAGGGTGGTCGTGTGTGTGGTGGTGGTGGTGGTGCGAGTGAGACAGGCAGCAGGTGGATAGAAAGAAGAAATCGTTTCGAAGAAAAAGGGAAGAAGGACAGGCAGCAGTAAGAAAATGTGTACAATGATGACGAGGAGGCGGCAAACCACAGGCAGGCAGCAGCAGTAGTAGTAGTAGCAGCAGCAGCAGCAGCAGCAGTAAGACCAACAACAAAAACTGATAGATAAGAATATATGTGAGCTACACGACGACAGTGGTTTGGTCCTCTTCATCTTCCCAGAAAAATCGAGGCACATTACAACAACACAAAAAGAAGAAGAGAAGGAAAAAGAAGGAAGAGTTTGAAGAGAAATTCTTCATCTAATTTCGTTACGATTGCTTGTGTTTTTCTTCTTTCTGTGCCGTCTTCTTGCTCGCTTGCTTAAATGGTTGTTTTTGTTTTTCCGTGGGCGGGAGACACGTCTCTCCGCTTTCTTTGCCCTTCCAGCAGTTGCCTGGCTGCATTGCTGTACTTCCTCATCTCATATAGAAATAAAGAGCAGGAAAGAGAGAATATCGGAGAGTGCCCCTGGCTTTTGGTGCTGTGCTGCTGCTGCGGGTTTTGAAAAGGGAAACTATTTGCTTTTGCTTCCACCACCAAAAATTTAGACTGACTCACACACTTTCACACGTTACGTTTCGTTCTAATGGATATACGCACACTCATCGTCGACTCTAATCAATTTCTCTGCTTCAGACCCTCCCTCGCTCCCCTCCAAACTATCTAGCTACTTACTCGTCCAACGCTCTCCTCTACTTCTTCTTCTTCGCATCCCCCTTCGACCCTCCTCCCCCCCCCCCAAAACCCTTCGCCTGCACGCTGCTCAAACTCTGCAACTCCATCACCGAGGCCTCCCATCCCTTCGTCTCCGCCACCTTCAAAGCCGCCTCCACAAAATCAGCCTTCTTCGCACTGCTCTTCGGCGCCTCCGCCTTGTTAAGCTTCAAGTAATCCTTCAATTTAGGAATCGACAACTTCCCAGTCAAGTCAGCCACCATCCGCTTCGACATATCTTTTTGCATCTCCCGTGCCCGGGTCCGGATCTCCTCCTCGCGTCGCGCACGCTCGGCTGCCTGCTCTGCCGCGCTCAACTCGACGGGCTTGCTTGGTGCGGGGACCGCCATGGGCGCAGCAGCAGCAGCAGCAGCAGGGGCCTTTGCTTTGGTATCAGCCTTGGCTTGCATCTCCAACTGCTTCTTCCTCGCTTGTGCCTGGGCGATCTCGGCCTGCTTGACTGCTGCTGCCTCCTTTGCGGCCTTCGCCTTGATCAAACGCTGTTGCTCCTCCGCCTGCTCCTTCTCACGCTTGGCCTTAGCAGCGACCGCTTGCTTCTCAGCAGCCGCTCGGGCTTCCACTGCTTGCTTTGCCTTCAGTGCTACAGCTTCATCTTGCTTGCGCTTGTCTTCCGCAGCCTTCGCTTTTGCTGCCTTGGCCGCGTCGGCTTTTTGGGCCATGATCTCCGCCTCCTTCGCGGCAGCTTCCTTCGCGGCAGCTTCCTTCGCGGCAGCTTCCTTAGCCACACGCGCCGCTTCCGCCCGTTGCTTCTCTGTCACTGCTTCTTGCTCGCGCTTCGCCTTGACTTCCCCTTCCTTCTTCTTGGCGGCTACTGCTGCTTCTGCCACGGCTTTTGCCTTCGCTTCGATCGCGGCCTTCTCTTGCGCGGCCTTGGCCTCAGCCGCCGCCTTGATCTCAGCTTCCTTCTTCTTGGCTGCTGCTGCTGCTGCTGCTTCCGCCTCCGCCTTAGCCTTCGCGTCAGCCGCCGCCTTTGCTTCCGCAGCAGCCTTGATTTCGGCCTCCTTCTTTGCTGCTGCTGCCGCTGCTGCTGCTTCTGCTTCCGCCTTAGCCTTTGCCTCAGCTTGGGCTTTCGCCTCAATTGCAGCTTCTTCTTGCTTCTCCTTCTCGGCACGCGCCGCTTCGTCCTTTGCCTTTTGTGCTGCCATTTTAGTGGCATCCTCTTTCTCCGCCTTGATCTTAGCTGCAGCGGCTGCCTCGGCGTCCGCCTTCGCTTTCCCAGCAGCAGCAGCAGCAGCAGCAGCAGAAGTAGCAGCAGCACCAATAGCAGCCGCCTTCTCTCTGTTCTCTTTGTTGGCCTGCTCAGCTCGCTCCTTGGCAGCTGCTGCTGTGGCTGCTGCTGCTGCTGCTGCTGCGGGGTCCATCTTGGCGGCGGCCGCGGCAATGGCTTGTCGTTCTTGCTCCTTCTTGAGCTTGCCCGCCTCCAGCGCTTCGTCTTGTCCCTTCGTTTGGGCCGCGACCGCTGCGGCGGCAGCATCAATCTTCGCCTTTTCGTTAGCTGCCATTGCAGCTGCCTTTTGCTCCGGGGTGGTCGAGAGCTTGGCAAGCTCCTCGGCCGCACGTTGTTTCTTTTGCAGAGTGGCCGCCGCGGCTTGCTCCCCTTCACGCTTGACTTGCAGTTCTTTTTGCTCGGCAATCTTTTGGGCGGCGATCGCGTCTTGCTTGGCCTTCTCTCGTTCGATCTCCTCTTCTTGGTTCTTGCGCAGGCGGTCCTCTTCGTCGCGGGCCCGTTGGATCTTGGCGTCGAGCAACTCTTTCTTGGCTGCCTTTTGAGCGTCCTCCACGACCTTGGTGCGGGCTTGTTCCGCTTCCCGGTCGATGCGCGCGGTGTTGTCCTCCAGCTCCTGGGCAGCCACGGCCTCCAACTCCTTTTGCTTCTTCTCCAGCGTACGCGCCGAGAAAAAGGCTAAGGGCAAAGCACCCAACAAGGCCACCCCCTCGAATCCCTTGAGGGCACCGCTGGACGTCTTGACCACAGCATCAAACGGCTTCTCCTCCACGGCCGCGGCCAACAGAGGCACGTCGGAAGTAGTGGTGCGCACCTGCGTGTCGGCGACCGCCATAATCTTGGCCACCAACCCTTGCATTTGCTGTTGCTGCTCCTGAACAGCGACGGTGGCCGCGGCGCTGTAGTCGACCGCGGGCGGGGGCACGGCCTGGAGGGGGGCCACACGCCTCGTTGCCGTGGAGGGGGTCAGGGTGGACAAGCGGGACGAAGGGAGGAGGAAAGCCATGCTGGCGCCGACCAGGGCGAGGAGCACCAGCAGCGACGGCACGCCTGCCCCGCTGCTGCGTGGTCTTCTCGAGTGGTAGCTCCTCATTGTTGCCGCTGCCTGCTTCTTGTTGTGTTGTTCCTTGAAGGCAGGAGTGTGCGGGGTGGACGACGGGCGAGGTGGAGCACGGGCTTGGACGCGTCGGATGCGTGCCCTGTTGGAGTGTGGAAATGAAGAGAGAAGCGAGGTGAGCAGACAAGGTGTGTATGTGTTAGTGTCACCAGTGTTCACAATGACTTGTATTGCCACACAAGTGGAGGAGAACAGTCCTTGAGGTTTGAGGCCGCCCAAGCGATGAAGATTTTCGCGGGCATGAAGCAAGAGTTGGATCATGCTGCTTTTCCGTCGTTGTTTGTAAGTGCATGTGCTTTCCCTCCCTCCCTCAGCTGAAATAGCTTTTTCCGACTGAACGCCACCACGCAATCACCAGCCTTCATTTCCGCCCAACTTCCCACGGCCTTCCTCTGTGGTTGCAAGGGACTCAATCGTTTATATTTCCTCACTTCCACGTCGTCTCCCACTTCTTTTGCTAGCTCATGTACAATCTCGATGAAAGCAGGTGATTGGCTGGGTGATTCTCTCTTTCTGCATCCCACACGCAGTCTAGACAGCGTGTTTGGCTGATCAACCAAAACCACGGAGGCTCAATGCAGCAGCTGGCTGATGAAGCCTCCTCTAGCCATCGAATGAGGCAGAACAAGACCGCTGCTGGTCTTCGCTCACTCTGGTGTTTGTTGATTCTCGCTTTCTACGCGACCCGGACAGCGTCAGCCGTTCGCGGGATAGCGATTTGCTTCTTAGCACTTTCCTGGGGTCTAAAGTTGCTGGGGTATTTCGATGCTTGTCCACGCTACTGGTAAAAAGAATGCTTGATTCCTCACGCTTTTATTCCAATCTTCATCATAGAGGATTTCAAGCGCCAGGACAGGAACACGACAAACGCAAGCGTTGGGCGGCGGGGCAGCGTCGTGTGATTGGAACGAGCGGCCCAGTCAGACACTTGCTTCGTCGTGAGATTCGGGGCTGATTCTTGGCCAAGTCAAAAGGTGCGTTGCCCCACAACCTCGCCGCTCTACACAGCCAGCCTACTGTCTGTGGACCGAAGAGCGTTGCCATCCCCCCAACCAAGACGAGCACAAGCCCTCACTCTCCCCTCTTTTCTTTCCATCTCCGACACCCCCACACACCACAGGGAAACGTCCGACGCGAGCTCTTTTCCTCCTACAGAGCACCTCGACTCTCCGTCGAAGCAAATGCTCATGTTGGCACGCCTGCTGTTTGTCGTGGTGGCCTGTGGGGTGTTGGTCGTGTCTCGGGTCTTGATTGTGCAAGGCGACAAGGGCAGGGGCTCAGGCTCGGCAGGGAGCCATGCCCGCTTACCAATGACTTTCGGCGGCCTCGGTGGTGGGGCCTCAGGGAATGAAGAGATGGACGGACCCCTCGATTATAGCAGCATCACGGGCAAGAGCAGCAGCAGTAGCTTGAGCTACCGCCGGCTTCGGAAAGCGTCAAGAGCAGTGGCCGCGTCGGGGTACCACCACGACGACGGCCTGGACGTGCTCGATTTGAGCGGGGGCATGGCCCGGCGCACGGGGCCTTTTCAAGGGGTCCGCACAAGGGTGCGTTCGCAATTGCGTCGTTTGAGGAATACCTGGCAGTCGGCCAAGTCATCCAAGCCGGTGACAGCGTTGATGGCTCGCTTGCCCCAACGGCTGCAACGGCGGAAGGGAGCGTCAGAGAAGGGACCGACGGGGAATCTGGGTTTGTTTGCTGAACGGTTAATGCGGCAGTTGAGACGGCAGCAGGCGGGGTTGATGGAGGCGACGGGGGCAGTGTTGGCCGGTGATGCGGCGGCGTCTCTGGAAGGGGTGGACGCGCGGTATTTGCCTTTGCTTCGATCGCTGGAGGAGGAGGGGCACAAGGCTTTGGGGGAGGAAGGGGAGGACTGGCACCAGGTCTCGGAGAAGGAGGACACTAAGGTGTGGAAGCGGATGCAGGCTGAGGATGCGTATGGGAGGGAGTACCCGTGTTTGAAGCTTTCGACGGTCTTGCACGCGCCGGCGGACGCCGTGATGGAATTGCTGGTCGACTCGGAGCGCGTGGCGGAATACAACAAATACAGCAAAGGCCGGCAAGACGTCGCCCAAGTAGGACCTAACACAAAAATTGTCCGCAATCGCACCTTACCCCCCTTGCAGAAACGCGCGCATGAATTCTGTACGATCATGCATGTGATTCGTCGGCCTGATGGGAGTCAGGTGATGCTGACTAAATACACCGAACACCCCGAAGTACCACGCTCCTCCGCTTTCGCCCGATCAGAGATTATTTTGGGGGTGACGGAAGTGAGGCCCCACCCGACGGACCCGAACCGTGCGCAGCTCACGACGGTGAGTCATGTCAAGTCTGCGGGAGTTCCCCCTTTTATTGCCGAGAAGTTCAGTGTGAGAGGAGTGGTGGATTTTGCGGATAGCCTAAGGAAGGCCCTGCATTTGGGGAAGCAGCAGCAGCAGCAGCAGCAGCAGCAGCAGCAGCAGCAAAGGGGAGGGGAAAGGGCGGTGGATGATATGTTGATGGCTGAGCAGCGCGTGCAAGGAGAACAGCAGCAGCCGCAACAACGGGCGCAAGTCGCTTAGGGCGAAAATGTCTGAAGATGATTTGTGTTTGTGCGTTTACTTTTTTGCTTTTGCATGGAAGTGTATCTTGAATTATTTATTCTAATTTTGTGTGTACACGTATTTGACGAGTGTGCTGCGCCTGGCCCCAGCACACCCCGAGCACCGTCATCACCACCACCACCACAACCACTAGCAGCAGCAGCAGCAGCAGCAGCAGCAGCAGCAGCAGCAGATCAGGACACTTGAGTTGGCGTGTGTGTGATGTATATATATCTGCTACTTTTCTTGGGCCGGGAGAATGTATACATGCATAAAATAGAAACTGAAAGAAGGAAGCGGACGGGAGGTCGGTGGGCTTTTCTGTCTACCCGACTGGCTCCTACGCGAAAAATTCCATTTGAAATGAAGCAGAAATTTAGGGGATGAATAAATTAGCAAAGCAAGTGAGAGGAAGAAGAACAAGAGAAGCTGCAGCAGTAAGGGCAAGAATGTAAAAGTAGAAACAAAACAAGAAAAAAAGCACACAACACAACCAACACATCACAAAACACCCACCAGCGCAAAGGAATCTTGAAGATGAAAAAGACGAGGAAGGAGACGAAAAAGAAAACATAAGCAACCTATAACATGAAGATTAAGACCACGTGCAAGAATTGAGGAAGGAGACGAAAAAGAAAACATAAGCAACCTATAACATGAAGATTAACACCACGTGCAAGAATTGTCGCCTTCTGCTTCCATGTGGACTTTTCTATTGATTTGTTGACTTTGTTTTTTCCCCTCTCCTCAATCACCGAGGACAGAGAAAAGGAGACCAACACGCTGTATCTCTCGTTTGAGTGCTCTTTCAGGTAAGTGAGCTTTGTCGAGGAATAAGGGACGGCGGCTGCTGTTTGTTGCCCTTTCTGACTCTGACAGTATATATATACAATTGATTTTCTTTTTCTTCCTAGAAAAATAGACACGACAACATCTAGTCGTACATCAATACAAAAGGGCAATTCCCATCCTCCCCGTCCTTCCTCAGAAAACCTTCTCTCTCCAAATTATCCTCCTAACACTAGACCCCCATTTCACCTGATTCACCGTCAGCGCGACGACAACAATTTACTCGTCATCTCCATCCCGTCCTCATCCTCATCCACCCCCGACGACCTCTCCAAATCCACATCCTCATCACTATCATGCCCTCCCACCCCCTTCCCTCCCCCCACCCCTCCTCCTCCTCCCACCAACCCTCCCTTCCCTCCCCCCCC
>Ga0209390_10005899_pt1 | contig 16868 bp, 19 predicted proteins | sample BON01_FD_187212 | JGI IMG/M metagenome (GOLD analysis project Ga0209390, IMG submission 187212) | Freshwater microbial communities from Lake Bonney liftoff mats and glacier meltwater in Antarctica - BON-01 (SPAdes) (version 2) | ecosystem: Environmental > Aquatic > Freshwater > Ice > Glacier...
GGGGGGGGGGGGAGGGGGGGGGGGGGGGGGGGGGAGGGGGGGGAGGAGGAGGAGGAGGAGGAGGAGGAGGAGGAGTTTAATCTGGAGCTGTTTAAGATGAAGCGGCAGGCTTGCAAGCTGAGGGATGAGCTGGCGAAGAAACGATTTGCTGAGCTGGCGATGTCGGTCAAGTTGAAGGAGACGGAGGAAGAGGTAAGGTTAGAGATTAATTACTTAGTTAGTGATATATCACAGGTGGGCAGGCTAGCGTTACAAGTCAAGGAGAAGGAAGAGATGATCGAGGCTCTACTAGGAGAAGTAGAAGACACAATCGTCTCTCACTTACTCACACCTCCCCTACCTCCCCTCCGTCCCCTCCCTCTTCTTCTTCCTCTCTCCTCACTTACGCACAGGTGGGCAGGCTGGCCTTAGAGGTCAAGGACAAGGAAGAGATGATCGAAGCCTTACTCGGCGAAGTAAAAGACAAAAACGGCCTGCTGATGGAATGCATCTCCAAAGCGTCAGACATTGAAGGCGAGTTAAAAGTGGTGATGAAAGAGAGGGGTGAAATGATCTTGTATCAGCAAGACGTGAGGGGAAGGGAGGGGGGGGAGGAAGAGAGGAATGGGATGTTCATGGAGAAAGTGTCAGAATTAGAGCGAGAGCTAGCGGTGGTGGTGAAGGCGAGGGACGAGCTTCTTTCTTTTGAGCAGACAAGAGGGGTGGAGGTGAATGAGGAGGAGGGGCGGCTGAGGGAATATCAAGAGAGAGGCTCGGAATTAGAGCGAGAGTTAGCGGTGGTGGTGAAGGAGAGGGATGAGCTTCTTGCTTCTGGGAAGCAAATGAGGGAGAAGGAGGGAGAGGTAGAAGGCTTGAAAGGGGACGTGGAGGAGAAAAAGAAGCGGCTGGTGGAATACACAGAGAGAGTGTCAGTATTAGAACAGGAATTAGAGGTGGTGGTGAAGGAGAGGGATGAGCTGCTTTTTCTTGAAAAGGAGATGAAGGAGAAGGAGGGAGAGAAGGAGGGACGGCTGAGGGAATTTCAAGAGAGAGTGTCAGAGCTAGAACAGGAGTTAGAGTTGGTGGTGAAGGAGCGGCATGAGCTGTTGGGGTGTGCAGAGGTCCTGAAGGAGAAGGAGGGGGAGGTGGAGGAGAAGGAGGAGACATTGGCTGAGTGTGTGAGAAGGGTGGCAGAAATAGATAAACGATTGGAAGCAGTGGTGAAGGAGAGGGATGAGCTGTTGGGGTGTGAGCAAGCACTCAGGGAGAAGGAGGGGGAGGTGGAGGGATTGAAAGAGGAAGTGGAGGAGAAGGATGAGAAAGTCTTAGAGTGTGTGAGAAGGGTGTCAGAGATCGAAAAGAGATTAGAAGCAGTTGTGAAGGAGAGGGATGAGATGCTCTCTTTTGGGCAGGCAAGAGAGGAGTACGAAGAAGAAGTGAGAAGGTTCAAGGAAGTGGAGGAGGAGGCAGAGGCGGCGGCAGCGAAGGAGGAGCAGGAGAAGCAGCAGCAGCAGCAGCAGCAGTGGGAGGGAAGGGTGACATCTCCCGAGCAGCCGTCTTCGCAGGAGGAGGAGGAGGAGGAGGAGGGAGGGGGGAAGGACGATAGTAGCACTAAGACCTGGGCGCAGGAGAAGAAGAAGGAGGAAGGGCAGGAGGAGCAGCAGGGGCCTCTGACACCTGCTCGGGCCAAGGCCGCTGCGGCTAATATGATGGAGGAGGTCGTGTCGCCCCTTCCTCCCTCCTGCCTTCCCTCCCTCCCTTCTTTTACGTCATCTGTTGATGAGGATGTGGAAGGGAAGGTGTCTGCTGCTACTGCTGCTGCTGCTGCTACTGCTGCTACTGCTGCTACTTCTTCCCTCAAGAAGGAGGAGGAGGAGGAGGAACGATCCGAGCACGAGCAGCACCAAGCCGTCCTAGGCGATCTCCTCTCCCTTGTTCCTCAAGGAGAGGCATCGACGACGACGAAGAAGAAGAAGATGGTGAAAAAGAAGGGCGAGAGCAAGGTCGAGGGCGGGAGGAAGGAAGAGGTGGAGGAGAAGGAGGAGGAGTCGTTTGAAGACATGCTGTGGGCCAAGGTCTGGAATAACCCCCTCCGTGTCGTCGCGGTCATTGTGGCTCTTGCTGCTTGCCTTTCGCTCTTCCGAGGCCGGGCCTTCTCTCTCCCTCCTTCTGCTCCTCCTCCTCCTCCTTCTCTTGCAGCAATAGCAAGCCTTCCTTGCAAAGCGCCCGCTGCTACTGCTGTTGCTGCTGCTGTCGCTGCTGCTGCAATTCCGACCATCCTCCCAATTACCCCCGCCACGCCCGCCGTCTCTCCCTCCCTCCCTTCCACCCCCCCAACCACCAGCACCACTAGCCTCCTCCCCGCCTACTTCTCCTCCTCCTCCTCCTCCTCCTCCTCCGCCCCTCCTTCCCTCCCTACCTCCTCCTTCTACACCGACACCTGGACCCAATCCCCCCTCTACAAACTCACGCCCGGCGGCCCCCCCCTCCTCTCTAACCAAATCCTATCCTCCTGCGGCCTGCCCGTCAAAAGAGGAGAAGAATCGTCCCTCCTCTCCCTCTGTCCTTCCCCCTACTTCCTACATATGCAGCCTGATGGGAACCTCGTCCTGTATCGCGGCCTCCATCCCTCCTTCCACCGTGGCCCGGTCTGGAGCAGTAATACAATGGTTAGATTTGTAGGATCGGAGGGAGGGAGGGAGGGAGGGAGGGAGGCCTGGAGTGCCAATGTTTCTGCGGTATTAACGGGGGGAAGGACGTTGAAATTGGTGGATGGAGGGGAGGAGGGAGGGAGGGAGGGAGGGAGGGTGTTTTGGCAACGAAAGGCGTGGCGATTGCCTCTGGAGTTGACGCCTTGGCCGTTTGCGAGGGGGACGCCGTTTGGGTAGAGGGAGGGAGGGAGGGAGGAATGCATGCATATTATTGAATCGGCGAAAAATTGCTAGAAGAAAGCAGGAAGTATGTTCCATCTCAAAGTCCGACATGGAGAGAGAGAAGAGAGAAACAAGACGCCAGCCCACGGAAAACAGACGGGAAGAAAAAACGAGCGCGCAAAAGTTGGAAACTGAAGTATGAGAAGGAAAAGAGAGAGGAGAGGCCGCTGCTTTACCACCACCACCAAAGTACACTCGATTAGTGCACATGCCAACCAGCCAGCTACAGAAACGAAGCGAAAGGGGTACCGCCGACGAGAAGGGGAAGAGCATTCATGTATATGAACAAGAGAAGAGGAAAGCAAGCGGACATTAGGAGAAGAAAAATCACTAGGTGAAAGAGTGTATATGCATGCATGTGGAGTGTTTCAATTGGCGGGGGAGGGAGGGAGGGAGGGAGGGAGGGAGAGACCGACAGTAAGGAAGCACGAAAGCAAGCAATAGAGGGTTGCGACACCTTTTCACTCAACAGATTGACGTGTGTTTTTCTATCTCTTTTTGTATGCTTGTTCTTCTTTCTCATGGGAGACTTTCTCCGCCTTCTTTCTTCTGTTGTTCCTTTTTGTAATGAAATTGGTTTGCGCTCTCTTTTCTATCTCCTTCTCATTCTCAGCACTCACACCCACACCAACCACCCCTCCTTTCCTACGGATCACGGGAGGGGAGGAAGATGCCGAAGAGGGTACTGCTGCTTCCGACGACAAACAGCTTAACGGTACAGGCCCTGTAAGAGTAAGAAAAAAAGAAGGAGAAAAAGGAGAGCATGAGTGCTTCGTGTTCATTCAGATTTCACCTGTAGATTACTTCTCCCTATTTCTCTCCATCCCTCCCTCCCTCCCTCCCTCCCCTCCTTCCTTCATTCCTTTCTAATCACTCACATTGTTGATTCGGTCAATCTGGTATTCAGGCGCCGGCTCCAAGGTGACAAATTTGCTCTCGTACTTCTTCATCACCGCCTTCTCCGCCTCAGTCAAGCCACTGATCGAGTACAAGTCCGCCACGCTCTTATAAGGGCCGTGGGAGACAATCTTGCCCGCCACGGTAGGGTACATGCCCGGGAAACGCACGTAGACACGGACGTTGGCGTTGTTGACATCGATCTTGTCGCCGCCGCCCAGGAAGCCGACACCTGCAAGGGAGGGAGGGAGGGAGGGAAGGAGGATGGTGAGTGACCTATTCCTTGTAAGGGTCTCTTATAACATGACAAAAATCACACGGCTTGCGCTTTTCAGTCTATTCGCCTTATCCCTCTCTTCCTTTATCGGTCTCTTAAACATACCCTCATAGTCGATCTTGGCACCGGCGACAAGGGGGGCAAGCATGGGCAGAGCCACAATCGCGGCCTTAGCAATGTCCTTCTTCCAGTCACGGGACGCGCTCATCACCACCTGGGTGCGCTGGGGGGCGGGGGTAGGGGGCATGAAAGCCAGGGCCGGGGCGGCCAGGAGGAGGGCGATGATGCACTTCATGGTTGTGTAGTGGAAGAACGGGACTGGCCTGTTTGATTGAGGAGGGGGAGGGGTGGAGGGAAAGAAGAGTGAGAACTGGTGGACCTAATAAATAGCTACGTGCTGCGCTTAATGAAGCAGACGTCCGTGCACGCATGTGGGACACATGTGGCCGAGTAGGAGCTGCGAGGTTTTGCCCCGCGGTCTTCCGCAAAGAGGGACAGCAGGGCAAGGCGAACAGGAGGAGCGCTCTCGCTTCAGACGCTGCCCAACACCCAGACAACAGTGCCGCCGCGGCTCCACACACCAAGCTGGCCGGATCCACATGAGTCTTGCCACGCCTTCGCTTGCTTTTGGGCTTCGTCTGTGTGTGTGGGTGGGGTAGAAAAGGCAAAGCAAGGTCTCCATTGCGACCGTGTTTGACCCTAGCGGGGAGAGAAGCAGCAGGCGAGCCACAGGAAGGATGCGCTCTGCAACAGACACCGCCTCACCGCTTGGCTCTCTGCCTCCACTCCGTCCCCAGCGTCGTCGTGCGCACATTGTGGACTTGGCGGACGTGCAGTAGGAAGGCAAAGGGGAGACCTCAAGGAGGGGCAGGGCAAGGGGCAAGACTAGATACAGCTCAAAGAGTCGCTCTTGCCTTCAACTGCCCCCCTTTGTGTGGGCTCGCCAGGGGAAAGGATGAGTGAAAGAGCGCATTTGTTTGGTTTGTACATGGGCCTATGCTTTGTGTTTGAGGGTGGGGTTGGCCATTATTTTTGATACAAGGACCAAGACAAACTATGTGATTGAGTCAGACGGGTGGTGGCTGGTGGAGCTTCGTTCGTCGTGTTTTGGATTTGGATGGCTACCGGCTTCAACTTATCCTGGAAGTAGTTGTGGTCCAACCCCGTGGCTTCTACGCGTCTTTGCCTAGCACTTTCCGAAAGCAAAAGCAAACAAACTTCCTAAGCTCCTTCTTTTCCTGATTTTCCAGTCCTTTTTCTTGTCTATTTTCCATGTGCTTTCTTGTTTTTACTATGTCCCGCTTTTTGTTTTTGCGGGGTCAACTCTCTCACTCACTCACTACTCGTACACGCATCACTGTTTCGTACCACTTCAATCGCACTCCTCCTTCTCCTTCAGTATTCCCTCCTCTCAGCTCTCAAAAGGGAGCTTCCGACACCCTCGCGAACGGCCAAGGCGACAACACCGCGGGCAGCTTGCTCACAGGCATGCTAAACACCACCACCTCCGCCCCACTCCCTTCCAAAACCCTCACCAATTTCAACACACCCCGCTTATCCACGAACGCCCGCACAAGCCTTCTATGCGACTTACTACTGCTGTAATCCTCTTGCTTTCCTCTCAATTTCTCCATCTTCCTATCCCCTGCCACCGTCATCACATCCACAGGGTGCGTTGCCCACACAGGGCCCCCATGGTGGTTTTGGGACCACCCTCGATACAAAACCAACAGTGCATCCTCTTGCATCCAGAGGAAATGAGGGTTGGCGCGCCCATCGCCTTCTTCTTAAACAAGCCCAGCAGCAAACAACCAGGGATGAGGACAGTTGCTCAGGTACTCTCCAGGTTCTGATGCAGGACCACCGAGTAGCAAGGCAGGCAAGCGGCTGGCTCGGCTGTGGTATCGATGAAGAGGATGAAATGGCAAGTACTGACCTCCACTACTCGAGAACGCGACGACGACGGTAAGGAGAAGCAGAAGGAGGGATAATTTGGAAAGAACCCCGAAAGAGGACGCAACTGCCTCCTCCTTCTCTGTCGCCTTGGCTCCCTTCTTCTCGTTCACTTCTTGCCCGCCACCCCTCCCCACCAAGCGGCGCACACAATCTCACACATAAGTGAGAGGTCCCCCTTCTTCCAACAGTTGTACTTGTGCCCGTGTCTCTCGAATGGTTTCGGCAGCCACTTCAAGAATTTCCTCTGCTTCTTCCTTCTCTCGTTGCAAGCGGCCCAATCTCATCTCCTGCTCATCCAAAATCGCGTCCTTGCCTTTCACCTTCTTCTCCAGCCGCCGCAACTCGTCACCCAGCTCGTCCACCTGCGATTGTAAAGTTGCCTCTTTGAATCGTTTCTTGGCCAGCTCGTCGCGCATCCGGGCTCCTTGCCTTTCTAGGATGAATTTCTGGGCTATGGCAAGCTCGGCATCCTCATCTTGCCTCGCGACGGCAGTCGCCTCGTTGCCGCTGTCGCCGGTCTGCGATCGCGTAATCGTGTCTTGGTCTTGGAAAGGAGAGGGAGGGTTGAGGCCGGGGGTGGCGGGTGTGGGGCTGCCGCTGGGACGGCGGTGGAGGAGGCGTTTGAGCATTGGTGTTGGTGATGAGCGATGGTGGGATGAAGCCGCTGCAGCAACGGACTAGGTGGGGAGGTCAACGACACTAGCGCCTGTGTCTGCCTTGCTGCCTGTGTTTGTGGAAGGGACTGGGGCGTGCTTAGTTCAGAGTAAGCACCAGCGTATGCTTTTTGCCGAATGGGCTTGGCGGACACGATGATTTGTTTTTCCGACATCACACATCACAGGAGCAGCAGAGCAGCAGATCGAATGAAATAGAGTGTGAGACAAGACACACACCACAAGGCAAGCACGTGCCGCAAAACCACACCCTCGACCGCCAATCTCACATCACAATCACATACCAAATACGCAGAACTAAACACTTCCTTACCAAGTCTTCTTGCATTTCCTTACTGCTGCTATTGGTGTCTTGTGGGCCGCTGCAGCAAACCAATATCATCCTCTTGCCTCGCCGCCGCCTCAGTGAGCGGGGAAATGCACGTGCCCCCCGTGTTGTCACTCCGAGCGCTGCGCACACAGGGACACGCCCCATTAAATTCCCTCACTACGCTGGCAATTGTGCCCCCGGTTGTCCTCGTAGCCCTCTCTTTAATATTTGCCTTTCCTTTTTCCCCTCAAATTCACAGCGTCGACCTCCCCACCCCTCTGCCCAAAGCCTCGTCCTCCACGGCAAGCAACATTCAGGTGCCGCGCGCTACCCTGCTGGCAATCCACAAACAAACGATGATGGAGGCCTGGCTGCATGAGGACTATTATGCCGGGGACAACAGCAGCAGCGACGACGTGCTGGAGAGTGGAGGGGGAAGCGCGAGCGGTGGAGGCCCCCCTTCCCCTGCTCCTGTCACTGCAAGTGCTATGAGGGTACGTGTTGGTTGTGTGTGTCTTGTGCATTCGTTTGCCAAAAGTTTCTTTTGTGAATGAGCGCATTATGTAGCATGGGTTTGTGTGTGCTGCTTGTGGTCGCTTGCTGTGCGGTTAGCCCCATCTACGAGCCAGTCCGTCAATTTGTCCTATCCGCTTTCCTATCCCAGCTTTACCCGTTGTATCGTCTTGCCTGCCAAGCATTATCCATCCTATTTACTTCTTCTTTTCAAAAAACCCATTCCATTTTCTCTATCTTTCTCTACTTTCCCCTGCCTTCCCTCTTCCAGGCCGGTGTCGACATGCGCGCCCACTCCACCATCAAAGCCTTCGTGCAGCAGCTGACCGTTCCCCTCTCCTCGCCCTCCCCCCCGCCGCCGCTGCTGCCGTCAACGCCGATGCCAGAGGAGCCCGTGCCCAACAGCAGCAGTAGCAGCGGCCGCAGCAGCAGCAGCAGCAGCAGCAGAAGTATTCACAGTTGCCGCTGCAGTCACGAGGAAGAGGACGAGGACGAGGATGAGTTTGAGGACGTTGATCTAGAGGCTGGATATTTAGAGGCAGGAGACGCCTGCAGCACCACTAATGCCACAATAGGCGAGAATGATGACGAGCAGGAAGATGAGAATGGACGGGCTATTTGCTTGATTTGTTATGAGGAATTCCCGATGGAGGAGAAGCTGCCGCGGACTAAGCCTCATTCTAGCAGCAGCGGCAGCAGCAGCAGCAGCACTACTACTCCTAATGGCACCAGCACCAGCACGGGCCGCCCTCCTTCGCCTCCTCCTCGACCCGCCTCTGCTTCTTCTTGCCCTTCCTCTGCTCAGTATTGTCCGCATTCCTACTGTGGGCGTTGTGTCAAAGCCTATATAGAGACACGCATTCACGAAGGCCGGGCGGAGCACCCTTGTCCTATGCGGGGCGATGCCGGCTGCAATTTTGTGTTCGGGTGAGTCTTTTGAAAGCGAGGAAATTGAAATGGGGGAGAGGAGGGAAAGGAGAGAGAGCATGCGACGTAAATCGTGTTATTTCGTTTCTCCCTTGTATAGCCTGGCTCAACCCCCCTCAATCCCTCCTTCCCTCCCCTCCTCCCAACAGCGACGACCACATCCACGAGCTCATCGACCCTTCCACTTTAGCAAAACACAAGCACCGCGCCCTCCTTCGCGCCCAACCCTCCCTCCGAGAATGCCCTTCCTGCCACACCCTTGTCAAAGGGGGATCCAAGCGCTGCCCCTCCCTCACCTGTCCTTCCTGCGGGTTAAAATTCTGCTTTTTGCACGCCACGGCCCATGCGATGGAGGGGGAGGAAGGAGGAGGAGGGAGGGAGGGAGGGAGGGGGGGGTGTCGTCGGTATCAGCAGAGGATGCGCGCGGTGGAACGGGCGAGTGCATCGACGGTGAAGAGGATTAGTAAGCCTTGTCCGAAGTGCAAGGCGCCGATAGAGAAGGATGGGGGGTGCAATCATATTTCGTGTGTTTCGTGCCGGTATGAGTGGTGTTGGTTATGTGAGCAGCGTTATACGCCTTTCCATTACTCACCGACTAACATTTTTGGGTGTCCCGGTGCTCAATTTGTTGACTTTGGAGGGGGGGCACAAGGGTGCTGTTGTGGGTTTAGTGCGCCGCTTTGTCGTCTGTTCCGTGTGGTGGTCGCGTCGATCTTGCTGCCCCCGCCGTTGATGTTGGGGTTGGTGGTGGCGTTGCTGGCGACTGTGTTGTGGTTTCCGATTGGATTGACTTGGGCGTGTCTTGCGAAGGTTTTGGCGGGGTCGCCTGCGGCGGTTTCGTGCTTGGGAGGGCAGTGGGAGATGCTTGATTTGATTTTTCCGTTGGTGAGTGGGAGTCGGACGTTTCGGCAGGGGAATGGAGCGATGGGGCTTGTGTATGTGTTTATCTTTCTTGGGTCTGCACCCTTGGTGCTGTCGGTGTCGTTGTTGCTGCAGGTATTGTGGATGCCGTTTGCGATGTTGGTGTTGGTGGTGCGGGCGAGCCGACGACGGCGGTTGCGGATTTCGTTTATTTTTGCGCCGATGTTTTTGGCAACGCATTTTCTTGACTTAGATGGGGAGTAGGAAGGACGAGAGAGGGAAGGAGACAGAGAGGATGGTCACCGAAAGTAAGCCTTGCGGTTGTCCTACCTTTTTTGTTGTATGCCTGTGCTTTGGTGGAGCGACTGAATGGAATGGGGAAAGAATGGAACAAGAAGGAAGAGTGGCAACCACTTCTGTCGCCGGTGGACGTGTGTAAAAAGGAAAGAGTGATGAAAGAGATGCAAGAGGACGAACGCAAAGGTTCCGTGGAGGCCCTTTGCGCGTCCTGGCTTGAGACGAAACAAAGAATTGGAAGAATGTGAATGTGAGGGAGGGAGAGGGGGTGGGGAGGTCGGCGTTGGATCGATTGGAAGGAACTTTTGTGTTTATAAAAGTAACAGACCAAAAACGGTGGCGTGTATGTGTCTCTGTTCGCCTTCGAGGTGTACATGGTGTGGATGGCAGTCTGCACAAACAAACAAAGAAGAAAGCAAAAGAAATGCGTTGCTCGAGTATTAGTGCTGGCTGCCGTGCAGAAGAAGCGTTGAAGTTCTTCGCGTTTGTTGCCCTCGTCCCATGACCACAGCGCACTCATCTTACACACCCACAACCACAGGCAAGAGCACCAGGACGAGACGACCATGATGCAGGTGGCAGCGGTGGCGTTGAGGAGGCGGCTCGTCCTCGTGTCAACCAATGTGTCCGCGGGAGCAGCGGCAGTTGGAGGAGCAAGACGGCTAGGCACCCTCGCCTCTCTGGCACACCACACCACACAGCAGCAGCAGCAACCGCAGCAGCAACCGCAGCAGCAGCGGCAGCAGCAGCATAAGGGCGGCATGGTGTGGGCGCGGGCCTTCCACGCGTCGGCGTCCAGTCGGATGATGGCGGAGGTGGTCATGACGGTGCCTAGGTACGTCGGTCTAGAGACAGCAAAGGAGGGAGAGATGCTGCACTTCGTCTGGGCAAAGGCAACACCCACCCACATCCTCATTCATCTCCCTCTTTTCATACCCAAACACAGCATGGGCGACTCCATCACCGAAGGCACCATTAAGTCCTGGGAGAAGAAGGTCGGCGACGCAGTGGCAGTGGACGAGGTGGTGGTCGTCATCGAAACAGACAAAGTCTCCGTCGACATTAGGGCAAAAGACGCAGGGGTCCTGGTCGAGCAATTTGCTGCCGTGGATGACAACGTGGAAGTAGGCGCCAAGCTCCTTAAAATTGATACGGCCGCCTCCGCCTCCGCCTCTTCCCCACCAGCTGCCAAGACAGCCTCTCCTCCTCCTCCTCCTCCTCCTCCTCCTGCTGCTGCTGCTCCTGCTGCTCCTGCTCCTACCCCAGCTGCTCCTGCTGCTGCCACCACATCAGAACCGCACCGCAAGCCTCTTATTAAGTTCTTGGGGAAGCGTTCATTGATTGGCAAGGGCGGGTCTCCTGCTGCTGCTCCTCCTTCTAAGGCAACAGCAGCAGCAACAGGGCCCGCGCCTGTGAGGTATGAAGATTTGAAAAGCACACCGGGCGCGAAAACATTTGGGGAGATGCCGGCTATGTTTGGAAGGCCCGCGTTGAGCCAGAAGGAGATTGACGCGATTGAGAGTGGGGGGGCGACGCTTTAGGTGGAAGAAGGGAGGGTAGGAAGGAGGGAGGGAGGGAGGGAGGGAAGGAGGAAGGGGTTGTAGAAAGAAAGGGGCGATGAGGGAGGGAAAGAGGGAAGGGAGGGAGGAGACAGAGACGAACAAACACATATTTGGATGACACTTATTTGCATCCACACGCTTTCTCTTCTTGTGTGTGTCCCTCCTTCTCTTCCAACTCGTTGTCTTCCTTTTTCGAATCTTGTTTTTCCTTCTTTATTATTATTATCTCTCAAGTGTTTTGTTGTTTTTGTGCACTGCATCTCTCTCTCTCACTCTCCGCCTTTCTCAATAAGGCGGACGCCTGCTTTGGATATATACATAATGACTTCTTCCTCCTCTTTCTTCTTCCCTCCTCTTTTTCTGCTCATATGTGTACTATCTCCACTCGCTCATCTATTTACACTCACTCACACATACACACACATACACACACTCACGCTCACAAGCCCGTCAAAAGCGGCGCCGCCGGCGGCTGATACCCTCCCCGCTGCTGCTGCTGCTGCTGCTGCCCTCGTCGCCTCACCCCTCCCTTCCTCCTCCCCTCATCTGCCGCCACCACCACCCCTCCCTTCCTCCCTTCCTCCCTCCCTCCCTCCTCCCGAAAGCGTTCCGCGTACCTTTCCAACCAAAAAAAGCTCCTCTCCATCTCATCCGTCTGCATGCCCATCCCTCCCCCCATCCCTCCCCCTCCTCCTCCTCCTCTTCCTCCTCCCATCATCACCATTCCACTACCCATACCATACACTGACCCTCCTCCTCCTCCTCCTCCTCCCCACACCCCCGATGACTGCCCCCATGACCCCCCTATCCCTCCCCCTCCCCCTCCTCCCCCTCGATACGCCATTGGCAAGGGTGGTGGAAGAGGAGGACGATAGTAAAGTGAAGAAGAGGAAGAAGGAGGAGGAGGAGGAGCAGGACGCGGCGGGAGAGGGAGAAAGAGTGGAGGAGGGAGGGAAGAGGGAGGGTGGGAGGGAGGGAAGGAGGAGGGGGCAGCATGGCCCTGCTGTTGCTGCTGCGGGGATTGCGCAGGATCATAATACAACGATTCCTGCAGCTGCTGCTGCTGCTGCTGCTGCTGCGGCACCTCCCTACTACTGCTCTCCTCCTTCCCCCCCACCACCTCTTCCTCCCTCCCTTCCTCGCCTCCCCACACCTCCCTCTCCTGGAAAATCGCCAATCGTCTCATGAAGAGTTGCCCCTGCTTCCCCGCCTGCCACTCAGGGTATCTCAAACAAAAATTCAACAGACTCTTCTCCACCTTCCCATCCCCCCCTTCCTCCTCCTCCTCTTCCTCGCCCCCCCTCCCTACCTCGTCCTTATCTTTGCCGCCATACCAACGACTCCCGTATTTATCTAAGTCGAACAGAGAGAACGCACAGACGGAGCCCAGCCCCTCCACGGTTTGGTGGTGTGTTTTGAGAAATGAGAGAATAGCACCCGCGCACTCGGGCAAAGAAAGGCAGAGGATGAGGGGGGTCACGACCACAGACAGGATTTCCTGTGTTTTTTAAAAGAGGAGGGAGGGCGGGGAGGAAGGTGAGTGTCTTCGACGGTTTGGTGGTGTGTTTTGAGAAATGAGAGAATAGCACCCGCGCACTCGGGCAAGGACAAGAGGAGAATGAGGGGGGTGACGACGACGGAGAGTATTTCCTACAAAGGGAGGGAGGGAGGGAGGGAGGAAGAGGTGAGAAGAGAATTTTCAAACACCGAAAAAGTAACAGTATACAGATTGACATCATCCGCAATCAATAAATAATTGGTGATGAATAAAATAAACGGATAAGAGATATTCAAATAATAAATAAATAATTTAAGGAATGAATAAAATAAATGGGTAACTAATAAATATATAAATAAATGAATGAATAAATAAATAAATAAATGAATGAATGAATGAATGAATGAATAAATAAAGAAAGAAATAATAAATAAATAAATAAATAAATAAATGAATGAATGAATGAATAAATAAATAAATAAATAATAAATAAATAAATTAATAAATTAATAAATTAATAAATAAACTTATAAATAAATAGATGAGAGATTACGTAAATATTAACAAAAATTCACCTGCTGAAACAAGGCCGTTTTGTACTGAAACAAACTCGAAAACTCCGCCCGGACCTCCTGCGTGCTACATCGTCCCTTCCACCTCCCCGGCAAATAATGCGTGTGCGCCGCCACTCGTTCCATCGTCACCTCCTGGTTCCCAAACGCCTCTTCGTCCGGCCCCGGAATCAAGCTTCGACTCATCGCGAACAACGCGGAGAACACCCCGACATACCACAATAAGTTCCGGTCCCACACCCGGACATAAAGCAAGATACTCTCATCTAGAAGAGTAAACAACAACAGCACAGCCACGACCGACCCACTTATATAGGCCGCACACCTCGCCAACACCGCCAAAACAGGCTTGGGCGTCTGCCTCGTATACAACAACGCAAACGGGTAACTCGCCCGCAACCTCCTCTCAAACAAATGCGGCAGTTCATTATACTCCCTAAACCTCCACCGTGCCAACGGACTCCACTGCCTCGGCCCCAAATAATTCTTCTTCTGCTGCCACTCCTGTGCGTTCTGCAAAAAGAACTGCATCACCATAAAGACCAACAAAAACGGCATCAGCGCCAACTGGATCAACCCCACCATCACAATTTTCCTCCGCAAGCCCGCCTCATCCGTCAGAAAATCACGTCTCAGCGTAAATTCCTCATTGAACAAATCACTCAACACACACACATGCAAACTCCACTCCAAATTCCGCGTCAAAAACTCATCCTGCGGCCTCCTCCTCCTCCTCCCTCCTACCCCCCCTCCTCCCTCCATCCCTCCTCCTCCTACCCCCGCTGCTGCTGCTACTGCTGCAGACACAACCACTGCCGGGCGTGGCAACGCCAAATCTAACACCCGTCGATTCATCAGCGCAATCATAAAATTCTCCCTCCTCATAATCCGACACGCTATATCCTTGGCCGTTATCTCTCCATGAATCGACACCCTATACTCCCCCGATCGTTGCTTAGCCAAAAACCTCGAAACGACCTCATGCCATTCAATCGCCCCTAATTCCTCATTACTAATCCCCAACCTCTCCGTGTACACCTTCTCCATCTCCACTGCATCCTTCAAGGTCAACAGAAACCAATAACACGACACCCCCCAATATAACACGAAAAGCAGGCAATACACCCACACCAGCCCATACCTCCACATCCCCCTCCCATGCAAATACTCCTTGAACGGCAGGCAACTCTCCTCATCATGACAAGTCGTCAACCGCCCCCAGTCCACATACGCAAACAACCACGTACTTAACGCAACCGTAAAAGCCATCGATACAAGGTTAGTGGCACCTGCGGCCAAAATGGAATGAAAGCCCTTATTCTGATAATATTTATACATGGCCTGAAAGAACACATCCAAGTTCGCCACCGGTGCCCAGCCTGCTCGGTCCTCGTCGTCGTCATCCTCATCCTCCTCCTCCTCTTCCTCCTCCTCTCCTTCGTCGTCCGCAACATTTATTCTTCTCTCTGCGTCCTCCCTCCCTCCCTCCTCCGCCAATCGTCGATAATGGAAAGCATCATGAGCCGAGGCAGGAGCATGTAATTCCATCTGAGAAGAGGAAGACCGTGATGGTGGTGGCTGACGAGAATTAGCTCTACTACTACTACGATTGCTCTTGGAGGTATGCACCACCTCACCGGCGCTTCCCGCCGCCGCGCGCACGAGGTCATGTAGCCCTGCAAGCACGCCTCCGCCACCACTGCTGCCGCTGTCGGAGGAAGAGGAGGAAGGAGAGGTGCTTCTGGTGTCGCCTCCACCCCTGCCTCCGCCGCCGCCACCATCACCACCGCCGCTTGACGAGGACGAGGACGACCCTTGCCGCGTCAACAAACGCTGGCGTTGCTGCTGCTGCTGGGCGATGGCCTCCTCCTCGTCTTGCATAGCGGTCCAAAACTTGCTTTCTTCCTCCTCCTCCATGCTGCTACTCCTGCTGCTGCTGTCTAGGGCAGGCCGCTCAATCTACCTAGCTAGCAAAAAAGTGCCGCGGGCGCGTCGTGTACCGGTCTTGCGCCACGATCCACCTGATGTTGCGTGCAGGCACGGCGCCTGTGGGGTGTGTGTGTTTGTGTTGTGTAGAGGGGAGGCAGGATGAGTCGGGTGAAGAGAGGAGGGCAGCACAAAGCCATGATAAGGCGGACCAAAAGCAAACTCAAGCACCCCACAAACACGCCATGCGCACGCCGCTGCTTCTCCTTGACCTAGCGAGCGTTGTGCTGCGTGCCTGTGGCTGTGTGTGTGTAGGCGTAGACGTCAGGGAAAAGCAGGGGCACGGAAGCACTTCATCAGCTTGCTTTTTTTGACGCGTACGTTTCCTTTTTCTGCATCGACCTCCCCTCCCAAACAGCTACATAGCCAGACCTCTTTTACTTTTACCGTCTTCTTCTTGTTTCTTTCATTCTTTGTTGTTTCTCTCGTCAAGCTTTCGCCATATGACACACAGTTGACGCCAGCCTACCTTTTGCCTTTGCCTAGCTAGTACACACACAGCCCTCCCCTGGGGCCTTGCCGGCCCATTCCCATTTTCAACCCCGAACGCATCGACCCGCCCCCTTTCACCCACACATTTTGATGAAAAAGCCCCTCGAATCGATGAATTGAACAATGCTTAGCTCAATCCCGCGCCCCTTCCCTCAACCCGCACTCCACCCTTCTCCTCCCTCCCTTCCTCCTACCGACCTCCCCACCCATCTCCGCCTCGCCTCATCACCTACCCTTCTAGTGCGTGTACAAGGCCGACACCTCATTCTTCACCCTCATCTTGGGCCACTCTCCCTCCAACGAATGCTGCCACTGCTCCGGAATCGGAGTCTCGGTCAATTCGCCCTCCTCGTTCTTGGGGTACTGAATGTTCATCTCACTGCTCTTGCTCGTGATAAAGCTCGTGCCCAACCCCTCCTTGCTCAGGAGCACGACGATCCCGTCTGTTTTGTCAATGGCTACAGTAGGGACATGCTGCCTAACTTGAACTTTGACCCCCTGACAATTGACCACCTCTAAAGAGGAGAGCATCTCATCTATCACCACCTGAGTCTTCTTACACCCGTCCAAGGTAACGCTCTTTCCCTTTCCTTTGATTTCGATCACGCACGCACCGCAATTATAAATGTAGACGGATTGCTTCTTGTCTTCGATGGTGATGGGGGAGGGAGGGAGGGAGGGGTCGGTGTAGTGTTGGACGTTCCAGCGGAATTGGGAGGGGTCGTAGGAAGAGGAGGGAGGCTTCTGTTGTACTGCTTTGGAGGAGGAGGAAAAGGGGGAGGAAGAGGAGGAGGAGGAGGAGGAAGGGACCGAGGGAGGAGGAGGTGGCGCAGCAGCGTCTTTGTTGAATTCCGGGCGCCAGGTTTGTTGGTCTTTGGAGACCTTTTTGAGGCCACTCGTGATTAACAGGCCTTTGCCTAATTGACTGAAGAGACCCGCCCTTCCTCCCCCCGCTGGCTCTGCTGCTGCTACTACTGGTGCTGCAGGCGCTGCTGGCGTTGCTGCTGTCGTCGTCGAAGACGAGGAAGAGGAAGAGGTGGAGGAGGAGCCGGGGACGTAGCTCTCGATATCGACCCCTTGAGGGTTCCAGCTTACTCCCGTCAAATGACACTCCTTCACATAGCTCATCAACTC
>Ga0209390_10005900_pt1 | contig 16868 bp, 8 predicted proteins | sample BON01_FD_187212 | JGI IMG/M metagenome (GOLD analysis project Ga0209390, IMG submission 187212) | Freshwater microbial communities from Lake Bonney liftoff mats and glacier meltwater in Antarctica - BON-01 (SPAdes) (version 2) | ecosystem: Environmental > Aquatic > Freshwater > Ice > Glacier...
TATAATGAAGGACACACGCCACCGCCACTTATTTCGATACAATTTTAGGCTTAACCATGGTCCGTGTCGAATTCAAAAAGAATCAATCATCATCAATCAATCAAAAAAAATCCAAGTCTGGGACAACCTCGCGGCTCGCTCCCAATTGCCTACCACAGCCCTTGTGAACGCGTCTGGAGGCACAATACGCGTGATACTGCAGGGAAGGGTGAAACCAGGTCGGAATGATATGAACGAGGTGTTTGTCTCCGGCTTGGAGCACCCGAGGACAGGATACGAAAAGCGGGGTGGCGATTCGGTTGCCTACCTCCCATGTCCCTCTTACCTGCAGACCCCCAAAACTCATGCACCCCCGCACCCATTTACGCCACGTACAGCTAAAGAGCTAGGCAAGGACGTCGTCTACGTATTGCCGGTGCTGTGGCTGCCACTTGCTTTCCAGGGCTGCTCGATAATTTGCCCGCTGGGCGCACCAGGGAGCGCAAGCATCATCGAGCAGGTCAATTGACGTTACAGCAACCTGCGGGGGGTCGTGCTGTTTGTGCTAGACTGGTGCCAGGCTCGCCTTGTCTCCTTCCTGACACGCAGGCCACGCCTACGCACCGCTGCGCCACCGCTAGCAAACGCGCTGCTTGGCCTCTGCCCCAAAAGCCACGCCACGTGCCCTAACCCAACTCACCCATCTTCCACCTCCCCCCACAATACATTACCAACAGGACCGGCCCACGGACGGCGGAGGGCAGCATGGAGGAGGACGGTGCCATGCCGCCACAAGCGCTGCCGTTCAAGGCCGCGAGCGACCCCCTGGCAGGCAGCAACATCAGCAGCAACCGTGGGTCAACCATCGCCCGGCGCGTGCGCTCCTTGCCAACCCTCCGCCGGCGGCGCACGGCCGTGTCGCTGACGGAGCCGGCTGATCCTCCTTTTTTTTTGAAGGATGAAGACAATTACGAGCGGTCCTGTTGGAGCCTCAAGGACCTTGCCGAGGCTTACTTTCGCTCCTTTTCGGCCCAGCTCTTTATGTTCAGCCTCTCCATCCTCTCTTGTGTGCTATATGTAGTGGAGACGTACCAGGACAACCCCCACGAGAACATGACCTTGACAGTGATGGAATTCATGCTGTCCTTGTCGTTCGTTGGAGATTACGTGCTGACCCTTGCATTTGCTTTGGACCGACGGCGGTACATCGTGAGCTTCAATGGGATTATTGACCTCGTGTCCATCCTCCCCTTGATTTCCTTCCTCTTCTACCATATCTTATACGGAGAGATGCACGAAACGGCCGTGGCCTGGCTTGAGATTGGGAGTCTATGTCGTATTTTGCGTGGGCTTAAAGTTTTTCGGGTGATGCGATTCTCGTCTGAGTCGACCAGTAGCTTGAAGATGCCTTACTCCCTGCGGCGGAACTTAACAGGGCCCCTGCCCTACGATGAGAGCAATACGGTGACGGCGCGAATTATCACGTTGTGTTTCTGGTTGTGCGGGACGATTTTCATTTCCACTGGTAGGTGTGACTTTTTTCTTGGTTGTGGGCTGCTGTTTCTGCTTCTCACATTTCTTATCGTTCCCCTCCTCCATCCTCCCTTCCCTCCCTCCCTCCCTCCAGGCCTCGTCTTCTTCATCGACACGCATGAGAAGCACAAATCATTTTCGCTTCCGCCGGATATGAAGGTCTTCACCTGGCTGGATGCTCTGTACTTTGTCAGTGTGACGCTAGCGACTGTTGGTTATGGGGTAAGTGCATTTGTTTCCTTTATCTTCTCCTTGTGCGAATATGTGCTTCCTTTCCCTTTCTTCTCTACTGCGCGGGGGGTGCTTTATGCTTTAAAAGGTGGATATTTAGAACGAAGCATATAGGTAGTAATAGTAGAATGAACGCACAAGCACACAAGAATGGCTTCTGAGAGTAGTTGACTCTACCAGCGTTTGGTTTCTTATCACCACACCCTTCCTCCTATCAAAAACAGGACATCACCCCCTCCTCCAACCTCTCCCGCGTCGTCGTCCTCATCGCCATCTTCTTCTTCCTCTGCTGCATCCCTTATCAAGTCGGCAAGCTCATGGAGGCCTTCTCCTCCAAGTCCGTCTACCGCACCGCCGCCTTTCGGCCTGTGCGCAACACTGAGCATGCCGTCCTGCTGGGCCGCGTGACCTACCCGGTAAGGCTGGAGGAGTTTTTGGTTTATTTTTCATTTTTTGGAATGACAAAACTAATCAGTTTTGAAAGAAAGCAGCTCTTAGTTGATTTGTTTATTTTCCTGCCCGAGGCCACTCTCACTTTATATCGATTCTTTGCTCCAATTATCATTTCTCTCCTCCTTTCCATCTATCCATCTACGCAGGTGCTTGCCAGCTTCATTGAGCAGTTCTTGCACGGCGACAAGATCCTCGAGCACAATTTTAGGCTAGTCATCCTGTCGGCAAAGGAGCCGGACGCGTGGTACGTGGGGGGTGGGCGGGAGGAAGGAGGGAGGTTGTTGCTGAATTGTGTGTGTGTTTGTGGAAGAAGTTTGGAAGGCAGCCTAGAGAGATCTGATTTTTATGTCTCTGTATTTGCATATCTATCTGTATGTGTAAGTGCACCAGGGTCAAGCCAGCCCACATTGAGCTACGTGGCGAGGGGTGGGGGGGCAACCCCATACTACCATCCCATTAGCCTGGCAGAAGAGGGTGCACAGAGTAAACTAAGCGGCTTTCATAGATACCGAGGGTGCCTTTGAGAACACGGCACCTTCGCACGGAAAGTGCGACATTTTGATTATTATTTGGTTGTGCATGTGATTTGTGTTGTGTTCATTATGTGTGTGTCTGTGGGGGTTACTCTCTTATTTATCTGCCTGCTTGTCCTCAAAATCTCATCTCAATCACTCCCGCCTCCTCCCTTCCTACAACTCAAACCAGGCTCCGCACGCTTTTGCAGCACCCGCGGTACCAAGATCGTGTCCAGTACCTGCACGGCAGCCCTTGGAAGGCCGAGGACCTGCGTCGGGCCGGCGCGGGGCACGCTCGAGCCATCTTTATTTTGGCCGACTTTTTCGCTAACGACATCGCCAAGGTAAGCTTCTCCTCCCTCCCTCCCTCCCTCCCTCCCTCCCCCCCCTGGCGGAAATTTTTGCAGAAGACATCGCCTAGGTAAGCTGCTCCTCCCTTCCTCCCCTCCCTCCCTCCCTCCCTTCCAGCCTCCCTCACTCCTTCTATCTCACCTTTCTTAGGACCAAGACCGTATTCTGTTGACGGCGGTTGCGGCCCGCAAGTACCTGATTCGGCAGTACGACACTGAGATTGATCAAGATTCGGACGACGAAGAGGAGAAGGAACCGAACGTGCTCAGAAAGGCCGCGTCTTCCCTCGGCATCTTGTCTTCGGGCCGGCCCAAGGCGAACCCAGGAGCAGAGTCGCCGACCTCGGTGGCGCGACGCAAGGCCGCCAAGGCTGCTGCTGGCGGGTCCTGTTCGTATGCATCGTGCTCGTCCCCGCCGCGTGAGCGCCGAGCCACGCTAGGTAGCGAAAATTCGGAGCTTTCGAACCCGATCCTGCGCGAAATTTCCTTGCCATTTCTAGCCCGGATGCCATTCAACACGTACGTGCGAGGGGCGGTCTCGGTCCTTCAGCGCGGGATCAACAGTTTGGGCCGCGGCGTGGGGCAGCGGCGGCAGCAAGAAGCGGACGAGGAGCTGTCGGAGCGGATCGTGATTCAGACGCACAGCACTGCGGCCATGGAGGAGCTGACCCGAGGCCTGGGCTTTCGACAAGCTTATTGTCCTCATATTATCCGTCTGAGGCTTATGGCGTATGGCACGGTTTTTCCTGGGCTGGTCTCTTTCTTTACGAACCTTCTTAGGGGCGATCCATTCCATGCCGGCGACGACGTGGGGCACCAGCCGGAGTGGTTTCGCGCGTTTCGCGCCGGGGCTCGGCAGCGCGTGGTGCGGCATCAATTGCTGCTTCCGTCGGACTCTCCGCTCAAGGGACGGACGTTTGCGGAGGTGGCGCGGTACCTGTATCGGTGGTTTGGGATTGTTATGGTGGGCGTGGAGGTAAATGGCGTCTTCCTGCTGAACCCGCACCACTACTTTCGCTTCCAACCGGCTCGGACGCGCACCGTGATGGCTTACTTTATCGCCTCGGGCATGCAGGCCGTGCGGGAGGCTTTGGAGGCGCTCCAGCACGCGCACTGGGACCGGATGGACCTGGCGGCCAGCCTTGCCGAGCTCCCGCGAGTGGGGCTCCGGGTCACGGACTTGCCTCCTCCTCGCACGACGCTGCTGGAGAACATGCAAAGCCGGCCTGGCACGCCCATGCATCGCATGTCGTTTAGCCTGGGCTACTTGCGAGCGGTGGTTCCGCCTCATGCCTTGGGGCGCACGGGCTCTGAGCCCGGCGGGACGGGTGGGCGCAACGTGAACGGTGGCTCGGCACCTCCATCGCACATTCGTGCCCTAACGCCCACGTACCGGCAGGCGGAGCTTCACCACGATCTGCAGAACCGACACCGAGAAATGCTGGCCGAGGCGCACCGGATTCTGCGCGAGGCGCACGAGAACCAGGAAAAGCAGTCCCGCGACGCCCGCGATCCCTCTGGCGCGGCGTGGCATAGGTTCGAGACGAGCGTGAGCAAGAACAGTGCGAGCATGGCAGCGGCAGCAGCGATGGCGTCGGTGCCAGTAGTGGTTGATAGGGGTGGGGTTAATGGCGGTGGGGGGGAAGAGGGGGGGAAGGCCTCCAGGGATGGGTTGTCGATGCAGCAGCCGCTGCTATCGCCGCCACCGCCGCAGCACCTGCCGCGGCAACAGCCCTCCCAGCCCCTGCGTCGCACGCAGTGCCCCCCCGTGTTTCTGGAGAGTGTCGTAAAAAAGGTGCAAGGCGCGCGGGATATGCTCACCCAGCTTCTCGATGTCCATCACAGCCCCTTGCCGGAGGGTGGCCTGCACGATCACGTGGTCCTGGGCCTTTGCAATGATGCGGCTCCCTCTGCGGATGCCTTTATCCAGTACGTGTCTGCCTTTCGCAAGCTGGTGCATTTGCCTATTGTGGTGCTGTGCGCGGACTCGGAACGCTTCGCGGGTATGCTGCAAGGCGTTCGACAGCGGCTGCGGCAGTCCTCGAGGCATGTACCGGACATGGACGCGCCCGACACGCACGACATTTTCTTCGTCAAGGGCTCGCCCAAGAACAAGGGGGACTTGCATCAGTGCTGCGTGGAATCGGCTTATGCCGTGGTGTTGCTCGGCGACGATGTGCCCCGGCGCAGGGAAGTGGACGGGGACCGCGACCCGGTCTTGATGGATCGCCACGTCCTCCTTTCATGTTTTAAGCTCGAAGGCATCCTGCGACAACGCCTCTACTCCCAAGTGCTGACATTGGTCGATCTACGGAATGAGCAAAACATGGACTTGCTCCGGCAGCGGGTCCGCCCGCCTAGCCAGTTTTTGGCCTCCTCCTCTCTTCCTCCTGGCTATCACTTGGGCACGGGCCACTCCTACATCCCGAGCAGCCGGGGTTACGGTCACAGCGACGGTGGTGCGGGTGCTGCTGCTGATGATGATGATGATGAAGAGGCGCGGCGGCCCTTGTCGGCTCCCTCCCCAGTGCCACCCGGCACCCAGCCGGTACGTGTACGTGTGGATGACGTGCATCGCGTCTCGTGCGTCGCGTTTGCCGAGGAGGCCGTCACCACCGACCACCACCACCGGCTCGGCCACGGGCTTGACTTCCATCAGCACGACATCCACCCCCACAACGACCCCCACAACCACCACGAAGGCGACGAGGAGGAGGACCCGCGAGCCCGTCGTCGTCGCCGGCGTGCCTTCTCCCCCGTCCCTGAACGCGCTTCTCGCCCCGAGCAAGGCTGTCCTTTGTTTGCGGCGGGCCGCGTGTGCTGCCGGTCGTTTTTTGACGTTTTCTTTATCTATTTGTACAAGAGTCCGTACGCCCTTAAGTTATGGAAAGAAGTCATTCGCTCTCGTTTGGATGACTTGACAGGGGAGGAGTTTCAGATGGGGAGTGGGGTGACGGTTGCGGATTTAGATCCAGAAGAAGCAGAAATGATGGAGGAAATGGTGGCGGAAGGCGTGGTGGGGGAGGAAGGGGAGGGGAAAGGGCCGGGTGCGGAGGTCCCGGTGGGGTATAATGGGAATGAACTTTTTATGGATACGACGGGGAGGAGTGAGGCGCCCCCGGGGGTGGCGGACTTGCAGGATTCGATTGATGCGCTTCGTTCGAGTTTGGATGAGATGGCGTTGCCGCGGGCGTTCATTGGTGCGCGTTATGGAGAGTTGGTTGATTCGTTGCTGCATATTGGGTTGGTTCCCATGGGTCTGTATCGCCCTCGAGGACTGCTGGACGCCACCATGCCCTTCTCGGTTGTCAACCCCCCTCCTGACACGAAGCTAGTGCGTGCGGACCTTATCTTTGTCCTGCGGCCTGCGGCTGTTTTTGATTCTAAAGGGAGAGGAGGAGGAGGAGGAGGGGAGGGACCGGCGGCTGCGCCGAGCATGAGTGGCGGCGGAGGTTCGACTTCGGGTTCCTTTCCTTATCCGCCGCCGCCTGAGCCGATGCGGCGTCGGTCGGATAGTGTTTGATGAGTAAATAAATGAATCAATGTTTGACCGGGGAGGGACGAGAGAGAGGGATGACTGGTGGTTGACTGATGAGTTCATTGGCGAGGGAGGGGGGGAGGAGGGCAGAATGAGCATCAGGTGAAAACGTAGTTTTGAAGTGACCTGGCAGCTGAAGGGGTGCGAGCTTATTGAAGACGTACATGAAGTGATATGTGTGTATGTGAATGCGCAAAACAAAAAGGGAGAAAATAAACTGTACCAAAAATCAAAAGCAGAAATCATTACATATTGATCACCTTTGCTCACGCACATGCTGAAGTGAATAGATTGTAGCATCGTTTGTTTTGCTCTTTCCTTTTTCCTTCTTCTTATCTTCATCCTTCCTTTTTTCTTTTGTTGTCGTTTCTCGCTCGCCTCTTCATCTTCGTCCTTCTTCGTTCTTTGGTTTCTGCCTCCTTCTTCTCCTTTTCGCATCCATCTTCTCTTTTCCCCATCTTGCTTTGGTTACTATTTTCCTTCCTCCTCCTCTCCCTCTCCCCCTCCATCAAAGAGAGGTCGCCTCTATTTTGCCTTTCAGGCCCCTTCCTTCCCCTCCTCCTCAACTTCCTTCCCACCCATACAGCTCAGCATTTCCGCTGCTGCTGCTCCTCTTGCTCCTGCTCCTTACTTACCACAACAATGCGGGCATCGTGGGCTTCTTCAAGTGGCTCGTCTTGGTGGGCACAATCGAGTCAATCATCCCATACGCCACCGCCTCCTCGGGGGTCATGAAGAAATCACGGTCGCAATCCTCCTGGATCTTATCGATGGGCTGGCCGGTGTACTCGCTGATGTAGCTGTTCAGCAAGGAGCGGACAAACAGGATCTCCTTGGCCTGTAGGAGAAAGGAGGGAGGGAGGGAGGGAGGGAGGAATGTAAGTGGAAAAGTCCCGAGTAACGAAAGCGCACTCATCGAAGCAGCCATACCAAAGCAAGAACATACACTCCTTCCTCCCCCTCTCCCTCCCCTCAAACCATACCTGAATCTCAATATCCGCCGCCTGTCCCTGCGCGCCTCCCAAAGGCTGATGAATCATAATACGGGCATTGGGCAGAGACCTCCTCTTCCCCTTCGCTCCAGCCCCCAACAAGAAAGCACCCATCGACGCAGCCATGCCAAAGCAGACAGTCGCCACATCACAAGGGACAAACTGCATCGCATCGTAAATCGCAAGCCCCGCAGAGACCGAGCCTCCGGGAGAGTTGATATACAAAGTGATATCCTTCTCCTTATCCTCCTGCGCGAGGTACAACAATTGAGCAACCAAAATATTGGCAACCTCATCGTCCACCTGCTGGCCTAACAACAAAATCCGATCCTTCAACAGGCGGGAGAGCACATCAATCTGGCCTGTCTGGGTCTCAATCACGGGCAAGCGGACGGGGAATCGCTCCGGTTTTGGCTCTTCCTTGCGCCGGGGGTCAATTTCCGGTTCTTGGTCAGGAGACATGCGCAGGCCTTGGGAGTCCCACTTCATGCCAGGGTACCTATAGAAGGGAGGGAGGGAGGAAGGGAGGATGGTGAGATTTCTACACTTACATCTGCCTGCGGGTCAAAGTGAAGCCTGAAGGAAGAAGTGCAGACAAAGAGGAAAGCACGCTCCTCATCCCGAGCGCGGCCTCAAAAAAGAAAAAGGAGACAAGGTCTTCACCCCACGCAGACCACCACAGTTCCGCCTACCAGAGGTCCGGCGACGACATCATCACCATCTTCTTGAACGACGCGACCCGGGAGGAGGCAGCGTTGAATCGGGCGGCGGGCGTGATGAACGCCTGTGTGCGTGTGGTGGTGGGGGAAGGAGGGGGAGGCGTGAGCAGCCACTCTCGTAAGACGGGGGAAAGGGTGCACTATCCCGCTTCCACGCTCCCTCCACGTTGATGCTGCTCCATTTCTCGCTGTCTTTTCATTGCCTTTGCCTGTCCTTTGCTGCTGCTGCTGCCACTGCTGCGGTCGCTGCTGCTGCTGCATTGCATCCTTCCATAGTATCCTTCCTTCGTGTTTTTGCCCTCCCTATGCCAATCCCAAACCCAACACTCACCTCTCCCATGGTCGCCAGCACAAGGGCCGCCACCAACAGTATCACAGCACGCATCTTCTTCTTCTTCTTCTGACTGGTTGCTCGGTCCTGTTTAAGAAAGAGGTAAGGGAGGACGAGGAGGGGTGAGTTGACTTTGTGCCTGATGATGACGACGAGTCTGCGGTGGTGGAGAGCGAGGCTTAGTCTTGGACGGAACCAAAGCATCCAAAGCCCAGTTAGGACGAAGCATAGCTGCCCAGAATGCAGAAGATGGTGTTGCAGAGCCCGTGCCTGTGTTTGTGTGTGTGTTTGTGGTAGATGAGTGCGTCCAAGGGCTTGCCTCAAGGGCAACAAGCGACGAGAGAGCTTCTAGTTGTTGCTTGATGATGTTTGTTGGTCCGCAGCTCGGATCCGAGGGCCCATTTTCACGATTTTGACACGCCAACACCCCACACACGAGACACAGCAAAGATGTGGCGCACCCTCCAACAAGACTTCTCCGAGTTCGTCGCCGTGGTGGCCGCAGACAGCAAGACGGTACTGGCGGCTGTCATGCAGCAAGACGAAGGAGATGAAGACGATAACGGCAGCAGCAGCAGCAGCAGCAGCAGCTCCCAGGCCACCCCCTTTGCCACCGGCGGCCTCTCCGCCACGGACCCGGACCTGCTGGCGCTGCAGCGTGACCCCAGCACCTACACGGAGGCGGTGGAGGAGGCGGACAAGAGACGGTGGGTCTCGTTTGTGGCGGGCCTCGACCTGAGCAGCAAGGCGACTGACATGGCCAGCTTGCTGAAGGACAACGAGGACGTCGCACGCTTGCACGCCAAGCTGGTCAGGGCGGAGGGAGAGGAGAACGAGGAGGGTGCTGAGATAGACGCCGAGACGTTTTGGTCACGGTACTTCTTCAGGCTGGAGGGCTTGACGCGACAAAAGCGGGGGGTCACTTTGCCCTTGGCCTTGGCTGGGGATGATGACGACGAGGAGGACTTGTCTTGGGGGGACGACGAGGACGAGGAGGAGGAGGAGACGAAGGAGGTGGCGAGTAAGGAGAAGTGTAAGGCGGAGCAAACGGCAGCAGCACCAGTAGCAGCAGCCCCTCCCGCCATCTCTAGTGTGGCCGTCCCCGACGTTTCTGTCAACGCCGAAGGCAACGACATTTCTCCCGTCAACAGCACTGCTGCTACCATGAAATCCGCTCCCGAACAATCTAATGATCACAGCGATGCATTTGCAGCGTCCGAGGCAGTCACGCATCCGGAAGAAGCAGCCGTCGGGGATCTTAATACCAACGAAAGCATCAACGCTACCGCCGCTGCTGCTGCTACTGCTGCTGCTGCTGCTGCCGAGCTGGCGCGTCTGCAAGACGAAATCAAGGGTTATAAAACACGGACGCAGGAGTTGGAAGCGGAGATTCTGGGGTGGAAGAGTAAGTGTCAGGCTTTGGAGGCGCAACTGGAGGAGGCACAGTCCAAGGAAAAGGAGGCCGTGGCGCTGGCGACCGATTCAATTGCGGAGCTTCGAGCGGAGCAGATGGAGCACCAGCAGCTGCAGCAGGAGCATGAGGAGCTGAAACAGCTGCATAGCCAGTTGCAGCTGCAGCAGCAGCAGCAGTCGCCGCAGCAGCAGTCGCCACAGCCGCCGCAGCTGGAGAAGTCGCTTACACAGGTTGAGACGGTGAAAGGGATTGAGCGAGAAGAGGAGGAAGGAGGGGAGGAGGAAGGGGTGGAGCTGGAAGCTTGGTCTTAAAAGAAAGTAGATGATAATACTAAAGAAGAAACAGCGAGTAGATTCGATGGAGTGATTTTTATAGAGATAAGATTGATTGAATTAATATGCATTGTTGATTGATTACCTTTCACTTGTTTTGCTGCTGCTGCTGCTGCTGCTTTTCTTCGTTCCATTTTGTTGTTGTTGTTGGACGCGATGAGATGGAATCATGCTCTCGACACACCCTTCTTGGGGCTGTGGAGCAGGGACTTCACTCGTACACATACACACATACACGTGTTGGCTCTCTCTTTCTCTGACTTTTCTCTTTCACTTTCCCTTTCTCTTTCTTTCGCTCTCTTCCCCTCCCACCCCGTTCTATTGCTGTGTGTCTTTTCTCTCTCTTGAAAGTGCTACTACCTCCTTCACCTCTACTCCTCCTTCCCCTCGCTTGCCACATGGATAAATTTACACACAGAATATGCATTTCTTCTCTTCCTGAATAAATAAATTATTGTTCTGTTTTCCAATCACTCTGCTAATGGGGACTGCTTTGCTTTTTGCTTGCTTGCTTAGCTTGACTTAAGACATATGTAGAGCAAATACTCTCATATCTTCATCCATGGGACAACGACGACGATGACCTAATCTAACCCCACTCCTCCTTCCATCCCTCCCTCCTTCCCTTCCTCCTCTCCTTCCTCTCATTCGTCACGCCGCAACGATCCAAACCGTCCTTCCCTCCCTCCCTCCCTTCCTAACCCCTTCCTCTCCACCTTCAACGCAAACCCCAAAAACTGCTGCACAAAAGGCAGCCGTCTCAACTCCTTCCTCCCCAGCACTTCATTCATGTACTTTTCCAATCCCCCCTCCCTCTCCTTTATCACCACCGGGTCCACCCCACTCCTCCTCCCTCCCATTATCAGACTAGACAAAGACAACCACACACTCTTCTTCGGCGCCAAATCCGCTAATGTCAAATTATTCCCCTCATAAAAACTCAAGGTCGAAGCAAAATCACAAAAGGCAGAAAATCTTTTTACTACCTCCCTGCTATTTCCTCCTTGGGATAACCTTAAACGGTATTGCACGTACTCATTCCCCGATTCATCCTGAGCGAGCCAGTGTCCGATGACCTTAACAAACAACGGGGCAGTCCCTTCACTGCTGCTGCTGCTGCTGCTGCTACTGCTGGTAATGGTGGGGGCTACGCTCTCTGCTGCTACTGCTGCTCCTTCTACTGCTGCTGCTGCTCCTACTACAGGCCAAGCAGCCTCTTCCCTCTCACGGGCATCGCTGATTCCACGGCGACGGGCGCGTCGTCCTCCTCCTCGTCGTGCTTGCCAATTCTGACGACAGACAGTACTAACGCTGCTGGTACTGCTGCTGCTGCTGCTGTTGGCCATGCTGCTGCTGCTTGCTTCCACCCCCACCAAGCCCGCCACCGAAGCCCTAGTAGTGGAAGACGAGAGGAAGGAGGAGGAAGGGAGGGAGGACGGGACTATAGTAGCCATCAAGCTGCTGCTGCTGCTGCCGGAGGGCAACAGATAAGACACGGGAGCAAACACAGAGCTAGAAAACCGGTGGTGATGAGATAAGCCCCCACGCCTGCTGGCGCTGTTGCTGCTGCTGCTGCCGCTGTTGCTGCTGGTGCGGGCACGCAGCAAGGGCAGGGAGGAGGAAGGCATTTGCTTTACTTCAATTGGAAAGCTCTTGCGACCTCTGCTCTCTGGGATCAGAGGGCCGGCGCGTGGAGAGGAGGAAGGGGAGGAGGAGGGGGAGGAGGAGGAGGCGGAGAGGGAAGAAGGGGAGGAGGTGCCGGGGGAGGAGAGGGTGGGCGAGGATGCCGACGACGACGACGAGGACGAGGACGATGAGGCGTCAGCGATGCTATTCAGGTGCAGGCTGCTGCTGCTTTGCTTGAGGAGGCTGTTTATGTTGTTACTGCTGTTGATGTTGCCGTTGCTGGTCTTGTTCTTGTAGGTAATCCGACCGACGCACTTCTTCGCTGCCTCCACCAGCTCCCATTCTTGTTGTTCTGCCTTGCTGAGGCCCTCGATTAAGTAGAAAGCAGGCTGACGAGTGGTGATGGTGGTGCCAGGAAGGGTGGTAAGACCGCCTGGGGGCTTGGCCCGCGCCGTGGAAGAAAAGGAATTACTCCGCCGTAATTTGCTTGTGCTCATCTCGCCCTTCTTGAGAAGGAGGGTCGAGGAGGAGGTAGGGGTGGGGTTGATCGAGCTACCGCTGTTGTCGTTAGCAGCGGTAGCTAGGGCATTGAGCTCTTCGGTCAGGACTCGGCACATCTCGCACGCAAGGACTTGCTGTACTTCCAACCCGCTCTCAAACAGGGACTCGATGACCTTGACCAGCAGGAGACGAGGCAAGGGCAGCTTGCCTCCTGAGGCTGGCATGGCTGTTGTCGTCGATTGCTTGCGAGGCTTGCTTGGTAGGGGTTGCTCATCCGAGAAGGAGCTGCGGGACGTCGGGGCGAAGAAGATGCTGTCCTTGTCGCTGTTCTGTCTTAGCCGCGCCGTGGTGGTGCTGCTGCTGCTGCTGCTGGTACTACTTGTCATGCTCCGTACGTGCGAGGTACTGCGCTTCGTCCCCCCCCCGTTGCCGCCTCGATTAGGTTCTAGAAAGCGGGTGTCCTTCTCCTGCACCGCCCCTCCGCCCGTGGCCAGGCCCCACCGTCGTAATGTCTCTAATGTGTCATCGGCTTGCAAGGCGTAGTTCTGGATGGCGCTCTCCATTGCTCCAAATCGTCGTGATATGTGCGTGTGAGTGTGTATTGGGGAGGGGGAGGATGAGTGCGCCTGTCAAGTCAAAAATCAAGGATCGGGAGTGCGTGCGAATGGGCCATGCAGTCAAACGTAGAGATGGCGGGTTGATTTCTGCTTGTATAGGTTGGTCGTAGTGTATGACCCCACGGGCAAGCCAAAGGGCTCGAGGAAAACCCCAAGGAGGAGTGCATGCGGTAGCCTTGAAGAAGCCCATTGTGTGTGTGGTGGACCGCGGCCGGCGAGAGAGGCGTCAAGCAAGCAGGGGGCGGCGGAGTTGAGACTGTGCTTGCCTTGCCTACTTTGCTTGTTGGTTTGTGTACGAAAAGGGAAAGAAGGAGTAAGGAGTACGGTACGACGCGGGAAAAGGAAGAGAAGAGGAGGACGGGTGCGAGTGTGTGTCACGGCTGCCTTGTCGGAGCTCGAGGAGGACGAGAGCATGGCGTGGAGCAGACCAAAAAGTAGTAAACGGTCGATTTAAAAAGCCAGCCGTTGGGTCGCTTACCTCCCCTCCCTTGTACTGCTGCTCTGTCCGCTGCACGGTCACTCTGTAGAGGTGGGAGGGTCGATTTGTCCCACACGACGTGTCCAGCTAATTTCTATTTGCACCTTTGCATCTTCTAATTCACTCCACACCACACCACACCATCACACACCACACCACAGACCACTCACATCCATTTTCGAGCCGCCGCCGCAGCCCCACTACCCCATCCACATCACCTCAAGCCCAAGCCATGCCGCCCTCATCTCTCCTCCAGTCCCTCCTCCTCCTCCTTGCCACGACCACCACACTCTTACGTACCACGGACGCGGCCCTGGGTGCCCCCTCTGCCCCCGTGACCGCCACCTTGACCGAGGACCCGCAAGTCTCCTTCATCACGCCTCAAGGGGCCGCCTTCAAGCAAGCCACCAGCCCTGCCACCGTTACTGGGGGCGCCGAGTGGCACAACTGGCACGATACCGTCATTTGCCGTCCGGGCTTTGTGGCCTCCCCCTGGACCGTGGAGCAGGTGGTGGAATTGGTAAAGACTCATCCCCGCGTGCGGGTCGTGGGGCTGGGCCACAGCTTCAACACGCTGACTTGTGGGAAGGACCTGATGATGACCACGTTGCAGATGGACCAAGTGCTGGGTTTGGACAAACGCAAGCACACTGTGACCACGCAGGCGGGCGTCAAGACTCGAAACCTGATTCATTGGCTGAGGGACCGGGGCTTTGCGCTGCCCACGGCCCCGTACTACATTGATCAATCCATTGCGGGTGCCGTGGCGACCAGCAGCCATGGCAGTTCTGTCGTCTTTGGCAGCTTGTCGAGCTTGGTCAAGGCCATTAAGATTGTGCTGGCGGATGGGAGTATTCGAGTCTTGACGGAAGCGGACGGCGACTTGTTTTCGGCGGCCAAGACGAGTGTGGGGGCGTTGGGCGTGGTGGTGGAGCTGACCTTGGCGGTGCAGCCCAACGAGAATGTGTGGCGTGGCCTCCACCATATTGATGCCCAAGGCATTCTGGCGGAAATCCAAAAGGCGGAACACAACGCGCTGGCGTTTGAGCGCGTGCATTACTGGTATTCTCCTCCGTTGAAAGGGGCCGCCGTCAAGACGACGGTGGATGACCTGTCTCACAAGCGTGAACCCCTGCCCAACATAGGTGAGGCGACGTCGGACTTCTATTACCGAACCGTCGCCAACAGCTCGCTCCAGTTGGTCTTGTTTCGGCATATTGCGCAAATGATGAAGGACCCGAATACGCACACGGCGGCGACGTACGTGATGCTCGGCCACATCGCGAACATCTTGCCGGGCACCTACAAGCTCTCCGACGCCCTCCCCGCGCAGCAAGTCCTAGAGACGGACCTCCTCCGCTCTGTCTACGGGAAATATGATCAGTACGAATTCGCCGTGGCGTTGGACAAGGCTCACGATTGCGTCAAGTCTTTGTTTGAGCTCTTTGATCGCAATGTCACGAACCGCGACGATTTCCGCGTGCCCTTTTGCCTGCGCTACGTGGGGCCTGGCAAGGAAGGCCTGCTTGGCATTTCTCACGGGGGGACGCGCTTTTACTTGAACATGGACAACTACGACGTGTACAACCGCAAGGGCTTCTCGCAGTCAATGCAAGTGATCAAAGACCTGATGGCGTCGCAAACGTGCGAGGCTCGGGTGCACTATGGCAAAGCCTCCATCTTCTCCCCCATGGGCGGCGCTTGGAGCACGCTCGACGCGCGTTACGTCCAGGATACGGTGGGTCATGATGTGTATGCGCGCTTTGTGGCCGCGGCCAAGACGCTAGACCCGGCGGGGAAGTTTGCTGATGGGTTGCTGATCCCGAACTGAGGAAATATATAAATATGTTTTTAAAAAAATGGTAGTAAAGCGAGAAAAAGGGCAAGCAGCGAGAATAAAGGGGAACAAAAAGCTGGAGCACAGACATGAAGTAAAATCAATAATTTGTCATTGTACTTCGATTCTTTGTTTCTTTACGTTAATTGCTGCTGCTGGCGTTGTTGTCATCTACTCGCCCTCTCCCGCGCGGCTCCTCACTCTCGGCTTACTTAAGTGAGTATACACTACCACGGTTCAAGGAACTCAAAAGTTGTCGCTTCAATCTATCGGTATGCAATCTCACGCGCTGGTGGTGCTAGTGGTACGCGGGTTTCATTTACTTATTTTCCGCAGTCAGTCAGTTTACAATAGGACACACGAGCCTTTTGATTTTTGTTTCAATTCTACCCTTTCAACTTACAGCTACAGTCCCTGTCGTGTTTTCATCTTTCCTTACCGTACAATTTGTGCTTGGCACTTGTCCATGCTTTTGTTTCCCATACAATTTGTGCTTGGCACTTGCCCATGCTTTTGTTGTTTTAGCTAGTTCTCTCTCCCCCTCCCCACAATCCTTAAATCATCACCATTATCTAATAATCGATCGTTTCTTCCCCCCTCTCCTCCTCCACACCCTTCAGCATCCAACTACACCCAAAACTAACTCAGACTCATCTTACAAACATCTCACCATCCTCGTGAGCGGACACGCCAGCCGCCCTATCAGTCACTCCGCGTTCAATCGTCTCCTGCGCAAGAGGCGGCAAGACAATCAAGTCCGCCGACGGTGCTGCTTCCTCCCTCCCTCCCTCCACCGGCACCCTGTCCATCCCCCCCACACACCAAGCTGTGCTCCCTCTCGGTGTCTGCGTCGAGGAGGACGAAGCGAAGGGCGGAGGGTTGATATCACCATCATCCAAGCACATCCCCCCATTCCTTCTCCCTCTCCCTTCCCCACTACTCCCACCGCAAGCAGCACCAGCAGCGCCGGCAGCAGTACCAGCAGCACCAGCAGAAGAAGACGCCGACAAAGACCGTCGACAACACCTCGCCAAAAACGGCTGCTGCAAATTATTCCCCATCGGGTCCTCCAACCCACCCACAGGCCCCAGCGGGGGTACAGTAAACCCCCTCCCTCCCGTATCCCAACAAAACCACAACCCAAACGTACACGCCACGGAGGTCAAAGCCGCCACGACGAAAATCCGCCAATCGTATTGATTCAATTGACTCGTAAATGTCCATCTTAAACCTTTTGCTATTCCCTGCCCTTGGACTACTACCCCTAGCAAACAGGTACAAAACAGACTGGTGGCAGAGGAGAGAAGGACGGTGGCACCTGATACCCGTGGGAGCCAGAGGGCGGAGAGGAGGGGAAAGGTGCTGCGAGGGAGGGAGGGAGGGAGGGGGGGAGGGAAGGATGAGTGAATGTTTTTGTGGAGG